>Ga0209403_10000298_pt1 | contig 77418 bp, 46 predicted proteins | sample ArcticOcean_MG_C_8_FD_187440 | JGI IMG/M metagenome (GOLD analysis project Ga0209403, IMG submission 187440) | Marine microbial communities from western Arctic Ocean - ArcticOcean_MG_CB11_86 (SPAdes) (version 2) | ecosystem: Environmental > Aquatic > Marine > Oceanic | place: Arctic Ocean...
TTGACTTCTCACCGGCGCGCATCACAAAAACAAGCGCAGCCATGCCTGCGAGGTTCGCTGCTGCGCTGATCTCTGCAAACTCCCCGGCAGTGCCATTCACTCCCGACCCCTTTTCGACCCCTACTGCACGTATTCAGACACTCCCAATCCGTTTGTTCCCAGGCGAGAAGTTACCCGCCTGTCGAAATGGTTGTTAACCACGTGCTGGCCAGATTCGGGAAAGGATCGGACTCGGGATCAGAACCTAACAATTCCGCCAAACCGGAGTAGTCTGTTTCCACTCGGGTGACAAGCGGTCCGCCGCCGCAGTTGCCGCCAAAGGGATCGAAACAGCTACTTACCACTACGATAGGCACTCCGCCGCCGACGCAGTCGCCGCCAATAATACAGCTTATTACCCTGGTGACTTGCGGATAATCGTCGGTGTCCGGATGAGCGATTGGCGGGCCGACGGTGTATTGCTGCTTGATAGATCCGATGAAACCGCTGACATCTGCCGATTCCAAGTTCTGCACCCACGACTGATCGACGTTCGAGATGATTCCGCCGGCACTGGAGCAGAATGCGCTTCCCGACGACGTTTCCTCGACCGACCCACCTCCCAGAAGACCGCCGTACTCCAGGACCACAAACAATCCAAACGGATCGGTCGCGACATTGGGTCGGCTGCTCGCGTAAAGGTAGCCATTGCCCAGAGAGGTGGCGTCCGTCCAGACGCCGAGCGGGTCGCGCTGAATGAATCGGCCGAGTTCCGTATCCATGTATCGGTTGCGGTAGTAGTAAAGCCCTGTTTCCGCATCGAGCCGCCGCCCGGTGAAGAGGTACGGGTTGGCGAGTGTGCTTGCACCACCCGTCACAATCACATCGTCCGAACTGAAGTCGACCACTCCATTGACACCGGCTGTGTACACGATGGCCTGGCCGTAGGCGTCGTAGGCATAGCCTTCGGCCGTTGCGCCGGAGTCGTCTGTGACGGCATAAACCGAACCCAGCGGGTTCTGGTGGTAGAAGAGTCGTTGATCTGCCTCGCCTTGAGCTGTCGAGTCGCCGTCCAGGTTGCGATCCATCACCAGGACTTCGTCAATCGATCGACCATAGACGTACTGCTGGGTGACGATGCCCGCGGCGTCGCGCTCTTCGATGGCGCGGTTGCCGTCGTAGACAAATTCCGTTGTACCATCGAGCGTGCCGCTGTTGGTGACGACTTTCTGCAGGCGGTGATTACTCGCGTCGTAGGTGTATTCGGCGACCACTTCAGAGGTCGCCGCACGGGTCGCGCGCACCAGGCGGTTGCGGAAGTCGTACTCGTACTGCATGTCACCGTCGGACGTCAGGTTGCCGTTGTCGTCGTAGGTGAGCTGTGTGATGTTGCCCGCTTCATCCGTGCGGGTGGTGATCTCGTTGAATGACGAGAAGTCGCGGGTTTCTCCGTCGACCTGGTCCCAGTTACCCGTTCCGTCGAGGCTCCAGTCGCTGTTCTGCGGCTGCAGCGTCTCGCCGGTCGCTGTGACTTCAGTGGCCTCGGCATTGAGGACACCGCGATCAAAGTTCGTCAGACGGTACGCTGAGTCGTACTCGTACAGCTCGCTGTTGGCTGCGTCATGCAGTTTGCGTTCGCTCAGGACGTTGTTGGCGCGGTCGTAGGTGCGTCCGAAGCCGACGACCACTTCGCGTGTTGTGACTTCCTCGTCATCGACGATTGTCACGACGTCACGCAGGTCACGGGTCTGGACGACTCGCCGCAGACCGTCGTAGCCGATGTCCTCCGTGCCGTCGTCGTTGAGCAGGGTTGTCTGCGTGCCATTGGCGTACGTCCGGTTCAGCACACGCGACCGGCCGATGTAGTCGTAATTGACGATCTGCAGTTCCTCGGCCGGAATCACGTCAGCAGGATCGCCCACGACCAGGTCGAGCTGTGCGAAGGACACCAGCGCATCGTCGCTCAGGCGGAACGGCAGTTCGTAGTTCGTCGCTTCGAGGGCGGCGATGATCATGCCCGAGCTGTAGGTTTCCAGCAGGTCGATTTCAATGGTGACTGGTGCGTCGCCCGGTCCGCTGACCGGTAGCGACTGAATTGCCGTCGAGATGATTGCTTCGACGCCAGGCAGGTCGATCTGCAGCAGATCGTTGGAGATGCCCGCATCGCCGGCGCGGAGCTGCAGTGTCAGAGTGGCCGAGTTGAATTCGGTGTCGGGATCGGCAGCGACCACCTCCTGCAGACCTGTGTCCGCGTAATTCAGTCGCCACAGCGTGGATTCATCCACACCGTCCTGCAGCGGGTCGAAGGTGAAGAAGTTCGGCAGGATGATGAAATCGCCGTTCTGCACGGCGAAGCCGGCGCGGTTTTCAAATTCGGAGCTGCCAGTCGCAGCCACGCTGAACGTTTCAACGGACGGCTGCGGCACGACGTCACTGATTGTCTTCAGCCGATCGAGCGTGTCGTAGGTGTAAACCAGCTCGCGGCCGTCGGCGTAGATCAGCGATGTGCGGCGATCGTTTGATGTCCAGCCGGACGAGATGACATTCGCGTCACCACTACCAGTGAGCTGAGTTTCCTCAACGACCCGGCTCAGGCTGTCAAACGTGTGCGTAACGAAAGTGTCGTCATCAGCGGTTTCCGGACCGTTGTTGTCCGACGCGCTGGTGCGGCGCGACAGTCCGTCATATGAAAAATTCTGGCGGGTGGTGCCGACGACTGTCGGCAGGTTGTCCGTGTCGGTCGGGTTCGAGGCGTCGGCTGTGGGATTCGGTGCAAAGTCCGGATCGAGCAGGTGTGAATCGTTCTGACCCGCGCGGAAGACACGCACGGCGGTGGCGCGGTTGTTCGCGTCAAACTGCGTGAAGGTCTCCGTGTCGTTTTCGTCTTCGACGATCCGCAGGTTACTGTCGGGATCGTAGCCATAGACGATCGTCGTCGGCGGGCTGTCGTCGATCGAGTCGGCCAGGCCCGGGAACAGATCAGCGACAGCTTCGAGCCGCGATTCGGCCGCTTCAAGCTGAGCGTCGATCAGCGACTCGTCAATGCTGCTGGGCGCGTTCAGAGTCGCCGCCGTCGGTGTCACGATGACGCGGTCGCCGAGGACCAGGTCTTCAGACAGATCGGTGCCGACCGTCAGCCCTTTCGTCTCGGCGACGACGCGATTCAGGTTGTCATACAGCCACAGCGAGACGTTGCCCTGATCGTCAATCTTTGCGGACGTGAGCGAATTGTCGTCGTACACAGTGCCCGTGCGGATCAGTCCATCACCACCGCCCTGATTGATGTCGGCTGTCGGAGTCAGGGAACGCACGCCCTCGATTGTGGCACCGATATGGACACCATCGCCGTCACCACTGGCCGTCATCACCCGCTCGGTCACGGTCTGCCGGTTGACACCGTCGTAGGCGAAAGTCGTCACGTTGCCGAAGAGGTTGGTATCAGTGACGACGTCGTCACTGCCCAGTCCACGGCGACGGATCTCGCGTTCGCTACCGAATTCGTTTTCGGTCGGTCCCTGGGCATCGGACATGGCCACCAGGTTACTCCGCGAGTCGTACCGCATGTCCGACGTCTGACCGATGTTATTCACCGTCGTCTGCCGCCGGTTCAGGCTGTCATAGAAGTACGTCGTACGGAACTGCTCGGGATCGTCGGGAAGAATTTCCGAAATGTCGGTTTCCAGCGATTCGATGACATTGCTGTTGTCGTCATAGGTGCGTTCCGTCGTGTTGCCTGCGAGCTGAGTCGGATCGAATCCGACAGACGTGACGACGCCCAGTTCGTCTGTATTCTCGATATAGCCGGTGGACAGAGCACTGTCGGTCGTCCGGACGGCTCGATTCGCCCCGTCATATTCCGTGCGGTGGTTGACCAGATCGTCTTCCACGCGGAACGTGACGCGCGAGTTGCGGTCGTATTCCGTGAGGTTTGTGACACGGCCGATGAGTCCGGCTTCCAGGCCGATCGCGTCGGCAATCGGAGCCTCATCAAGCAGGTCATCCAGCAGCGACTGGCTGAGCAGTTTGTCCATGGCGTCGCCATCGACCAGCCGCGCGTCGCGGACGGTGTCGACACCAGGCGTCTCGAACAGCAGTTCCTGCACGGCGATCTGCCGATTGAGTTCGTCGTGAATGAATTCGGTCGCCGACAGCGTGACGTTTTCCGCCGAACCGACCTGATCGTCCAGCGGGGCACCGTCGCGAATGCTGCGCGTGACATTGCCGGCGGGGTCGTAATTGACCCGGGTGACATTGCCCATAGCGTCCGTCGTCAACACGCGTCGGTCGAAGCCGTCGTAGGTAAAGGTTGTCGCGTCGCCGAAGGCCGTCGGGTCGGTGGCTGACACGCGAACGTTATTCGAAGCGTCGCCGTCTGTGTCTTCGCTGTCGCCGACGGCGACGACGTTGCCGTTCAGGTCATAGTAGAACGTTGTGCACAGACAGGGCTCGCCGCCGCGTACGTCGAAGCTGATCGGATCGTCCGCGGCCAGTAAAGCGGCGGCCGGCGCAGCGAGGGCTCCGGTGGCGGACTGGAAGACCAGATCGCGTTCGTCAAAGACCGTCGAGTTGGAATTGCCTTCCGGCAGGATCGTCAGCACGAGGTTGTCGTTCGCGTCATAGCGGAAACGCGTGCGCAGGAACTTGTCGGTGTTGTTGTCGACTTCCTGTAGTGTCTCAATGACGTTGTCGTTGATATTGTATTTGAAAGCCGTCTCGGCATAGGCCTTGCCACCGGCCGCGTCGGGGTTCGGCAGGATGGCGTAAACCGACGTGTCGTCCGGTGTGACGTCCCAGGCCGAATCGACGAACAGCGTCGAGTCGATGTTACCCAGCACCGTGCGCACCTGTCCGGCACCAGCGCCATCTTCGATGCGGACCAGCTTGTCGATCCACTCGTTGATTTGCCAAGTTTGCGATGTATCGGCGAGCGTTGCCGGAGTGTTTCCACCACTGGAGGTCGAGCGGACCTGGAACAGGTACTCGGACAGTTCGGCGTCCGGGATGTTGCCGTCGGTGGACGAGGTGTTGCCGCGATCCTCAACCTGTTGCAGCACGACGTTGCCGTTGTAGTCGTAGAAGAAACGCGACTCGTACGCGAAATCAGTCAGTTCGATTGGCTCATCCGGGTTCTGACCGTCCGGCGTGTAGGAATTGTGCCCGGCGGCGCTGGTGACACTGACGACCTCATCCAGCTCGTTGATTTCGAATTCCGTGACGATCCCGCGTCCATCGACTGACGTGACCAGATGGCCGACTGTGTCGTAGACGAACTGGTTGACAATGTTGGTCGCCTCGGCGCCGGAACCGGAGTTGCGCGTCGGGTCGCTGCTTTCCGGAGTGGCGTCGATAATTGTGCGGCGGAGATAACCGCCGGTGTCCGGGGCTCCGTCCGGGTTGTCGATGACTTCGCCCGGCAGGTTGTCCGCGTTCGGGTTGCTTTCCGAGTAATACTCGAAGCGCGTGAGATTACCCTCGGCATCGACCCGAGACGTGAGCTGTCCAAAGCGGTTGAAGCGGAACTGTTCGACGATCTGCTGTGACGTGTCGCCCTCAATGGCCGACTGGTTGGAACCGTTCAGCAGATTCACTGTCGGGTAGACAATGCTGACCACGTTGCCGGCCACAATCGCCGACGTGTCGCCGTCACCGTTGATGTCCCCGAGTCCCAGTTCGACGCCGGAGTCCGTCAGACGTCCGCGGAGCGTATTGAGGCCGTCGGCGGTTGCATCGAGGCCCAGCTCATGGACAAGCAGCACTTCTGTGGTCAGGACGTCGGCGTCGGCTGCGATCAGTCCATTGAAGGTCGTGACGAGTTCCGGAGCCGCGCCGGCCAGGGCATCGCTCGCCAGTTGGTCGGATTCCTGGTAGTCGAAGAACCAGGAGGTGGTATAGCGCACGGATGCGTCGAGTTCTTCAACAACAACCGGTGATTCGAACGAGCCGTCCGTGCCGCGCGGATCGGTGAACTGCCGCAACTGGTTGTAGATGGGTTCGAAGCGGCGTTCGGTGACGATTTCTGTCTGGTCACCGCCGCGGTCCGCATCGGCCACCTGGACCGTGCGCGTGGCGTTGCCCTGCTGGAAGCGGTCGTCGGTGCCGGCGTCCTCAGTGGTGTACTCGGTGGTGGTGAAATTGCCTTCGGGCTGCAGCACCATCTCGAGCTGGCCGTCGCCGTTGTAGACGAACGTTGTTTCAAAGAAGTCGGGATCGCCGAACGTCGGATCGTCCGGGCGAATGCCACTGGTGAATTCTCTGTAATTGAGAACGTTACCAAGCGAGTTGTACTGATACTGGGACACATTGCCGGCGCGATCGGTGACAACCAGTTGGCGGGTGGCGACGGTGGGGTCGTCGGTCGGATCGGCGATGTTCTGGTAGTCATATGTCATCGTGCCGCCGGCTTCGACACCGTTGGCGTTCGTGCCGCCCCAGGTCTGACTGGTGACACGGTCCGTGGCATTGTCGTACGTCAGCGTGATGTACGGGCTGTTGTCACCAAAGGCCACTTCGTTGGGTCGAATGATCTGTTCGAGGTTGTGGTTGTCCGCTACGTCGGCGTTTCCGGACGAGTAGGCATAGCGCGTCGTGCGGCCCTCGGCGAAGTTGTTGCCGGTGGACGTGTCAGTGACGGCCGGTGACGTGACGGCGACCAGGTCGTCGTTAGCGTCATACTCGAAGCTGATGATACGGCCGGAGAAATCCTCGATCTCGGTGATGTGGCCGTCTAAGTCGTAGCGATAATCGATGACGCGACCGAGAGTGTCGGTCACGAAGTCGAGGTTGCCGAGGTCGTCGTACGAGTAACTGAGCGTGTTGTCGTTGCGATCGGAGATCGACAGGAGTTTGCCGTCTCCGAAGCCGTCGACCACATCGTAAACAGCGACGGCGCCGGACGAGTCGCGTTCGCTGAATGTGCCGTCGCCGAGTTTTTCCAGAGCGGTGTAGAACTCGGTGGGCGCGCCGTAGGTGCCGTCGGCGTTCAGGGAGTAGATGTCGGCGCGACCGCGACCGTCGAAGCGCAGGACGTCGCCTTCTTTCGCTGTCGTGAATGTGCTCAGCAGCAGGTCACTGTTGTCCGCGTTGATCTCGACGATGCGCCGGTTATCCGCAAAGTCCCAGCTCTGACCGAGTGCGGTTTCGAAGTTGGCGGCGCTGCGGTAGGTGCGTTCGAATCTCCAGTTGAATCCGCGTCCGGCGATTTCGAGGTCGGTGACGGTTTCCTCGTACTCGCCGCTGTGAGCGTTGACGCTCATTATCCCGAAGTCCTCGAGCGGCGGCCAACGAACGCGAGAGGAGCTGACGTTGTAGCTCTGGTCGACGGAGCCGATGGCACTGCTGGTGTCGGTCAGTTCGATATATTGAGCATCCCGGATATCGCCAAAGCCCACGCCGCAGTCGTTCTCCGGGTCGTCCTGATACTCGCCCCGATCGTAGACGTACGTCTGATCGACGCTGCCGATGGCACCGTCTGGATCAGGAGGGTCGACCGTCAACGTGGCCTCAACGACGTTGCCGAACGGCGCGTTGTGCAGCGAATTGTGGACCGTGGGGTTGCCGTTTGTTGAGTCGACCGTGAACGTGGCTGTCGGCTGGCTGTTCACGATCAGGCCGCGGGTCAGATTCGCACGTGACGCCGACCACACCGTTTGCTGGTCCACCGTGGCCTCGACCACTTCGGCCGGATTCCCCGGTTCATCCTGCGCCACTCGGACCAGTAGCGTGCTGGCCTGCGCAGCGTTGTCGGCCAGGACAGCCGGTCCGCCCACGGCGAACTCGAATGTCGATTCGTCCGCGTCGTCACTGAAGATGCGGACTTCGCCAATGCCGTCGGATGACACGCCGAAGTCGCGCGACACGGTGAAGGTCTGAATTTCAAGGGCTGCCAGTGTGCCTGTGAATCCGCTGACCGTGAATCCCTCTGTGGCGTCATAACCGGTTACGGTCAACGGCGTGGTGCCCTGGTTCCGCACAGAGAACTCACGCGGCGTAAAGTTCAGTTCGTCCGTCTGGGCGTCGACATCGTCAGTGCTGCCGATTTCAACAGGCGTCGTCCGACCGTCGCTGATCTGAATGCTGGTTTCGCCGCTGTAAGCCGGATCGAGCTGCGCGTCCACCGCCGTGAAGATGCGAATGTCCGACGCTCCTGAACCCACCGTAAACGTTGTCGTCGCCAGCAACTGCTCCGTTTGCTGGTGAGTGATCTCGATGGACCAGATTCCGGGGGTGGGATTCGCTGGCAGGTCAAAGCTCTCCGAACCCCAGTCCGCGTCGGTCGCGAAGTTGTCCTTGTTATCAAAGTCCGTGTGGACCACGTTGCCGCCGGGGTCGATCCATTCGATTGTGGCATCGTCGCCGTCACGCCAGCCGCCGTAACGGAACGAGACATACACACGGTCCGTCTCACCGGCCAGAAACTGATCCGTGCCCGCCGGCAACTCAAACTGCCGCCTCGTAAACCCACTGCCGCTCGCACTGGACACAATCGTTTCCAGAATCTGCGGACTGTCACCCGTGTAGGCCGCCGGGTCTTCAAAGAAGACATGCGGTGCCAGGTACGGGTCGATGGGGAAGACGGCGGGCGTCGTGCCCTCGGCTGTGTGATACCGCAGTTCAAACAGCAGCCGCGGTCCGCCCTCCTGCTCGCCTGATCCACCGACCTGCGCAATCACGTCTCCCGCTGCCACCGTCTGGCCTTCTTCGACCACCACGCTGCCTGCCTGCCTGCCTGCCTGCCTGCCTGCAGGCTGCCGTAGCGTGTCGTCCAGCCGTTGCCGTGATCGATGGTGACGACGTTCTGCAATGTGTCATCACGCTCGCCGATCTCACGGTCAAAGAACCCGTCCCGCGCACGCAGCACAACGCCCGGCGCTGCCGCCACCGCATTCACGCCTGCGTCCATGTCGCTGTAAGACGGCAGCGTGTACTCGATGCCACGGCTGCCGTTGCTGACGAAACTGGTTTCGCCCTGGAAGTCGATCGCCCCGCTACCCGCGTCAAGGTCCAGATAGCGGCTTGCCGTCCAGTCGACGAACGGAGTGCCTTCCAGCGGATTGACCAGCTTCGGAATCGTGAAGTACGGATATGGAGAGGCGCCGCCGGCATTGTCGCCGGTTTCTGAATTGCCTCCGATCAACAACTGCGAGAAGAACTGATCGTTGGCTCCGGTGATACTGTTCGCGGTCGTGCCGACACCATTGAAGTCAGAATAGAGGACATGCACGCCGCCAGCATCGGGAACGGAACCGATGGGTTCCAGAGGTGCTCCGATGGCCAGGTCATGGTGCTGAACGGGCTGACCGACTCCGGAACCGTCAAAGTCACCGGCCCACACCAATGCGCCGAAGTACGTGAAGGACTCAGCACCGTCCCCGTCAATTCCGGCCGAGTCCTGAGTGAAGAACCGGGAGTTGTTACGCGCCGTCGATGTGCCCAGCAGTCCGCTGTTCGATCCGTCGAGGACGAAGACGACCCCGGCATCAATAATTCCGAGGTTGCCAAAGTCCTCGCCCGGTGCTCCGATTGCCAGGTCCGCCGAGAGCTGCGCTTCCTGATTGATCGTCGTCGATGACCCGTACGCCAGATTGAAATTGCCCGCGGCCAGCGAGAAGCCGAACAGGTCGCCCGCTTCCGACGTTCCGCCCACCCCGTTGGAATCCTGGAAGAACACGTCGTCGTTCCGGCCGTTGTCCCCGGCCTGCAGGCCGAAACTCGCTCCTCCATACAGAATGTGTACGGCGCCGGCATCGATGGCCGAACCGTCATCTTCAAACGGGACACCAATGGCCAGGTCGTCGAAGCCGTCACGATCGAAGTCGCCGGTCGCCAGTGTCGTTCCGAACCGGTCACCCGCCTCGGCCGTGTCCTGCACGGTTCCGTGTGTCAGTGTCGTCGAACCGCCCTGGAAGAAGACCTGATTGGTGAACTGGCCGACCGTGTCCTGCAGCCCGATGCCCTGTGAGCCATACAGAATCTGGACGGCACCCGCGTCCTTCATGCCGCCGATATCCTGCCCGGGAATCCCAATGGCCAGGTCGTCCTTGCCGTCGCCATTGAAGTCCCCGGACGCCAGGACGGCGCCGAAGTTGTCACCGGCCTCCGCATCTCCGGCCAGGTCGTCATCACCCTGACTCCAGAACTGGTCGTCCAGGATGCCCGTATTCACGCTATCGATGAAGACCGTCCGCGAGGTCGCATCGAGTCCGTCGTTCCGGTCCCCGTAAATCACATTGACGCCGCCAGCGTCGACCACTGAGCCAAGGTCCTCGCGCGGACTCCCGATCGCGAGGTCCATGACGCCGTCGCCGTTGAAGTCGCCTGAGACAAGAGATTCGCCAAATCGATCCGCCGGCTCACTCCCGTTTAGCACTGACGACGAGTCCTGGCTGAACCGGTCCTGCAGCGGGGCCTGTCCGGGACGTGTGTAAAACACGACAACTTCGCCGGCCTGGGCATCATTGCCGACGGTCTTGCCCGGAACTGAAATCGCCAGATCGGCGGTCTTGATATTGAACACGCCCTCAGACGGATCGATGTCAAACGTGCGGTCATCGAAGTCACCCACCGTCCACGCCGACCCAAACAGATTCCGATCGGTCGCAGTCCCCGGCACGGTCGCACCAAAGAAATCCGTATCGCCTTCGAACGCAGAGCCATTCCCGGTCGTCGTGATGCCGGGCACTTCGCCAGCCAGCTCGGCTGCTCCCGGACTCAACCCGAACAGGACATGCAAGGCGCCTGCGTCGCGCTCGCCGTCGATGTCTTCGCCCGGAACGCCGAACACTAGACTGTCGGCCCCCAGGGTTCCAAAGTCACCGGCCAGCGGTGTCGCGGTCAGTAGACGCCGCTCTTCCAGTGCCTCGAAGGTCAGCCTTCGAGCCGGGGATGGGGCCGCAGCCTGGTCATCGCACTGGTCACCGCGGCGTTTCGGGCGATCGCATGTGTTTGCAGGACGACGACGGGAGGAGTGACGCAACCAGCGCAACCAATGAGACAGCAGCATAAGGCGGCCCTCGTTTGTTCAACTTCTGCTGGCAGTCCCATAACCGCAGTTCGTCAGCCATTGGGGCGTAACGACAGTACGGTGGACCACCAGAATGGCTTGTCCTCCTCGAGCGCCCCGCCGTGTTCGCAGTGACACGACGGTCCATGAGAAAAAGTCTGACCAGATCTCCTGACTGGACTAACGTGGCTTGCCAGTGTTTTCAGCCTTTTCTGTAGAGCCGACACGATGCATCGGAATATCAGACCAAATCAGAATTTCTGACCAATCCGGAATTTCACGACAGGCAGAGAGGCCGGCAGAGACACGTTGCGGATTGTCCTGTCATACCGGCTGCTCCCGTGTTGCGGCTGTGATTCGCCCTGTCATTCCGCATCCGGAATGGAACTGCTTCGCAAAGCTGGCATCATCGAACCGTTGGCAATCTGTTGAAACTCGTTTAACGGCAAGCCGGAGGCGACGGTGTTTCTCGGCTCACCGACGCCTTCGGCTTGCTGCCAGACGAGAAAGTGTGTTTCCAGACGTGCTCTGTTGAGCGCAGCGGTGCCCGCCGCGCGCCTGTCTGCAGGAGTGTCGATGTCCGCAAGTTCGTCCGATTCACAATCCGCAGCCAGGCGACAGCTTCAGGAACTGCTGTCGACGATCGAGCAACTTGCGCTGAGCGGTCTGCCGGTTCCACAGTTCCATGCGGAGTTTGTGCAGCACGTGACACACGGCCTGGATGCCGAGGCCGGGTTCGTTCTGCTGGGCACACAACGCCAGCCAGACTCCGATCCACAGCAGCCGGACAGCGGCGACTCGGCACGCCACGACGTTGACTATCGTGTGGCCGCGCGATGTGAACGCGATGGGGACGGGACCTCAGCAATTGGTCTGCTGCGACAGGATGCGGCGCACACGGCTGTCATCGAGCGTGTGTGGAATGATGCTCGCTCAACGGCCGTGCTGCCGGGCGAGGCGGGGAATCCGACGCAGCGAGTGCTGCTGATCGTTCCTCTGACGGACACACAGTCCGGTCAACCCTTCGGGATCATCGAACTGATCAGGCTGTCGGGAATCGAACCGCTGGCGATCGAGAATTATCTGCGTCTGATCGAACGCATGGCGCGACAGGCCGCGCTGTTTCACAAAGTCTCGGGCCTGAACGACGGACAGCGGCACACCCAGGCGCACACACAGTTCCTGCAGGCCGTGCATGCGAGTCTTGATCGCCGCCGCACGGCTTATGCCATCGTCAACGAAGGCCGGCTGCTGGCGGGCTGCGAACGTCTGAGTCTCGCGCTGTGGGACGGTCATCACTGCGAACTCGAAGCGGTCAGCGGACAGGGCTGGTTCGAACGCCGTTCACGGTCCGTCATGTTGCTTGAGCAACTCGCGACTCAGGTCGCCAGTTCTCAGCAGCCGCTGTGGTATGGCAATGGAACGCCGCCGCCGCAACATCTGACAGCCGCCATCATGGAGTACGTCGATGCAACGAAAGCTCGTGAAATCGTCGTTGTGCCCGTTGCCCAGGCAGACGAAACCACTAAGCCAGATGGTCATGGCGTCTCGACCGGTCCGCGTCCTCCCCTCTCGATGCTTCTCATTGCCGAGCAGTTCAGCGCGTCTGCCCCCCCCAGGTCTGGACGAACGACTGCAAACGATCGGCCGTATCTCAGCTCCGGCTCTGACCAACGCGATCGAGCATGAGAACATCCCTTTCCTGTCGACCATGCAGCGATTCGGTCGCATGCACCGCGGTACGCGGACAAGCAAGGGGCGCACCATTCTGGGGATCGTGACTGGAATCCTGCTGGCACTTCTGATTATTCCCTCGGGACTTGACATGGAAGCCCACGGCGAACTGCTGCCGGTCGACCGGGCCAATGTCTTTGCCAGGACCGATGGCATCGTCGAGGAGGTGCATGTTTCACATGGTGAGTCTGTTTCCAGCGGCCAACTGCTGGTCACGATGAGTGATGCCGACGTCGATTCCGAATTGATCCGCCTGAATGGCGAGCGGAACGCGACCGCCGCGCGATTGCGCGCGGTCCGCGCCACTCTGTTGAGCAACCGCGGACAGTCGCGTAACGAACGCGATCAGTTTGCCGCGGAGCTGGGACAACTCGAACGCACACTGGATGGTCTGCAGACGCGGCTGGCGATTCATCAGCAGACGGTGGACACGCTGCAGGTTGACAGCCCGCGCGACGGGATCGTCCAGACGTGGGATGTGCGCAAGCTGTTGATCAACCGGCCGGTCCGTCGCGGCCAGATGCTGATGACCGTCGCCGATCCGTCTGGTTCCTGGGAGCTGGAAATTCGCATGCCGGGACATCGCATGGGCCATCTGCAGCAGGCTCAGAAAGCGCACGGCGATGATTTGCCCGTCGAATTTGTGCTGGCATCCGAACCGGGCCAGCGGTTTCCGGGCCATATTCGGCAGGTCCACGATCGGGCTGAGGTTCACGACGAAACCGGACACACGGTCCTGATCAGCGTCGATGTGAATCGCGACGACGTCGGGCAGCTCAAACCCGGAACCCAAGTGGTTGCCCGCGTCGAGTGCGGATGGCGGCCGATTGGCTACGTCTGGTTTCACGAGCTGTATGAGTTCGTGCAGAAACAAGTGCTGTTCCGGCTGTAGATGCAAGGCGCGCAATGCCTTCGGGGATGCGGTCAGAAAACGTGCACGATTTCGACACGAGTTGTCCGCAATTGTTTTTTCGCCCACTCAAGGAGCGTATCAATGGACTGACCGAGACCGGTTCTGTTTCGTGAATCGTCGGTCCCCAGTTGCAGCGCGGCCAGTCGTCCGCCGATGGTGAACCCTGACCCCGACGTGCCAGGTGCAAATGCACTTCGCCGCGACTGCACGACACGCAGAATAGCCTCCCGCCTGATACCGCTGATCCTGTACACAGGCAGATAATCGGTGGCCTTAAAGCGGACGAAACTCGTGAATCCGCTACCTCGCACACGATGACTCTTACCGGCCCGCTGCGACGATGCGTCGCCCATGAGCTGAGCCCGCGAGCGATGCGTTATCGAACGTAGGGGCTGGCCGGTACGGAGAATCCTGACGTTCAGCAGATCGGCAAGACTGACCTGAATGAGGGCGGCATCGAGTCGCGAATTTCGTCGCGTTCTGGTGATCAGAGTCGCAGGGGCTCTACGGCCGTTATGCACGATGTCCGGATGGCGCGCCACGGAACCGTGGAAAGCATGAGACACGCTGAGCACTCCCCAGCTCCAGACGCTGGTCGTCGTCATCCGCCATCGCATGACGAAGCTGGTCGCGGCTCGGCTGCGTGCACGTACTTCCGCTCCGGAGTCGCTGGCATCCACGCACGCCTCGACATCGGTGTCCAGCACGACATTGATATACCGATTGCCCCGTCGAAGCCTGACGCTAACCTGTGGCGTCACTCTGCGGATGCGTTGTCGGGGCAGGGATTTCCGGCGGACCAGATATCGGGCAGCCATGATTCCGCGACGCCGGATTCGACCACCTTTCACTTTCGCACCGAATCCGACAGCGACGACATTGGTGTCACCGGCTTGACGCAGACGGCGTTCCAGCGTGTCCTGAATCCGCGCGAGTTCGGTGTCGGTGAGTTCCCACAGCCGGTCGCCAGAAATTGTCTCCACGAGTTCCGCCTCTCTCGGTCATGACAAAGAAAAAGAAACGGCATCAGAAAAAGAGAAGCCGCCACAGGATCATCATCCTCTGGCGGCTTCATTCTTACCTCCGGCAGCCTGGCACTGTCACTCCGTCGCGGTCTCCGGCATTGTTGTCACCAGTACGACCTTCACTTTGCGTTCGCCGCGCAGGTCATTGACAGCCTGCTTCAGCGACTCGTCTTCGGACAGCGCTTCGACGACTGTCGCGTACTCGGCGGGCTCGTCACCAAGCGGTGTCACACGGATGGTGAGCAGACCTGGATCGTCGTCGAGGTCATCAATCGAGACATCCGCGTCGACTCCGCCATACATCAGCGCCAGCGAAGCGAGTCCTTCTGTTGCCGCGACCGGGTCCGTCACGGGGAGATGATACAGATTCACTTTAATCCGCTTGTCACTGCGGAGTTCGTTCAGTGCATCGACGAATGCCTGGCTCGCTCCAAAGGCGGTCGACACACCACCGTACGTTGTGGGGTTGTGGGCACTGACGTCAATAATGAGCAGTTCATCGGTGTCTCGGATCGCAACGTCGGCATCGATACCACCCTGCAGCAGCGCCAAGGAAGCGAAGCCTTCGACAGACTCTGTCTCGTCTGTTTCGTCACTCGTCGAAGGCGCCGTGAATCCGGTGGGGACCGGATCGCGAGTCGTATCGCCATCGCCAATCTGATCGAGTTGGCGGAAGACCATTACGCCGTTTTGGAAGACCAGCCCGTAGAGTGGAGTACTGTTGGTCCAAGTGCAGTCCGGACACCCAAATGGAGCGAATCCGACATATCGCCATCCGCAGAGATGTTTGACACCGTTGCATTCCGTGATCACCGATTCGTAGTAGCCGATCGGCACGTTGGACGCTCGCACGACAGACTTGTAGGCACTCGGCACGGGCCCGTCTTTGGACTCATCCAGCGACGTCTGCCGTCCACCCGGGGCCGCGACTACACCGCTGGGCGCCAATGCACTCAGCAGTCCGGTGACCGCCGTCAGGTTCTCGTCGAATTTGCTGTCCAGGTCCTGATTCAGTTGCGTGAGATTCCAGCCCTTGTCCAAGGTGATTTGGACGTCAGCCGTGCCCAGGCCCGGCGTCACTTCAAGCGAATACTCCTCGGTGAAATCCGGAAGGTATTCGAGTTCGAGTTTTACCATCTCGTCGGACAGACCCGTCACGGATGATTCGTCACTGAGTGTTGTCACCTGATCGAACGGAGTAATTTTCAAATACGGCTTGGGACGGTAATACCGGATGCCACAGTCCTTGTCCCCTGGGTTCTTCCGCACACGGACTCCAGGCTGACACGCGGACAGCACACAGGGCAACAAAGCCAGCACGAGGATTCTGGAGAGTTTCTGCATGTCATTTCGTCCATGAAAGGATGATACGGTTTGTGCGGTTAAGACCTCATATGACAATTATCGGAGCGGACATGTCGAATTCGTACAGTAATCCATCTGTGTGCAGACGTTCTTCTACCCCGACACGTCAAAGTTGCCGTGACCGTCAGACTCCATCAGACCGATCGGTTACCTCGGATACCATGCACTGTATGAGTCTTCGCAGACGCAGGTGCTGTTCCGGCTGTAGAGCTGCCCTCTGAAGAGTGCGGGCTGAAGCACACAAGCAGCCGAAGCTGATGTAGGGCGGGCTCTTCGCCAGTCCCCACCCGCAGACAGACGCGTCCGGCCCGCGAGCACTTCTCTGTCCACTCCTGACGAAAGCGTCCTCATGTTGCGCTCGATCTGGCTCAGCGCGTGGTGTATCCACGCGGGTTGTGCTCTGCTCGTCGCCCAGGACGTGTCTGTACAACCGGCGGATCAGTCGACGGCGGCAACAACCACAGCATCAGCGCAACCCATACAACTGGAACACTGCCTCGTCTCGCTGATCCACACGGTCGAACTGTCGACACCAGTGGCGGGAACGATCGACGACCTGCACATCAAGAGTGGATCGGTTGTCGTGGCGGGACAACCACTCGCTCGGCTCGACGATCGGTCCGCGGTCATGCGTCAGCGTGTGGCGGAGGCTCGGCTGCGTGAGGCAGGGCTGGCCGCCAGTGATGTCGATGTCCGTGTCGCGCATACGGCTGCACGTCTGGCTCGACTGGCGTTGTCCGCGGCCGGCAATGCGGAAACGCAGACGCGCGGCGCCGTCGCCGGCAACGAAATGCGTCGTCTGGAAAATGACGCACAACGCACGACGCTGGCAATCGAACGCTCTGAACGTGACCTCGCTCTGACACATCAGACGCTGGAAGTCCGGACGACGGAACTGGATGCCACCAGTCTTGAACTTGAGCTGCATACGCTGCTGGCCTCCATGAACGGACACGTGGTCGATGTCTACAAACACTCCGGGGAATGGCTGGCCGTTGGCGAGCCGCTGCTACGCGTCGTGCGACTCGACCGGCTGCGCATCGAGGCGTTCGTCGATCCGACCGAATTGGGTCCGCAGGAGATCACGGGTCGCCAGGTACGCGTGACGGCTGTGCTCGAACGCGGACGCGTCGAGGAATTTCCGGGCGAGGTGACTTTCGTGCGCTCGATCATCGACACCAACGGCCAGTACCGGATTCAGGCAGAAGTCGCGAATCGCCAGGAGGCGGGACACTGGCTGCTGCGCCCCGGACTGCTGGTGTCAATGACACTGCACGGCGGCGGGCTGGAATCCGTCGAGCCTCAAACGCGACTGCACGAACAACAGCGCAGCGATCGGCCACTCCTCGGGAAGTCGCAAATCCGGTTCACCCAAGGCAGCACGCTGCGCGCCGTCAGACCTGCCGCCGCAATTCCTCACTGGACGCAGTGGCGACCGATGCAGCCCTTCCGGAATGGAATCTGGCGCCCTGAGTGACGGCACTCGAGTGCAGCGACTCGTACGCCACTTATTGCCAGGTCGTTCCCAAAGCAGCATAGCCGCAACAAAGGCGACTCTTCATTCCGGCAATGCGCGCACGGCGCGTATGTCAGACGATGGCAGTCGCAACCTCGTGCCGCTGGTGCTGCCATTTGTCATTAGTTATTTGTCAATAGTTATTTGTCAATAGTCATTTGTCAATAGTCATTTGTCATTGCTGTCCTGCGGATAGCGAGACGTGCGCCGTGTTCATGAAGCATTGAATTGACCCCGAAAATGACAAGTGAGAGATGACAAATAACTAATGACAAATGGCACTCGCCGGACGAAGCACGCACATTTCTCGGAGTAAGAATCTAAGCGGCATCTGCCCGCCTGCCGTCGTGCACCGGTCATACCGTTGATGCGCAGGTTGACTAGGGCGGATTTCTGATCGCGGCCAGGTTCCGTTTCGCGTCACCCCGTGTGCCTGTGGTAATCGTTGACACAGACACGTTGACGTGCGCTGGAATCCCGCGATGGCCGTCTCGACCAGTCAAACCGGAACATCAAACGCTCCTGGCGAACAGCCGGCCGAGCAGACTCTGCCGTTGCGATTGCGGACCGACCTCATCATCGGACAGCAGACGTATCAGGGACGACTCTCGTGGGTCGTCAAAGACCCGTTGTCGCTGAAATTCTACCGCTTCAATGACGAAGAATATTTGCTTCTGCAGATGCTCGACGGCACCGGCAGCCTGACAGACATCGCCGAGCGATACCGCCAACGGAATCCGTCCGAGACACTCGGCACCGACAGTCTCAAACACTTCATCGCGTCGCTGCACAATAGCGGGCTGCTGACTTCTGCGGCGACCGGCCAGAGCGAAATGCTGCTTCGCCGCGAAGACATGCGCCGGCGCCGCGAGACAATCGCTCGATACAGCAGCCTGATGGCCATTCGATTTCGTGGGATCAACCCGGACCGGTTGCTTCGCTGGCTGTATCCGGTGATGAGCTGGATCTTTTCACCACTGGCTATCGGCATGTGCCTCGCTTTGATGCTGTCGGCTTTGATGTTGGTCGTGGTGCAGTTCGCCACGCTGCAGTCCCGACTGCCGGCCCTGGAACAGTTCTTCAGTCCCACCGGCGCACTTGGTCTGATGCTGGCACTCGCCGCGTCCAAGGTCATTCACGAGTTGGGACACGGCTTGACCTGCCGACACTATGGCGGTGAGTGTCATGAGATGGGCGTGTTAATTCTGGTCCTCACGCCATGTCTTTATTGCAACGTCTCGGATGCATGGACGATGCCGAATAAGTGGCATCGCATTGCGATCAGTGCCGCCGGTATCTGGATCGATCTGCTCATCGCATCCACCGCGACATACCTGTGGTGGTTTACTGAGCCCGGACTGCTCAACGGGTTTTGCCTGAATCTGATGTTTGTGTGTTCGGTCAGCACACTGGTTTTCAACGCGAATCCGCTGCTGAGATTCGACGGGTATTACGTCCTGTCCGATCTGCTGGAAATCCCCAACCTGGCTCAGAAGTCGTCGAAACTCGTGCGTCGAACGCTGGCGTCGGTCTGCCTGGGCATCGAGCCCGACGACGATCCGTTTCTTCCCCAACAGTCCCGCGGACTGTTCCTGGTCTACAGCGTCGCCGCGTTCGTGTATCGCTGGATGATCACGTTCTCGATCCTGTGGTTCCTCACACAGGTCTTCAAGCCGTACGGGCTGCAGGTGATCGGTTACGCCGTTGCGGTCTTTACATTGTCGACTATGGCCGTCGTCCCGCTGTGGAAACTGTATCGGTATCTGAAGACGAACTGGCCCGCGCCCTCAGGCACAGACAACGGGAGCCCCACCATGATTAAGCGATCCCGAATGCAGACAACGATCTGTGTTCTCGCAGCCGTTCTGCTGCTGGCCATCGGCATCCCTCTGCCGCGGACAGTCCTGTGTCCGTTGGAAGTTCAGCCTGAGGGAGCGGTGCCTGTTTACATCGGGGAGCCCGGCGTGCTCGAAAGCGTCTATGTGGAACCAGGACAGCGTGTCACCGCCGGAGCCCTGCTTGCAGTCCTGTCGAATCCGCAGGTCGAATCAGAGATCGCTACTCTGAGCAGCAGCCGCGACCGCCTGCAGACCGAACTCGCGTCACTCCGCCGACGCAGTTTCGATACACCATCGCTCGCGGGTGGCATCTCAACGGCAGAGAAACGTCTTCACACAGTAGAGGATCAACTGGCTGTGGCCGTCTCCCGCCGTCAACGACTTGAGATCCGGACCTCGCGCGCTGGCATGATCACATCAGCACGGGCCGTTTCGCCGACTACTCGTGCCGCCGACGCACTTGCAGAGCCGCAGGGCAATCTGCTGCTCCCGCAGAATCTCAGCAGCTGGATCGAAACAGGAACGCAACTGTGCCTGATCGCTCCGGATGAACGATATGAGGCGTCTTTGATCATTGATCAGAGTGACATCAAACTCGTTGAGCCCGGCCAGAACGTCTCGATCCGCTTCGATCACCTTCCCGGTAAGACCGTGACCGGCGAGATTGCCCGCATAGCGACGACCGAACTGGATACGGTGTCGACCGCAATGTCTGCCAGTTCGGGGGGAAGAATTCCGACAGTTCCAGACGCCTCGGGCCGCGCGCGTCCGCAGAGTGCTCAGTTCCAGGCGATCGTCCCATTGCCTGTCACGAGTGGCGCACTGCAATCCGGTCGGCGCGGCCAGGCAAAAATCGTTGTCCAATCAGCAACTCTCGGAAGCCGCCTGTGGAGAGCGTTACAGACCACATTCCGACTCAATCTGTAACGTCGCTGAGAAAAGTCATCGGCGGCCGGCACTTCTCTGGGAGAACCGCGTCGTATCTGGCTGGCAGCCGACTCCGTTTCCTGAACGACGACGGGCGGTAGAACTCCTCGTGGTCGGGGGTGTTTCGCACGACGTTCCGATCGAATTGAAGTTCGGCGGGACGGCGACGACTGGCAGGACGACGTGAAGAGGCACAAGTCGCTGACGAGTAGTGGAACGCGTGTCTGGACAGTGAAACAGCCGGTGGCCGTTTCAGCCGACGTGGCGAGCGAAGTTACTCAGACAGAACGCTGGGCGAGTCGGCACGTGGAATACCAGCTTCCGGTAGACGCTGGTCAATATGAGCTGACGCTCTGGTTTGCCGAGACGAATCGCAACTTCCAGGTAAAAGGCAAACGAACGATCAGGATCACCGCGAACGAAACGGAGCTGGCGGGTAAGCTGGATGTGTTTTCAGAAGCGGGCGCCGATACCCCGTGGGCATTTCGGTGAACGGTCACGGTCAAAGAATCTCCGCTAAAGATCGGATTGCTGGCTGATCCGATGGCCCGGCGATTAAGGGCATTGAGATCCGACGAATCGAACCAGTGCCACAGCCTTCGGATGACGAGTGAAGCAGGCTACGGCAAACATGCCGTACGAACGGAGCCTTCAGTGACGAAGACGTTATCCCGAACCGATCTCACGCGGCTGATCGTGGTTGCGCTGGCTGCATTGCTTGCCAGTCATGCCTCGCATCTCGCGGCGCAGGTTGTGTCGGCCGATGTACCGGGGATCGCCGAAGGCCTTTCACACCCGGACCCGACGGTAAGGTCCGCAGCGGCTTATCGTGCCATCACGCTGAAGGACCCAAGCCTGCTGGATGTCCTGTCCGCCGCAATGTCGGACAGTGACACGCTCGCACGACAGCGTGTCGCCGCTGCCATCGCTGCAATTCCCAATCAGAGGGCAATGGGCATCGTGCTCAAACATGTCGCGCACTCCGATCCCGGGGTACGGGCGGCGATGTTCTATCGCTTTTTGCTCCAGCCGAAGTTGTCGCCCGAACATCTCGACATCCTCACGAAGGGACTGGACGACTGGGACAATGTGGTTCGTCAGCGGGCCGTTGCGGCGGTTCGCAGGATTCCCGGTGACGTTACGAAAGCCGTGCTGATCCGGCTGCTGGAGCACGAGGACGCGACAGTTCGAAATCAGGCAGTGGCAGGCCTGCGGCTTTATCCGACTCCGGAGGTCGTCCGCCTGGTCGCGAAACGCCTGAGTGATCCGGATAACGCAACTCGTGTGTCTGCGGTCAGTGCTCTGCGCCTCCATTATTCCGTCGGTGGAGCTGATGAGCTGCTGTCAGCGCTGACGCATCCCGATGTTGCCGTCCGTCAGCAGGCGGCTCAGCATTTTTCTGCCAAACCAGATCCGCGGGCGACTGCCTTACTGATCACCGCGTTGAACGACATCGATAACACCGTGCGTTCGCACTCGGCCGCGGCACTCGCAAAGGTCGACGATCCGAAAGCCCGGACCGCGCTGGATGCGTTTCAGAAGCTCGAAAAAGAGCCGGTCGACTCGGCCGCCCTCGTGAAACAGGCATCGACTGCCGGGCAGTTGCAAAAACTGCTGCAGCACCGAGACACGAACGTCAGGAAGGACGCCGCACTGGCACTGCGTCGCATGCGGGGCGACGACGCACTGCGGGCTGCGATTACGGCGTCAAAGCACTCTGATTCACTCGTGCGACAGTACGCTGTCTATCGAATGTTAGAAATTCCGGACGCCGCAGCGACGCCCGCGCTGCAGGAAGCTCGCGATGATCCGGACTCAAGAGTCCGCCGAATCGCGGCGATGGCTCTGTCTTCCGCTCCCGGCGAGCAGGCCGCGAAGGTCGCATTCTCGGGCTTCGAGCATGCCGATCCGTCCGTCCGTTCGTATGCGTTCGTAAGACTGACGGCACATCCGGATGCGACGCTGCTTCCGGCTGTGATCAAAGGACTGGAAGACAGGGATGCAGCAGTCCGTCTAAACGCAGCGAGGGCACTGCACAGGACCACAGGCGAAGCGGGCGCGACTGCCGCTCGCGACGTGTTCGAACACTACGACCCCTTTGTGCGATCGCATGCGATGCGGCGATTTTTCGAACGGCCAGATGCCTCTGTCGTTCCCGGACTGATCAAGGGTCTGTCCGATATCGACTCGTCCGTCCGCCTGAATGCAAGCATGGCCATACGCAGGACACCCGGGGACGAGGCGACAAAGGCCGCCCTCGCAGCGTTCAACCACGTGGACCCCGGGGTCCGCGGTCAGGTCGTGTATCGATTCATCGAGCAGCCCGATATTCAGGCCGGCGCAGCGACCGTGAAGATGCTCAATGATCCCATTAAGACTGTGCGATTTCATGCCATCTCTGCACTCACGTACTCCGGAGATGCCAGTGCCATCAGGTCGCTGTTTTCTCTGGTCGACGATGAAGAAGAGGAGATTCGCCACCGTACAGCCAACGCCGTCAGAGCCCTTGTCAAGCGGTTTCCGGCACAGGCCACCGCGATGCCGGATTCGCCATTCAATCAGGACCAGGCCGTCGACTGGCTGCGACTCCTTCCACCATTGGGAATAACGTTGCCGCCAGCCTATGTCGAAATTCTTGGAGGCGACCGTATTACGGGAAAAGTCATCGGCTACGTTGAGAGGAACGAGACTTTACGACCGGGAATTCCGCCACATCTGCTGGTCGAGCCAAAAGAATTCTCAATCGTGTCTGTGCATGGCACCGCGTCCCGCGTGGCGCGTGTCCTGGCAAACTGGGTGCGTCGACTGGTCTGGGAGCGACGCCCTGGCACAGTGCATTACCGACCCGGAACGGTGTTGTTGCGCGAAGGCCGGGACATCGCGTTTCGGAAGCTGCGATGGACTGATCGCGGCGTCACCCTACTGACCGCTGATGGAATTCGGCCAGTCCGATTCGCCGACATCGCTGAGTTGCACTTACCCGAGACTGATCCATGGCAAGCCTGGTATGAACAACTGGCAATGACCGGCATCGAGCCTTCCGAACAGTTACTGCGAGTGGGTAGTGTGGAAGGCTCCCGACTCACGATCCCTCGGACGCGATATCGAGCGTTCTTCAACACTGTGCCGACCGATCCCCGGAACTGGACACACGCGTTTCAGCCGGCATGGAGTCTGGACGTGCTGTCCGTAGCGCAGTCCGGCGTGTGGCTGCGCGATGCTGCGCCGTTCTTCGAAGTGCCGCTGTTTCCACCAACCAGATACGAGCCTCAGACCAATGTGCTGTTTCACTGGCAGCCCGACTGCAGCGTTCATCGGCAGCCTATGAAGACTGCGGACCGCAGGTTTCAATGGGGCTTCGGAGTGCATGCCGATAGCGTGCTGCAGTTTTCCGTGCCCGAGACAGCAATCGGTTTTCAAACGGAACTGGGACTTGATCAAAGTGTCGGCCGAGGCGGCTGTGCAAGAGGTCTGGTCCGACTGCGTCGTGAAGAGCAGCTTACGGCGTTGTACAAGAGCCCGCTCTTGATCGGATCTGACAAAGTGCACACGACGGGCAGCCTGCGGCTTGCATCAAACGAACCAGGAACAATGCTGGAACTCGTCGCCGATTCCGCTCACGACGAACGTCCTCCCGGCGCCGATCCGTTTCACATACGTGATATGCTCAACTGGTCGGAGCCGCGGGTTCTACTGGATCCGAACCGTACGCAATCAAGCATCACGGCCTGCACTCCGCAAATTATCGCCGATCTGACTGGCTGGCATGTGCAACCCGGTGTTGGTGGAAGTTACGAACTTACGAATCCGTGGTGGATGGACAGTCGCAATAAGTTTCGCCCGGTTGTTGCCATCAAACGTACTCCTGCCGCACTCACTCGCACCTTGCCGGCAGGTCTCATGGCTCAGCAGTTGTTACTGCATGTGTGGCGGACAGTTGAGAGTCCTGACCTCGCTCAATTCGAAGTCACCGTTAATGAAACACCAACGGGCATTTTCGACATTCCCGTGCGAGTTTCCACGCAGGAACCACTGCCGATCCCGATTCCACTCAGCATACCGGAAGATCGGGAAGTCACTATTGCCATCCGGCATCTCGGCGAGATTTCCGCGGGTGAAATCCATTGGGGAAACGTGTCATTCGACGACAAGCTGCCTTCGCCCTTTGCACTGTTCGAAGACTACGGGACGCTCACACCAGTCAACGACCAGGAATCCGCAAAGGCAACCCTGCTCGGCGACGGCGCTTTTTCCGGCCAGCGAGCGATCAAGTTGACTCCTGGCGGTCGCTTCCGATTAAACACGCGCAGCGTCCTGAAGATTCGGGAACAACCGAAAGATGAGGCCTTCCGCTACTTGCGTTTCGCGATCCGCAAAATCGGAGGCGGAAGAGTATCGATTGAATTGCACCAACCGACCGAACCTCAACGAGCGATCAGATACGACGCGGGAGCAGGAGAACCGAGCTACGGACCATCAAACAAAGAGTGGGGCTCCGGTATCCCCGACGTATGGGTCATGGTGGAAGTCGATCTCTTTGCGGAATGGGGCGAAGTGGACGTGGACGGCCTGGTTGTGGGCACACCCGATGGTGAATACGCGATGATCGATTACGTCTACCTGGCCCGTAATCAAAGTGACTTCAAGCGCATCGCCGGAGTTCCATCAATTGCCGACAACAACTTCCAGGCACGACGGGCACTCATTCGACCGATCCTTGATAAGACTGGACCAGCCGTCGTCGGGATTGATGTCGAAGGCCGCAAGGGCACGGGTGTCCTGATCGACGACCTGGGTTACGTCCTCACTGCGAAAAGCATTCTGGTTGACAATGGACGGGAAGCCAGCGTTCGTCTTTCCAATGGAAAGCAGGTCAAAGGACAGACTGTCGGTATCACGGCTGACTCGGAAATTGGTCTGATTAAGCTGACCCAGAAGCAGGAGTTGCTCGGACTCAGACTCAGCCCGAAGAAGAACCTGCCCCACCAGGGAATCTATGTCGGCTTTTCACACGCCGCGCAAGTCTTCCGCGGCGAACGTGCGACGTCCTATCTGACGATCATTGCCTCCTCAGACGAGAAGTTGTTTCACACGGACTTCGCGATATCCGGCGCTTGGCCAGGTGGACCACTCTTCGACGAGAACAGTGATGTCGTTGGCATTCACACAATGATCGATCCGACACAGGTCAAACGCTTCAGCCGCGTGGCGGACATTGAGTTGAAGCCCGTTGAGTAACAGTACTGCGAGTGGCGTACAGTGATGCTCAGCCAATGCCCGGTTCCGCACTGCGGCAACTAGACGCCGGGCGCGGGGGCCTCTGGAAGCAGTCAGAATTGCCGCAGATGCACGCAGATAAACGCGGTTTTATTTCCGCAATATCAGCGTCCATCTGCGGCGAGGATTCACACCGCAGGATTGACGGCAAGCAAACGCAACGGTCAATCGCAGGCGGTGATTCCGTGATCTACTCGAGAATCGGGACTTATCTGAGTCGCTCAGTTTGATTAACCTGACGGATCAGCGTTCGTTGATCGATACTGGAGTCATCGCCCGAAACATCGGTTCTGGCGCGGGCGCCCAAATGGTGCAGCGCCAAATTGTTACGGAGACAAGCATGCTGAATCTGTTCGGCCCGGGACTGCGGAGCGGGATTGATCGCCGTGAGATGATTCAGATTGGCGGACTGGCGATGGGCGGTGTCTCGTTGCCGGGTCTGCTGAATCGGTCGGTCACTGCCGCACAGTCGAAGAGTCATGGACCCGGATTCGGACGGGCAAAGAACTGCATCATTCTCTATCTGTCCGGAGCGAATCCACAGCACGACATGTACGATCCGAAGCCGGACACGCCGCCGGAAATCCGCGGCGAGTTCGACACGATCGCGACTTCGACGCCGTCGATTCGATTCGGCGAACACTGTCCGGGTGCCGCCAAACTGATGGATCGCATGGCGCTGGTGCGGTCCATGCATCACGACCACAACGATCACGCTCGTGGTTCGTACCAGATGTTTACCGGGACGCGTTATGCCGGCAGTGTGCCGGATGCGAACAACATGTCCCGGCAGGACATGCCCCATCTGGGCGCATGCGTCGCGAAGCTGGCTCCGGGCAATGGGCCGATGTTTCCGTTCGTGATCGTGCCGCATCGCATGGATGTCGCAGGCGGACGTCGGGTGGGGCAGTTTGCCGGCATGCTGGGCGGGAAGTACGACCCCATGCTGACGGCGGGTAATCCCAACGATGACGACTTCAAACTCGATCACCTGCCGCTGCGTCCGCTGGAAGAACCGGCAGCGATTCGGCGACGGCTGAGTCTGGTTGACCAGTTGAATCGGCAGACGGAATACCTGCGTGAAGGCAACCTGGCTCAGTCGATCAGTCAGGCACAGGCCAAGGCTGTCGAGGTCATCAGTTCGCAGAAAGTGCGCGATGCGGTCGATCTTTCATCGGTGGATCCTGTTGAGCGAGAGCGTTACGGCCGCAATCTGTTTGGCCAGTCGGTCATGCTGGGGCGACGGCTGCTGGAAGCTGGCTCGCGCCTGGTGCAGTGCAACTGGCAGCGAACTCAGGGACGCAACGGTTTCGCCTGGGACACACACTGGAACAATTTCTCCGCGCTCAAGCAGGATCTCATCCCGCCCCAGGATCGAGCGCTGTACGCGCTGGTCACCGATCTCGAAAAGACTGGCCAACTGGACGAGACGCTTGTCGTCGTGGCGGCAGAATTCGGCCGCTCGCCGAAGGTCACGCTGAAAAACGGCGGCCGTGAACATTGGCCTGACGTGTATACCGTGTCGTTTCTTGGCGCCGGAATCAAAGGCGGCCAGCTCTACGGGTCATCGGACAAGATGGGAGCCTATCCGGCTGACGACCCGTGTACTCCGGCTGATTTCGTGGCGACGCTGTACCACTTCCTGGGCATCGATCCTCACGAGGAATCTCACGACCAGCAGGGACGACCGTTCGTGCTGTCGAAAGGGAACCCGATCCCGCTTGAGGTCGGCTGAGCATTACCCACGCGAATGTAGGCCGGAACAAGCGAAGCGCAGTTCCGGCGATGGAACAATTCAGCGAGGCTGCGCGTCAGGCGGAGAACGGAAGTCCGAAGTAAGGAACACTAATCCGCACTAATGATTCACGTGACGACTGTCGCCGGGATTAGCGAAAATCAGTGTCGATTAGTGTTCCTTCATTGTCGGGAACGAAACTTGACTCAGCTGCAACATGTCATGATGAATAAGCGCAGTTACGACACGCTCACCGAATAGTGACGAAGTCGTTGTGATTGAGCATCGCCAGCGCCAACTGATGGCGGGCTTCCTTGCTGCCGCTGAATTCGGCAAGAAATGCTGCGCACTCCGTCATCTCGGCAGTTGACGGCTCGCGACACAGGACGAGTTCGAACAGCGTGCTTACATATTTGCCGCTCTCAAACGACGAGTGAGTCTCCGCAAGTTTCCGCGCCTGCTCCGATGCAATGCGACTGTTAAACATCGCGAGCGCCTGTTGCGGAGAAACCGTAGCCTTTCGCTGGTAACACTCGTTGACCTTCGCCCCGTCGAACAGACTGAGGAACGTCATCTGACGCTCTTTGTCCTGGCGAAAATAAAGACTGCGGCGCAGGACTGTCTGTCCCTGCGTATGTTCGACCGGCGGCCCGCTCATCGTGAGGTCCAGGCTTCCGCCCAGGTACAGCACACTGTCTCGCACAACTTCCGCTTCCATGCGCCGAGCGTTCATTCTCCACAAGGCGTGATTGTCCGGATCGATTGACCGGGTCTCAGCAGATGCGCCGGCAGAAGACGAACTCAGGCGATAGACGCCCGACAGCATGATCTGCTTGTGAAGCGCCTTCATGCTCCAGTCGTCCTCCATAAACTGCACGGCGAGCCAGTCCAGCAGAGCGATCTGTCGCGGCTGTTCCGAGCGTAGTCCGAAGTCGAATGTGCGTTCGACCAGCGGCGCGTCAAAGTGCCTGAGCCAGACATGATTGACCAGTACACGCGCGGCCAGCGGATTCTGCCGATCGGTAATCCACCGCGCGAAGGCGAGTCGTCGACCGGAACTTGTCTGTGGATAGACTGGTCCAAGTGCCGCGTACACACTCGACCCGTTTTCAAGCTGAGTTCTGGCCGTATCCAGTTGCTTCATCTGAGCAGCAAGCTGTTGTTCCATCTGTGCCCGTGCCTTGATGGCTTTGGTGTCAGTTGGCGATGCCGGCGGAGCTGATCGCAGCTTCAATTGACTCTGCGCCACTTGCTCTTCGAGCTTGAAGACGGCGACCTGTCTGCTCGCGCGCCCCGCGACCACGGCCAGTTCATCCAACTTCCCTTCCGCCAGACCATGCTTGACCAACTCGGCGGCGGTGCGTGCCGCCAAGGCGACCGATTCGGATTCCACTAGGCGTCGATGTGCCGACGCCACAGCTTCGGTTTTTTCCGCAACCACCAGTGCGAGTTCGACGTCCTGTCTGGTCAGCGTCTTTGCGGGAGCCGTCGATCCTTTGGAAGTGGACTTCAGTTGAAGTCCCGGCGGCAGACTCGAAACACTGAGATTGTCAAACTCGGCTGTGGCGGAAAACGTCCAGATCGAGAATTTGCCGGACTTCCGAGCCGGTAGATTGAAGGCCACTTTTAACTCGCCATCGATCGACACGTTCAGCAACTGATCCTTCACAGCCACGTCCAGCACATAGTCCTGGCCCGACTTAATTGGAAACGGAGCCATTCCCGCTGCTGGATACTGCCAGGTTCCGTCGCCCGACTGAGTTGTGGCCTGCACTTTGGCCCCCGACGCGGAAATGTAGACCGCATTCATCGCTCGGCCGTGCCCATCAAATCCCAGCCCGATTGATCGATACTGATCTCCGCCTGTAATCCGCAGTCCCACCGTTGCCTGAAAATCACGTGGATGATCGATCGAAGAGATCAGACGATGCTGCTTTGTTTCGCCCAGTGACTGCGTGAGACGCCCGTTGTCCGCTGTCCACTTTCCACTCTCAATTTGCCACTCCTCGGAGTTGAGTTTCGAGAAGTCGTCCTCGAACACGGGAGCACCTGATTCGGGAACAGTCGGCGGACGTTTCGGTGTGGGATCAGGCGTGCCGAAAGCTGCGAGCTGGCTGCGTGCGGTTTCCACGGCCGTTCGAGCGTTTCGTAACGATGCATCAGCCTTGGCGATCTGTGACTCGGCAGCGGCCAGTGCCTTAACACGAAGCTCTTTGTTCAGCGCCGGGTACCAGGCCGTGACCGGCAGTTGCACCGGTTCAACCGACAATTCACCGAGCAGTGCGGGGAGACCTGGCGTGAGCGGGTTGTCCTTGTCGGGACGGTTCGCGTCACCCTGAAAAAACAGGAACGTCTTGCGGTCGGGATGCGCGTCGTATGTGCGGACGAGCTGGGCGGACGCGTTTACGAACGGGTCGTCCCGCACGTCGTGTGTCTCGAACACGGCCCGCATGCGGTAATAGCCGCTTTGTTCGAACGGATCGTATTTGTGGTCATGGCATCGGGCGCAATTCACGGTAAGGCCCAGGAACGCCTTGGATGAATGCTCAACGATGTTGTCGAGCCACACATCGCGATTGAACTTGTACCAGTTCCGAGCCAGAAACCCGGTCGCTCGCAGAGCATCCAGGTCGTCGGATGCCGCCTCATCGGCCGCCAGCATTTCGACGATCATCCGGTCATAGCCCTTGTCGGCGTTGAGCGATTCGACGATCCAGTCCCGCCAGCGCCAGATGTGAGCACGACCGTCCCGGATCTCCTTCCCGTATCCGGACGGATCGCTGTAGCGCCAGATGTCCATAAAGTGGCGCGCCCAGCGCTCTCCGTAACGTGGACTATCGAGCAAACGGTCGACAGCTTTCTCGAAGGCACCCGATGACTTGTCATTGAGAAACGCTGCCCGTTCCTCGCGAGTCGGCGGCAGGCCGGTCAGGTCCAGCGATGCTCTGCGCAACAGCATCGATCGCGACGTTTCACCAACAGCGCTGACTCCAAGACGCTGATGCTCAGCCGCGATGAAGCGATCGATGTCATTCCGAATCCAGTCGGCGGAAGCATTGGGAGGTGTCGACTGCACTGGAGGCAGGAATGACCAATGCCTGGAAGGATCCTGTGGGATCGATTCATCCGGTGCCTTCGCGCCACCGGTGACCCACTTCGTAAGCAGGTCAACCTCTTTGGCCGTCAGCCGAGTCCCGGATTCCGCAGGAGGCATCCGGTTGTCGTCCTCGGCAGTGACGCGTTTCAGCAGCAGACTGTCACGGGATTTGCGCGGCACGATAGCAGGTCCGCTCTCGCCGCCCTTCTGAATCAGAACGGCCGCATCCAGACGCAGCCCGCCCTCCTGCTTGCGGGCACTGTGGCAGAAAAAGCACTTGGTCTGCAGCAGAGGCTTGATGTCTCGCAGATAGTCGACGGAATCTGCAGCGTCCTCTGCCGCAACCCCTCGGGCAACAACGAAAACCAGAAGACCGAACAAGACCGTTTTCCGAAGCGGGCAACATCTCGCAGTGTTCATCGCTGACCCTCGAATGGCACGTCTGACTGATCTGCCGGTAGACTGCTTCAATCGGAATCGTACTGCAGCTGAGTCCTGATCAGTATCACCTGTTGTCGTGTTCGCGGTCGAGTCACCCGTTTCCCGTTGATCACATCCAGAGACGTGACATGCTCTCCATCCATGGCCGCAACACACGCACCTGCGAGGGATTGTCCCGTCGCGAATGGATGCGGGTTGGCGGTCTGTCGTCACTGGGGATTGGTCTGGAGCAGGTTCTGGCAAGTGATGCGGCCGGCTCGGTCTCCGCCGATGCGGGGGTATTGCATGCCCCATCGTACGGTCGCGCGAAGTCGTGCATCGTGCTCTTCATGTTTGGAGCTCCTGCACATCAGGACTGCTGGGATCTGAAACCGGACGCTCCGGCAGAGATTCGCGGCGAGTTTGATCCCATTCCCTCGGTGGTGCCCGGCATCACCGTCAGTGAGCACCTGCCTTCTTTGTCCCGAATGACCGACCGGTTCGCTCAGATTCGATCCGTCACGCATCCGGACAACACGCACACCGTGGCCATGCACTACATGCTGACCGGTGTCCGGCATCTGCGACCGAAGACCAATCCGCAAAATGCGTCGGACGACTTCCCGTGCTTCGGTGCGGTCATGAATCACCTGGAAGCAGGCCGGTCCGCCCTGCCGCCCGGCGTCAGTCTGAATGCTCCGGCTAACCAGGTCTCGGCGAACAACCACATTTTTCCCGGGTTCTTTGGCGGGTTCCTCGGTAACGGGGACGATCCGCTGTTCATTTCGCAGCACGCCAACGACTCAAAGTTCGCACCGTTCCCGCCCGTCGACCAACCGCAACGGCTGCTTGAACGTCAGCGACTGCTCAAGCAGTTCGATCAACAGGCGAGACTGGCCGATCGATCCCAGGTCGCTGCCAGTCTCGATGGGTACTACGCCCAGGCGCTGGACCTGCTGACGTCGGCCGAGACGCGTCGCGCGTTCAATCTCGACAGCGAGCCCGACACCCTGCGTGAGCGATACGGTCAGACACCGTTTGGCCAGGGTTGCCTTCTGGCACGGCGGCTTGTGGAATCGGGCGTGCGGCTCGTGACGGTCAACTGGGAACGGGACGACGCTTTCTGGGACACGCACGCGGACAACTTCAACAAGCATCGCAAGACGCTGATGCCGAATCTCGATCGTGGCTTTTCGGCATTACTGGACGACCTCGAACAGCGTGGCCTGATGGACGAGACGTTGATCGTGTGGCTGGCGGAATTCGGCCGCACGCCAAAGATCAACAGCAACGCCGGTCGGGATCACTGGGCCGCGTGCAATACCGTGCTGCTGTCCGGCGCGGGCATTCCGGGCGGCCAGGTCTACGGAGCCTCCGACCGTCATGCCGCTTACCCCGATCGCGATCCCGTGCGTCCTGAAGACCTGTCCGCGACGATCTATCACATGCTGGGTGTCGATCAGCACGCGATGCTGAGAACTCCGGATGGACGCCCCGTTCCGGTATCCGCGGGCAATCCCCTGCTGTCCGTTGTGTCGTGACCCGCCTGCCACGCACGTTCGTCTTTCCTCTTGGAGTTTTTCATGCCACAGACGGATCAAGCCGCAGACCTGTCCCGCCAGTTCCTGAAGTTCACTCAAAACAATGTGCTGGCCATGCGGGAGCGTGACGCGCTGCCGGAGTCACTGGATGCATGGGCATCGCAGAAACGGATTCTGCGAAACCAGTTGCTGAAGTCGTGGGGCGGATTTCCCAAAGATCACTGCCCGCTGGAGCCTCGCATCCTCGGGACAGTCAAACGCGATGGCTATCGCATCGAGAAACTTCTTCTGCAGACGCGACCGGGCGTTCTGATGACCGCTAACGCGTACGTGCCGGACGGTGAAGGCCGCCGATCGGCCGTGCTGTGCGTGCACGGGCACTGGAGACTCGCCAAGTCGGAACCGGTGGTTCAGTCACGTTGTATCGGTCTGGCCAAGCTGGGCTTTTTTGTATTGATGGTCGATTGCTTTGGTGCGGGCGAACGCGGACTCGGTCCGGCTCTGGGCGAGTACCACGGTGAGATGGTTGCTGCCACTCTGTATCCCACGGGTCTGCCGCTGTCTGGATTGCAGGTCTACGAAAACATGCGGGCGGTCGATTACCTCCAGTCGCGGCCGGAAGTCGATCCGGAACGAATCGGAATCACGGGCGCCAGTGGCGGCGGCAACCAGACGATGTATGCGGGAGCGTTCGACGAGCGGTTCAAGTGTGTCGTCCCCACGTGTTCCGTCGGGACATATCAGTCCTATCTGGGAGCTGCCTGCTGCATGTGCGAAGTCGTGCCCGCCGCGATGAGCTACACCGAAGAGTGGGGCGTGTTGTCCCTGGTTGCCCCTCGAGGCCTGATGCTGATCAACGCATCGCGCGACTCGTTTCAGTTCTCGATTGGGGAAGCGAAAAAGTCGCTGGAAAAGGCGAAGCACGTCTTCCGTCTGTTCAACGTCGAAGAGAATGCTCGCCACGCGACCTTTGAATCGAAACACGATTACAACCAGCCGATGCGGGAAGCCATGTATGGCTGGATGACACGCCACCTCAAGGGAGAAGGTGACGGCTCGCCAATCGATGAACCGGAATTCGAGACAGAGGAAGCAGAAGTACTGCGGTGCTTCCCCGGCGACAGCCGTCCCGAGTCCTTCGTCACGCTGCCACAATTTGCTGCAGCGCAGGGCCGTATGATCCTTGAGCGACGACCGTTACCCAAGCACCCCGAACACTGGGAAGCTGAGGAAACGAAGATGCGGGAGTCTCTGCCGAGAGCCCTCGGTCGATTTCCGCGACGCAGTCCGTTGAATGCTCAGGTGACCACCGACGACGACCCGAAGAAGCAGTCGATCGAGTTCAATCCGGAACGGGGCATCACCGTATTCGCCACGCGGACCATCACGGACGGGAAGCGGAAGGGCCTTGCGGTCCTGCTCGACCTGGACAACGGTCGCAAGGCGTCGACCAGCAGCCTGGGCAGTGAGCTGTTAAAGAGTGGCTGGGATGTGGTCACGGCGGACCTGCGGGCAACCGGCGCCACCACGAACCGAGGCGATTCCATCGGCCGCGCACCTGACCACAACTCCGGCGAGTGGTCGTTATGGGCGGGCCGACCGCTGCTCGGGCAGTGGATCCACGACGTCGTTCGCCTTCTGGACACGGTCGACGAACACGCCGGCGGGCCCCCCGAAACCACCGCTGTGATCGGAGTCGGTTCCGCCAGCCTTGTGGCACTCGGAGCAGCAGCACTCGATCCGAGAATCGACAGAGTTGCCACCGTGGGAGGGCTGGCGAGCTACATCAGCGACGTTCCCTACGAAAAGCAGCGACTGGGAATCATGGTCCCTGATATCCTCAGGACCGTGGGTGATATCCCTCATCTGGCGTCTCTGGCGGCACCGCGACGGCTGGTCATCGCCGGCAGCGTGAATGGTGCCGGTGAGTCACTATCCGGTCAGGAACAGCAGACGAGTTTCGAGTGGACGCGGACGATTTATCAGATTGCAGGTGGTGCCCGACAGGTAAAACTGATGCCCGAGACGGACGCTGAGGAATTGACTGCCTCTTTGATAAAATGACGGTTGCGTTCAAATGATGACATATCAGGCAAAGGCGTGGCGATTTACCCTAAAAAGGCCTGAAGACTCAGCAACGGGTCGGTGTCCGACGGGCATGGCACGTCGCACTGTTGGTCTGGCGCCAATGCCGAACTTGAAATACACTGGCCGCTCGACAGCGATTCGGGCGATGATATCCAGATCATCCAGTCGCGCCATATGTGCAGGCGAGGAAAGGATTTCGGGCCAGGTGCTGATCCGGTCGCTCCACAGGACCAGATTTCGTCACTTTTGTGGCATGTAGCACCGATACGTCAGAGTGTGTCTGTGCCCATTGCAGCGCAAACCTCGGTTTTGCTGCTTCGTCCTTATCCCAGTACCCGCTGACGTCAAGGATGTGTCGGACGGTGAAGTCATCTGCTCATAACATCCTGGGTTTCTTCCTTGCGTACGCCGTTGCCTGCTCGGCAGCGCGGGCCGAGGAATCTGCCTCGACGGATGAAGCTGCTCGACCGGCTGCGAGTAGCCGTCCCGCTCGTGTCCGAGTGTTCGATACCAGCAAACTGGCCGGACTTCCCAGCTACCACTTCAATATCGATCTCGACACCGAAGCTGGCACGGTTGCCGTGATTCAGCGAGTTCGCTGGACGAACCCCGGTCCGGAACCGACAGATCACATCGTGCTGCATGTCGTGCCAAATAACCGGCCGACCGAGGACGTCCTCTTCATCGCGCGACGCACCGTCGAGTCACTGCGGCTCGATCCGCGCGACTGCCTGGACGAAAAGGGCGGACGATTTCATCTTCGCGAAGTGAAGTCGTCAAACGACGACCTGCGCTGGCATTTCGAGGCCGATCACGACACTCATCTGCACATCGCGCTGCCGAAACCAGTCGCGGTCGGTGAAACAGCCGAAGTCGAGCTGAATTACTGGCTGGATCTGCCCCCGATTCAGGGGCGGCTGGGTCAGTTCAAGGGTGTGACCAACCTGCTCAACTGGTGTCCGGTGCTGGCGGTCTACGGAAACACTGGCTGGGACGCCGTGCCGTACGTTCCGTGGCACCAGCCGTGGCTCAATGAAGCCGGCAATTACGAGGTTCGCTTGCGCGTGACTCCCGGCCAGCGAGTGGCAACGGGCGGACGTGTCGTGGACCGGTCCTTCGAAGACAGCGGGCATCAGGTCTTGGAGATTCGTGGTCAGGGTTTGCGCGACTTCACAATTGTCGCCAGTGACCGCTTCGAGCTGTACGAATCGCATGTCGACGGAGTGCCCGTCCGGGTGCTCGCATTCCCCGAACATCAGGGACACGCTCGGCTCGCCCTGCAGATTGCCGGCGAGTGCCTGCAGCAGTATTCCGAGTGGTTCGGTCCCTACCCCTATGACGAGTTCGAACTGGTCGAGTCGTTCTTCGGCTGGAACGGGAACGAGTCATCCGGACTGGTAATGATCGATGAACGCATCCTTGACACGCCTCAGTTGGCGAGTCGATATGTCGAGCACCTGATCAGTCACGAGATTTGCCATCAGTGGTGGTACTCGGCGGTCGGCACGGACGGGTACCGCGAGCCGTGGGTCGACGAGGGCATTGTTCAGTGGCTGACGCGAGTTCGTCTGGAAGACAAGTACGGCGCCAACCCGAAGGTGTTCGACTTCAAGGGGTACGGGCCACTACAGCTTCCCAACATTCACTACCGCAGCCTGGTCCATAGCGGGTATTCGCTGTACCAGAAGCGCGGTGGCGACGCGCAGGCCCTGGCACCGCTCGACGAGATCGGACATCTGCACAACCTGTTCTTCCTCGTGTATGACCGCGGCGCCCGGGTTGTCGGCATGATCCAGCACCGCATGGGACGCGAGGATTTCTTCCGTTTCATGCGGCATTTGTATGGCAAGTACCAGTTCGGCATTCTGCGCGCCGCCGACATTCAACGGGAACTGGAAGAGTTCACCGGGCACAGCTGGCAGACGTTCTTTGACGACTGGCTGCGATCTGGCCGGGATTCTGACTGGAAGATCGACGACGTCGACGTCTCCCGCTCGGAGACCGGCTATATCACGCGAGCGACATTGATACAGACCGAAGACATCACAGAGCCGATTGATCTTTCTTTCTGCTTCGACTGTCCGACAGGAGCCGGGCGGACTCGCATCGTGCGGTTGGACGATTCGTGGCGGCAGGTTCAGAGTGAGACGATTTCGATCGAGCGTCCGACGGAGACGCAGTGGATTGTGACGGTGCATTCTCCAGACGCCCCCGATCAGATTGAGATCGACCCGGAAGGCTGGGTGCTTGATACCAATCCGCGGAACAATCGCTGGAAGCCGGACATCGATTTCCGTATCAGTCCGTTCTACACGCCGCTGGATGAAGCCGCCCTGACGCAACCGTGGCAGAAGGCCAGTGTGGTAACGGGATTCGGCATCGACGGTGACGGACGGGTCGGATTGCGAAGTGCCCTGATCTCATCGAACGAGTACCGCGTGTCGCCCTTCCTGGGCTACACCGCGAACTCGAACAACGATTACCTGTCTGCCGGCATCGACGCCATCTTCTACAACGTGCCAGCTCCGAACTGGGAACTGGGGGTGCGATACGAAAAGGCGCTCCTGACGAATCTGGAAAACGATCCCGGCGACCAGGCCCGCATCTATGTTCGCAAGGTGTTGCAATACACGACCAGTCTGATTTACCCGAACCTGAGCTACTTCGATATCTACACACGGTTTGGAGACAACTTCTTCCCTGACCGCACGACCATGCGATCGTCGGACCCACGCGTCCAACGATTCGACGACGTGCGCGCCTTCGGCTTTGCCTTTCACGCGGACAGTCAACTTCCCTACTGGAACCCGGACTCCGGCTTTGTGGTCGACGCGGGTTACGAGCACGGCTTCCATGCATTTGACGACGGAGCCACTTACGACCGCGTCACCGGCAAATTCGGAACGGTTCACCGCCTGCCGGACGACATGGGCTGGCTGTCCGAAACAAAGCTTGCCGCACGAATCAGTGCCGGCTACGGCTGGGACGACACCGGCGAACATTTTCGTTTCGGCGGACCAGGACGCTTCCGTGGACGCAATCCAAACGAAACAGCCAGCAACGCATGGTGGGTGGGCACTTTGGAGTGGCGTTTTCCAATCACCGGAGAACTCGACTACCAGGTCGTCGACAACATGGCGGCACTTCGCTCGATCGATGCCGCGTTGTTCTACGACGTGGGAGAGTCATTCCTGTTTGACGAAACTCAAGGTGTCGACCACGCTATCGGGTTGGGAATCTATTACGACATCCCGCTGTTGAGTTTCGTCGAAAACCTGACAGTGCGCGTCGAATACGGCCGCTCCGTGACCAACGACACCGGAGTCTTCTGGTTCGGTCTCTACCGCGCCTTCTGACCTGTTACCTGCGTGCCACGCCGGTTGAGTGGCGAATCTGCCACTTCAGGGCTGACGCCGGTGCGAGGTGACCGCCAGCAGGGAGATGACTGCGGCGAGGATGGCAATCAGCCAGATTAGAGGCAGGTCCGTCGGCTTGCCAGGGTTGGCCGGGACTCGACGCGCTGGTGGAGACTCGGGCGGGTTCTCGTCGGCACGCAGTTCCGGAGACGGTTCCGTTGGTGTGGAGACTGTCGGAGCTGTGTCGTGGTTGTGGGACTCGGTGGCCTATCAATCCGCCTAACGTAACGCCTCAAGCTCCGTGACTTTGGCCTCCCAGTCCTGGTAGGGGAGCACGCGGAAGGCGCCGTTGTCCATGATCTCGGCAGCGAGTCGAACTTCCGTCTCCAACTGCACCCTCTTCGCCGATCGATCGTCGAATGTCGGAAGCGCCCAGAGGCGCGCCGTGCTGTCCTCACTCCATGTGAGGACGCGCGACTCGTCGCCGCTAAACATTGCACCATTGATGAAACTGTCGTGTCGGAATGTTCGGATTGGCTGGTCCTGGGTCGTGTCCCAGAGTCGCGAGGTGCCGTCAGCACTCCATGTGAGAACGAGCAACTCATCGCCGCTGAACATGGCACCAAGAACCGAGCCCCCGTGTTTGAATGTGCGGAGTGGCTGGTCCCGCGTGGTGACCCAGAGTCGCGCGGTGTTGTCCTCACTCCATGTGAGGACGCGCGACTCGTCGTCGCTGAACACGGCACCATGGACCCGGTCGTTGTGTTTGAATGTCCGGAGTGGCTGTTCTTGGCTGGAGTGCCAGAGCGTTACCGTTCCGCCCTGACTCCACGTAAGGACGCGGGTCGCGTCGCCGTTGAACATGGCACCATCCACAAAGTCATCATGTTTGAAGACACGGATTGCATATTTGTGGCTGACATCTGAGAGCCTTACGAAGTCACTAGCCTCACACCATGTGAGGGCGCGCATTCCGTCGCTGCTAAACACCGCGCCACCGACAACCGAGCCATGTTCGAATGTTTGGAGTGGCTGTTCCTTGCCGGAGTCCCAGACCATCGCAGCGTAGTCACTCCATGTGAGGACCCGCGTCCCGTCGTCGCTGAACACCGCTCCATCGACTCCAGAGAATGAATCGTCATGCATAAATGTGCGTAGTGGCTGTTCCTGTGTGGTGTCCCAGAGCTTCGCGGTCTTGTCATCACTCCACGTAAGCAATCGCGTTGCGTCGCTGGTAAACACCGCACCCCCGACTGACTCGACATGTTTGAATGTGCGGATCGACTCTTCCTTGCTGACGTCCCAGAGCCATGCGGCCTCCGAACTCCACGTGAGGATACGCGTCTCGTCACCACTGAATACCGCCCCCCCGACAGAATCGTCATGTTTGAATGTTCGGATCGGCTCTTCGCGGCTGGTGTCCCAGAGCGTTGCGGTGTTGTCATCACTCCGTGTAAGGACGAGCGTCTCGTCGCCGTTGAACACCGCACCACGTACTGAATCATTATGATCGAGGATGCGGATTGACTGCTCCTGCGTTTCGCAGAGCCTTGCTGTGCCATCATTACCCCATGTCAGGACTCGCCCATCATCGCCGCTGAGCACGGCTCCATTCACAGCGCCGTAGTGTTTAAGCGTAAGGAGCGGTTCTTCCTTGATGACGTTCCAGAGCATTGCTCTTTCACCACCCAATGTGAGTATGCGGGTCTGGTCGCCACTGAACATCGCACCATAGGCCATACCTTCGTGTTTGAATGTGCGGACTGGCTGTTCCCGGGCCGTGTCCCAAAGCCTTGCCGTTCCATCCAGACTCCATGTAAGGACGAACATCTCGTCGCGCGCGAACAGCGCACCCATCACATGGCGGTTATGCTTGAATGTGCGCAGCGGTTCTTCGCTACTCGTGTCCCAAAGCCTTGCGGTGGTGTCATGGCTCCACGTGATGACTCGCGTCTCATTGCCATTGAACACGGCGCCAAGGACACGGCCGTCGTGTTTGAATGTGCGGAGTGGCTGGTCCCGTGTGGTATCCCAGAGTCGCGCGGTATTGTCATCACTCCATGTCAGCACGCGCGAATCATCGTCGCTGAACACGGCACCAAGGACGCCGTACAGCGAATCGTCGTGTTTGAAGGTGCGTATGGCTTGGTCCATTGTGGTGTCCCAGAGTCTCGCGGTGTCATCGTCACCCCATGTAAGGACTCGCGTCTCATTGCCATTGAACACAGCACCAAGGAGTAGGGGATGTTCGAATGTGCGGAGTGGCTCTTCGCGGCTGGTGTCCCAGAGTCGCGCGGTGCCGTCGCCACCCCATGTGAGGACGCGCGACTCGTCGTTGCTGAACACAGCACCACGCACTCCTCCAAACAGCGCATTCTCGTGTTTGAATGTGCGGAGTGGCTGGTCCTGTGTGGTGTCCCAGAGTCGCGCGGTGTGGTCATCACTCCATGTGAGGACGCGTGACTCGTCGCCGCTGAACACGGCACCATTGACCGGGCCGTCGTGTTTGAATGTGCGGAGTGGCTGATCCTGTGTGGTGTCCCAGAGTCGCGCGGTGTTGTCAGAACTCCATGTGAGGACACGCGACTCGTCGCCGCTGAACACGGCGCCAAGGACTGGGCCGTCGTGAAGAAATGCACGATCGTGGTCGGCAATCGCCAGGAGTGCACTCCTGGCATGTTGTGGCTTGTCAGATTTCTCTGTGGCAACCGCAGCCTCTGCAAAAAGAAGGGCCGCCTTAAATTCGTCCTTCCCGTAGTCGCGAGCGGTAAACGCCTGCTGCCAGAAGGTGTCGGCTAGACGACCGTATGCCTCTCTCTCGCTGCTCAACGCCTTCTGCTGCTCGGATCGAGCAATTCCTTCCTGCTTGGTTGCGTATTTTTCTTTCTCGATCGCAGTGTTTCGGGCGTCAATTGCGGCGTCCCGAGCAAGAATCGCATTGACTCGTGAGACGCCAGCCGCGACGGAAAACGCGAGGAGCAGTGCCATGGCAACCAGCGTCGCCATTCGGCGAACCTGACGCGTCCTCGTCGTGCGGTGCGTTGATATCAGCTTTTGAACGACTTCGGCCGAGGGCCCGTGCTCAACGAGATTGTGAAGACTGTCTTCGATGTAAAGGGTCGCATCCGGTAGCCGCTCGAGGACAAGATGTTTTCCCGGGTTGGCCTTCTCCTCGGCTGCAAAGGTGTCCTCGAAGAAGATCGGGACGATGTGGCTGTTTCTGTCAGTAAACAGCAGAATCTCGCGTTCTACGGGGAAGGAATCAAAGACGGCCTCACGCGTTGCAACCAGGACCAGCCGCCGTGTGTTTCGCAACGCGACTTCACCAACCGCCTGCCAATCGTCTCCCATCGCGTATTCGGACCGGTCCAGAAAGACTTCGAAGCCCCGTTCACGCAGTTGCTGGGCCAGTTGAACCGCGTAAGCGCCGCCACTGGCCCAGTGGTAGGAAATGAAGAAGTCGTAGCCCCACAGGCGGTTCTTGATCTTTGAGATCATTGCGTTGACTCGCGATGAAAGTTCTTCGATGCCAGGCCACGTTTCAGCTTAACAGTCAGCCGGCACCATGAAACGAAACAGGCCCGGCAATTCGCGGGAACTGCCGGGCCTGTTCAATTGAAGGGACTCTGACTCACTGAATGGACTGCGATTCACACCTTTCCAAAGATGCTTTGGCCGGTTGATTTCAGGTCGTCACAGGCGCGGCCCATGCGGTTGGCTACTCCGTTCTCACCGAGTTTCAGGTACGTCCGCGGGTCGTACGACTTCTTGACGCCAATTTCGCCATCTACCATCAGCACTTCGTCGTAGTGCTTCATCATCCAGTCGATGACGGGACGCGTGAATGCGTACTGCGTGTCGGTGTCGATGTTCATCTTCACGACACCGTAGTTGAGCGTCTCCTGCAACTGACTCTGCGGTGTGCCGGAACCGCCGTGGAAGACGAGATCGAATTCAGCCGCCGCGCCGTGCTTTCCGATCACGGCCGCCTGACCTTCTTTGAGAATCTCTGGCCGCAGCTTCACGGCACCCGGTTTGTAATGACCGTGTACATTTCCGAATGTCGCGGCAAACATGTAGCGACCAATCCCGTGGAGTGCTTCGTAAACTTCAAGCATGTCTTCGGGGCTGGTGTACAGCTTGTCGTTGGCAACCTCGCTGTGGTCGATTCCGTCTTCTTCGCCACCGACGACGCCGGCCTCGACTTCGAGAATGATTTCATTGTCGGAGCATAATTGCAGGAGTTCTTTGCTGATTGCCAGATTCTCACCCAGGGGCAGCTCTGAACCGTCAAACATATGCGAATTCATCAGGTTACCATTGCCAGCGGCACGACGTTCCGCAGTGGCGGCGATGAGCGGACGCAGGAAAGGATCGACTTTTTTTGGCTGGCAGTGGTCTGTGTGCAGGCCGATCAATATGTCGTACTTTTCCGCGAGTCGATGTGTGACTTCCGCGAGAGCGATGGCCCCGTGCACGGCGTCTTTGACGTTCAATCCCGAAGCAAACTCACCCGCGCCCGTCGAAAATTGAATGATGCCGTCGGACTTTTTGTCGGCGAAGGCTTTCAATGCGCCGTTGATGGTCATGATCGAAGTGACGTTGATCGCGGGATAGGCGTAACTGCCCTGCTGAGCCGCATCAAGCATGGCGGCGTACTGGGCCGGAGTGGCGATTGGCATGCTGGAGTCCTGACAATTTCTACGAGGATTCAGTGAGTTGAAAACAATTCCGTGGAACTGACACATCAGTGTCAGTTGATTTGTCGCATCGCTGGTGCGTTGCGAGCTGAGTGGTGTGCCCGAAGAGGGCGTCTCAATTACGGCGCTGGGCCGGATTCCGGCGACTTTGCTGGAATCGAAGCGTTGGGAACACACTGTGATGCGGCCACTACGGCCAGGCGGCGTGCCAGCTCACTGTCGCGATTCCCACTCCGGTGCCTGGTCATTCGAACCTTGCCGCACCGGGAAGTCTGACTGTGCTAACGAGACTAACGACTTGTGCTGAGGATTTCACTGCTGCGAGCCGGGTTTCCGGCAGGTCCCGATGTCACTTGAGAATCGGTTGAATCCACCTAAAGTCCGGTACGTGTGCCACTCTGGGTGACTGCGCCCTCAATTCATCGAGGCTGATTATGCCACAATCCGAATCGCAACCTCTGGTCGGGGTCATCATGGGCAGTCGCTCTGACTGGGACACGATGAAGAACGCGGCGGACATACTGGAGCAATTCAATGTCCCACACGAATGCCGGGTTGTGTCCGCCCATAGGACGCCAGACTGGATGAACGAATATGCAAAGACGGCTGCTGATCGCGGTCTCCAGGTAATTATTGCGGGAGCCGGCGGTGCTGCACATCTGCCTGGAATGGTGGCAGCTCAAACTGTTCTGCCGGTGTTGGGTGTCCCCGTGCAAAGCCGTGCATTACAGGGACTCGACTCACTGCTTTCGATTGTCCAAATGCCCGGTGGTGTTCCGGTCGCCACACTTGCGATTGGTGCGGCCGGTGCAAAGAACGCCGGACTGCTGGCAGTTCGGATTCTGGCCAATCATGATGCGCAGTTGCGTTCGGCGCTCGAAGAGTTTCACCTGGAACAGACGGAAAAAGTTATCTCGGATTCGCAGCTATGACGGAACAGATACTGCCAGGTGCAACTCTGGGAGTACTCGGCAGCGGGCAGCTCGGGCGTATGTTTGGTATCGCCGCACGTCGACTCGGGTATCGCCTGCACGTTTATTCTCCAGATTCGGGCTCCCCCGCCGGACAGGTGGCCGACCGTGAATTCTCGGCTCGGTACGACGACCTCGACTCGCTCAGCGAGTTTGCACGCAGTGTCGATGTTGTGACATTTGAATTCGAGAATGTCCCGTCAGCCGTGACTGACTGCATCGAGCGTTCGACGCCGGTCCGTCCATCAGGACGTGTTCTGGGCATCGCGCAGAATCGCCTGGTAGAAAAGTCGACACTGCAGAATCTCGGACTCCCCGTGCCAGGGTTTCGTGCTGTTCGCAGTGCGAGTGAACTTAACGACGCCGTTACCCAGTTGGGGACGCCCTGCGTCATTAAGACCGCAACTTGTGGATATGACGGCAAGGGCCAGGCAATTATCCGCGCAGCAGTCGATTGCGAGTCGACCTGGCAACAATTGAACACTGCTGAAGCGATTGCGGAAGAATTCGTACCATTCGAGTGCGAAGTCTCCGTGATCGGTGTTCGCAACTGCGAGGGACAATTCACACATTACGGCCCGTTCCGTAACACACATGCGAATCACATTCTGGATGTGACTGTGGCGCCGGCCGGTCTACGTGAGACAACGGAGAGGGCCGCGGTTGAAATCACTCGCACCATTCTTGAACAGCTCGATGTCGTCGGAGTGCTGTGTGTAGAGATGTTTGTGACGACCGACGGTCAGGTGCTTATCAATGAACTGGCCCCACGGCCGCACAACTCGGGGCATCTGACCATCGACGCACACAAGTGCTGCCAGTTTGAACAACAGGTTCGCAGTATTTGTGGTCTGCCGCTTGGCTCGTCCGAGCAAATCGCTCCGGCCGCAATGGCTAACCTCCTGGGGGATCTTTGGAACCCACCACCTGAGTGGTCAAAACTGATGGAACGCCCGGGCGTTCAATTGCATCTGTATGGAAAGGAAGCAGCTCGGCCAGGCAGAAAGATGGGACATCTCACTGTCCTCGATGAAACCACAGAGTTGGCAGAGGCTCAGGTGCGTGAGGCACGATCGTCATTGCATAGGTAAGCATTGGATGTGATGCTCGTTCATGCCGCTGCATCCGGCAACGAATTGTTGAAAGACACCTCCAGGTTGCGATCTGGCAATTGCGATTCGTCGAGGAATAGACCAAGATTCTGATTCGGCGACAATTGGTAAAATCGGGACGCCGGAATCTGATTCCGGAATTCTTTCACTGTGGAGTTAAGTTATGGCTAAAAAGGGTGGTAAGCGTGACGGCAGTAAGGGCAGAGCGATTTCGTCAGCTCTTTCCGCGAATCCTGGTGCGACCGCCAAGCAGATTCAGGCAGCCGTTGCCAAAGGTGGCGTGAGTGTTTCGCTTGGAATGATTGCCAAGATCAAAGGCGGACTGAAATCATCTGGTAAGAAGAAGAAGCCAGTTGCCGCGAAGGCCCCTGCGAAGCGCAAGAAGGCTGTCGCAAAGAAGAAAAAGGGTGCGAAACGCGGTCGTCGGCCCGGTGGTGGAGCCAGCATGAGCGATGCCATTCGCGCATTTATGACTGCCAACCCGGGTGCCAGCCGTTCCGCCGTTCGAGACGGTGTGCAGAGCCAGGGCATCGCCGTAAAAGACTCACTCGTCAGCGCCGTGTACTACAAGGTGAAGGCAAGTGGCGGCAAACCGGCTGCAAAGCGAGGTCCCGGCCGGCCGAAGAAAGCCGCACCGGCAGCGAAGGCAAAGAAAGCCGCGCCAGCGGCACGAGCTACAGGTGGTCTGTCGGCCGCACAGCTCCTCACTGCCAAAGGGCTGGCCGATCAGCTCGGTGGTATCGCGAAGGTTCGAGAAGCACTCGATCTGATTGAACGACTGTCGTAGACCTCTGGGTCAACGACTTGCTGCTTAGCGAAACCGGCAGTCGGGAATTGGTTCCCGGCTGCCGGTTTTTTATTTGGCGCCAAACCATGTGTGCGTTCGGACATCCCGCGCCAACTCTGAACGGAACATTGGTTTGCGAAATCGCGGTGTTTCCTGGTAATGAGCATCACATGACGCACGTATAAGCAGGTTGATGCAGGAGATTTCTGTCTGACGGTTCTTAATTGCGCATCGGACAGACAGCGACGCTGGAGCAAACTGGGCCGAACTGTTGTTGGAGTTCTTCGCGTGTCTGATGCATCCCGAGTCCGTCGCCTGGCGGTCAGTGACGAAGGGTTCGTTTTTGACCCGGCGACCGGACAGAGTTTTCTGCTTAATGCCACCGGCCTGGTCATCTTTCATGGTCTGCAGGCCGACCTGAGCGAGGAAGAGCTGACTCAGCGAGTGATCGACGAATTCGACGTCGACCCTGACCAGGCCGCAGTGGATGTCGAGGAATTTCTCGCTCACCTAAGAGGCCTGCAGATTCTGGCGGCTGTGGACTCATGAGCCAGACTCACGTCGCGGTCAGCGCCATCAATGCCACCGACAACCCGGGGCCGGGAGTCGGAGTTGCACGGTGTTTGTGTGAGGATCCTGAGCTGGATGTCGCGGTCGTTGGCCTGGCGTACGATGCCCTGGAACCTGGACTCTACATGGACTGGATCATCGGGCGGGCATTCACAATGCCTTACCCGGGCGGTAGTGCCGACGAGTACCTCAACCGGCTGAGCTATGTGCAGGAGCAGACCGGTCTCGATTTTGTCATACCCTGTCTCGACGTCGAGCTACCGCTCTTTGTGCGGCTCGAAGATCGACTGAAGGGAATGGGAATCCGCTCGCTGTTGCCAACGATGAGTCAGCTCCGCATGCGGAGCAAGGACCGGTTGCAGGAACTGTCCGGTCAAATGGACCTCCAACTGCCGGAAACGATCGCGGTTACCAGCGAGGCCGAGTTGTATGCCGCTGTCAACCGCATTGGATTTCCGCTGTATGTGAAAGGCATCTTTTACGAGGCCTACCGAGTGCAGACGGCGGTCGAGGCGTCTGCGCAGTTTCGGAAAATCGCCGCAGTCTGGGGTCTGCCCGTCATTGTGCAGGCGGCCGTTCAGGGAGACGAGTTAAACGTTGTCGGCGTCGGCGATGGAGAGGGTGGTTGCCTGGGCATGGTCGGCGTGAAGAAAACAGCGCTCAGCAGCCTGGGGAAAATGTGGGGAGGCGTGACAGTTCGTCATCCGGCGATGATCTCAGCCGCCGAGCGTTTGTTACAGGTGTGTCAGTGGCGCGGACCGTTCGAGCTGGAGTGCATTGTCAATGGTGATGATGTGTTTCTAATTGAGATCAACCCCCGTTTTCCCGCATGGGTTTACTTTGCCGCCGCAGTAGGTGTGAACCTGCCGGCGCGTCTTATCCGGCACATCCGTGGCGAAGATGTGGACACGACTTCCGACTATGAAGTCGGCCAGCAATTCCTGCGATACAGCTGGGAAATGGTCACAACGATGGAGCGTTTTCAACACGTCCTCACTCAGGGAGAAACGAACTGACCGTGACGGAACGCAGTTCTTTTGCCTCGGCATTTTGTCCCTGCGTGTTACGTCCGATCAATCGTGAGACTCAATGAAACGCCCCTACGAACGACCAGTCATCAAGAAACTGGAAGCGAGCTTTCTTAACAAGTTCGGGACGAGCACGCTGGGTACGCAACGCGTCCGCAAAGACATCGACGGTGCGACGATTGACGAGCTGGTCAGCCAGTATGGTTCACCTCTATTCGTCTATTCGGAGCGCAATCTGCGGCAGAAGTATCGCCAGTTTCACACAGCCTTTACGACTCGCTACCCGGACGTCGCATTCGGGTGGTCGTACAAGACGAATTATCTGAAGGCGATCTGTGCGATTCTGCATGATGAGGGAGCACTGGCGGAAATCGTCTCGCGGATGGAATTCGATAAGGCTCGTGCTTTGGGTATTCCCGGCGAACGGATTGTGTTCAATGGTCCGCATAAGCCATACGCCGTGCTGGAAGAAGCCGTGCGCGCTGGTGTCACACTCAACGTCGACCACCCGGGCGAAATCGAAGATCTCGAACAGATTGCTGAACAGACCGGAGAGGTCATTGGCGTTGGCCTGCGACTGAATCTGGATGCTGGCATCTACCCACTGTGGTCAAGGTTCGGGTTCAATTTGGAATCCGGACATGCCATGAACGCCGTGCGGCGGATGTCTCACGGAGGTCGCCTGCAAGTCACCGGGCTGCACTGCCACATTGGAACCTACATCCTCGATCCCACAGCTTACGCGCGGCAGGTCGAGAAGATGATCGCCTTCGCGAACGAGATTGAAGACCGATTCGGCTGGCGGATTGAGAAGATCGATGTGGGTGGTGGGTTTGCCAGCCGCAGTCGGCTCAAGAGTACATACCTGTCGCCGGACGTGGTCGTTCCGTCGGTCGATGAATATGCCGAGGCTATCTGCGGATCTCTCCACGCGAATCTTCGTCCGGGGCATCAACCACAGCTGATCCTTGAGGCCGGTCGAGCCATCGTCGATGAGTCGGGATACCTGGTCTCAACGATTGTCGCCACCAAACAACTGCCCGACGGAAGCCGGGCCTATGTGGCCGACGCCGGTATCAATCTGCTGTACACCGCAGCTTGGTATCAGTTCCACATCGAAACAGACCGTGAATGCAGCGGGCTCAATGAGCCGAGCGTGATCTATGGCCCCATGTGCATGAACATCGACGTGATCGAAGAGGCCGTGCAGCTTCCGCCTCTGAATCGTGGACAGCGGCTGATCCTCTCACCCGTCGGCGCCTACAACAACACTCAATGGCTGCAGTTCATTGAATACCGTCCGAACGTGGTTCTCGTCGGTGAAGACGGACAGGTCGAGCTGATTCGTGAAGCGGAAGACCTGAGCGATCTGGAACGTCGAGAGCGACTACCCGAGCGGTTGCGTGGCGACGCAGGCTGATTCGGATCGCTTCTATCAGGTCCCAGCAGATTCGCCGCGTGAGCCTGCAGCGATCCGGTCAGGTCGATCACACGAGAGAGAGTTTCGATCGCACTCAGCTTCAGATATCAGTCATTTGGATAGTCAGTTTCAGTATCGCAGCCGGAAACTCTGTGCAGATGTCCCAGTCTTCCAGACTGGTCGCACCCATTCCATCCATTTCAGTCGATTCAATCGATAGCCTCGGCCGATGACAGAAGTGAGAACATCCTCGGATCAGCGTGCGGACACTGTGCGCTCGGAGACCGGTTATTCAATGACCGGGTCTGCGGGCGTTGGCGCGACCCGAGATGCGAACACGGGGCCCGAACACGAGATGGCTCGCGAAACGAATCTGGGATCAAGAACTGGTGCCGTGCAGAGTTGGCTCGCATCCATTTTTGAGAGTTATGCCGAAGTGCTGTTCCTTAACGGAACGGTGCCGGGCGTCATATTTGCCGCAGCGACTTTCCTGCGGCCGAATGTGGGGCTGTGTGGACTACTGGCTATTGTTGCTGCCTACGTCTTTGCCCGGCTGATTGGCATGGACCGCTCTTTCCTGCAGACCGGATTCTGTACATACAATCCGCTTCTGGTTGGACTGGGGCTTGGCTCGTTCCTCTCGATCACGCCGACAACTGTGTTCTTCGTTGCAGCGATGGGCATCTTCACCCTGATCGTCACAGTGGCGACGGCGCACGTGTTTCGGACATTCCTGCGACTCCCGGCACTCAGTCTGCCATTCGTGGGGTGCATGGTGGTCGCCTATCTGGCGACGCTTCGATATCCGAACCTGGTGCTGTCCACCGGCAGTCCGGGCCTGTGGCTCGAATCGTTCCCCCAACTTCCCGTCGTGGTCGACAGTTTTTTGCGTTCACTGGGAGCAATCCTGTTCGTCCCACACCCGCTGGCTGGTGCAGGGATTGCGGCGATGCTGCTGTTCCGGTCGAGGATTCTGTTTGGCCTGGCCGTGTCGGGTTTTGCGTCCGGCGTCTGGCTGCGATCTCTTCTGCTCGGCTCATCACAACAGGCCCTGGCCGACCTGAGCAGTTTCAATTTCATGCTGATTGCGATTGCGGTCGGTGGCGTGTTCCTGGTGCCTTCGATCACAAGTTATGTGGTGGCCTTTGTGGCGATTGCCGTCGCCACAGTGATACTCGATGCCACAACCGTGTTCTGGTCGTGGTTCGGAATTCCGGCCTACACACTGCCATTCAATGTTGTCGCGATGGGATTCATTTACACGCTGGGACTGGTCGAATTCCGAGGCGTTCCCGCAGTGCTGGGACGGACTCCGGAAGAAACGCTGGACCTGAGCCTCTCGACCCGCTGGCGCTTTCCAGGCAACTATCGCACGCTGCGACTGCCGTTCTTTGGAACATGGACGGTGTGGCAAGGCTTCGACGGGCCGTGGACGCACACGGGCCCCGGACGCTACGCGTACGATTTTGTCATCAAAGATTCTGACGGCTCAACGTACTCAGGCACCGGAGCCCGGCCGTCGGACTACTACTGCTTTCAGAAGCCGGTCAGTTCGCCGGTTCGCGGTCGTGTGGTCAAAGTCGTCACGGACCTTGCGGATAACCAGCCCGGAGAAGTGGATTCGGTCAACAACTGGGGCAACCTTGTTCTGATCCACGACGAACGCGGCTTCTACGTCGAGCTGTCTCACTTCTCGCGTGACAGCATCAAAGTGCACGAGGGCGAGTGGGTTGAACCGGGGACCGTCGTTGGACTGTGTGGCAACTCGGGATACTCGCCGCAGCCGCACGTGCATGTGCAGGTTCAGATAACGCAGCAGACCGGAGCAGTCACGCTACCGTTCTGCTTCACGTCGTACATTTCCGAAGGGACCTTCGAGTCCGATGGCACTCCCGCGGTTGACTCGCTGGTCACTGCAGCTGCGGCAGACAGTCCATTCGATGCACTCACCGAGTTCCTTCTTGATGACGTACTGGTCTACGAAGTCCATCACAATGACCGCCTTGTTGACGAGTTGCGTCTGTCGGTGCATATCGCTGTCGACGGAACGCTGTACTTCGAATCCGAGCGGGGCGGCCGACTGTATTTCGGCAAGTCAAACGGCACATTTTATTTCTACCGGACAGAAGGTGCTGATCCCTGGCTGCCATTGTTTCAGCAGGCGTTACCGCGGTTACCACTGACCTGGCAGCCGAGGCTCGAATGGACCGACAGCCTGGCCGCCGGCCTGGTCACGCGCGGACTGCCGCGGGCAGTCGTGCAGTCTGTCAGCATGTTCGTGCCAGAAATCGCCCGCTTGAGATGCAAACTGCAGTTTGAGGATCACCACACAGTCAACTGCCGCATCGAAGCGTCCCGTTTCAGTGGACCGATCGAATCACACACAACGTTCGACGAGCACAAGGGTTTCGCCCGAATCGAAGTCGGACCATATCAGTTGCGGAGGAAGTCCTATGTTCATGGATGAACTCAACCGGATTCGATCGTTTCGCGTGCGCGAGGTGTGTGCGCCACTGGTCGTCTTCTCCGTTTTCGTGCTCCTGTCTTTACCCGCTCTGGCGGTGCTTCCGCCCGGTGTCCAGGAGATACCACAAACTGCCTCGATGGGCAGTGAGCCATCGGGGCTTCCATTGATGCAATATGGACAGGCACCCGGTTACGCACACACGTCGTTTCCAACGCGCACGATCGATGCCTGGTCCACGCCGCCGGCATCATGGGCATCCGACACTACGTTCAATTCGCCAATGCCAGCCGTTGGCACGGAGAACTTCTACGTAGGAAACGAGCCGCCGATTACATTCCTGCCTTCCTATAGCCGCATTTCGTACGGCGACGGTTCGATTAAGGAACGTGGTGAGGCGAAGGGGATATACGGCTCACTGAGTTACGGTGTACGGCTGCTGGAAGGTTCATTCGACGACACCGACATTCGCTTCAGAAGCGGTTTCGATCTGCACCAGCGCGACTACACAGTGAAGTACACAGATTTCTGGACCGAGGGTGTTGGCTATTCAATCGGTGGGCACTTCATCCAAAGCAATGACATCACGACAGATGAGGTCTCGATACTGATCACCGGCGTTCAGTGGTATGAGAAAGACCGCTGGAACGCAGACCTGGACTTCTTTGTCTCAACCTATGAAGAGTTCCGCCCGGACGTCACCGTGCTGCAGCTCTCCGGGAGATACGGGAGCTACCGAACGAAGAGCGATGACTACACGGTGCGCAGAGAGGTGGCAGTCCATTACATCCACACGTCCGAGGATATCATCGGACAGCGCGACCTTTTTTCCGGTGAGTTGCGTTGGTCCGTGGAATCCGGTTCGATGGGAATATCGCTGTTCGGATGGGCTGGCCAGCAGGTCTTTCCCGTACGCAATGGCGGCTTCCTTGTGTTTAACCTGGGCGACGAACGCGTGGCCGGATACGGTGGAGAGGTGCGAGCATCGTTGACACGCAACGGAGCCCTGATCGCTCGACTTAACAACGAACACGTGCGGGATTCCTTCAACGACGTGCTCACCCATCAGTTGGTGGCCAGTTTGCTTTATTCGTTCACATTTTGAGGTTCTGTGTAGCTTCCGTGGCTGCTGGGATTTGGAGAATTGAAATGACTGCCAAGAGACTGCTGCAATCCAGCCTGATTCCTGTACTCCTGTTTGTGATGACACATTCCGCTTCGGCTCAGGAAAGTGCCGCGGATTTATTCCGCAAGTCGTATGCATCGGAAGCAGCGCTGAAGTATCAGGAGGCGATCGATGCGATTCAGCCACTCGTCGAGAAGACGCCGGACGACTACATCGTCAACCTGAGAATGGCCTGGCTGCACTACCTCGCCGGCAAGCAACTGGAGTCGCTGAACTTTTACGTCGGAGCCATTCGCGTTTCCCCCAAGTCGGTGGAAGCACGCAATGGATACGTGCTGCCGCTACTTGCGCAGGAGCGGTACGAAGATGTGGAACAGGCCTGTCGTCAGGTGATGGTTCTTGACCCACGAAACTACTACGCCAACGTGCGTCTGGCGTTCGCACTGCGTCTGCAGGGCAAACTCGACGTAGCCGTGCCTCTGGTCCGCGGGATGCTCGAACTGTACCCGTCGGATGTCAGTTTCCTGCTTGAGCTGGCTCTTGCACTTTCAGCTCAGGAAGAAGCCGACGAAGCGAAGGCGCTGTTTGAGATGGTGCTGCTCCTCGATCCGGACAACGCCACCGCAACACAGGCACTGGCTCCGCCAGCGGCAGCATTGGAAACGCGCCCACGGAGAGTGGTCGCACTCATCGTTCCGCGGAATGAGCGGAAACTGCAACGCATCGAGGACCGCGTTGACCATTTGCTCGACACGATCTTCCGTCCATGAGCTTCAGGATTTCGCCCAGGCAGTTGTAAGCGACGGTTGTTGAGTCCTGCTCGATAAGCGGCGAAGCCGCAACCAAAGTAGGACGGGCACTCCTGCCCGTCTGTCACCGGGGACGGGCAGGAGTGCCCGTCCTACCATGCGCGCGCACGGCGCGCTCGTGTATCGGAGAAAGAATCTAAGCCTCGATACCGCCGTGAATGCAGGCGGTTCGCTTCGACCTCGAAGGCGGACATGCACGTCCGAAAACACGTTGCATGTCCGCAGTGGTCAATCACCACATGTTCATGGCACGCGGACCGACACGGTGGTTGACCTTTGGCAACATCTCGTTGCCGCGCAGCGCGCGCTGACGATATCTGCCGTGTAAGCAGGTAGTTACGTCAAATCCTCGTGCCGCATCCGGTCTGCCTTGTGGTGCTGTGGCAACATGTCCCTGCGACATGAAGTCATGTTTCAGGACCGTGTCTCCGGATCGTCCGTCGACATAACGGCTTGAATTCATGTGACTTACGCACACGCCGCCGCCATCGACTCTCAGAGAAGTCGAATTCTGGCATTCAATCTGCTTAACGGTTCCCTGTTCCGCGTCGGGACGCGACTCAAACGGGGGAGAACGATGAGCACACTGTTGACCAGATTATGGGCAGACGAAGCAGGCTTCCTGATTTCGGGCGAGCTGGTCCTGGTGTCGACCATTCTGACTTTGGGAATGGTCGTGGGTCTGAGTGAAGTCTCGGCGGCAATCAATCAGGAACTCAGCGACGTCGCTTCTGCATTCGGCTCAGTCAATCAGAGCTACCGCTATCACGGGCTGTTCGACGACGACAAAGGCGCCTACGGCGGCAGCGGATTCCATGACCACGCTGATCAATGTGACGGCCACGGCATCTCTGTCGCTGGTTACCGCGGTTGAGTTTGAGCGTCAGCACGTCTCGCAGACGGACGTCGAACTCTCAGGGTCGGTCTGCATCTTCGGCGGGTGACCGTTTCTGGAGCCATATGAATGGTGCGTCTCTATCACAAACTCTGGAACGACGAGGTTGGGTCGACCACTGCCGAATTCGGCCTGGTGACCGCCGTCACCGTCGCTGCACTCTTTATGGGTATTGGGGACTTTGCCGCGAAAGTGAACCGCGACTTCGAAGTGGCGGTTCAGACTCCTGGCCTGATGTCGATCAAAGAGCAGCGGGAGGCGAAAGAAGTAAAAGAAAAACAGGAGGAAGAACGCGAGTTGCGCGAACTCATGAGCATTCGCCAGGGGAAAGACCAGGAAGACAGCGACGCGAATCAGTAAGCAATGTTCTTCTCTCCCCGGAAGATTCAGTAGTTCCAGTATTGAGGTAGCTGGATTCGCAAGAATTCAGCTTTACCACAGAAATCGGCTGAATTCTTGCGAATCCAGCTACGATCAACTCGGCCCTGAGACTCAATCCTGAAACTACCGGGATCGATCAGTTGTTGTTCGGCGGTGGTTTCGGTGCGAACGCCTGTCGAAACTCCGGTCGGTTGCGAATGGGATTGATCGCCGTGTCGGTCTGCAGAGTTTGAATCACTGCAGCCTGTTGGCCTGGACCGGCCGCCTTGAGCGTCTGTCCGATGATCTGAATCGCTTTGATCGTCAGTTGACTGGCCCGTTTCTCGCGATCCTCGGACGTGCGACGACCGTCCTGCAACACCTTTCCGACAGCCTGTGCATAAATCGTCGCTGCATTGTAAACGTGCGGCCATGCACTGGGGCCTTCGGCTTCGATCTGCTTCGCCGCTCGCGTCAGGGCTTCGTCCGCGTCTGCAATCGCACGCGGATAGTCGCCCATCATCACTCGGGCATAGCCGCGGCCATTCCAAGCATCGGCGTTGTCGGGGTTCTCAGACACTGCGGCGTCGAAATCGGCCAGTGCCAGCTTGTTGGCTTCCATCAGATAGGCCCAACCGCGCCGCACCAGCATGTTGGCCGACGGCTCCAGCTCCAGAGCTCGCGTGTAGTCGTTCATGGCTTCGCGGAACAGGCCCAGTTTTGAATACGCCAGTGATCTGGCTCGGTATACGTCACCAACGGGTTTGCCAAATTCGAGGAACTTTGTGAATGCGTCGACCGCGTCCTGGTCTCGATTCAGGCTCAACAGGACTTCAGCTTTCAGGCGGTATGTGTCCGAGTTTTTCGGATTGGCTGCGATGGACTGGTCATAGGCCTCAAGTGCCATGTCCGGTTCTCCGCCACGGTGCCACGTCTTGCCGATCTGCTGCCACGCGTCCGCCTGCGAAAGCGGATCCTTGTCGAGCGCAATAACCTGTTCGAAATCTGCGCGGGCTTCGTCCACCTTCATCAGTTGCAGTCGAGTCAGCGCGCGGATGCGATGAGCTTTCGAGTTATTGGCGTCGAGTTCGAGTGCCTTCGTCAGAGCGGCTTCGGACTCGTCGTAGTTCTCCTGAATTCGATAGGTCTCACCAAGATTGACGAACGGACCGGCATGCCCCGGACGCAACTCGGCAGCGTGCTTGAAGTCCGCTATGGCGGCTTCCAGATCTTTCTTGGCGACGTAGACAGCTCCGCGGTTGAGATAGACCGCATACAGATTCGGATCGAGGTCGCGAGCCTTATTCAGATCGGCCAGTGCCGGTTCGATCTGGGACAACGAGGCATACGCGATGCCCCGCGTCAGGTAACAGATTCGTTCGTCAGGCCGTCGGGCGATACACGCGGTATAGCCAGCGACCGCCGCTTCCGCCTGACCACCCAGGAGATGCGTGAGTGCCATCTGATGTAGCGACCAGAATTGACTCGGATCAATCTGCAGGGCCTGGCGATAGGACGTCAGCGCTTTTTCCAACTGGCCAGCCCGACGCAGCTCTTCACCAATCAGAAAGAAGTCGAGAGCCGATTTCGGAGTAATGGCCTCGGCAGCAAGTAATGTCAGGTCTCTCTGGTTCACATCGCCAGCGATGTCGTAATACCGCGCCCGTCGGAGAACGAGTGCCCGTGATTCAATGCCGAGTGCCTCGGCCTGCGCCAATGCCTCAAGCGCCCTGGCTGCCGCCGCCTGACGAGCCGACTCGTCGGCGTTCTGGACCAGCGTCAATTCCGACTCTGCCTTGATCAACAGAAGTTCGTATGAGCCGCTGCGGACATCTTCTGCCTGTGCTTCAGACAGTAATGGCGGGGCGGACGACAGGTAATTCTTTGTCATTCCGCCGTAAAGTTCGAATGCCGAATCGGCAGCGTCGCGTGCCGTGTTGGTGTTTAAAACCAAGTCATCGCCGGTTGACACCGTGGCATAGAATCGCGCCTGATCAACCAGATCGAGGAACTGCGAGAACTCCTGCTGCGCGAGAGCCCGTCGCTCCTGGTTTTCAATCTGATCCGTGACTGTGTTGAGTTCCGCATTTGCCCTGCCGTGCAAATCGGACAACCCCGGTTCGTCGGCCAGACGGGTGACGATTTCTGTCAGCGCGGTGCGCGCGCCATTAAGATCGCTCCCGGATGCAGCAAGCTCTTTCGCCTGGGTCAGCGCCTGTTCAACCTCAAGGGTCAACGCGTTGATACGATCGCGCTCGGCTGATTCCACCAGACGATCGATCGCAGACAACTGTCCGGAGATTCCCGTTCGCAGTGCATGCAGAGACTCTTCGTTTCCGAGCAGGCCCATGGCTTCGTTGAGCACCAGCTTCGCGTCTTCAAACTTACTTTCGCCCGACAGACCACTGGCCTCTGTCATTTTGGCCTCGGCGGTCGACTGCAATCGGCCAATCCTGGCCGATTCGAGACTGCTCCACGCGATGGAACCAATCGCAACCGCAACAACAACCGCAACAGCCGCCGTCACGGCTGTGCGATGACGTCTGGCCCATCTGAGCGCCTTGTCAAGGAAGGGCTCGGGATACGCGGAGACTGGTTCATCCGCGAGGTAGTCCTCAACATCTCGTGCCATGTCGAGTGCCGTCGCGTACCGATCCTCACGCCGTTTGGAAAGCGCCTTCATGGCGATGGCACTGAGAGCAGGAGGCGTCGATGGGACGATTTCGATAGGTGGCTTGATTGGCTTATTGATCACATGATCGAGCATCTGGTCCATCTTGGTGCGTGGGATGGGCGCGTCGTTTACCAGGATTTCGTACAGAATCGCCCCTATAGAATAGATGTCCGTGCGCCCGTCCATGAGGTCGAGTTTGCCTTCGGCCTGTTCGGGTGGCATGTAAGCAGGCGTCCCCATCACGGAGCCGTACTTCGTCTCCGTGCCTGCGCTCCGCGAATCGGTCTGCACCGCCGTGCCTGTCATCTGAGTTGCCGCGAGCGCGGGACTTGAAGACTCGTCCAGGATTTTCGTCGCATCAGTTGCCTGCGAAAGATCACCCAGTGACTCGCCCGGTGATTCTTCGTCGGCATCAAACTTTTCGTCGTAATCGCCGCTGACGATCATGCCGCCGTCTCCAGCCGCTTCGTGCCCACCGAGGATCTTGGCCAGGCCCCAGTCCAGGACAAGGGTCTCTCCGAACCCGCCAAGCATCACGTTCTGCGGCTTCAAATCTCGATGCAACACTCCACGCTGGTGTGCGAAGCCCATCGCGTTGCAGGTGTCGATCAGACTGTGCAGCAGCTTGATCATCGTCCGTCGGTACTCGGTCGAGTCCTTCGGCAGCTTGTGCATATCCTCGATGTGGTCCTTCATCTCAGTGCCATGAATCAACTTCATGGCGTAGAACGGTGCGCCGTTCTCCTGATTGCCCAGATCGTATATGGGCACGATACAGGGGTGCTCGAGCTGCCCCGTGATCTGGGCTTCCTGCACGAACCGTTCGACAACTCGGGGTCGCCGCAGCGCTCGCGGCAGCAGTTCCTTGTAGGCCACGTCGCGGTGAATCCGCTGGTCGTGTGCCTTCCAGATGTTGCCCATTCCGCCGTGTGCAAAGTTGTCGACCAGATCGTAGCGGGGTTTGTCGGGTTCGGACTTCTTCGGCTTGGGTGCCTTACCACTTTTCGATTTGGGGGCTTTGGACTTGCCGAAGCTAAGCCGCGTTTTGCCTCCGGACAGGGATTCTCCGGTCGACGTTGCCCCGACGGACCCAGCCTCGCTGTCGACAGTCCGACCCAGGGTCTCCCCGGGCGAACTGACGTCAATCCGTGTCGCTGCCGCCGACTCGTCGTCGTCCGACATGACGGTTTGATCGTTGTCCTCCTCGTCCGACATGACGGTCTGATCGTCATCATCCTCGTCCCTCATGACGGTCTGATCGTCATCCTCGGCGTCGTCGCCGTAGACGGTCAGGTCGTCATCCTCTTCCTCTTCACGAACGAGTGTCTGATCGCCGTCGATGGGTTCCTCGACGACCGTTGCTGGCCCCATGTCGGTGTTGACCGTCTGATCGTCGTCAGGGATGACCGTTGCGTCATCGTCATCCTCGTCATCCCGATGCATCGTGACATCGTCGTTACCCGGAGCGTCGTCGTTACCCGAAGCGACTTCGGGCGTGACAGTCTTAGCGGCGTAGGCGGGGTCCTCATCCGGGATAACCGTCGCGTCATCGTCGTCCGGGCCCACTGTGGCATCCACATCCGGCTCATCGCGTGCGATTGTGGCATCCGGTTCGTTCCGCTTGTCAGGATCAGTCACAATCCACTCCATGTATGCGGCAAACTTCGATGGATTCAAGTAGCAGCGTCGATGGGCACTTTACCCGACAGCGTGCGAGGCCGCAGCTTTGCCGCGTCCGCTGTGACCGTCGCGCCTTCATCACCGAAAACTCGGACGGAGTTATACAGCAGGACGCGTTCGGACATCGCCTGTGGCGGATGACAGCAGTCCCGGAAACGCCGGGCTCATCCGGTTTTCGATGACAGGGATCGACTGTGCATCAGTCCGTAGCCGGACGTTGATCCTGTCCTAGCAGCGGACGACAAATGGCACATGGTTCAGACGGTGTACGACTCAGGCGAGTGGTGGAGAAACCACTTCCGTAACTGAACTCACCTGAGTCCGGACGCTCACTTCAGGCCTGATAACTGCCACCGCACCATCGGGCACGCACTCGCACCCTGAAATGGCTGGACCATTCAAGTGTTGACGAGTTTTCGACGTCGGAGGTCTGCAACGGGTCCACAAGAAACACGCCATGCGTGCGCACCGAGCGTGCAATGGAGTTATCCGGGGCAACGGCAACTCGATCGGCGCCCGATTTTTTTCTGGAGAGATCGATGGCTACTTTCGCTCGGATTCCGGGACGTGTATGACGGTTAGAGCGCAGGTGTCGAATGCGTAGCGTCCACGTCGGGGGTCTTTGCCACCGCGGTTGCCGTTCCAGGTGACGTAGACTTTGCTGCCATCCGGGCTGACGGCCGAACCGAATGTGCCCAGCGTCACGTAGCCGTACTTCTTTTCGTAAAACGGCTGCAGGAAGGCGATGACCTTGCGCGTGCGTTTCTGCGTGTCGAACTGCACGACCGGAGTCCCATCCCGCTCACTCCCGCCATGGGCACCCGGGATGTAATAGAGATAGCGACCGGTCGGATCGAGATCGAATGTCGTCGTGTAAGTCTGCGAGGCAACGGGCAACTCTGCGATATCCTCGATCTTCTCGGTCTTCGTGTTGAAGCGCCAGATGCGGCCATCTTTCTGCCCCGTGGTATAGACATAGCCATCTGCGGTCTCTTCCGAGGCTGCCCGCAGGCCGATCGTGCCGGGAATGACCTGAGGCGGTTTACCGGACTCCGGGTCGTACCGCATCAGGCGATTGTTGACCTCGTCCATGTAGTACATGCGCCCGGTTGATCGCGCGAAGATGATGTATCGCCGAGGCCCATTGACCGCGGTGTGCAGGACTTTCTTCTTCCGTACGTCGTACGCAAAAAACATGACCGTCTTGTCCGAGTACTCTCCCGCGGCCGTGCCTCCGTAGAAAATCAGTCGATCGGGATCGAGCAGGCTGGTCGGAATGCAATGCTTCGGAACGGGGCCGTGCGCGACGATTTCTGTCTTCCTCGTCTCGGGATGAGTGCGAAAGATCCAGTCGCCCTTGTAATGGTATTTGTCTGTCGTGACGCGAGTTGATCCGCGATGCGTCGCGTAATACAGCCAGCCATCGCTGCCCATGTCGATCCGGCTGTGGATCTTGCCCGGCATATAGTGGCCTTCGGGCAGATGCAGGATGTCGGTGGTATTGACCAGAGTGACCAGCTTGCCGGTCGTCGAGTCGTACTCGTAGACGAATCCATTGCCCTGCGGAGCGGCGTGATCACCGATGGCCGAGTAGTACTTGTCGCCGACTGCCAGACTGTCGCCCCAGACGCTCCAGGGCGAGCCGGGATAGTCCTGCTCAGGGTAGTACAGCATGTCAACGCGAGGCGCCGTCTTCGCCACAGTCACGCCTGGCAACAGACTGGCGGGTGACTTAAGGAAGTCCGGAGACGTGTCGGAAACGGATGCTTTCCCACCGGGCAGCTTCGGCGGCCAGGTAAGATCGCTGGCAAGGGCTGGAACCGTGGCAAGCGCCGCGACGAGTGCCGTGATACACTGCAGTGCTCGTGCGTAATTTAAGTTCATCGTTGGCTCCGGTGTTCGATGTTCGTAGTAACCGCGCTTGTGCGGTTTATCTGTCGGGTGCGTGAACTGGGTTGACCGTCGGACGAGGTAGCCGGATCGAGAACAGCCGGACAAGTCCGGCTACTACAAACGGTCGAGCAGGGCTTTGAGTTTCGGGATCCGTTCGCGAGCTTCGGCGACGGCCACTTTGTCCTGTCCGTCCTGAAACACCTGGGCCCACAGGTTGATGGCCGCCTGCAACATGGCCTCCCGCTGATTCTGGTACTGCCGCGGAATCTCGCCCGACGCGTACGCGTCGACTCCGCGAGCCCGCGCGATCAGGAAACGCCGCTGTTCGGCGATGTCGTCCGCGTCCCATGGCCGTTCCGGGCGGCTGTCGTATTCTGTCAGCGTTTGTAGAGCCGCTTTTGCCTGGGGCAGATCGTTCCAGCGCGCGTGGACGCCCTTGAGTTGCATCAGTCCCGAATACACAAGGTCCTTCTGCTTGAGCCTGGCTTCCGCCTCCCGCGTGAGTCTCGCAGCCCATTCCGATCGAGTGGGCGTGTCGGAGATACGTGAAGCCGGCCAGTCTTTGGCCAGCTTGCGGCGGCGCGGCAGATCGTCTTCCAGCCAGGCAAACGCCTCAGCAAATACGCTGCTGTTCGGAATGCTGTGACCCAGCCCGTCGACGACCCAGGTTTTGCAGCGCACGCCCACCGAAGTGTGCCGCGTTTGATGCATGCGATTAACTTCGCCACGGTTGAAGTCCGTCTCGCCCGTGAGCTGGGCGATACTGAGCCGATCGATCACTCGCTGTCGCAGCCATGATTCTGGCCGCAGTTCGCCTCCGGCACAGACCGGAATGACTCCACCGAAGTACTCGGGCAATGCAAATGCGATCGAACACGCGATTCGCCCGCCACCGGAGTGACCGCCGATGTAGGTTCGGTCCGTGTCGATGTTGTACTTGCGCCGGATGTCGTCCAACACGTCGGCGATGATGTGGATTCGCCGCGGTGCGGGAACGTTGTTTCCCGCTCCATTCGGGCTCGCGAAGAGTATCTCGTGTTTCTGGCACGCGTCCTTCCATTGAGCAAACCCGGTCGGACCGTTGCCCGGTGAGATGAAGATGACCAGCGGCCAGCTTTTCCGTTTCTGGTAACCCTCGGGCGCGTACAGGCTGTAGGACTGGTCGGTTGATGTGTAGCCCTCAAGCCACTCGGCCGGCGGCTCGGCAGGGCTCTGGTTCGCCATTGCGAAAACCCAGTCGAGTTGGGTTTCGGCACTGACACGCTCGGTCCGGGCCTGTTGCGCTGAGGCAAACGTGCCTGACACGAACAGAATGACTATTGGCAGGATGTTTTTCATGGAGTGCTCCGGAACGAGTGCGACGCCGGTGTCGGAACGAACCGCAGACTGTGAGATCGGGTCTGGGACGTCAAGCTGCCGGGTGGCTCGACAGGCCACTGCCGTTTTCGATAGCTTCCCCGGAACCGGGAATTCAGGGAGTTTTCCCGTTCAAACTGTGGACTCACCAATCCGCCCAGGGATGACAGCTCGCCCAGCTCGCCCTGGGCGGTCTTGTTTTGGCAGACAGGACCAGGCCTTAAACAAGCGAGCTCTGGAGTGCGGTGATGCATCACCGCTTTCCATTAGTGGCGAAGCCGCTTTTCCATTTTCCTGTAGACCAGCGTTTCGAGTGAATGGAAAGAAAGCGGCTTCGCCGCAACGGAAAGCGACGATGCATCGTCGCACTCCAAAGGTCGCTTGTTTAAGGACTTCGGGCACCCTCTCCCCATAGGGGAGAGGGGACCATCACAGGCTGTCGATGGCTGTGATTCATTCAGCAATACATAAGGAATCCGATTGTGAGCGGCCCCGATTTCTCGAAGTCAGACCTGATCCCTGTGATCGCCCAGGACGACGCCACCGGCGATGTCCTGATGCTCGCCTATATGAACGAAGAAGCCTGGAACGAGACTCGGCAATCGGGTCGGGTCGTCTACTACAGCCGCAGCCGGCAAAAGCTGTGGCGCAAGGGCGAGGAAAGCGGCAACGTCCAGGAAGTGAAGAGCATTTTCTATGACTGTGATGCGGACACTTTGCTGATCCGCGTCGATCAGGTCGGCGGAGCAGCGTGTCACGAGGGGTATCGAAGCTGCTTCTTTCGCAAGCTCGATCCGGCGACCGGTGACGTGGAAGTCATCGGCGAACGCGTGTTTGATCCCAAAGAGGTTTACGGCAAGTAGACTGCGTCGGGCAGACCGTTTCACCGCACCTTGAGGAAATCATGCACGAACGACTGGTTCTGCTCAGCGGACGGGCTCACCGCGCCCTGGCGGCCGAGATCGCCCAATATCTCGGACTGAGCCTGGGTGCCGTGCGGCTGGAGGACTTTCCGGACGGCGAGATCAGTTGCCAGCTCAACGAAAACATCCGCGGCCGTGACGTGTTCCTGATTCAGCCGACGGGACCGCCGGTCAACGACAACCTGATGGAACTGCTGGTCATGATCGACGCCTGCGTCCGCGCGAGCGCCGAGCGGATCACGGCCGTGATACCTTATTTCGGATACGCCCGTCAGGACCGCAAAGACGCGGGGCGGGTTCCCATTACGGCCAAACTGGTCGCCAACCTGATCACAAAAGCTGGCGCCAATCGCGTTGTCACGATGGACCTGCACGCCGCGCAGATCCAGGGGTTCTTTGACGTTCCAGTCGATCACCTTTACGCGGCCAAACCACTGGATGATTACTTCCAGTCGCTGGATATCCCGCCGGATGAACTGGCAATCGTCAGCCCGGATGAAGGCAGCATCAAGCGGACGCTCCAGCACATGGGTCACCTGGGTGGACAGCTTGTGATCGTCGACAAGCGTCGGTCCAGCGCCACGGAAACGCAACAGGCGAATCTGATCGGTGGGAGAATCGACGGCAAAGTCGCACTGCTGTTTGACGACATGATCTCGACCGCCGGCTCGATCGTCGGTGCGGCTGAGATCGCGATCGAGAACGGCGCCCGTGATGTCTACGTCAGCGCCACACACGGTGTCTTCTGCGGCCCGGCAATCCAGCGACTGCAGGAGGGGCCGATTAAGGAAGTCGTCGTCACGAACAGTCTGCCATTCCGTCCGGAGCAGTTGATTGACAAGATTCAGTGTGTTTCCGTTGCTCCGTTGCTCGGGGAGGCAATCCGGCGGATCCACCGGAACGAATCCGTCAGCGGGCTATTTGACTGATCGTGTCCAGCCGCCCGGGCGGTTTCAACGCGTCCCCCTCGTATGGTTCACGAACATCATCCTTCGCGGTCTGACGCTCGCTCGTTTCATTTGAGCGAACCGTTGCGTGCGCTAACGCGAGCGGTGGCGTCCCGGCCGTGGCTGACGCTCGCTTTGACATTCGCCGCTGCGTTTGTCTCTGCCCTGTTGACCGTTCTTCTGATCGAATTCCGCACCGAACGCGCAGACCTGATCGATCCGAATGCGGACTTCCATCGTCGCTGGACCAGCTACACCGAAGCGTTCGGTGCCAGTTCGGATCTTGTGGTCGTCGTCGAAGGTGACGACACCGACGCGATCAAGGCAGTCATGGAAGAACTGGGGCGCCGGCTCGCCGCTGAGCCCGATCGGTTCAGTCACGTGCTATTTAAGATCGAGCCCGGGCAATTGCGCAGAAAGGGACTGCAGTATCTCAGTCCGCAACAGCTTGAAGAGGCTTTGAATCGGCTGCAGGCCTTTCGGCCCGTGCTCGACGGCGGCTGGGATCGGATGCGACTGGACCTGCTGGTTCTGCGGTTGCAACTTCAGGTTCAGGATCGGCGTCGTGAGCTGGATGCTGCCGGTGATCAGGTCACGGCAGCCGACACGGAACGGACTCACGCCACACTGGAGCATGTCGCTCGTCTCGCCGGCAGCCTGGATGGCTTTCTGCGCAATGGTGAATTCGCGAATCCCTGGCCCGAGTTCGTCTCGGTTGAGGACGACCAGCGACAGGCGGCAAGAGATGTCATCTACCTGATGAACGAAGCCGGGACGATCGGGTTTATGAAAGCCCGGCCCGTACAGCAGGAGCAGGACTTCAATGGAGCGACGCCGTCAATCGATCGGCTCCGCGTTCTGATCGCCGAGACGGCTCCGCGACACCGCTCGGTCCACATTGGTCTGACGGGGATTCCCGTGCTTGAAAGTGATGAAATGCGGCGGTCACAAAGCGACATGATCAAAGCGTCGCTGATTTCTTTCTTGGGCGTGGGCGTGCTGCTGCTGACCGGCTTCCGCGGCTGGCGGCATCCACTGCTTGCCATGCTGATGCTGGCCATCGCGATGTGCTGGGCGTTCGGGTACACGACGCTGGTCGTCGGACATCTGAATATCCTGTCCGTGTCATTTGCCGCGATTCTGATCGGGCTGGGAATCGATTTCGCGATTCACTACCTCGCGCGGTATCTGGAACTCCGTCATGAGCGACCCGATGAGGGACTGCTCGAAGCACTGGGGGACAGCTCAGCGGGTGTCGGCGTCGGCATCGTAACGGCGGCGGTCACCACTTCGCTGGCGTTCTTCTGCGCGACGTGGACGGAATTCCTGGGTGTCGCGGAACTGGGGATTATCGCCGGTGGCGGCGTCGTGCTGTGCGCGGCCGCAACGTTTCTGGTGCTGCCGGCGCTCGTGGCTGTGTCTGATCGCCAGCTCACGCCACAGCAGCTTCCGACGCCGTTTCAGGGCAACGCGCTCCGAGCCGCCATTCGTCGTTGGCCAAAGTCTGTTGCTCTTTTGTCCGCGACAATCGTAGGTGTGGTCGGCTGGCACGGCGTGTCGATCGGGGGTGGCAGGATCCGATCGCGTGTGGCGTATGACTACAACCTGCTGAACCTGCAGGATGAAGGGCTCGAATCCGTCGCGGTTCAGGAACGCATCTTTCACAACGCGGACGGCCAGGACCGGGCGGGTCAGGGCTCGCTGCTGTACGCGGTTTCGCTGGCCGATTCACCGGCTGAGGCAAGGCAGTTGCGTGAGCAGTTTCTGAAACGGCCGACAGTGCATCACGTCGAGGAACTGGCAACGCGGCTGCCCGAGTTTTCGGCCGACCAGACTCAACTGCTGGTGCAGGGTTTTCAGGCCCAGTTGGCGAGACTGCCGGACACCTTGCCCGAAGCGCCGACCGTGAATCCGATCCTGGTCGGTCAGTCTCTGGAGAAACTGCTCGAGCAGTTGCCCTCGTTCGAGTCACCCGTGGCTCGCCAGGCCGAAGGGTCGATCAACCGACTGCTCGATCAGATCGATCCGCTCGAACTTGAGGATCAGGTTCGCGTGCTGGTCGAGTTCCAGCAGCGGACGACGGCCGCACTGCTGAGTCAGTTTCGTATGCTGCGTGACGTTGCCGATCCGGAACCAGTCAGCCTCGACGATCTGCCCACAGAGCTGACATCACGGTTCGTCAGCCGCACGGGGCAGTGGCTGTTGCAGGTCTACCCGCGCGATCCGGTGTGGGATATCGAGCCGCTGCGGCAGTTCGTTACAGACGTGCGAAGCGTCGACCCGGAAGTGACGGGTACACCGCTGCAGAACTATGAGGCGTCTCAGCAGATCATGCAGAGTTATCAGTACGCGGCCGTGTACGCACTGGCGGCGGTTTCGCTCGTTCTCTTGATCAACTTTCTCGGTCCACGGCCGGCTCTGCAGACACTGTTGCCGTCCGTAGTGATCACAGTCTGTATCGCGGGGGCCCAACTGGCGACGCAGGAGAAACTGGACGGAATGATTCTGTTGGGGTCATTTATGGCGTTGATGGTGTCGCTCGCGCTGGCGATCAATTGGCGCAGCGTGGCGTTCACCTTACTGACTTTGCAGCCGCCGCTGGCTGGCGGTCTGCTGATGTACGGCGTCATGGCGTTGCTGGGAGTCGACTTCAATCCGGCGAACCTGATCGTGCTGCCGCTGATTCTGGGTATTGGCGTCGACGATGGCGTGCATGTCCTGCACGACTACGGCAGTCAACGCGGCTCCGGATCGTATCGCATGTCCGCGAGCACGATGAATGCGATCGTGCTGACGTCGCTGACGTCAATGATCGGTTTTGGCAGCATGATGCTGGCAGCCCATCGGGGCCTCTACAGCCTGGGCATGGTGCTGGTCATCGGCGTGGGGAGCTGCCTGTTCGTCTCGCTTGTGCTGCTGCCCGCCGTACTGACAATCGCGCGGGGACGTTCGCAGGTGAGCGACATTCATTCGACGTAGACCATCGTAGGCCGGAACAAGCGCAGCGCAGTTCCGGCGCGGCCGTCGGATCGATGCCGGAACTGCGCGAAGCTTGTTCCGGCCTACGTCCGCTTCGCCGAGTGGCCAACTCAGTCGTCCAGAGAGTCGAGCAGGTTGTCCAGGTTGGCGTCGAGCGGATTCGCGTTCGGGTCAGCGGCCTTCACCTCGTCGATCCCCATTGCCGTGGCAGCACCTGCCGGGTCGACCACTCCTGTTCCGGTATCACCGGTCGCGGCAACTGTTGTATCCGCTTCCGCGGCCGGAGCGTCAGCCGTATCGGCCGGAGCCTCTGTATCGGCTGCGGCAGCCTCCACTGTCGCCGCGTCTTCACTCGCCAGGAACCACGGTCCGACTGTTGCCGCGGCCAGGACCACGACGCACAGGACGGTCGCTTGAATGGTTCCCTGAATCAGGCTGTTGCCGGTCACCATTCCGAGGACTTCCTGCGGACTGCGGCCTTTCAGACCGGCGACGAATTCCCGGAGTTCATCGACCGATGCCGACGCGTCTGACTTCAGGCGCTGCACATCGCCGGTAGACGGTTCGACCCGCTGCTCGAGTTGTTCTCGTGTCTGGTCCATGTCTATTTATCCCTGTCTTCTTCCACGATGTGGACGAGGTCGCCACCGGCCTCGCTGATGGCCTCAATCACCGGTTCAAATCGTTGAGCCAGCATGTCCTGATGACATTTCAACAACACGACACGTTCACCGGCCGGCGTGTCTCCCAGTATGTCACCGATTTGGCCAGCCAGTGAGGATACTCCGATTTCCTGGCCGTTCAAATACAGTTTGTTGTCCTTGTCGATCACGATGCTGACTGTCGCGTGGCCCGCACTTTCCAAGTCTTTCGCTTTAGCCGGAGTCCACTGCAGATGGCTGTCATCCTGAGCCCGGGCCAGGATGACGAAGAAGATCAGCAGATTGAACGCAATATCCCCCATCGCCATGCTGGGGACTTCCGCTCGGGATCGTTTTCGCTGCAGCTTCATGATCGCTCAGTCAGAAAGTGGGCTTCGTCAGGGAACCATGACAGTCTGCTCTTCTTCCAGTTGGAGCGTGACAATCCCGCCGGCCGCCTCGATCTGCGTCGTGACGATAATCCAGTAGTGATAAGGCGCGTCTTTGTCGCTCTTGACGATGACGACCTTTTCATCCGGATTTGGCTTGGCGTCCAGCTTCGCCTTGATGCGTACGAAGAATTCTTCGTCCCGCACAGCATCGCCGTTGATGATCACAGCCTGACGCTTGATATTAACTTCGATGTTCTCGGATTCTTCCTTCTGCTCCTCGGTCTCTTCAGCTTTCGGCAGAGTCTGTTTCCGACCGCTGTCAGGTTGAACGGAAGCACATACCAGAAAAAACACGATCAGATTAAACGCAATATCCCCGGTCGCACTGGCCGGCGGTTCAATCAGCAGGTTGGAGTTACGTCGCATTTTCATGCAGGCAGGCACATCGTGAGGTCAGCAGGCCGCCGCTGGAAGGAACGATCAGGCGGCCGGAGGGTCAGTTTGGTGAATCGCAGTCTAGCACGATTCGGAGCTGAACTCACAAGTGTCAGCCATTCCGGCTGAGTTGTTGGGCCGCATGCGAGTGGCCTATTCTCGCCGGATCAAGGTCACAACGACTCAATCCCGGGACCCGACCGCATGGACGAAGTTTTCACGCCTCTCGATTATGTCCTGTTCTTCGTCGCGCTAATCGGAGTCATGGTCGTTGGGCTGATTGCCGGGCGCAAAGAGGATACGTCCGAAGACTACTTCCTTGCCGGCCGGAAGATCCCCTGGTGGGGAGTTGCCGGGTCGATCTACGGCAGCAATGTCAGTGCCAACCACATGGTCGGCATGATGGGCGTCGGATTCACCATTGGATTCGCTCAGAGCCACTTCGAACTGGGTGCTATCCTGGGTCTGATGGTGCTGTGCTTTGGCTTTCTGCCGGTCTATCGAAAGCTCAAGGTCTACACGCTGTCCGAGTATCTGGGCCGGCGCTACGACGATCGCAGCCGAGTCGCCTACGCAATCATCATGGTGATCATTATGGCCGTCGTGCAGATGGTTCCTGGTCTGTACATCGGAGCCCGCACGATCTGCACGCTGCTTGGTGGCGACTTCGTCGAGACAGTCATTGACATCGAAGCCGCTCAGGGCGAATCGGACGCAGGCGTCACGGAAGAGGTCCCGACGAAGGTCAACGTCAAATGGGGCTGGTATGCGGTGTTCGTCATCGCTCTGGCGTTCATCTCGGGTGCATACACGATCTTCGGAGGGCTGAAGGCGGTTGTGTGGACGGATTTCATGCAATCCATGCTGCTGCTCGCGGCGGGGATACTGATCGCCGTCCTGACGTTCTCCAGGATTGGCGGCTGGGGCGAGATGATGGCCCTGGACGCGGCTCGCGACGCAGCCGATCAGAAAATGCACCTCTATCTGCCAACCGATCATCCCAAGCTTCCGTGGACCGGCGTGTTCACCGGCCTGATGGCAATGCACTGTTTCTACTGGGGCACGAACCAGTTCATCGTGCAGCGAGCTCTGGGAGCTCGATCAGACAGCGACGCCCGGCTGGGCATCATTGCCGCCGGCTTCCTGAAACTGCTGATTCCGTTTTTCGCGATCGGCACTGGTGTTGCGGCGTTTCATGTCTTCAAACAGGAATTGCCCAATCAGACAATCGATTCAGACGCTGCGTTTCCGGAAATTGTCAAGCTGGTGATTCCGATTGGCGTCGGATTCATCGGGCTGATCGCTGCCGGATTGATCGGAGCGATCCTGTCGTCGATCGACTCGATGATGAACTCGGCCGCGACCATCGTGACGTTCGATCTCTACAAGCAGTACATCAGGCCAGAGGCGACGGACCGCGAGATGATCGCCGCTGGCCGGCTGTCGATCGTTGGTTTCGTGATTCTGGCGACGCTGCTGGCCCTGTTCATCATGGATCCGAATTCCAAGGAGAGCTTCTTCCTGCAGATCGCAGACTACCAGAACTATCTGACGCCGGGCCTGCTAGTAGCATTCTTCCTCGGGATGTTCTGGCGCCGTGGCACGGCAGCCGGCGCGTTCGCCACGATACTAAGCGGCATCTTTTTCTCGTGGCTGATTGAGGTTCTCTACAACGGATGTACCGGGATCATTTCGCTTGGAAGCTGGGAATTCGAGACGCCGTTCAAACTCGCAGGGATCGCCGCGACGTGGCCGCACATTGCGGACGTACTGGGTGAGAAACTCAACTTCTTCCACCGCGTTGTCTTCGTGCTGCTGCTGTCAGGAATCATTCACGTCGTCGTCAGCCTGCTGACTCAGCCCGATGCCGAAAAGGGCCGGCTGACATGGACTGACCTGGGCGGGCATTCTCCGGCAACCGTGCGACGACTGGTCACGAAAATTCTGGTCTCACTCGTTGTCTTCGCACTGCTGGGGATCGCGATGGTGATAACCGTGTTGTCGCCAGGAATAGCCGCCTGCGCCGGAGCCGCCTGGACGCTGGTGATCTTCAATCTCCACATCCAGGGCAACCGGATGAAGATGGATGGAGATCCTGATGGCGCGACCGTGGAACTGGTGCGTGACGAACGGTTCTGGGCCAGCCTGCTGTGCTCGGCCGCCGTATTCATGCACTACTACTACTATTGATGCCTCTTCCTGAATGCCGATCAAAAGGAATCCCATGGCCAACTATGAATACAAGGTGCTGTGCGGCTCGCCTGCAGGATCCGCGCTGATGCCCTGGGCGTCGCAGGAGACGAGAGACCAGATTGGCCGCGGAAGTTATGAGAAGAAACTCAACAAACTGGCCGACGATGGATGGGAATTGGTGAGCGTCAGTACGAACAGTGTGGGTAGCCTCTTCTTCGTAGTTACCCAGGCAACGGCAATTCTCCGGCGTGAGAAGGTCAGCGACTCCGGCGACTGACAGTCCACGACCGCAAGGATCGTTCGATCATTTAGTGTCGCCTTTCGCTCCGCGAAAGTGCGTTCTTTCGCGGAGCGAAAGGCGACAATCCCTCGACAACAGTCGCTGTGCAAACCTGACTCGAACGCGGGCCGTGTACTCACATGCCAAATAGCCATACTCGCGTGTTGTTGATCGAAGACAGCCGCACCTACGTCGCCGTGTTCCAGCAATTGCTGGCGGCGACGACGGGGCCTGCGATCGATGTCGAGGTCGCGGTTTGTCTGTCCGATGGTCTGGCAAGACTCGACCGGGGCGGTATCGACGCGGTCGTGACGGATCTTGGACTGCCGGACGCGAAACTTCTGGAGTCGGTGCAGGCCATCACGTCTGAGTTTCCCGCGATGCCCTTGCTTGTGCTGACGGGTGTCGAGAATGACTCCATCGGCATGGACGTAGTCCATCTTGGGGCGCAGGACTATCTGCCGAAGGCAGAAATCAACGGCCTGCTGCTGGAACGCGCAATCCAGTACGCGATCGAGCGAAAGCGCGCGGATTCAGAATTGCGGGAGTTGAACGAGGTGCTGGAGGATCGTGTCAACGAGCGAACGATGGAACTGGCACGCTCCAATATCGAACTCGAACGATTCGCCTACATCATCGCTCACGACCTGAAAGCGCCGGCACGCGGCATCTTCTCACTGGCCACGTGGCTCGCCGACGACTACGCCGATGCGCTGGACGATGCCGGCCGGGACAGCCTGCAACTGATGTGTGACCGTGCCCGCCGGATGAATAGTCTCATCGAGGGTGTGCTGGAATGTGCCCGCGTGGATCGCAACCTGACGACGCTGTCTGAAGAGGACAGCGATCGACTCGTACGTCACGTGATTGCTGAACTTGAACCATCCGAACATATCACGGTACGGATCGACGGCGTCCTGCCCATCGTCGTGTACGACTGGTCGCAACTGGAGACCGTGTTTCGACATCTGATCGACAACGGCATCCGGCACATGGGAAAACCGCGGGGCGAAATTGTCGTCTCCTGCAGTAATTCCGAATCCGACTGGAAGTTCTGTGTCCGCGACAATGGAGTCGGAATCGACCCGCAACATCACCGCAGCATCTTCGACATTTTCCAGACACTCCAGGCCCGCGACGAACTGGAGACGGTCGGCATCGGGCTGACGATCGTTAAGCGGATCGTCGAGCGTCAGGGCGGACAGGTCCACGTGGAGTCCGCCGCCGGCAAGGGCAGCGCGTTTCATTTCACTGTACCGCTGAAACTCGCGTCCCAGATTCAGCGCCCGCCACAGGGAGAGACGCCATGATCTCGAACCTGCCCGTACTGCTTGTGGAAGACGACATCGTCGATGTGAAAACCGTCGAACGTGCCTTCCGCGACGCGCACGTCACGAATCCGCTGCACGTCGTTTCGAACGGCCCCCAGGCACTCGACTTCCTGCGACGACAGGGCGATTTCCAGACCGGTCACGAGCGCCGGCCAGGCATCATCCTGCTGGACCTGAATATGCCCGGGATGCCGGGGATCGAAGTTCTGCGTGAAATCAAATCGGACGACAACCTGAAGAGCATTCCAGTCATCGTGCTGACCACATCCAACATTGAATCGGATCGGTTCGCGTGCTACGCCGGCGGAGTCGCGGGCTACTTCGTCAAGCCGGTTGACTACCACGACTTCGTGAAGATCGTCGCGACGATCGACCAGTACTGGAAGCTGAGCGAAGCCGCTCAGTGAACATTCCCCGCAAACCGTCACCGGATGCTCCCGTCATGCCAGAGAAATCCCAGGTCAGAAGAGTGCGTTTGCTGCTGGTCGATGACGACCAGATCGACCGCATGGCGATCTCACGCGCCATCCGTGATCGCAAACTCCCCTATGACCTGCAAACGTATGGATCGATCGGCGAAGCACGGGAGAGTGTTCGACCCGAGGACTTCGACATCGCCCTGATCGATTTCGACCTGCGTGACGGATCGGGCCTGGAGCTGATTCCGCACCTGGGTGGCATACCGTCGATCATCGTGACCGGAACCGGAAACGAGAAGGTTGCCTCCGAGGCGATGCGGCTGGGTGCCTACGACTACGTCGTTAAGGACATCGAGCGGAGTTATCTCAAAACGCTGCCTCTGACCATCGAGCAGACACTGAAACGAGTGCGTGCCGAACGCCGGTTTCAGGTCGTGTTCGAATCCTCGCCGACTGCATTGGTGTTGGTCGACGCAGAGGGGAAGGTCGTCCTGAACAATCCACACGCGGCAAAACTGTTCGGCTATTCGCCGGGTGAGCTGCTGAATCAGTCCATCGGAGTTCTGCTGCCAGATTCCAGTCCGGCAGACGGGAGTGACTTCCGCAAATACTTTCTCACATCGCACGCGGGGGAAAGTGACGGGACGCACGTCGAATTCGAATTGCAGCGGAAGGATGGCAGCACGTTTCCGGCCGAGCTTGCCTTCAGCCCGATCGATACCGACGACGGTGACTTCGTGCTCAGCACGATCACCGACATCACGAATCGTTATCAGCGGATCCGCCAGGCGCAGGAACTGGATGACGCCCGGCGTGTGCAGCAAAGCCTGTTTCCGACCAGCGCTCCTGAGCTGCCTGGATTCGACATCGCCGGCGCGGCGTTTCCCGCTGAAGAAACCAGTGGTGACTATTTCGACTTCCTGCCCATGAGTGATGGTGCGATCGGCCTCGTCATCGCCGACGTCAGCGGACACGGCATGGGACCAGCACTGATCATGGTCGAGACCCGCGCCTATCTGCGGTCGATTGCGATCCAGGAACAGGATGTCGGCAGAATTCTGGCCCGAACCAACGAGCTGCTGGCGCGCGACGTGTCCACCAAATTCGTCACGGCATTGCTGGCTCGGCTCGATCCTGCCGAACGGCGACTGGTCTACGCCGCCGCCGGTCATGTCGGCTGCCTGCTGACCGCCGACGGTCAACGTCGTGAACTGGAATCGACAGCGCTGCCACTGGGTGTGGTGCCAGAGGAGTCGGTTCCCGTCGCCCCGGCCATCCAGTTGGCAACCGGCGACATCGTTTTGCTCGCAACGGATGGAATTGACGAGACCTTTTCGCCCGACCGCGAGATGTTTGGCCAGGACCGCGTGTTCGACGTTCTTCAGCAGAATCGGGATCAGTCCGCGAGTGAAATCGTCGCATCACTGCACGCCGCGGCCCGCGAGTTCGCCCAGGGGGCACCTCAGAAAGATGACATCACCGCCATCGTCATCAAGGTCGGGCCTCCCGTGTAACGCAGAAATACCCTGAAGCCCCAGACGTTTCCCTGTTGCTGGTAACCGGCAGGGCGCAGATCGTCACCATCGGAACGTTGACCGGATGACTCCGAGCAATCCACGTATTTCTTACGACCGCTGCGGGACTTTTCGCTACCATTCCTGTAAATAGATACATCCGATTAAGCTGCAGCGCTCCGCAGTGACACGAACACGGCTCACCACAGAAGTGCTGGATAGAGCTGCCGACCCGGATCAGTTGGAGATCCCTAAATGGCGCGGATTCAGATCGCGGAAGACAGCCGGACTGAGACGGCTCTAATCAAGATCCAGTTGCTGGAAGCCGGCTATGAAGTCTCGACGGCTTTGGACGGCCTGAAGGCACTCCAGGCCATCCGGGAATCCGTTCCAGATATCGTGCTGACTGATATGAACATGCCTGAAATGAATGGCTTGCAGTTGATCGAAGCCGTGCGTGCAGAATTTCCCGAAGTCCCGGTGGTCATGATGACCGCACAGGGAAGTGAAGAGATCGCGGCGGAGGCGCTCAACGCCGGTGCTTCCAGTTACATCCCCAAGGATATGCTCGCAAGAGACCTGCTGCCGACGCTTAGCGATATCGTCGACATGCTGCAGTCCAGGAAAACCAGAGATCGAGTGACCAGTACGGTGGTGTCGTCCGACGTGACCTACCGCCTGCCCAACGACCACGACCTGGCCAATGCGCTGATCGGGCGTCTCGAACTGCAGCTCAAAGAGCTGAATATGGCCGATGCAACAGGAGTGTTTCGGGTCGCCCTGGGTATCAAAGAAGCCCTGGTGAATGCCATTGACCACGGAAACCTGGAACTCAGTTCCGAACTGCGTGAAGACGGTTCCGGTGACAGTTACCGACAGATCGGGGACGAGCGGATCGCGTTGGAACCGTATGCCAGTCGTCGTGTCACATTGCGGGCGCTGCTCACAGAGGATGAAATCAGGTACGTCATCACCGACGAGGGGCGGGGCTTTGATCCGTCGACGCTGCCCGATCCCCGGGATCCGGAGAATCTGCTCAGACCTCACGGTCGCGGAATGATGCTGATCCAGAATTTTATGGACAGCGTCTCGCACAACGAAAACGGTACTGAGATCACCATGATCAAGCGTCTCAGGCAGACCAGCCCGGCCGGCGATCTGTGAACCTGATACCGCGGCGGAGACTGCATTGAAGCACACCATGTCCAGACTGAAGCACTACGAAATCGAATCAGAAGGCGACGTACTGGTCATCATTGCGAAGACCAGTATGGCTGGCGCCACCGGTCCCGATCTGATGTCCGACAAACAGGCACTCGATGCTCACGTTGCGGACAATGAATCCACGAAAGTTGTTGTCGACTTCCACAGAACGACCCATTTCGACTCCACTGTCGTCAATACTCTGACGCAGCTATGGAACCGACTGAAAACGAGCGATGGGAGAATGGCCGTCTGCTGTCTGTCTCCGTTTGGCCGGGAAATTCTGGCGGCTGCCCGGTTAGACACCATTCTTGACATTTTTCCCACACACCCCGAAGCAATTGGCCACGTGCGACAATGAAACTCTACTCTGCACATCCTGGTCTCGCCGCGCCTCAGCGATCGCAGGAACTTCAGCAACCATGACTCAATCCGACCTCTACGAAACTGATCGAATCGGTGACATCTTTGTCATTCGGTTTCTGAAGGCACAGATGCTGGATGCGAATTTGATCCCGACACGACAGGACGAGATTAAGCAACTGATTGCAACCAGTGACGCAGCGCGGATTGTGCTCGACCTGTCCAACATCGGCTTCCTGTGCAGCACGGGCCTTGGCATGCTGGTTGCAGTGCACAACCACTGCAGTGGTTTGGGGCGGACGTTGGAGCTGTGCTCACCGCAGCCACAAATTCTGGAAATGATGACAATCATGATGTTCCAGAAGTTGTTTCCGATTCACGATTCGCTCGCTACCGCCTGCAGCCGCTGATCGCCGGGAGCCCGTTCACTCTGGCCGCTGCTGGAGCTTGGAATTCGGTCAAGGAGTAGTCCCGAAATAACTTCCGTAGCGAAACTCGCCAGGAGTTTCGACAACCCGCGACTCCGAAAGTCCTGGCGACTTTCGCTACGACGAATTCGAGAATCTGTTTCGGGACTATTCCCAAAGCGGCATAGCCGCAACCAAAAGTAGGATGGGCACTCTTGCCCGTCCGGTGCCGGGACGGGCAGGAGTGCCCATCCTACGATGCGCGCGCACGGCGCGCATGCCTGACGACGGAAGACTCTAAGTCGATCGTGTCCGGCGGCTGATGCAGGATGCAGAAGATCGAGACTTCCTACATTTCGCCAGTTTCGACGAATCGCTCCAGGACGGGCAGCACACGTTCGACTTCCGACTTGAGCCGTTCAAACAGCTCCGGGGCCGATGCCAGATCGGGGCGGTCGCACGCGGTCAACTTGCTCTGACAGCGTCTACTATTCCGTGCAGCGGACCGGCGCGATGGTAATATCGTCGCCGGGTTTGCTGGGTGCGCTGAAGTCGCGGGACGTGGCGATCAGGTCGTTCAGTGGTTCCTCGCGATTCTCACGCAGCAGGGACAGGATCGCCGGCTGGCCCAGAATCTCTTTATCCGGCCTTTGGCACTCGTACAGGCCGTCCGTGTAGACAGTCAGCAGGTCGCCTGCTTCCATCTGAAATTCGCCGACCGGCTCCATCGCGAGGTCCTCGGTCATGCCAGCGGGTAAAGCCGTTCCGGGGAGTTTGATCACCTCGCCATTCTTCTTCATCAGAACTCCGCCATGTCCGGCGCCCACGTAGCTGGCCTGGCGTGTCTCCAGATCGATAACGGCGAGGAACACCGCGACGAAGCGTTCGAAACGGGTGTCTTCACAGATTTGCACATTGGCCGCGACAAGCAGGTCGGCGGGGTCTGGCACATATTCTCTGAGTGTCCGAATGACACGATGTGTGGAGGCAAAGCCGTACTTCAGAAAGCAAACCAAGAGCTGGTACTTCTCGACCGGCGGCAAGCAGTATCCGCTGGGCAAGGATCGCGAAGAAGCATTCCGCAAATTCCACGAGATGATGGCGGAGAAAGAAGTTCTGCCAACCAGCGTCGCCACGCTGTACGAGCTTTCGCAGGTCTATCTCGACTGGTGCCAGACGAACCGCAGCAAGAGCACCTACGACCGTTACCTGCACTATCTGAAGAGCTTCATCGCTCACGTCGGTCGATCGCTCAAGGTCGCCACTCTCAAGCCGCATCATTTGACGAAATGGGCTCAGAGTCCGGGCACGTGGAACTCCACGAGTCAGAACGATGCGATGGGCATCGTCCAGCGAATGCTCAACTGGGCAGTGGAGCAGGGTTACATCCAGAGGTCACCGTTGCCCAGACTGGCGAAACCGAAACGCCAGCGTCGAGAAGCATTCTACACCGACGAGCAATGGACGCAAATCTGCGAACACGTCCACGATGACTTCATTGATCTGCTCGACTTTCCGTGGGACACAGGATGCAGACCGAAGGAGGCACGAGCTCTCGAAGCTCGTCACGTGCATCTCGAACACGACCTGTGCCTCTACACGCATAAGGAGGCCAAAGGCGAAGAAGTGGAACGCATGAATGGCACTGCCGGGGAGTTTGCAGAGATCAGCGCAGCAGCGAACCTCGCAGGCATGGCTGCGTTTGTTTTTGTGATGCGCGCCGGTGAGAAGTCAAA
>Ga0209403_10000301_pt1 | contig 77382 bp, 69 predicted proteins | sample ArcticOcean_MG_C_8_FD_187440 | JGI IMG/M metagenome (GOLD analysis project Ga0209403, IMG submission 187440) | Marine microbial communities from western Arctic Ocean - ArcticOcean_MG_CB11_86 (SPAdes) (version 2) | ecosystem: Environmental > Aquatic > Marine > Oceanic | place: Arctic Ocean...
TTCTTGGCGGCCTTGTTGTAAAAATTGGTTCGCGAATGATTGATTCATCGTTAAAAAATAAGCTGCAAAAATTGCGGCTTGCCTTGAGAGGAGTTGGATAATGGAAATACGCGCTGCTGAAATCTCTGCAATTCTTAAAGACCAAATCGAAAACTTCGGCACTGAATCGGAGATCTCCGAGGTTGGGCAAGTTTTATCGGTTGGTGACGGCATCGCTCGTATTTATGGTTTAGACAAGGTGCAAGCCGGAGAAATGGTAGAGTTTCCGGGCGGAATTAAGGGTATGGCCCTTAATTTGGAAGAAGATAACGTAGGCGTGGTTATTTTTGGCGATGACCATACCATTCGTGAGGGTGACACGGTTAAACGAACTGGTAAAATAGTAGATGTACCTATCGGCAAGGAACTTCTTGGTCGCGTCGTCGATGCCCTCGGTAACCCAATTGATGGCAAAGGTCCAATAAATGCCTCTGAACGAAACCTGATTGAAGTAAAAGCCCCCGGCATTATTCCACGCAAATCCGTTCACGAGCCCATGCAAACCGGTATCAAGGCCATAGATAGCCTGATCCCAATCGGACGTGGGCAGCGGGAACTGATCATCGGTGACCGCCAAACAGGTAAAACAGCCATAATTATAGACACTATTCTAAACCAGAAAAAACTCAACGATGCGGCGGCTAATGATTCGGAGAAAATGTTCTGCGTATATGTTGCCATTGGACAGAAACGTTCGTCCGTCGCACAAATTGTCAAGACCCTTGAGGAAAAAGGGGCCCTTGAATATACGATAGTTGTTGCTGCGACCGCTTCCGAGCCCGCGCCAATTCAATTCCTTGCACCCTATACCGGTTGTACTATGGGAGAGTATTTCCGGGATAGAGGTATGCATGCAGTAATTTTTTATGATGATTTAACAAAACAGGCTGTCGCGTACAGGCAAATGTCCCTTCTTCTCCGCCGACCACCGGGGCGTGAGGCTTATCCCGGCGATGTCTTTTATTTGCATTCCCGCTTGTTGGAACGAGCTGCAAAAATGAGTGATGAAAACGGCGCAGGTTCGTTAACGGCTCTACCAGTGATAGAAACACAAGCCAATGATGTTTCAGCCTATATACCAACGAATGTGATTTCCATCACAGATGGGCAAATTTTTCTAGAAACCGACCTTTTTTATAAAGGAGTACGGCCCGCAGTTAATGTTGGTCTCTCGGTTTCCCGTGTTGGCTCAGCGGCCCAGGCAAAAGCTATGAAACAGGTAGCCGGTTCGATAAAACTTGAGTTGGCACAATACCGAGAAATGGAGGCATTTGCCCAATTTGCCTCTGACCTGGATGCTTCTACCCAGCAACTTCTGGCCCGAGGGGCAAGACTTATTGAAGTTCTAAAGCAACCCCAGTTCTCTCCCTATTCAATGGAGGAACAAGTGGTCTCTCTTTTCTCAGGGGTAAATGGTTTTTTGGATAAAGTTAAAATACAAGATGTAGTTCGGTTTGAGCAGATGTTGTTAGATAATATCCGAGAAAAAGGCATCGATATTTTAAGCGCTATTAGCACGGAGGAAGCTATTTCAGAAGAAACCGAGAAAAAACTTAAGACTTTTATTGGCGACTTTGTCGCTTCTTTTTCTTAATTAAGTTTAGTGGCAATGTTTTTTACGGCATTCTATGGCTAATCTCAAGGAACTCAAAACCAGGATTTCAAGCGTGAAATCCACTCAGAAGATCACGTCGGCCATGAAGATGGTAGCTGCGAGCCGACTGAAGCGTGCCCAGGAAGCTGCTGAAGCAGCAAGACCCTATGCGGAACGCATTGAACGTATGATTGCTTCCGTAATGGAAAGCCAGCAATCAATTCAAAGTGCCCCAAAGTTGTTGGCGGGAAATAGTTCCGATGGAACCTATCTTTTTGTTATAATAACGTCAGATCGGGGTCTCTGTGGTGGATTTAATTCCAGTATTGTTCGAGAAGTTCGTAACCAGATAAGAGACCTTCTGAGCGCCGGTAAAACAGTTAAATTTCTGTGTGTTGGCCGCAAAGGGCGAGAGCAGTTGAAGAGTGAATTTGCGGCTTCTATTGTCAAAACTTACGAGGGTATTGGCCGAAGTGGTGTTAAATTTTCTGAGGCTGAAGATTTGACAAGTGATTTGATAGAGATGTTTGAAGCTGATGAATTTGATATTTGTACGGTGGTTTATAACAAGTTTGTCTCCGTTATCACGCAGGTGGTGACTTCCCAGCAGATTATACCAGTTGACTTGGTAGGATTAGAACAAATTTCAGAAGAAGATGAGGGTTTATCAACGAAAGAAAAATCCTCGGCGATCTATGAATATGAGCCTTCAGAACAGGAAATTTTGACAGAACTGTTGCCAAGCAATCTCAAAATTCAAGTATTTCGCGCACTTTTGGAGAGTAGCGCATCTGAACACGGTGCACGGATGTCGGCTATGGATAACGCTACGCGGAACGCCGGTGAAATGATTGATGATTTGACCTTAACGTTTAACCGTAGTCGCCAGGCTAGGATTACAAGTGAATTGATTGAAATCATATCAGGTGCGGAAGCACTGTAACTCAATAGGGGTTAAAAAATGGCCAAGAATAATGTTGGCGCGATTTCTCAGGTGATGGGAGCGGTGGTTGACGTAAAGTTTGATGACAACCTCCCGGAAATTTTGAACGCTCTTGAAGTCGATAATGATGGGAACCGCCTAGTACTTGAAGTGGCCCAGCATCTAGGCGAGTCGCAGGTTCGTACTATAGCGATGGACACGACTGATGGGCTTGTTCGAGGTATGGAAGTTGTTGACACGGGAGAACCTATCAAAATGCCTGTCGGACCTGAGACGTTAGGCCGCATAATGAACGTAATTGGTGAACCCGTGGACGAGAGGGGTCCGGTGAAAGCTGCAAGTTCTTGGTCAATTCACCGTTCGGCACCAGAATTTCTGGACCAATCTACGGAAACGGAAATTCTTGCCACTGGTATTAAAGTAGTTGACCTGATTGAGCCCTATGCAAAAGGGGGGAAGATAGGATTATTTGGCGGTGCTGGTGTCGGAAAAACGGTAATAATTATGGAACTAATAAATAATATAGCCAAGGGTCACGGCGGTTATTCCGTATTTGCTGGCGTAGGCGAACGTACCCGGGAGGGTAATGATCTTTATCACGAAATGATGGAATCTGGTGTAATTGTTCCTGATGGACCCGGCTCCAAAGCGGCGCTCGTTTACGGTCAGATGAATGAACCTCCTGGCGCGAGGATGCGTGTGGCGCTCTCTGGTCTTACTGTTGCTGAGTATTTTAGGGATCAGGAAGGTCAGGACGTGCTGTTTTTTGTTGATAACATATTCCGTTTTACACAGGCAGGGTCCGAAGTATCTGCGCTTTTGGGCCGTATTCCATCTGCTGTAGGTTATCAGCCAACGCTGGCTACTGATATGGGTACAATGCAGGAGAGAATCACCTCCACCAATAAGGGCTCTATTACGTCGGTTCAGGCGATCTATGTCCCAGCAGATGATTTGACAGATCCAGCTCCGGCAACGTCCTTTGCCCACTTGGATGCGACTACGGTACTCAGCCGTCAAATCGCGGAGCTTGGAATTTATCCTGCGGTAGATCCGCTGGATTCCACTTCCAGGGTGCTGGATGCGGCAATAGTTGGTGATGAACATTACACTGTAGCCCGTGAGGTTCAAAGGATTCTTCAGACCTATAAAAACCTACAAGATATTATTGCAATTTTAGGGATGGATGAATTGTCAGAAGAAGATAAGCTTACTGTTGCAAGAGCGAGGAAAATCCAGCGGTTTCTCTCACAACCTTTCCATGTAGCTGAAGTGTTTACAGGAGCGCCAGGCGTCTTTGTCAATCTGGAGGACACCATTAAAGGCTTTAAAAGTATCTGCGCTGGTGAATATGATCATTTGCCAGAAGCCGCCTTCTATATGGTTGGTAAAATTGAAGAGGCAGTAGAAAAAGCCCAACGCTTGGCGATGGAAGCTGCGTAAGGAGACTATTCTGATGACAAAAAAATTAATTTTTGAGCTTGTCTCTCCGAGTGCGTTATTGGCGTCGGAAGAGGTGGATATGGTTGTCGTTCCTGGCGAAGATGGTGATTTTGGTGTGTTACCGGGGCATGCTCCATTACTTAGCAACGTCCGCCCTGGAACGGTCGATATCTATAATGATGGTTTTGTTTCTAAAAGCATATTTGTTGAAGGAGGATTTGCGGAAGCTAATGATGAACGTTGTACTTTGCTAGCAACAAGGGCGAAAGAATTAGCAGATATTTCCCCTGAAGACGCAAGTGCAAGGTTGAGTGCCGCACGGAATCAGATAGTTGAAGATGACGAAAAATCCAAAGCTGCCGCTGCACGTGAGCTCGCCTTGGCTGAGGCCTTGAACTATGCTTTAGAAATACGCTCATCAAATAGATCAATTTAGTTAAACAGTTTGTCTCTTTTAATTGATCATACATTTTCCTAAATGTTGTAGCGATATTGTTAACAGTCTAGGGAAGAAAGTGTGCTTAGGTCAATTTTGAAATTCTTCAAAATAGTTTATGAAAACAAGTGTCTCCTTTTCTTAATCTATTATCGGTAGGCAGTTAGGATGTTGAAATGGGTGATGGTCTTAGGAGCTGCGACGGTGATGTCATTTATTACTATGCCCTCAAATGCAGCAAACTTAACCGTCACCGTCGAGCAGGTGCGCAATTCCAAAGGAGAAATCCGATTTTCTATTTTCAATGTACCATCTCAATTTCCGCAAGGGAACGAGTTGGATAGCAAAGATATTCCGGCTCAGCTTGGTTTTGTCACTGTTCAGTTTTATAACTTAATTCCCGGTGCATATGCGATCGCTATCCATCATGATGAGAACAGCGATGGAGAGATGAATACCAACTTCATTGGTTTACCAAAAGAGGGTTATGGTTTCTCCAGAAACGCTAACGTAAATTTTGCACCCCCGGTCTTTGAGGCGGCGGCCTTTAATTTGGATGTGGGTGATAAATCGATAAGGTTACGGGTGGTCTACTGAGCTAATCATTGGCCCCGTTATTTCTTTTCTAGACTTACAGAATTAATGCAATAGCGTAACCCCGTCGGCTGAGGACCATCCGGAAATATGTGACCCAGATGCGCATCGCATCCAGAACATATAACTTCAGTTCTGGTCATGCCAAAGTTATTGTCATCTTCAGTGACGACGGCCTCTTCTTCTATGGGTTGCCAAAAGCTAGGCCAACCCGTACCGGAATCAAACTTTTCTTCAGAATTGAATAAATCCTGACCACAACATATACAGCTGTAAACGCCTGGTTCCTGTGAATTATGGTATTGCCCGGTGAAGGGTCGTTCCGTGCCTTTTTCGCGAGTGACATAATATTCTTCGGGCGTTAGTTTTGCGCGCCATTCTATTTCGGATTTCGTAACTTTGTCGGTCATGATTAAATTCTCAAAACTAACCTGATAACAAAAGAAAAATAACTGCGCTACAACCTAATAGATCAAACGTGTGACGAAAATTGTATTATTTTATTCATAGATTGAACTCTTGCAAAAGGCTAAAAATAGATCAAAAATATTCTTCATAAAGAGATGTTAAATCTAAATTGATACTGATATCACCATGGCCCGATCTGGATTGCAAGGTCCTTACCCACTTACAGAGAAGACCATCTTGAATTTGGTTGTCAATGCCCTGGATTGGAGCTCGGCTGCTGTCTTTGCCCTTGGAGATGTGAAAGAAAAGAAGTTTTTAATCCGGCGGGTAGGGCACGCAGATGGAGATTTGGCAAGTGACCTAAAACATTACCTTGGGCAATACGGGGCCTTCAGATTTAGATTCTATCGTTCTACACGGACAGCCTATAACAAAGAATGCAGTCTCTACCATCAATTTAACCCGAAGGATAATGCTAAACACCCTACTAAACCAAAGAACACAAAATTCACCTGCCCGGAACCTTTTTGTGCGTTATCCGAATAAAAGTTTTTGGATGTTTCAGTCCAATCTTTAAGTTCTTCTCATCAGGGCACGAAGGGCTATTGAAAACACCGAGTTGCAAGAAGTTAAAATTACGGTCGTAATCTTTTTTTCGATTTATAAGCTCGTTTTTATTTTTTTTCCTTTGGATTTAGTTTGATTGTTAGCCCGGGGATTCTTCAAATTTTTCTCTGAATTCGATCCAGCTAAATTTCTTTTCTGCGATCCCCCTAGGCCATGAGTTGAGGCTGCGGAAATTGAAACACCTGGTTTATCAAGGCCAAGTTCTAAACCCTCTAGTCGACGAATTTCATCTCGAAGGCGGGCAGCTTCCTCAAATTCTAAATTGCCGGCAGCTTCCTTCATACGCTTTCTTAAGGTGCCTAAATGCGACCGATAATTGTGCCCAATTAAATGGTCATCGCCGGAAATACCAGTGGCAACGGTAACATAGTCCATCTCATAGACACTTTTGAGAACGTCAGAGATATTATTCTTGACCGATTCTGGTGTGATGCCGTTAGCGCTGTTATATTCCTGCTGTTTAATGCGACGGCGGTTAGTTTCCCCGATAGCATATTCCAATGACCCTGTCATATTGTTAGCGTAGAGGATCACGCGACCGTCTATGTTACGGGCCGCTCGGCCTATGGTTTGGATCAGCGATGTTTTAGAGCGCAGAAAACCTTCTTTATCGGCATCTAAAATTGCTACTAAGGCACATTCAGGGATATCGAGACCTTCACGCAAAAGATTAATACCTATTAATACATCAAAGGCGCCGAGGCGTAAGTCACGGATAATCTCAATGCGCTCAAGCGTATCAATATCTGAATGGAGGTAGCGCACTCGAATACCGGTCTCGTGCATATATTCGGTTAAATCTTCTGCCATCCGTTTGGTAAGTGTTGTGACGAGTACCCGCTCACCTTTTTTAGCACATAGCCTACATTCGGCTAATAGATCGTCTACTTGGGTGTCAACAGAGCGGACAATGCATGGTGGGTCGATCAGGCCGGTGGGGCGAACTACCTGTTCTACAAATACGCCCCCAGTCGCTTCTAATTCCCAAGGGCCTGGTGTCGCGGAAACAAAAATTGTTTGCGGGCGCATGTGTTCCCATTCCTCAAACTTAAGCGGGCGGTTGTCGACACATGAAGGCAGGCGGAACCCGAAGTCGGCAAGTGTGGATTTACGGTTGAAATCGCCTCTATACATGCCGCCCAATTGGGGTACAGTGACGTGGCTTTCATCTACTATTAAAAGTGCGTTCTCTGGAAGGTACTCAAATAATGTTGGGGGGGGTTCACCTGGATTCCGACCCGTTAAATAGCGTGAGTAGTTTTCAATTCCGGAGCAATGTCCCGTTGTTTCGAGCATTTCGAGGTCAAAAGTTGTGCGTTCTTCGATCCGTTGAGCTTCTATTAGCTTGTTCTCATGTTCAAGTTGATTAATCCGTTCTTTGAGTTCTTCCTTAATCTTGGGGATTGCCTGCTGCAGAGTTGGCCTAGGAGTTACATAATGGCTAGCCGGGTAGATTACGATACTTTCTAGGCCCGCTATTTTTGTTCCGGTCAGGGGGTCAATTTCCCATATGGTTTCTAATTCGTCACCGAATAGGCTAAGTCGCCAGGCGCGGTCTTCCAAGTGGGAGGGAAAGACTTCGATAACATCGCCTCGTACCCGAAATGCTCCTCTATAAAACGCATCATCGTTTCGTTTATATTGCATCTCGACAAAGCGTTTGAGGAGATCATGACGGTTGAGAGTATCTCCGGGAGCCAGTTTGACAGTCATTTGAGCATAGGTTTCGACTCCGCCGATACCGTAAATACAGGAAACGCTTGCGACAATTATTACATCTTTACGTTCAAGAAGCGCCCGGGTCGCCGAATGACGCATTCGGTCGATCTGTTCGTTAATCGAAGCGTCTTTCTCGATATATGTATCAGTCCGTGGAACATAGGCTTCCGGCTGGTAATAATCGTAATAAGAAACAAAAAACTCGACAGAGTTGTTTGGGAAAAACCCTCTCATCTCGCCAAAGAGTTGGGCGGCCAGGGTTTTGTTGGGGGCTAACACAAGTGTTGGTCGATCTACCCGCTCAATAGCATGGGCAATGGTAAACGTTTTTCCTGATCCGGTAACGCCCAATAGTACCTGATTCATCTCGCCAGATTTGAGTCCTTCCACAAGTTTCTTTATGGCTTGTGGTTGATCGCCTGATGAAGTGTATTCAGAGATTACTTTAAGAGGGTTCCCTTGATTAATTTTTGGCTGTTTTGCAGGATTGAATAACTGATTTTCTTGTAAATCGAGCATGGATTAATGCTAGCGTCTTTTTTGCTCTTTTGCATCTGTTAAGTACACATTCAGTTAATGTCTCGGGCTTCAACTTGTCTCGGAGTTATGGCTGCTCAATCATCTTTTGATAAGACTCTTAATGGGGATTAAATCCTTCTGTATAATAGTCCAATATTGTAACTGAAAGTCTCCAAATTATGACCTTTATTTCTTCACGTTTGGATCGCATTGCACCTTCTCCGACTATGGCCGTCACTGCTCGGGCTCGACAGTTAAAAGCGGAAGGACGAGATGTGATAGGTCTTGGTGCCGGAGAACCGGACTTTGATACGCCGGACCATGTCAAGGAGGCGGCGGCAAAAGCCATGAAAGACGGCTGTACCAAATACACGGACGTACCAGGCACCATTGAATTAAGGGAAGCGGTTTGTGCTAAGTTTGAACGGGAAAATGATCTTATCTATACGCCAGATCAAATTCAGGTAGCATGTGGTGGCAAGCAAAATATATATAATGCTATCATGGTCTCTGTTGAGGAGGGTGATGAGGTCATCATTCCTGCTCCATATTGGGTGTAATACCCCGATATAGTCCTTCTGGCTGGCGGGACGCCAGTGATTGTCATATGCGAATTGGAGAACGGTTTTAAGATTAAACCAGAGGATTTGGAGGCGGCGATTACCCCAAAGACTAAGTGGTTAGTGCTTAATTCACCTTCTAATCCGACAGGTGCTGCCTATTCAAAAGACCAGATGAGAGCTTTAGCGGAAGTTCTGATGCGCCACCCACACGTTTGGGTTATGGCTGATGATATTTATGAACACATCGTTTATGACGGTTTTGATTTTTCGAGTATAGCCCAAGTAGAGCCAGGCCTTTATAGTCGGACAGCAACCCTAAATGGTCTATCAAAGTCTTTTTCAATGACAGGTTGGAGGATAGGCTACGCAGCCGGGCCCCTGGATTTAATCGAGGCTATGAATAAAATTCAGTCCCAGAGCACCTCCCATACTAGTTCTATTTCCCAGGCTGCGTCTGTTGTAGCGCTTAACGGACCTTTAGATTTTCTAGCCGAGCGCAATGTTTTTTTCAAAGAACGCCGAGATTTAGTGGTATCCATGCTTAACCAAGCTTCGGGCATAGAATGCCTGACCCCGGAGGGTGCGTTTTACGTATATCCCAAATGTAAATCCTTGATAGGAAAGGTAACTCCGGATGGAAATGTTCTTACCACGGATGACGATATTGCTGCCTATTTACTGGAGGCGGAAGGGGTCGCTGTAGTCTCTGGTGCGGCGTTTGGGCTTTCACCTTTCTTTCGGATTTCCTATGCTACTGAGACATCTTTGCTCAATGAAGCCTGTAAGCGAATCCAACGGGCTTGTGCGGCACTCAGGTAGTCGCTGAAGCCTTGCCCATTTTTTGTCTTTAACTCCTTGTATAAGGCCGTTACCCTTATAGGGTGAGGAGGTGGAGTTAGCATCAAATTAGCTCAACCACTTTAGACAAAGAAGGCAAAACGATTTAACCTGGGAGGATTTCTTGTGGCTAGTAAGATTCCATCTGGACCCCGGTGCGTTGCTATTGTCGGGCCCTATCTAAGCGGCAAAACAACCCTGCTCGAAAGTATTTTGAATCTTTGTGGAGCCACGGGTCGAAAGGGAAACGTGACTGACGGCAATACGGTGGGTGACAACTCGCCGGAAGCCAGGGCTCGTAAAATGAGCGTAGAAGTAAATGTGGCGACGACAGAATATCTAGGCGACGAATGGACTTTCCTCGATACCCCAGGGTCCGTCGAATTAATCCGGGAAACACATGTGAATTTGTCGATAGCTGATGCAGCCATCGTGGTCTGTGAACCGGGTGCCGAGAAGGTGTTTGCCGTAACCCGTTTACTACTTGATTTGGATGGCAAAGGCATCCCGTATATTATTTTTATCAACAAAATTGATAACACCGAAACTAAAATTAAGGAAACGTTCGGTGCGTTGCAGGGTCTCACTGAAAGGCCTTTAGTTCTGCGAGAGATTCCAATTAGAGAAGGAGAACTGATCTCCGGCTACGTGGATCTAGTTAGTGAGCGGGCCTACGCCTATAAGTCCGGGGAGCCTTCTGATTTGATCAAAATCCCGGAAGCTGAAACTGGCCGGAAAGATGAAGAACGTATGGTTTTATTGGAGTCACTCGCGGACTTTAATGATGAGTTGTTGGAACAATTGCTTGAAGATGTGGTTCCAGGCACTGATGACGTTTACCAGAACCTTGCCAAAGATTTGCAAGGCGGTTTGATTGTACCAGTGTTTTTTGGTTCTGCCGAAAACGATAACGGTATAAAAAGGCTCATGAAATCACTGCGCCATGAAACGCCAGAAGTTGCCCAGACCGCAAAACGCCTTGCCATTGGAGAGGGGGAGCCAATAGCTCAAGTCTTCAAAATTAATAACGGCGCCCAGGCTGGCAAACTTTCGATGGTACGGATTTGGCGTGGCGAATTTTCTGACGGTGCGACACTCAACGGTACTCGTGTAAGCGGAATGTTCAAAATGATGGGGCAGCGGCAGAATAAAGTTAGTAAGGCAACAACCGGACAGGTGGTGGCCTTGGGTCGTATGGATAATATAAAAGCGGGTGATGTATTATCTGCTTCGGGATCCGCGGATGGTCCCGATTGGCCCGCACCTTTGAAATCAGTCTATGCCTTGTCCATCCATGCTGATAAGCGGGACGACGAGGTCAAGTTGGCTGGTGCTTTGGCTAAAGTGGTCGAAGAAGATGGGTCTCTGAGCTATGGGCCCAATTCCGATACTGGTGAGATGGTCTTGCGCGGACAAGGGGACACTCATCTAAGGATTGTACTTGACCGGCTTCAAAATCGAAACAAACTGGAGATAAGCACACAACTACCCCAGGTTGCGTATAAGGAGTCAATCCGGAAAACAATTTCTCAGCATGCGCGTCATAAGAAACAGTCCGGAGGGCACGGCCAATTTGGAGATGTCCACGTTGAAATCAAGCCCCTACCAAGAGGCTCTGGGTTTCAATTCACCGATTCAATAACAGGCGGCGTTGTTCCAAAACAATATATCCCATCGGTGGAAAATGGAATAAAAGAATATCTGTCGAGAGGGCCCTTGGGTTTTCCCGTTGTAGATGTAGCTGTAGAACTCACTGATGGCCAGTTTCACGCTGTTGATAGTTCTGATCAGGCCTTTAAGATGGCCGGTTCTTTGGCAATGCGGGAAGGAATGCCGAAATGTAATCCCGTGCTTTTGGAACCCATTTTCCAGATTGATATCTCTACGCCAACTGAGTTTACCTCTCGAGTACAGCGACTGATCAGCGGTCGGCGGGGCCAGATTCTGGGATTTGAACCTAAAGTCGGTTGGAAGGGTTGGGATGAAGTATCTGCCCATATCCCAGAGTCAGAAACGATAGATATGATCAATGAACTACGTTCCCTTTCGCAAGGAACTGCTTCATTCGAATGGGAATTCAACCGCCTACAAGAATTTAGCGGTAAAGAAGCAGATGATGTGATCGCGAAACGTGCCGAAGCTCGATAGTCTTTAGGGAGAGAAAGATATGGCGTCTTATCGACTTCTATCCTACGAAAAAAAGGGTCAAAGTTGTCCGGGCATACTTGTTGCCGGAAGTGTTTTTGACATGCAATTAGAGATGGGTTTGCATGCGCCATCTCTTACGCCTTACAACTCGGTGGATGCCATTTTGGCAAACTGGGACAGCGCAAAAACCCTGCTAACAAAAATTTCTAAGAATCCGGGGTCAAAGGCAACTCCCCTAGATCGTGTAACACTAAACCAGCCAATTAATAACCCTGGAGCCATTTATTGTGCTGCCGCAAATTATTATGATCATGCTAAGGAAATGGGTACGGATGTTAATAAGAAGGAAATTCAACCCTACTTTTTCATTAAGTCAAGTTCGGTGGTTGTTGGTAGCGGAGAAAATATTTGCCTACCCGCGAACTATTCAAAGAAGTTTGATTGGGAAATTGAAATTGCTGCCGTAGTGGGACGCGAGACTATGGATATTAGTGAGGCGGATGCGCTATCTTGTTTGGCCGGTTATACTATCATCAACGACTTGTCGGCGCGAGATCGACATCTTCGAGAAGATTGGCCATTTGGTACAGACTGGTTTGAGCATAAATCCTTTGAAACTTCGGCGCCTATGGGGCCATGGATCACGCCTGCAGAAGAGATTGATAATGTGCAGTCGTTGCCAACTCGAACGTGGATTAATGAAGAAATAAAGCAGGACTCAAACAGCGCCCAGATGATCTTCACTGTTGCGGAGCAAATTTCTCATCTTTCCAGGCAACTAACATTAAAGCCGGGAGATGTAATAGCTACAGGAACTTGTGCAGGGGTGGGTGTCTTTACTAACACTTTCTTGAAGGCTGGAGATCACATTCGGATGGAAGTTGAGGGACTTGGGGTGCTTGAAAATATGGTGACGGAACGAAAATGAGTAGTATGCAAAAATGAGCGACACCCCTCTTCGTTTTGGTGTATTTTTGGGCCCTCACCACCCGTTGGAAGAAAATCCCACTCTCGCCTTGGCCCGAGACTTGGAGCTTATCCAATGGCTTGAAGCTCTTGACTATGACGAAGTGTGGGTTGGGGAGCATCATTCCGGCGGTTTTGAGATCATACCGGCACCTGAAATATTTTTAGCGGCAGCGGCTGAGCGCACTCAACGCATAAGATTGGGTACTGGTGTAAAATCTTTACCATTCCATCACCCCCTTATAGTTGCTGATCAAATGGTACAATTAGACCATATGACACGCGGTCGAGTGATGTTCGGCGCTGGACCGGGTGCTCTGCCTACTGATGCTTATATGTTAGGGATTGAGCCCACCGATCAACGTCGCCGTATGACAGAGGCACTCGATGCGATTGTTCCATTGATGGAGGGTGAAAAAGTTACCATGAAGACTGACTGGTTTACGCTCAATAATGCCAAACTACAATTGACGAGTTACACTAAGCCAATGATGGAAATGGCGGTAACCAGCGTACGGTCTCCATCTGGTGCGCTCTGTGCCGGTAGGTTCGGTGCAGGATTGTTAGTGTTAGGCGGAGCTTCGAACGAAGCTCTAGAACGGCAGACAGAAAACTGGCGTATTTGCGAGGAAACTGCCCAGGCAAACGGTCGGACAGTCGAGCGTCGCCAATGGCGCATAACAGTCATGACGCATTTGGCTGAAACTTCTGACAAAGCCAAGAAAGACTTGGAATTTGGACTTCAGAAATGGGTCGATTATTCCCACGATGTTTTGCCAAATTCACCGTTTCCTTTGGATGAGACGGATTCGATAAATTGGGGGATCGAAAATAAGGTGTTAGTTGTCGGAACGCCGGATGATGTAATTAAGGAAATTGACCGGATGCAGAAACTTACTGGAGGATTTGGCGTTTATTTGTTATTCGCCCATAACTTTGTACCATGGGAGGCCGCCAAACGCAGTTATGAGTTGATGGCGCGTTACGTGATCCCGTACTTTAAAGATTCTAATCGTGCACGCGTGGAAAGTTACAAATCTGCAAAATCCAGCCACAGTGATCTGCAAGCCGACTTTAATCAAGCTATTGATGACGCCACTAAGTCATACCACAAAATCCAGGAGAGCTAGATATCGTGAAATGACCTGTCGCTCCATGCTCATACACTAATTATGAGTGAGGACAAAAGAAAATTTGCTACCTTAGCCATTCGGTGATGCATTTTCGTCCCATTGTCTTATAAATATCGGTCAATGCCCAAGTTAGGTAGAGTTACTCAAGATTTATTAATTAGGCATCTTGATATTTCAGTTCTAATAGAGATCTCATTTGACAGAATTTAGTAAGATTTCTAATTAGAAAAAAACTATTATAGCAAAACTTGAACAATTTATCTAACGTACTTGAATGGTACTTTCTTTAATCGAGTGTCTCAAGTACTCGGTGTTTTTGTATTTTGTTCTCCAAATACCAATTTGTTCCTGTCGGGCTAGTATTTCTAGCTGTAAAAACCGAGTATTGGTTTGGTCCTGCGCCGTAGCCCACCCATTCCGGACCATCCATGCGTTAATGTTCAATACGTTGCCGGCAAAGCATGTGGCATCAACAACACCCCCTTCGTTCAAACGATTTTGCCGACAGGATACCCAATGCCGCCCCACTATATGAGCAAGAGCGTTTGTAGCTTCCCAGCCGCAAAGCCAACTCTCTCCATCTATTTCACAAAGCTGTTCAGCATTTGGCGCCTCAATTCCATGCAGGCGAATATTTTGAAAATTAATGATAATGGTATTGCCATCAACCACACGAGGTATGCCAGAGTGTTCCTGTGCTACTGCTGGCCATGCCAAACTTACAACCAAAATTACTACTACTAACAGCCGACCCATAATCATTTGACTAGACCGTTTGGGTTAATAAAGAGTTTCTGCAAAGATAAAATCTAAAATTTTAATCTTTTTAGCTTGTTCTTGGCAAAGAGTGAAAGACTATTAACGAGACTCAATAATATTGCGTACTAAAAAATCCCGAAACACAGATATACGAGCCGATTGACGTAGTTCCTCTGGGTATACAAAATAAACATCTGTATCCGGACTTGGCATTTCTGGTAATATCCTAACGAGAGATGAAGTGTCTTCAATAAAATAGTCGGGAAGGGCTCCAATCCCAACACCACTCAATACAGCGCGGTAAATTCCATAGATATTATTAACTTTGAGTGCTGGAAGGCGAGGTTCACTTTTGTTGCGGCCCGCTTCCATCAAGAAGTTTAGCGCGGGTAGCAAATCCGTTTGATCCCCCACCTCTTCGCCAAAGGTAACAATTTTATGATGATCCAGATCTTGGGGTGTTAGTGGCGTACCATGTTCCTTAATGTAATCCGGTGAGGCGTAGACGTTATATTTTAAGCTCATCAGGTGCCTCTGGATTAGGTCAGGTTGTCGGGGCGCCGTAAGCCGGATTGCTACATCCGCTTCCCTCATGGATAGATCCAGATCATCGTATACAAGGATGATGCTCACATCTATATCAGGATAAAGATCCATAAATTCTTTAATTCTAGGAGTGAGCCAAACAGAACCAAAACCTATGGTAGTATTAATGTTTAAGGGTCCTCGCGGGCTTTCTTTACTGTCAGTCAGTCTTGCTTCCGTCATAGCTAATTGATGAAAAACGTCATGTGCCGTGTGATACAAGTCTTCACCTTGCTCGGTAAGGATCAGACCACGAGCATGCCGGTGGAAAAGTGGTAATTTTAAACTTTGTTCGAGGGAACTGACTTGGCGACTTATAGCTGATTGGCTAAGATTTAATGTCTCTCCCGCATGGGTAAAACTACCAGCTTCTGCAACTGCGTGAAAAATGCGAAGCTTATCCCAATCCATTAATATCTCCTTTAAAGAATATTAACCAAAGAAAATTTCTCCGGCCTATTTAGATTAATGAAAGCCTTTTGATGGATGGACAAATTTAATATGCTTCTTTTCTTCATTTGAGTTTATACTATCCAGGTGTTAAGGCGATTGATTTATCCAAAATATTTTTTAATTCTATTAGAATAGTAGTTAGCTACCTATTCAGCCGCGGCCATTTTGTCAGTGTCTAAGGCTGCTAAATACTTTTCCGCTTCTAGAGCAGCCATGCAACCAGTACCAGCTGCGGTCACGGCCTGACGGAAAATGTGGTCTTGAACGTCACCAGCAGCATAAATACCAGGAATATCTGTTGCCGTGCTATCAGGCTTTGTAATCAGATACCCATCATCATCCATTTCCAGTTGGCCTGTAAATACTTCAGTGTTGGGAGTATGACCGATCGCTATAAATATTCCGGCAACTGATAATTCTAAAACGTTGCCATTTGATAAATCTTTTACCCGCATTGCTAGCACTTCCGGGTTGACGTGATCGGTTTTGCCAATCACATCTGTTAATATGCAATTCCACAATACCTCAATTTTGGCATTGTTAAGTAGTCTATTTTGTAGAATTTTCTCAGCACGTAATTCTCCCCGCCTATGTACCAATGTCACTTTAGTAGCGTGGTTGGTAAGGTAAAGAGCCTCTTCAACAGCGGTATTGCCCCCACCAATTACGGCAACCTCTTTGCCTCGGAAGAAAAACCCGTCACATGTGGCGCATGCAGAAACCCCGAAGCCCTGAAATTTCTTTTCACTATCCAGGCCTAGCCATTTGGCCTGGGCGCCTGTACTTATAATCAGAGCATCGCAGCTATAAGTATTTCCTGTATCCCCTTCTAGTCTAAAGGGGGACGTTGATAGGTCCGTCTTTACAATGATATCAGCGATCACATTTGTGCCTACGTTTTCTGCCTGCGATTGCATTTGTTCCATCAACCAAGGCCCTTGAATGATGTCGGCAAAGCCAGGATAGTTTTCCACATCAGTTGTAATGGTCATTTGGCCACCAGGCTGAATTCCGTGGATAATAGTTGGAACAAGTCCAGCACGCGCGGCGTATATTGCGGCCGTGAGCCCCGCTGCGCCGGATCCCAGAATTAATATTTTGCTGTGAATATGGGCCATGACTACTCCCTGAACTACCCAACCTATTGATCTCAAGTACGCGGAGGCGTTAGCCTATAGCATACCCTCAGCTAGCTATTCCTTCGAGGAAGAGGAAATAAAGGGCAGAATTTTGTGCTTATAACATAGAAATCACAATACACTCGCGCAACCCGAGACTAGGAAAATAATGAAAAGTTGTCTCTGTGGTTGCTTTCCCGATGATAGTATATTCAAATTATTCCGGTAAAAATGTAAATGACGTATGCCGGAAAATGTAAAACTATTGCTTAGGCCAAAGTTGAGTAATAATATTACCTGATTGACTATTGTGATAGGTGCATACATTAATTATGGCAGTTAAAATTGTTAAACTACTAACCCCCAATCGAGTTAAGCTTGATCTTATTGATAGAAAGATCTTGCATGACTTGCAGATTAACGGCCGCATCACTAACGTCGAGCTTGCTAGTCGGGTGGGTATCTCTGCACCACCATGCTTGCGTCGGGTCCGGGCCTTAGAAAAGGCAGGTTATATTCGTGGATATTATGCGGATTTAGAACCAAAATCACTAGGTTATAATGTGAAGGTCTTTGCACAAATTGGCCTGCACAGTCAGTCAGAACCCGACTTAGTGGCTTTTGAAAAATTGGTTAGAAGTTGGCCTGAAGTGCGAGACTGTCACATGCTTGCGGGGGAAGTAGACTTTTTACTAAAAATCGTTGCTCAAGATTGGGAGACTTATCAGAATTTTGTGACAGAGAAACTTACATCTGCGCCGAACGTCGCCAATGTGAAATCTGCTCTTACAATTCGGGCCTCAAAGCAAGAGCCTGGGGTTCCAGTACAAATAGAGAATACCAAAGATAACCAAATTGCCAAACTAATTTTTTAAGGGAGCTGGAGTCCCGACTACTTAAATTGCACTTTAATTACTTCGTATATTTTGGAGCCGTTGGGGGTAGTGACCTCAACTGTGTCGCCGACTGTCTTTCCAATTAGTGCGCGGGACAAGGGAGAGGTTACACTTAGTTTGCCTGAATCCACATCTGCTTCATGGCTGCCAACGATTTGGTATGTGGATTTTTCATCTGTATCTTCATCCGCCACTTTTACAGTTGCGCCAAAGCGAACGACTTTACCTGCTAAAATTGTTGGGTCAATGACATCTGCCCGACTGATCACGTTTTCTAATTCCGCCAAGCGCCCCTCAATAAAACCCTGCCGCTCACGGGCCGCGTGATATTCAGCGTTTTCTGAGAGATCTCCATGTTCTCGAGCTTCTTCGATAGCCTTGATAACAGCCGGACGTTCTCCAAACCTCAGCCGCTTCAATTCTTCCTCGAGAGATTTGAATCCCTCTGCTGTCATCGGAATTTTTTCCATAACTCTGACCTAATTAATATAAAATCGTGCCATCTGGAGACAATATCGTACCTTGTTTGGCCACAACCAATTAACTTGACCCCCTAAAATAGGACTGTAATGATGCTACTTCAAGTCCTCCAGAGGATTGATCGATAATTAAAGCTTCGATAGCTGAGATAGCTGCCGCTGCTCCTGTTACTGTCGTGTAGTGCGGGATGTTACCAATTAATGCTGATTGGCGAATAGAAAAACTGTCTTCTATGGATTGCACCCCCTCGTTGGTATTTATTATTAATTGTACCTCATCAGATTTGATTGCGTCGACGCAGTGTGGTCGACCTTCCAATACTTTATTGATACGCCGGACTGCAATACTTTGCGTGGCTAGGTATTTCATGGTGCCGCTGGTGGCCATGATATCGAAACCGAGCCCTTGCAGGCGTTTGGCCAAAGAACAAGCAGCGTTCTTGTCTCGGTCTCTCACGGACAAAAATACTGTTCCCCGTTTGGGCAGGGAGATACCTGCCGCCAATTGAGATTTGGCAAAGGCACGAGAAAAATCCTTGTCAATGCCCATTACTTCACCTGTTGATCTCATTTCTGGTCCGAGAATTATGTCGACGCCAGGAAAACGCGAGAAGGGGAAAACCGCTTCCTTAACAGCGACATGATTTTGTGAACTTCTTTCAAGAAGATTGAAGCTCGAAAGTTTTTCCCCAACCATTACCTTGGCTGCAATATTTGCAATTGGTAGGCCGGTAGCCTTAGCGACAAAGGGAATGGTTCTACTGGCACGCGGGTTTACCTCCAAGATGAATACAGTGCCATCCTGAACTGCAAATTGTACGTTCATTAATCCTACTACACCTAAGGAGAGAGCGAGTTTTTGTGTTTGTAACTTTAGCTCTTCAACTATCTCATCGTGAAGTGAGTGTGGTGGTAGTGAACAAGCGGAGTCGCCAGAATGAATGCCTGCCTCTTCAATATGTTCCATTATGCCGGCTATATAAACCTGTTCACCATCGCAAATCGCGTCAATATCCACCTCTATGGCGTCCCGGAGATACCGGTCGATTAAGATGGGTGTGTTACCCGATACTCTTACGGCGGTTTCCATATAACGCCGAAGGTTGTTTGCGTCGTGAATGATCTCCATTGCACGGCCACCCAGCACGTAGGATGGTCGTATAACGACTGGATAACCAATTCTTTTAGCAATCTTTTCTGCGTGTTCAACGTTTGAGGCGATGCCATTGGGAGGTTGTCGTAGTTCTAATTCAGTAAGCAGCATTTGAAACCTTTCCCTGTCTTCCGCGAGATCAATCGCATCGGGTGCCGTGCCAAGAATAGGCGTGCCAGCGGTTTCAAGAGCATGACATAGCTTCAACGGTGTTTGACCACCAAACTGCACTATAACACCTTTGAGAGTTCCATTAACCTGTTCCGCTCGAATTAGTGCCATTACGTCTTCATCTGTAAGAGGCTCGAAATAGAGACGGTCGGAGGTATCGTAATCGGTTGAAACGGTCTCGGGATTACAATTAACCATAATGGACTCAAAACCCATCTCCTTCATGGCGAGTGCAGCATGGACACAGCAATAGTCAAACTCGATCCCTTGGCCTATGCGATTAGGTCCACTACCAAGAATCACTACTTTATTAGAATTCGACGGATAAACCTCACTTTCAGGTGGATTTACGCCATCGCCGGTGTAAGTTGAATACATGTATGAAGTTAGCGCAGAATACTCGCCTCCGCAGGTATCTACCCTTTTGTAGCTAGGGGTGATCAAGGCGGCGAGACGTGCCTTAGTGACAGCTTCAGTTGTCATGTTTGTAAGTTCGGCTAGTCTAGCATCCGAAAATCCGAGAGTTTTCAGTTTGACCAGCCCGGGACCATCAAACGGTAATCCTGTAGATTTTAGGTTTTCCTCAACATCGACTAGTCGCTTGATTTGGTCTAAGAACCAAGGATCCAGCTTGCTTGCCATTTTAATATACTCAATTTCTAAACCATGTCGAAAAGCTTGAGCTATATAAAGTATTCTGTATGGCAGTTGTTGTGATAGGGTGGCGCATATAGCATCTCGATCTGGCGCGCCTTTAATCTCCACTTCATTGAGGCCGGTAAGACCGGTTTCCAGCGAACGTAGTCCTTTTTGAAGCGATTCGGAAAAACTCCGACCTATGGCCATGACTTCGCCAACTGACTTCATGGATGTGCTCAGAAAAGGCTCGGCTTGTGGAAATTTTTCAAACGTAAAGCGCGGAATTTTAGTTACTACGTAATCAATTGTAGGTTCAAAAGAAGCAGGTATGACCCCAGTTATATCATTTTTAAGTTCGTCTAATGTGTACCCTACCGCGAGTTTTGCGGCGACCCTTGCGATGGGGAAGCCAGTTGCTTTGGATGCAAGAGCTGAAGATCGAGATACCCGAGGGTTCATTTCGATGATCAGTAGTTGGCCATTTTCAGGGTTGACTGCAAATTGGACATTGGAGCCACCTGTGTCGACACCAATTTCACGAAGCACAGAGATTGATGCATTCCGCATGACCTGGTATTCCTTGTCGGTGAGCGTCAAGGCAGGTGCCACTGTGATTGAGTCGCCGGTATGAATTCCCATTGGGTCTACGTTCTCGATTGAACAAACGATAATGCAATTGTCTTCTTGGTCTCGGATTACCTCCATTTCGTATTCTTTCCACCCGAGAACGGACTCCTCCACCAGCACTTCTCTCAGCGGGGAGGCTGCAATGCCATCCAATACAAATTTTTCATATTCTTCAGTATTGTACGCTACTCCCCCGCCGGCGCCACCGAGGGTAAAGGACGGTCGGATGATCATTGGCAAGCCAATCGCAGCCATGGCTTTGCGAGCCTCACTGATATCTGAGACTAATTGACTTTTTGGACTTTTTAGCCCGATTTTATCCATGGCTTCGCGAAATTTTTGCCGATCCTCTGCTTTATCGATGGCCGTCGCTCGGGCACCAATCAATTCTACGTTATGTTTGTCTAGAATCCCCGATTTATGAAGTGACATCGCAGCGTTTAAGCTTGTCTGGCCACCCATAGTGGGTAGTAAAGCATTAGGCTTCTCTAATTTGATGATGCGTTCCAAAAATTCCGATTGGATTGGCTCAATGTAGGTTGCATCTGCCATGTTGGGGTCTGTCATGATGGTGGCCGGGTTTGAATTTACTAGGATAACTCGGTAACCTTCTTCCTTAAGTGCTTTACAAGCTTGAGTCCCAGAATAATCGAACTCGCAGGCCTGCCCTATCACAATTGGTCCGGCACCGATTATCATTATTGAGGAAATATCAGTACGTTTAGGCATTCAAATTACATTTTCCTCATTAAACAGATCCATTAAGCATAGAAGCCTTAATTTGTTCTGATTTTTCTGGATTTTAGATCTCATCGAGTTGAACAATAATTACACTTACAGCATTATCTTGGCTCTATTTTTCTCTCTTTAAGGGAAATTAATGATAAGTGTAAATTTGACATTCGTTGTCATCCCATTGCCATAAAATTCACAAACCGGTCAAAGAGATAATGGCTATCGTGGGGTCCTGGGGACGATTCCGGATGATGCTGGACGGAGAATATTGGACTGCCTTCAACTCGGATACCTTCAAGTGTGTTGTCAAAGAGCGAGATGTGGGTTTCGATAACACCAACAGGTATATAACTTCTTTCCACAACAAAGCCATGGTTTTGGCTCGTGATTTCTATCTTACCTGTTTCCAAATCTTTTACTGGGTGATTTGCACCATGGTGACCATGATGCATTTTGCATGTTGATGCCCCCAAAGCCAAAGCAAGAATTTGGTGTCCTAGGCAAATTCCGAAAATTGGAATACCAGTTTTAACCAATTTTTGGATTGTAGGAACGGCATAAGAACCAGTAGCTTGTGGATCGCCAGGTCCATTAGAGAGAAAAATGCCATCAGGTTTGTGTCCAAGAATTTTCTCAGAAGACGTATCAGCAGGTACAATCGTAAGTTTGCAACCAGCGGCGTTTAAGGACCTGAGTATGTTGCGCTTAACACCAAAATCCATAACCACAACATTGTATTTTTCTCTGCTGGCATCCTCGTGACCTTGATCCGAATAACTTTTGGTTTCATTCCAATTGTAATTATTCTTACACGTAACTTGCTTCGCTAGGTCAAGGCCTTCGAGCGTCGGACAGGCTCTTGCTGCTTTAACCGCGGTTGCTACATCTATTAGGCTATCATCAGAATACGCTATGACGCCATTAACATAACCTTCATCCCTAATTCGTCGGGTAAGTTGTCGAGTGTCAATTCCAGTAACGGCCGAGAGTTTATTTGTTTTTAGCCAGGTATCTAGGCATTGACCAGATCTCCAATTGGCTGGCTCGGTAATGTCTGTGGCTAACACGCAACCCTTATTTACAGGGAACATCGCCTCATTATCTTCATCGTTTGTACCTACATTACCGATATGAGGGAAAGTGAATACGATGATTTGTCCAGCATAGGAAGGATCGGTAAGGATTTCCTGGTAACCTGTCAGGGAAGTATTGAAGCAGATTTCGCCAGCGGTTTGATAAAAGGGGAGATTACAAACTCCGGCTCCGTAGCCCCAAAAGATAGTGCCATCTTCTAGCACCAATGCAGCATTACGCCCATTTGGTTGCGTGGATCTAAGGTTGTGCGAGGAGTGAGTGTTCGGCATGCAACGGCTAATTTTTTCTGTTATGTTGAGTCTGCGGCGGCCCAACATTTAATGCGCCCTAAAATGTCAAAAACCAACAATACAGCTAGGCAAATGAGTCAGATTTATCTCATACCTTCCATGACTTAACTGGTCAAGGGAAAAGAAGAAAAAATATTGTTATTTATCAGTGACTTAAAATAAAAACAACTAATTGACTCTTAAACCCCTTCAGGAGTAGCCTCCTCGGGTTTGAGCAAAATTGGGCACTAAGGGAACCGTAGGCATGTTGCGTGTAAGATTGGGGGATGCCCTGAAAGTGGCAATGAAGTCTAATAATAGACGGGCTGTTTCCACATTGAGGTTGATTTTGGCGGCACTTAAGGAACGGGACATCGCCCATCGTACCCAAGGAGCGGATGAGGAAGGTGTTGGCGAAGAGGAAATACTTAAGCTTCTGCAGTCAATGATCAAACAACGCCGTGACAGCATTGATGCTTACAACAAAGGTGGTCGCAAGGAACTTGCGGAAGGTGAAGCAGAAGAGATTGAAATTATAAATGAATTCTTGCCGGAACAGATGTCAGATGTTGCGGTAGAAAATGCGGTGCGCAAAATCATCTCCTTGTCTGAAGCTTCCAGTATCAAGGATATGGGCCAAGTGATGGGTTTGTTGCGGGAAAAGTTTGCTGGTCGTATGGACTTTGGTAAGGCCAGTGCCATAGTGAAGGAAAAGCTAACTTAATCCAACCTTTAATAGGCCCATTCATTCTTCAGATTATTGAGGTAATTTTTCAAAGAATAAATCAATTGTCTAGTCGATGATATGACTTTTGGGCAGTAATGGAGTTTAGAACATATCAGATTGTAGGGAAAAATTAAAAAAACTTCTCGGATGAATTAATGATTTTTGGGGTGACTAAGCAGAACGCATGCTCTTAAATGACTTTTAGCAGGAAACCTAGTTTCTTTCTGGCAATTATATGTGTGGACAAAAATTAGCCATTTAGGTCAAAAATCCTGATCTAGGTTTGTGAAAAACAAGGATCACGGGGATAAAGTAACAAAATTGTATATTCGTCAATGCAATACTGGTTGGCTACATTATGATGTCCACGCATATACTTGGGGTCTGGCAAATAACCCGCCAGCAACGGATAATACTTAGGAACCAGCAAGAAAGGACGGCATGGCCTTTTCACCGCAGTTCTTGGACCAAATTAAAGATCAAATCGAGCTAGTCTCAGTAATTGGCCGTAGGGTCAGTCTGAAAAAAAAGGGCAGAGAATACCTGGGTATATGTCCTTTTCACAACGAGAAAACGGCATCATTCACGGTTAATGAAGACAAAGGTTTTTTTCATTGTTTTGGTTGTGGTGAGCATGGCAGTATTTTTGATTTTTTGATGAAGATAGATAGCCTGACTTTTCCCGAGTCTGTTGAGCGGTTAGCGAACGAAGCTGGCTTAGATATGCCGTCGGAAACGCAAGAAAATGGGAAAAGATCCGAGTACATCCAGAAGCACTATGAGGTGCTGGAAAGGGCGAGTTTATACTACGAAGGGCAGCTACATTCACCTGAAGGGAAAAAGGCGCTACAATATTTGTTAGACCGCGGTATAAATTACGATGCCATTAAGAAATTCCGTTTGGGTTTAGCACAGGAACAACGTGGTGGCCTTAAGGGAGAATTAATGCAGGCTGGGGTTGACGAGCAGTTGATGGTAGACGTCGGCCTACTGATCGCACCGGAAGACAAACAAAAACCGCCTTTCGAGCGTTTTAGGAGCCGCGTAATATTTCCCATATCTGATCGCAAAGGTAGGGTGATAGCATTCGGTGGTCGAATTCTTGGGGCAGGTGAACCTAAGTACCTCAATTCACCGGAAACTCCATTGTTTCAAAAAGGGCGAAATTTATATGGACTAAGCCAAGCCCTGGGACCTGCTCGTGAGAAAGAGGAGTTTATAGTTACGGAAGGGTATACCGATGTGATTGCGCTCCATCAATCGGGTTTTGATACTGCCGTTGCGCCTTTAGGTACGGCTGTTACCGAAGAACAAATTAAGCTTCTATGGCGCTTTGTTCGTGAACCGCTCATGTGTTTTGATGGAGATAGCGCAGGGCGACGTGCGGCTATCCGAACAGCAGAAAGAGCTTTGCCTTATTTAAAACCAGGTTACAGTTTCCGTTTTACCATGCTGCCTGAAGGTGAAGATCCAGATAATTTTATCAAATCCCATGGACCAAAGGCTATGCGAGAAATGTTTGTCAACTCGATAAATTTATATCAGGTTCTATGGGATTTTGAGACTAGCGGATATAAACTTGATACGCCAGAGGAGCGATCATGGTTGGAGAAGCGTCTCCGTGAACGTGCTACACAAATTGAAGACGAGACAGTTCGTCGGTATTATTTAACTGAATTCAAAGAACGCCTGTGGCAGAAATTCAGAAATGTGCAGACCCAACTAAGTTCAAATAAAAGGAAACAAGGTTACCCTCATAATCAACTCATGGAAAAATCAGGGATTGATACTCAAGTAGATAGCAAGAATCTTGGAGAGGCAATCCTAATTTATACATTGGTTTCGCATCCTTTATTGTTTGATCAAGTGGGGGAACGCCTTGGAACTATTACCTTTTCTGATCCAAATCTTGACAAGCTGCGCCAGGAAGTATTAATGACACTTACATCATTTGAAGAGTTGGGGGAGGGGCTTGACAGCAAGTCTTTGGAGGACCACTTAATAAATATCGGATGTTCGGCTCTCATGAGCGACCCTTTACGCCGACGGGTTAATAGCCACGCCAGTTTCTCCCGGCCAGACGAAATTCTAGAAGGTGCAAGAATTGGTTGGGAACAGCAGTTCAGGATTTTCAAACGCGAACAGTTGCTTACGGAAGTGCGAGTGACCAAGGAGCGTTTGATGAGGGATTTGAACCGCGAGGATTTTGAGTTGTTGAAGGTTTTAAAACAATCCATGGCAGAGATTGAGGAGACGGATACGCCTTTAGATGATGCGGTGTCTGGCGCAAAAGACACTGGAACCGCAGCTTAAGGCAAAATTTGGTGTAATTACTTGGCATTGGCGACTATTTGGTGCCAGGCTGGCAAGTAAAGGATCAGAGTGACGCGTTCGGGTGACCCAAACCACTGAGATGAATGGTTTTTTGCGGAGTTCATATGGCAACCAAAGTAGCAGTTGAAAAGACAAAAACACAGAACGTTTCACTGGATAGTTCTCTGTTGGATGCGCTAAATGCCGAAGTAAAAAAAATGATGGCACGTGGTAGAGAACGCGGCTATGTAACCTATGATGAATTAAACACAGCCCTTCCACCTGACCAGTGTTCTTCAGAACAGATTGAAGACACTATGTCTATGCTCTCCGAAATGGGCATAAATGTTGTCGAAAATGAAGAGACTGAAGATACGAACACCGAAACAGGAGAGAAAGAACAGGAAAATATAAGCGGTAATATAGACGAAAATGATGTGGGTCGGAGTGATGATCCTGTCCGGATGTACCTTCGTGAAATGGGTAGCGTGGAACTTCTGTCACGAGAAGGTGAAATAGCTATCGCCAAACGCATCGAGGCCGGTAGGGAGATGATGATTGGTGGAATTGTAGACAGCCCTATGACAATTCGAGCATTGCTGCAATGGCGGGATGCCTTAGATGAGGGTTTGATGCTCCTCCGTGATATTATAGATCTTGATGCCACATACTCGGGGCCAAAGGAGGATAATACAATCCCCAAAATTGGCGAAATTGAGGTGCCCATTGGTGAGATTAGTCCCGATCGCCAACAGCAACCGACTAAACAAACCAGCACCGAAGAGACCAAGTCGGAAACGTCTGAAAATAATGATGTGGACCCTTCTGAGGAAGATGAGGATGTAGAAGAAAACACTGTTTCCCTCGCAGTCATGGAAGAGGCTCTTCTGCCGGGTATATTGGAAAAATTTGGCTCCATTAAAAAAACTTATGCTAAGTCAAGCCGTGCTCAAGCTAAACGGCTCAACGCTATTAAGGCAGGCGACAAAATATCTTCTAGAGCAGAAAAGCAAATTAACAAGTTGCGACATCAACTAGTCGAGTTGATGGAGGGAATCCACCTTAACAATCATCGGATTGATTACCTTGTCGGCCACATGTATGACCTAAACCGAAAATTAATCGGCTTTGAAGGAAGGCTTCTGCGATTGGCTGTCTCAGCTAAGATCAAACGTACAGATTTTTTGGAACAGTATTACGGCAATGAAATGGAGCCAAACTGGGTTAAACGAGTATCTCTATTAACAGGCAAGGGTTGGAAGAATTTTACGAAAGAAAACCAAGGTGAAATTAACAGAATTTTTGGTGAAATTGCAGAAATCGCCGGTGAGGGAGGTCTGCCCATCTCTGAGTTCAGGCGGATAGTTGCTACAGTCCAAAAAGGTGAACGGGAATCCGCTAAGGCCAAGAAGGAGATGATAGAGGCAAATCTGAGACTAGTGATTTCAATTGCCAAGAAATATACCAACCGAGGATTACAGTTTTTGGATCTTATTCAAGAGGGCAATATAGGGCTTATGAAAGCAGTAGATAAGTTTGAGTACCAGAGGGGTTACAAGTTTTCTACCTATGCGACGTGGTGGATACGGCAGGCTATCACACGGTCCATCGCAGACCAAGCGCGTACCATTCGTATTCCTGTGCACATGATAGAAACCATCAATAAGCTGGTGCGCACGTCCCGCCAAATACTGCACGAAATCGGTCGCGAGCCAACCCCGGATGAGCTCGCAATTAAGCTTGCTATGCCAGTAGACAAGGTTCGTAAGGTTTTAAAGATTGCGAAGGAACCAATTAGCCTTGAAACCCCGATTGGGGACGAAGAAGATAGTCACTTGGGTGATTTTATTGAAGATAAAAATGCAACTCAGCCTTTGGATGCCGCTATCCAGGGAAATCTTCGGGAAACTACCACGAGGGTTCTAGCCAGCTTGACGGCTCGTGAAGAGCGTGTTTTACGCATGCGTTTTGGTATTGGAATGAATACCGACCATACCCTTGAGGAAGTGGGACAACAATTCTCCGTCACTAGGGAACGTATCCGACAAATTGAGGCAAAAGCGCTCCGTAAGCTCAAGCACCCGAGCCGGTCACGTAAGCTTCGTAGCTTCTTGGATCATTAATCGGGCATTGAGTTTGTGGTATTTTATGGGGTGAGTGAGCCCATGGAACGCCTTTCTAAGGGATATCCAGATCAATTTGATTAAATAATTATGTTTGCGGAGCTTGTAATATGAAATTTCAGGACGGTGGAATTAATACCTATGACAAGAGCCGAGCAACGGAAGGGTTCACTCTATTTGCCCCCTTACGTCATGATAAAGGATACTTGATCAATATGGATGGAGAGGTTGTGAATCAGTGGCAATTGAACACAGGTGGCGTGAACCGTTGTCGACTCACAGATAGTGGCAACTTATTTATTACCGAGATGTCAGAAGATGGACCACCTCTTTATGCCGGGAAAGGTGGACGTATACGTGAATACGATTGGGACGGTGCACTGGTGTGGGAACATCATGATGGCAACCAGCACCATGATGCTCGTCGACTTCCAAGCGGCAATACATTGTATATAGCGTGGGATCCATTCGATGGGGCGACAGCGAAAAGGGTTAGAGGAGGTCTGCCGGGAACGGAGAAAGAAGGGGTGATTTACGGTGATTCTATCCGAGAGGTGACATCAGATGGCAAACTGGTCTGGGAGTGGGGAACCCGTGAGATGGAAATTGAAAATTATCCCATTTGTCCCTTATGTCCGCGTGCCGAATTTGCCCACGCTAACACCTGTTCGCCTTTACCAAATGGGGATGTATTGATCAGTTTTCGGGTGTTGAACCTCTTAATCATCGTCGATAAGGAAACTCGTAAGATCAAATGGGAATGTCAGGATATTGCATTTGGCCACCAGCATGACAGTCATATTTTGGACAATGGTAATATCTTGGTTTTTTGTAATGGATTTCACGGACGAGACGTTGATATGGCCTCCTCAGTTAGAGAGTTTAACCCCGCCAATGGTGAAGTGATCTGGGAATTCAAGGCTAAACCAATGACGAGTTTTTTTTCGGCAAACATTTCCGGCGCTCAGCGGCTCTGGAGCGGGAACACTCTAATTTGTGAAGGAAACAGGGGATGTTTATTCGAGGTTGCGCCAGACGGTGAAATTATGTGGGAATATGTAAACCCATACCTGTCGCCTCATCCGGCGTTTGGTACAACCAATTGGATTTTCCGGGCTTATCGATACGCACCAGATGCACTGCAGCTTCAAGGTCGTTTTTAAATTGATTGATTGTTTCTTTCATTTAATATTTGACCGTTGTTTGCCTGCTTTAAGTTTGTTTTAAAGCAGGAAGAAATTAACTAGTCTTATTACTATCATTACTAACGCGGATTTTTTCATGATTTGATATGACTTCCGCGATGATGAAGTTCAACATTTTTTCAGTGAATTCGGGATCAAGATCAGCTTCCTTAGAAAGTTTACGCAGACGGCTTACTTGTTGAGCTTCGCGGGATTTATCAGCCGGTAACAATGTATTTTCCGCTTTTAAAACGCCTACCTTATGTGTGATCTTGAAACGTTCTGATAAAAGGAAAATCATAGCAGCATCGATGTTGTTAATACTGTCTCGGTATTCTTTTAATTGTTTCTGAGTATCCTGTTCCATTTTAGGCTTGCCTCTACATTGAGGTGAATAATTTATTAATCATAGCCTTTGAACCTCAATCTGTCATTCCCGCTCCAAATATCAGGTAAATTTAGGTTTAAACCAAACATGATCCAAGAGTAAAGTGAAGTGGCATATTTTGAAGCGTTATAAAATGATTACTAAACTCAAACTGGAACACCAAACCTATGAGTCAAATGAATAAGGGATAGCTGCTACATGACGTCATTGATCAGGTTATACGTTACGAATAAATTAACTAACGGGATTGAAGTCGAACTTACTGAAAAACAACACCACTACCTGGTTCATGTAATGCGCCGCGAATTAGGTGATGAAATTGTGTTGTTTAACGGTAGAGACGGTGAATGGCGGGGAAAACTGCAAATTCTGTTGAAAAACTCTGGTAGAATTATAATTTTGGAGCAACTTCGTGAGCAAAATCTCGAGGCTGACCTATGGCTTGTCTTTGCAATGCTCAAGCGTGGTCCGATCGATTTTGTGACGGAAAAGGCCTCTGAACTTGGTGTTTCCAAACTCTGTCCGGTTATTACAGGTCGTACGAATTCAAAAAAAGTCAACCTGGATAGACTTAAAAAGATAGCGATGGAGGCAGCAGAGCAGTGTGGTCGTCTCACCGTGCCTGGGATTTGTGAGCCTCAAAGATTGGAACAGGTTCTATCAAATTGGCCGGAGGGACGTGGTCTTGTGCTTTTAGACGAATCGGGTGCAGGAAAGCCCATCGCTGAGGTTATGGCAGACCGCTCGCATCGGAACGGTGACGCGATTTGTATTGGGCCCGAGGGAGGATTTGAGTCGACAGAGCTTGAATATATGAAAAATCTTTCCTTTGTTACCTCCGCAAGTATTGGAAGGCGTTTACTTCGCGCGGAAACCGCTGCTATTGTGGCTTTAGCAGTTTGGCAGGCCTTAGCAGGAGATTGGACTAAGGAGCAAATGGTCAATTATTAGAGATGTTGGTATTAGTATTTAAAGTATAGTTCAGACCCTCTGGATAGCAAATTTGTTAATAATGTAATAGCCGTCGGTTTCAGCGCTTGTATTTCTGGTCTTCAGCGCCTAAACGCTTCGATCAGATGAAGAATGCGATTCAAAATATAGAAATTTCAACCAAGGACCAGCTAGTGGAGTTTCTGGAAGACGGATGCAAGCCTCCAGAAGACTGGCGCATTGGTACAGAGCACGAAAAATTTGCTTTCGATTCTGAAACATTTCGTACCTTGGCCTATGAAGGCAAGAGTGGTGTCCGAGAGATTTTGGAAAGGATGTGTCGTTTTGGTTGGGAACCAGTTTTGGAGAATGGCAAAACCATAGGTCTGAAGAAGCCTGATAATAGCTCTATATCTCTTGAACCAGGCGGCCAAATTGAGCTTTCCGGTGCCCCACTAGAAACCATTCACCAGACATGTGGAGAATTAACCAACCATCTGGAACAGGTGAAGGAGGTGGCTGGTGAGTTGGACGTGGGCTTTCTGGGTTTAGGTTATATTCCGAAATGGACACTTAAAGATATCAATTGGATGCCTAAGGACCGTTATAAGATAATGCGAGAGTATATGCTTAAGAAAGGAAACCTTGGCCATCATATGATGCTTGCCACATGTACAGTGCAGGTAAATCTGGATTTTAGCTCTGAAAGCCACATGGTACGAATGTTTAGAACTGCATTGGCCTTGCAACCCGTGGCTACGGCACTCTGGGCGAATTCTCCGTTTCGCGAAGGATCAAAAAACGGTTATTTGAGTTTCCGTAGCCACATTTGGAATGATACCGACCCTGATCGCACTGGTATTCTGCCTTTCGTTTTCGAGGATGGTTTTGGATTTGAGCGGTATGTAGACTATATGCTAGATGTTCCTATGTATTTTGTTTATCGGGATGGGCAATATATAGATGTCTCGGGAGAGTCGTTTCGGGAATTTCTCAAGGGTAAGTTAAGTGCCCTATCAGGCAAAAAGCCAACACTCAAGGATTGGGAAGACCATATGACGACCGCCTTTCCAGAGGTTCGCCTCAAGCGGTTTCTCGAAATGCGAGGCGCTGATGGAGGGCCCTGGGAAAATCTTTGTGCATTACCAGCCTTTTGGGTAGGTTTGCTGTATGACAACCAAGCTCTTGCAGACGCTGAAAATTACGTTTCCGATTGGAGCTTTGATGAATTGTCTCGGCTTCGTAACGAGGTTCCCAAGACCGCATTAAAAACACGTTTTCGCAACAATTCCGTCCAGGATATTGCACTCGATATATTAGAAATTTCAAAGGCAGGTTTGCACCGGCGTGCCAAAGTGGACAGCGCAGGTAATGATGAAACGTCTTTTCTAAATCCTTTGTTTAAAATTGCTGTGTCAGGGAATTCCCCTGCGGATAACTTGCTCGCGGTCTTTGATGGGTCTTGGGGCGGTAGTATTGATCCGGTATTTTCTGAGCAGAGCTACTAATGAAAAATCAATGATCACTCCACCTGGCATGGCCTAATAGGTTTGACCTCGACGCTATTTGTAAATTGGTGATGTCAGGTAAAACGGTCTTGACCAGTAGGGTCGACCCGCTAGTGTGTTGGTGGACAAAGGGCCCGTAGCTCAAATTGGTTAGAGCAGGCCGCTCATAACGGTCTGGTTGGAGGTTCGAGTCCTCCCGGGCCCACCAATTCTGGCTCCAATTTCTAATGTGCAATCAGATAAAGATGGTCAACTGACAGTAAGGTGATAAATGAAAGTTTATCTTAATTATAGCCAAGAAGAATTGAACAGACAGTACGACCAACGTTCTTTAGTAGCAGATACATCACCATACTTTTCTACCTGGTCGGAAGCCACACAACATGCGAAGTCAACGTTCGTGTGTCGTGAAAATATAGCTTACGGTGACTACCGAGATGAAATTCTGGACCTCTATTTGCCTGATAGAGTTGAGGGGGGTGAAGAGTTAGCACCGTTGTTGGTGTTTTGTCATGGTGGTGCGTGGCAGAGGCTCACCAAAGACGAATCTGGGCATATGGCTGCAGCTTATGTGCCCGAACGTGTGGCCTTGGCGGCGCTCAACTTTAGTTTGGCACCTGACAAAAATTTGAGTTTGATTGTAGGACAGGTTCGGCGGGCCGTATTGTATCTCTACGAGAATGCAAGTGACTTGATGGTGAACCCTAAAAAGTTTTATGTATGCGGGCATTCTTCTGGTGCGCACCTAGCAGCTAATATTGCCGTTACTAATTGGCCGGCGATGGGTGCCCCTCATGATCTGATAAAAGGCGTTACTTTAGTTAGCGGACCCTACGATCTTGAACCTGTACGGCTGAGTGCCCGTAATGACTATCTATTCCTAGATGAAAGTACCGCCCGTGCCCTCACCCCCCAGACGCATCTGCGGCCAGGCTTGCCACCTGCCATATTCTCTTGGGGGGGAAGAGAATTAGATGAATTTCAACGCCAAAGCGCATCTCTGGCGGAAGCCTGGGAAAACGAGGGTATGGCTGTTCAACGATTATTCTTTCAGGACAGAAATCACTTTGAAATGGGTTGTGAGCATATGAACCTGGACAGTCCCCTGGCTAAAGCAACTCTCATTCAAATTAAAGGTGGATGAATATTTAATTTTTATCTGCAAAATATGGTTCCGGTAGGCCTCTAATATCTAAATCACATGCGAACAATCCACCAGCTAGGGGTTGATTCCTCAATTCGGCCGCTGTTAGGTTTTGGGCTGCCGTAGTGATAAATAACGTAGAAAAGTCCAAGCCTCCAAACGCACAGCAAGTGACGTTAGTGACCGGTAAGTCAACCTGTTGGTCATATTTTCCGTCTGGCGTGTAGCGAACAACCCGGCTACCTCCGTACTCTGCATTCCAAAGATACCCTTCTGCATCCACGGTAGCACCGTCGGGGCGGCCGGACTGACCAGAAAGATCAACAAAAATCCGTTTATTTGTGATTTCACCGGCCGTTAGATTGAAGTCGAATGCCCAAATGATACCGGCTCTGGTATCACCAAAATACATGACCCTATTATCTGGTGACCATGCGATGGCATTTGGAATTCGAATACCCTCAAGTATACACGCGTAATTGCCGCTGCTATCCAACCTATAGAGTGCACCCGATGGTTGTTCGGGATTAGGGTCTCGCATGGATCCAGACCACATGCGCCCCGCTCTGTCGACTTTGCCGTCGTTTAGTCTATTAATCGGCTTTTCTGGTTCAGGGTCGACAATAAGGTCAAAAACACCGTTGGATGGGGTGAAATAGTGAAACCCATCCCTTAGACCCGCTATTAGCCTCTCTTGTTTGGCTAGGCCGATACAGCCAATTTCCGTGTGGCAGGGCCATTGGAACGTGTCTCCGGTTTTCAGGTCAAGACGGTTAATGTGACGGTTGTTAATATCCACCCAATAAAGCTGTCTACCTTCAGGATCCCAAACCGGCGACTCTCCGAGTGACGCTCCCGCTTTTTGAATACATTGGGCACTATGCATAGACTAGTTTCAACCTATTCTGGGATTACCGCGATAGCTTCAATTTCTATTTTTGCCTTATCTTCCATCAAGGCGGACACCTCAACCACAGCCATGGCTGGAAAGTGTTTGCCGAAAATATCTTGATAGGCGGACCCGATTTCCTTTGCGAAGTTACGGTATTCCTTTCTATCGGTAATATACCAAGTTAAACGGACTATATGGTCCGGCGCTGCACCAGCTTCTGAGAGGACCGCAGCGATATTTTTAAAGGTCTGTTTGGCTTGGCCTACCAGGTCTTCGGCTACAAATTCTTCATTGTGATTCCAACCAACCATACCACCAGTTACAACCAATTTCCCTGTCGCAGAAATACCGTTGCTGTAGCCCTTCGGTCGCACCCAACCGGGTGGTTGTAGAATATCCATTTCTTTCTTTTCTCCCCAAATTGCCAGTTCATTAGCAGTTTTTGAACGGGAATTTGAAACTTGTAGGCCATTTTCAGGTGGTTTAGAATTAAACTGCTCATTCCTTGGATAATGTTACTAACGAAAAGTTTTTTTCTCAACCTAACAGCATAAAACCCTCAGTTAATTAATATGAAAATAGTATGTATAGGCGGAGGACCTGCTTCCCTTTATTTTTCTTTATTGGCGAAAAAAAACAACCCCGAATGGCAGATCAATATAAGTCTGTTGAGGTATACACTCCCCGCTGGATTAAAAATTTTTTAAAACCAACATTTAACCATTCCACTAGGGTAAAACAAAAGAACGTGTCCAACTTTATTTAAATTTAAATGCATCTTGGCTTAAACCGATAACACCAATTATTATTAAAATAATACTGATGAATTTTATTGCTGTGGTAGGTTCTCCAAAATAGACAAGGCCTATGATTGCAATAAGAGCGGTGCCTACTCCTGCCCAAATTGTATACGCTGTACTAACTTCAATTTTTTCAATGGCAAAAGTAAGGGCAACAAATGAAATTATATAAAACACGAAGATAAGTACTGATGGAATAGGCCGAGTAAAGCCCTCTGATAGCTTCATTGAGATTGTGCCGGCGACCTCAAGTAAGATAGCGTCGCTAAGAAATAACCAGTGATGCATTAATCTTCCCCTGTTAATATTCTTTCAGAAGTAGTCTAAATACAGTTGGTGGGAACGATTGGACAGTGATACTAGTCGTTAAACTGTAGGTAAAATTATTTAAAGGTTTTCTTGATGTTTGCGCGTGATTGTAACCCGCTAAAAATTGCACAAATTAAGGTTAATGCAAAAGCGGGTAAACTGGGGATTTGCATTTGCCCTGGTATCAAAGATGCTTCCTCTCTTGCTAACCGCCAGGATCGTGATTTGGAGCAAGATGTGCAAACTATTTTATCGTGGAAAGCAAATGCGGCTTTGACGTTAATGGACACAAAAGAACTTGAAAGATTTGGTGTGGCCAATATTGGGGAAGTAATGACCCGCCATCAAATTCAATGGTATCACTTCCCAATCCAAGATATGTGTATTCCTGATAAAAGAATTAAAGATACGTGGAGTGAGATTAGTGCGGGTCTTTGTTCAACAATTATTTGTGGCGGTAATGTTCTTATTCACTGCAGAGGTGGTTTAGGTAGATCAGGAATGATCGCTGCTCGAATTTTGGTTGAGCTTGGCTGGAATCCTGAACCAGCAATTCAGAAGGTGAGAGAGGTACGGCCGGGAGCTATTGAGACAACTGATCAGGAATCATTTGTATTTGCGGGATCTATTTCCGGCAACCGAAAACACCTCTGACATTACTTTTAGACTGATGCACAGTATATACAACAACCCAATCTCCAATCAATCAACGGGCGGTATTTTGATAATTTCTAGACACTATGATGAAAATTTTTAGCCATGATGATGCGGCAAATAGTTGGGCGTGTTACGGTTTCCATAAGATTGCAATAAAGTGTTAAGTGGGTAGGAAATGCGATTTGAGTAGGAAATTAATTGGTGAGAGTGCTACTAATACACCGTCATAAAACTGTAATATTAATGGCATATCAGTCCAAGGCTGGTCATTGGCGCTCATTTGATGGAATTAGGTTACCTAATCAGAAAAGATAACTTTTTACCAAACGAGATTTAACCCATGGCAAAAACCACCGTCGATAAAGACCTTAGGCGTATTATTCAACTAGAAAAAGCGGCTGTGAAGGTAAGCCGCCGCAACGTAAATCTTGGCTTAGGCGTTTTGTTTCTGTTCGCCGTTTGGATTTTTGCAAGTTTTCAAAGCTCCGGTATTGATGAGGGTGCTATCCTAATTGCCGCGGCTATTATAGGCGGTTATATGGCCTTGAATATTGGGGCTAATGATGTTGCCAATAATGTAGGGCCAGCCGTAGGTTCAAAAGCGATCACCTTGGTTGGTGCCTTGGTTATCGCTGCAATATTTGAGGCTTCCGGAGCTATTTTCGCCGGAGGCGATGTCGTAACTACAATTTCTAAAAACATTATCGACCCGAATGCAGTGGCTAATAGAAGTGTCTTTATCTGGACCATGATGGCGGCACTTTTATCGGCTGCAATATGGGTAAACCTCGCAACATGGATTGGTGCACCGGTGTCCACGACACATTCAATCGTGGGCGGAGTAATGGGTTCTGGCATTGCCGCTGCTGGTTTTGCCGCAGTCAATTGGCCGGTTATGGGGGCGATAGCAGCCAGTTGGGTGATTTCACCAGTGTTAGGAGGATTGATAGCCGCTATTTTTCTTGCATTTGCCAAATACTTCATCTTGTACAAAGAAGATAAAATTGCGGCGTCAAAAAAATGGGTGCCAGTATTAGTGGCTATTTTGGCTGGAGTTTTTTCCATATATCTAATGACCAAAGGACTTAAGAGAATATGGAAGCCGGATATAGAATTAGCATTGGCCATTGGGGCCGGTGCATCCATAATTGCTTATGGCCTTGTTAAACCTGCCGTGGTTAAAGCGGCCTCAAAACTGGATAATCGGCGTAAATCTGTCAGTGATCTTTTCACTATTCCATTAATCTGTGCCGCAGCTTTATTGTCCTTTGCTCACGGAGCTAATGATGTTGCTAACGCTGTTGGTCCATTGGCCGCCATAGTCAATGCCGTGACAACTGGGTCCGTAGCAGCAAAAGTTACATTACCGCTTTGGGTGTTGGTTGTTGGTGCTATTGGTATTTCTGTGGGTCTCGTACTGTACGGACCAAAGATCATTGAAATCGTCGGCGAGCGCATCACTAAACTTAACCGGGTTCGTGCCTTTTGTGTGGCCTTGTCTGCAGCTATTACTGTCATTATAGCATCCACCCTTGGATTGCCTGTTAGTTCCACCCATATTGCTATTGGTGCGGTTTTTGGTGTTGGGTTTCTGCGCGAATTCATAGCGAATTATGGAAAAAGTAAACTCATGAAAGGATCGACAGGAAATAACGTTTCTTCTATCAATGTAGCACCATCTACGGCGATTTTTGAAAAAACCGTAAAGCGCAAGCTTGTACGGCGTCGCCATTTGATGACTATTGTTGCAGCTTGGGTGATAACCGTTCCATCCGCGGCAATTTTATCGGGACTGATATTTTTCGGTTTAGTGACACTCTTTTAAATATCGTGATGAAAACGGTGGGATAAAAGAGACTTACGACCTGCTGCAGGATTGGATCCCGTAGCTATAGCTAAAATTGAGGAGTTGATGGATGACCTGTATCATAATTATACGATGATTAACGTAATTCACTCGATGTAATAAGTCACCGGGGTGTTACAAAGGACAGCCTTTTTTCTGTTAGGAGTTTTGTTGGAACGACCTACGCGAGTTTATTCCAGGGAACAGTTACTGGACCGTGCTTGGGGTCATGATAGCTACGTAGAAGAGCATACAGTAGATGTCCATATCAGGCGTTTGCGTAAAGAACTAAATGGGAATGATGATCAAAATTTGATTAGAACTGTGAGAGGTGGCGGTTACTCATTGGATGAAATTACCTGGTAATTTTTTTACTGAAGTAATTTAAATAGGTGGATGGGATTTTAATTGGCATGACCAAAAAGGTCAGAGCATTCCGATGGCAATCTTGTAAACAGAAATTGGCAGGCCTCATTTTCCTACTAATTTTCCTTTATGCTTATAATGGTTCAGCCCAGAACAACTTCATATGGAACTTGCCATCGTGGGTACCAACTCCAATTGTTCCGGCAGATAATCTGATGTCTGTTGCCAAAGTAGATCTTGGGCGACGTCTTTTTTACGAGAAGAACTTATCTATCAACAAGACTATGTCTTGCGGAACATGTCACCAACAAGAGACAGCATTTACAGATGGAAAGAGAGTAGCAATTGGTGCAACAAGGGAAAAACATAGTAAGAATACCCCCACCCTTACTAATGTAGCCTATAGTGCAATTCTTACTTGGTCAGATCCAAACGCAAGATGCCTCGAAGATCACCCGTTAACTCCTTTATTCGGTGTTGATCTGGTCGAAATGGGAATGAATGGTTAGGGTTTGAGGATTGTTGAATATTTAGAGTCAGATCCTGTTTATAATATGAGCTTTAGGACATCATTCTCCGAAAGTAAGGTTAAAGTGAGTATCAAGAATGTAGCAAAATCTTTGGCGGCTTTTCAGAGAACTCTCGTGTCATTTTCTTCACCGTATGATCGATATCGTTACAGTGAAGATGAGAGTGCAATTTCAACATCTGCTAAAAATGGTGAAAAATTATTTTTCAGTGAGCGATTAAACTGTTTTCAATGTCATCAGGCGCCATTTTTTACGGATAGCTACAGCTTTAGTGGCCTCCCTTTTGAAGAGATAGCATTTCATAATACCGGTCTCTACAATTTGTCCGGAAATGGTGGTTATCCAGTCACGAATACAGGCTTGCATAAGCACACCGGAAAATCAGGAGATATGGGGCGTTTTAGAACTCCCAGCCTCAGAAATATTACATTAACAGCTCCTTACATGCATGATGGCAGTATAGATACCCTTGATGAGGTTCTGGAATTCTATTCTAGGGGAGGAAGAAAAATAGAAAGAGGCGCTCTAGCTGGCGATGGGGCAAAAAACCCCTTCAAAAGTTCATTTGTTAGGGGTTTTTTACTATCATCGACAGAAAAACGAGAGGTTGTCAGTTTTCTCAAAAGTTTGACCGATTTTTCATTTGTTCAAGATCCAGGCTATAGCCGACCGAGGTAATTCTCTAAAGCACCTTGATTGCATAGTAGCTCCGTCTGGTTTAAATAACCAAAATCCTCAGCCCAAATATAAACTATAGCCTGGAGGCCCCCTTGGCGTCATATCAGTACATCTACGTAATGAACCAATTAAGTAAGAGATTTTCGAGTGGACGGGAACTTTTCAAGAACGTTTCCTTGTCGTTTTTCCCTGGTGCTAAAATCGGGGTGTTGGGAATCAACGGTGCCGGCAAGTCGACCCTTCTCAAAATCATGGCGGGAATTGAAACGGAATTTAATGGAGAAGCATGGTCGGCAGAAGGAGTTAGTGTAGGGTATCTGGAGCAAGAGCCTGAGTTAGACCCGTCTAAAGACGTTGAGGGTAACATTATGAAAGGCGTAGGCGAGGTAAAGGCTTTAATTGATCGTTTCAATGATGTTAGCACCAGATTTTCCGAACCCCTTGAAGACGATGAAATGAATAAGCTGCTTGAGGAACAGGGAGAACTTCAGGAGAAAATTGATGCGGTCGGTGGTTGGGAATTGGAGCGCACTATTGAAATAGCTATGGATGCTCTCCGTTGCCCACCAGGAAACGCCGATGTTACTAAACTTTCTGGGGGCGAACGAAGAAGAGTGGCCCTTTGCCAACTCCTTCTACAACAACCGGATCTCTTGTTACTCGACGAGCCTACAAATCATTTGGACGCAGAATCTGTCGCCTGGTTAGAGCGGTTTCTAAAGGACTACGAGGGAACTGTCGTTGCTATTACCCACGATAGATATTTCTTGGATAATGTCGCGGGATGGATATTAGAGTTGGATCGGGGGCACGGAATTCCATACGAAGGAAATTACACTTCCTGGTTAGAGCAAAAACAAAAAAGGCTTGAGCAGGAAGGAAAACAAGAGAAGGCTCGTCAGCGAACATTGGCCAGTGAGCTGGAATGGATTAGGCAGTCTCCGCGCGCCCGGCAGGATAAAAGTAAGGCGCGGATTTCAGCTTATGAGACGTTACTCGCAGAGGCAAAAGAAAAATCGCCTGATACGGCCCAGATCAACGTGCCTATCGGACCTCGTCTTGGAAATTTGGTAATTGAAGCGAAGGGACTTCGAAAAGGTTTTGAAGAAAAGCTGCTTATCGAGGATCTCTCCTTTAAATTGCCTCCGGGAGGAATAGTTGGGGTCATTGGTGCCAACGGAACAGGAAAGACAACTTTATTTCGTATGATTGCGGGCCAGGATACTCCGGATGCCGGATCAATTGGCCTCGGAGATACCGTATCTTTAGGATATGTAGACCAATCCCGGGCAGAGCTTGATCCCGACAAAACGGTGTGGGAAGAAATCTCGGAAGGCTTGGATGAAGTGGAACTGGGTTATCGCACCATGCAGAGCCGTGCGTATGTCTCGCAATTTAATTTCAAAGGCGCAGATCAACAAAAAAAAGTTGGTCAACTTTCGGGGGGTGAGAGAAATCGTGTACACTTGGCAAAAGTGCTTAAGTTTGGTGCAAATGTTATCCTGCTGGATGAACCTACCAATGACCTCGACGTAGATACCTTAAGGGCATTAGAAGAAGCCATTATTGACTTTCCAGGTTGTGCCGTCGTTATAAGCCATGATCGTTGGTTTTTAGACCGTATCGCAACTCATATTCTGGCATTCGAGGGAGGAAGTCGCGTGGTATGGTTTGAAGGTAATTACGATGACTATGAGAAGGACTGGAAAAGAAGGTTGGGCCCGGAAGCTGATCAGCCCCACCCTGTCAAATATAAACCTCTTACCAAAAGTTAAAAATCCAAGTTATTCATTGCTGTTTTGTACAATTCTATTTCTGGTTCGATTTGGTCGTTTTTTTTCGGAGCGCGGCCAATAGAACCGAAACCTTTCCCCCGTTGCGTCGGATAACAGAACTAAACTCAGAACGCTGTGTTCGAATCATGCTGACCCCTTCTACAACAATATCGAAAATCTTGTAGTTAACATTCGGGCGTGTTACTCGCCATTCTATGCGGACAGGTTTTTGCTGGTCTCCATTGATTTGAGATTTTACCAAAGCAAATTTACCGCGTCTTGAAGAACTCGTAACAGTTAGTTTTTCTTTCTTATAATTATTGAACCTATTTGCGTAAGTGCCGACAACTAGATTCTCAAAAAGAACTAGATACTCTAACCTCTCATTTTTGGATGTTTTACGCCAGTATCGACCGAGAACCCACTTCCCTATTCCGTTAATATCAAAGTAGCTTTTAAGCAGCCCACGAAACTGTTTTTTGCGCTCTTTTTCTGTGAGAGTTTCACTGGTGAGTGATGAGGTAGCGTCGTGAGCTAGCGATTTTATAAATTGCTCGGCGCCATTAGTGAAATCGTCGGCACGTACAGAAGCATAATGCACCGAAATCAATAAGATAGACAAAGTTACTAAGGCAGCTATCGCGCGTGTCGCAAGTTTCATTTTAGCCAACGGTGCCTTAGTTTATTTTGTAGTGTAGGGTCTGGCCAACTCAAAGCCACGGTCAGGGTCTGGTAGGGACGTACTGGGTCCTTCTTTACCATTTCGGATTTCGTCGTTTTGGCGCTGTCTGTATAGGCTTCTAATGGAGGCGTAAGGATCGATCGAATTTTTTTCAATATCCTCCAGAGCGTTCCAGTATAAATCTCGAGCATCAATGCCACTTACGATTGTTCGAATGATAGGAATTTCATTCCTGTCTGTATTCGCTGCCCAGATGCTTAGGGGGTCTAGAAAGAAGCCGACAACTTTCCCGGTTAAATCTCTTGGGTTAGATGGACCAAACACCGGAAGCATCAAGTAAGGTCCCTCTCCCACACCCCAAACAGCTAGTGTTTGACCAAAGTCTTCTCCATGTTGGGCGAACCCCATGTCAGCAGCGGGATCCATAAAACCCAGTAGGCCCCAAGTAGAATTGATGACGAAACGGGCAATAGTATCTCCCGCCCTTCCACCTTCACCTTGAAGCAGGTCATTTGCTAGAGTGATAGGGGTTCTAAGGTTCTGAAGGAATCTATGCACCGCCTTACGCATGAATGACGGTATTAAACCCCTGTATATCCCCGTGACAGGCTTAACTACGACCTTATCAAAAACCTGGTTAAAGCTAAAAATGCCACGATTGGTGACTTCCATAGGATCATTTGTTTTCTGATATTCTGCCAGTGCCTCTGGATCATTCTTAGGAGCCGAAGCACAGCCCGTTAGGACCATAACGCCAAGTAGCAGCGCACAAACTGTTAGGTAGAATTTTGGTATTATGTTCACCACATTTATTCTTTCACGCTGCATTACTAATCTCTTACGAACAACGCGTTACCTAGTAGGATTCACTTAAATACACACAAAATGTAGTAATTGATTATTATTTATTAACCGCCAGCGAAGTCTTCCTCTAGTCTCTGTATTTTGCTTCCACGGAAATTACTATACAGGTGAACATGAAAAATACCAGTGAGGTAATTGATAGTACGCGAGTCATTATTTACATGTGTATCATATTTGCCACAACCCTGAATTGCCCGCTAGGCAAACCCTTTCGTGCCTGATTTTGGAGCTGTGCCGTTTGGATTATAATGCAGTAAATAGGGATCCCGTTGGATAAGCTACTTCGAATTCTAAAAGCAACCGCTGACCCAAGTCGTATTAGATTATTAATTTTGTGCGCGCATGGTGAGTTTACTGTCAGTGAATTGGTTCAGGTAATTGGTCAAAGTGAGCCAAGACTGTCCCGGCATTTGAGAATTCTCTGCGATGCAGGATTGTTGCAACGTACGCAACAAGGCAAATGGGTATTTTACCGATCGTTAAGTAAGGGGATAAATGCGGAGTTTATTTGTCGCCTAACAGCGTTAATTCCTGCAAAAGATCCAACGATACAACTGGATCAGCAGAGACTGATGAAGTTGAAGAATGACCGCTTACAAGCCGCAACACTATATTTTCAAGAAAGTGCGTCGGATTGGGATAGTATTAGGGCCCTCCATGTAGATGACGTTAATGTAGAAAGGGGATTGCGAAAGTGTGTTGTCGCCGCAAAACCACAGAAATTGCTGGATATAGGTACGGGAACAGGACGAATACTGGAGGTTTTAGGCCCATGCGTGCAGAATGCTGAGGGAATAGATTTTTTACATGAAATGCTTAACCTTGCGCGGGTAAATTTGGATGACCCTTCGCTCCGACATTGCCGAATAAGGTATGGCGACATGTACCAGTTACCTTACCAGGATCAATCCTTCGATTACATTACTATTCATCAAGTTCTTCACTTCACTGATCAACCACAACTGGTTTTGAAGGAAGCTAAAAGGGTGCTGAAGAACGGCGGACAAATTGCAATCATAGACTTTTTATTCTCACGACAGAGAGGAACTTCGCACAAAATACGAACACCGCCGATTAGGGTTTTCAAATGAAGAAATTAAAATTGGTTAGATCAGGTTGGATTGGGCATGAAACGGCTAATCAGATTAGGGGGAGGCCCATTGTCAGCTGTGATATGGACAGGGGTCACTAGTAAAGGGCCTGACGGGGTTTTCTAACTTCTATTGTATTTACTTTTTTCCACATTAGGCGCTCTTTAACCCTAGTGCAGGTGTTTTCAACTAATTAAATTAGATTGTAAAACCCAGGATGTATTCGCTAATTTTATTCTAAATATGGAACCGTATTTGTATTATCAAAATCCGTCTCATAACTTTTACTAGCGGCAGATAACTTATCACTGTAATTAATCAATCTTGGGGCTATAGAAACACATTTTTATCATGGTATAGTGCTGCCTTTCATGCCTGATCCTTTTGAACTAACCGTGGATCCGGATTCTACTAATAAAGATCCGGTACCCAATAAGTCACCTGACGCAAACCCTTATTATTTTGGTTTGAATAAAGCTCAAAAAGAAGCTGTCGAAGCTGTTGATGGTCCAGTACTCGTATTGGCCGGTGCCGGTACAGGTAAAACGCGGGTTCTGACAACGCGCGTTGCCCATATTTTAATGAATAGGAAAGCTCGACCTTGGGAAATCCTAGCGGTTACCTTCACCAACAAGGCTGCGCGGGAAATGCGGGAACGGGTAGCAAAGCTAATTGGCGGACCTGTAGAAGGTTGGTGGGTCGGAACATTCCATGCAATTGGTGCCCGTATTTTGCGTTCTCACGCTGAAGCAGTTGGTCTAAAACCTAATTTCACCATTATTGATACGGATGACCAAATCCGTTTGTTAAAACAAATTATGGACGGTCATCAGATCGACGACAAGAAATGGCCTGCCAGGGTTCTTTTAGGTGTCATTCAGCGTTGGAAGGATCGCGGTTTGACGCCGGAAAAAGTCACGGCTGAGGAAAGTGGAGAATTTGCGGAGGGGTTGATAACCGTACTTTATGAGGAATACCAGGCGCGTTTACAGACCATAAATGCTGTAGATTTTGGAGACCTTCTGCTTCATTGTTTAACTTTGTTCATTAATTTTCCCGATACTTTGTCAGACTACCAGAAAAAATTTCGCTACATCCTGGTTGATGAATATCAAGACACAAATGTTGCTCAGTATTTATGGCTAAGGTTACTCGCACATGGACATCGTAATATTTGTTGTGTGGGGGATGATGATCAGTCTATTTATTCCTGGCGTGGTGCTGAAGTCGGTAACATTCTAAAATTTGAAAAGGCTTTTGAGAATGCAACGGTTATTCGTCTGGAACAGAACTACCGTTCTACACGTCATATTCTCGCGGCAGCCTCGGGTTTAATAGTTCACAATGAGGGACGGCTTGGAAAAACTCTTTGGACAGGGATAGAAACCGGAGAAAAGGTCTCGGTCCATGGCTTGTGGGATGGGGAAGCCGAGGCTCGCGCCATTGGAGATGAAGTGGAAACCAGGCAGAGTAGAGGAAAATCCCTGGAAGAAATGGCTGTTTTAGTGAGAGCGGGGTTCCAAACAAGGGAATTTGAGGAGCGCTTGATCACACTTGGTATTCCCTACCGGGTAATTGGTGGCCCACGTTTTTACGAACGTCAGGAAATCCGTGATGCTATTGCGTATTTTCGAGTTGTTATAAGTGCGGATGACGATTTAGCATTTGAGCGTATTTTCAACGTTCCGAAGCGTGGTTTGGGTAAGGCTAGTTTGCAGGCTATCCACCACTTATCGCGAAATCAAGAGTTATCGCTCTTCGATGCGGCGCATCTAATTGTGGAAACGGACGAATTGAATTCGAAGGGTAGAAGTGCACTTAGGTCTTTAATACAGGCGTTCGAGCGCTGGCGTAATAACTTGAAAGTTATTCCGCATTCGGAATTAGCTTCGATTATTTTGGATGAGTCAGGCTATACAGAAATGTGGCAGTACGATAAATCTCCTGAAGCTCCGGGTAGGCTCGAGAATTTGAAGGAACTTATCTCGGGTCTGGAAGAATTCGAAAATATACAGGGCTTTCTTGAACATGTCAGTTTGGTAATGGAAAACGATGCAAATGATGCTGAAGAAAAAATCACATTGATGACATTGCACGCGGCAAAGGGCTTGGAGTTTGACACCATATTCCTGCCTGGTTGGGAGGAAGGACTTTTCCCGCATCAGCGCAGCCTGGATCAAGAGGGTCTTAAGGGCCTTGAGGAGGAGCGTCGTCTCGCTTATGTCGGCATCACGCGTGCCCGTAAGGAAGTCCGGATCACTTTTGCGGCAAACCGGCGAATATATAATAACTGGCAGAATGCATTGCCATCTCGATTTATTGATGAACTGCCAGAAGAGAATGTCGAAGTTGCCAGTGAGCTTGGTCTCTACGGTAGCCAATTTCAACAATTGGGAACCAGTGCCGGCACTGATAGGTTTGGTTTGGGAAACAGTCATACAACAAGCTTTGTAGACGATCCAACCGGTTCTGCGCGCAGGAGATCAGGTTATACAAGAGAAGGTTTGGTGCTTGAGGGTGATGCTATAACAGTCGCATCCTCTGGACCAGAACGGGGCTTTAAAGTTGGGCTGCGGGTATTCCATCAAAAATTCGGATACGGTAGGATCCTTTATGTTGATGGAAATAAACTTGAAGTCAAGTTTGACAAATCCGGCACGAAGAAGGTGATTGACAGCTTTGTTGAATCGGCATGAGGTGCTTTGCTTGTAACTATGAGTAACCACCTTTATCGTTTAGTGCTTCAAGTTCCCTATGAGTTTGCCGAAGCGTTTGCGGAAGCAATCGAAATTCATTGTGACACGGTAGCTTGGACAGAATGCCAAGGTGAAACCACGGCAAAGGTCACTGGTTTTTCGCTAAAACTGCCGAAAGAAGAAACAGTTGTACGTGCCGTTTCAATTACCGCCGAGGCTATGGGTGTTTTGACGCCTGAAGTAGATATTTCCCAGATCGCCCAAAAAAATTGGGTTTTAGAAAATATCAAGCAATTCCCCCCGCTCACGGTTGGACGGTTTTTTATTTATGGTAGTGACTTTGATGGTCAGATTCCGGTTTCTCGCATCCCAATGAAGATCCCGGCGAGTACGGCTTTTGGCACTGGAAATCACGGTTCAACCCAGGGATGCTTAATAGCGCTAAACGGATTGAAATTTGGGACGGTTCAAACGGCATTAGATATGGGGTGTGGTTCCGGTATTCTCGCTATTGCTATCGCAAAACGTTGGCGTTGTCCGGTGGTAGCTTCTGATAAAGATATTAAAGCCGTGAGAATAGCCAAAAAAAATGTTGCCGACAACGGCGAGAGAGGCTTGGTAACAGTTGTTGATGGGCCTGGGTATCAAAAGCGGATACTTAAGGGTAGGCGTTTCAACCTTATAATAAGCAATATATTGGCACGACCTCTTGTAAAGATGTCCAATGACCTTTCAAATTATATAGCCCCAGGAGGTACGGTTGTGCTTGCCGGATTGCTAGCCTCTCAAGAAGTGCAGGTTTTGATGGCACATCGGATGCAGGGGTTAAAATTGAAGCGTCGAATCAGGGTCGACGGTTGGTCAACACTGGTGCTCCAGAAATATGCACAACTTTAACGGAGTAAGTTTAATGTTGCCAGGAGGTTGATCAAGGCACCTGATAGTGAAGATAGCCACCGGTAATACATATGCATGACCTTCCGTCCAACGTCATTCGTACCAATGGCGATGGCCATAGCTAGTAGCGCCCACCACCACACGCTGAAGAAAAAGCCCCCGATCAGCACGCAAAGGGTTGCAAATCCGCCAATCCAAGCTGATGTATCAAAAATAAAAGGGGCCAACTTAAATCTCGGATATGGGTGGTTTGCGATCAAGACAGTTCGATATTGATCAAAAGCGAGCGAAAAACCTATGATAGAAAGAACATACCATTCTAGCATTGGTGCCTCCGAGTTTTATTCCTAATCTAAGATAGCCAACATCTCTTCAACTCGAGTAAATCTTTCTCGGGGTTGCGGGGGTTGGGCCCGGGAATACTCCATATCAGATATTTTCTGCCATTCCTTAAAGTTCACTCGGCGGATGCCACGTTTTTGAAGGAGAATATCAACTTCTTTGCCGCCGGGTTTACCAACGGTTTCCAAATCTTCTATAACTAATTCTATTACGTCGCGTGAATCTGGTCCGTTTGTGGGAATGGTTCCAGATGGACCTCGTTTAGCCCAACCGACTACATAGACGCCTGGTTCAACACGGCCATTTTCATTCGCTACGGTTCCACCATTTAACGGAACCCCTTCGGGTGGCAAAGTGTGATAGCCGATTGCTGTAACAACGGATCCACAAGAAATTTCAAATGTTTTCCCTGTGGCGACCGCCTTTCCGTCAACAATTTCTGTTTTTTCAAGGCGAATACCTTCTACACGATCGGCACCTAATATTTCTATCGGAGAAGCATAAAAAGTTAAGTTCATTCTAATATTCTTCTCGGGCTTATTTTGATCGGATAGCTCTTTTAAAATTTTTAGATTTTTCTCTTTTATGCCCTTGGTGCGGCCTTCAAAACCACCTTCCACTTTATGAGGGAGCTGACTTGCGTCGACGATAGCTGCACACTTTTCCAATTCGCGAATTTCCCCTAGTTCCTTGGGGGTGAAACCAGCCTCAATCGGGCCGCGACGGCCAAACATATGCAGTGTAGAAAGCGGTGAAGCCTCTATGGCATCTAGAGCGTGTTTGCAAATGTCAGAGGTGTCATGTTCGGCGCGGGTTTTGGATAAAACCCGGCAAACATCCAATGCAACGTTTCCAATGCCAATAACAGCAACACTATCTTTATCAAGAAGAGGGTCTAAGTCCCGAAATTCAGGATGACCATTATACCAGCCGACGAATGCACATGCACCGTAAACGCCATTTAGGTTTTCTCCATTTATACCGAGTTTACGATCATTATAAGCGCCCATCGCTAGAATTATGGAATCATAATGTTCCCTTAATTCTACCATAGAAATATCTTTTCCAATTTCGACATTTCCGAAGAAATCAACAGAATTTTCTTCGAACGTGCGAGCAAACTGACGCGATGTATTTCTCGTTTTGTAGTGATCAGGCGCTACACCATAACGGATTAACCCATAAGGTGCGGGATATTTTTCGAAGACGTCGACACTACAACCGGGTGCACTTTTTAATAAGGCGTCTGCCGCGTACATTCCCGCGGGACCAGACCCAACGATAGCAAACTTTGCATTCATTCGGGTATGCTCGATATATTCGAAGGCTGAATACCATGGGAGGAACTGCACCCATGATTGAAACTATTGGGCATGGTATACTATAAAATTGTTACAAGTTTATCGTGACTAACACGCGACGGAGAGTGGGATAAAAGTGCCAGACCGTCAAGAGTCATATGGAGTTTATCTGAGCTTGGCTCGTCCTGTATGGTACCATCGGTAGCCCCTTCAACATCGGTCGGGCCCCACGGCTACAGCATGGTTTATTCTATGCAGTTAAATTTTCATTACTAACCAGACAGTCAAAATTAAATAAGTGGTTTAGTCGTTGCACGGGTTTAGATTCTCTCAATGACAGTGGAGATACCTTGTCCGACACCAACGCACATTGTACATAAAGCTTTGGAACCGCCACTGCGCAAAAGTTGGTATGTAGCTGTCGTTAGTAACCGGGCTCCGCTTGCTCCTAAGGGATGCCCGAGAGCTATAGCCCCTCCTTGCGGATTTACCCGCGGATCATTATCGCCAATGCCAAGGCTTCTAAGCACACCAAGCGACTGAGCAGCGAAGGCTTCGTTCAATTCGATGATGTCCATATCGTCCATGGTCAAACCTAAGCGGTCTAAAAGTTTTTCCGTTGCCGGAACTGGACCTATGCCCATCACGCGCGGAGGAACGCCGGCACTAGCCATGCCGAGGATACGGGTTTTCGGTTCTAATCCATGTTTAATTGCCCCATCTTCTGAGGCAATTAATAGTGCACATGCCCCATCGTTTACGCCGGAGGAGTTGCCCGCGGTTACCGTGCCCCCTTCTTTAAAGGCAGCTCTCAGGGTTGCCAACTTCTCAATCGTGGTATCAGCGCGGGGATGCTCATCTTTTTTGAAGAGAATGTCTTCTCCCTTACGCTGAGGGATAGGTACAGTTGCTATTTCCTCGGCCAAGCGACCGTTATCCTGCGCGGTTACTGTTTTAGCCTGGCTTTCACTGGCAAACCTATCCTGGTCTTCTCGATTAATGTTATGGGCCTCAGCGACGTTTTCTGCCGTTTCTCCCATAGAGTCTGTGCCATATAACTGTCTCATTTTTGGATTAATAAAGCGCCAACCAATAGTTGTATCGTAAATTTCGGCATTCCTGGAAAAGGCATTATCAGCTTTGGGTAATACAAATGGCGAGCGGGACATGTTCTCGACACCACCTGCCACCAACAACTCTGCCTCTCCAGTGCGAATACTCTGTGCAGCGCTCCCAACAGCATGCATTCCAGAACCACAAAGTCGATTCACAGTGACGCCAGGTACGGTGTCTGGGAATCCCGCCAGTAGGGAACCCATTCGAGCAACGTTCCGGTTGTCTTCCCCCGCCTGATTAACACAACCATAGATTACATCGTCTACAGCTTCCCAGTCGGCCTTTGGATTTCGTTCTATCAAGTTAGCAAGAGGAATTGCAGCCAAATCGTCTGTCCTGACTGTAGATAAAGCTCCACCGTATCGCCCGATAGGAGTTCTGATTGCGTCACAAATAAAAGCCTCGGTCATAGTATTCACGAGCTTATCAGCTCGCCCCTTGAAAATTTACAAAATTTGTTCACACCATAATGAAAGTAAAAACACCCCGCAATCTCAAGTATAGGATGAAATTACGGATGGAACATTTAGTTGGCGATGAGTGGAAAAATTGAACATAGTCCAAACGTTGGAGATTAATCGATAAGGATCAGAAATTATGGGCGAACGATTGACCCAAAAAACATGTGTGCCATGCCAGGGAGGAATTTCTGCTTTGGTGATAAGTGAAGCGGAAGAATTACTAGTTCAGACACCCGGATGGCAACTTAAAGAAAAAGGTCATCACCTGCACAAGCGGTATGAATTCAATGATTTTTTAGGGTCACTGTCATTTGTTAACAAACTAGGACAATTAGCCGAGGCTGAAGGACATCATCCTGATATTGCGTTTGGGTGGGGTTACGCCGAGATAAAGATTTTTACCCATAAAATTAATGGTCTTCACGAGAATGATTTTATCCTCGCGGCTAAAATTGACCAATTGTAGCACGAGAAAAAAACTAATTACTTGTAACACCCTAATTATGCCTGCTGTTTGTTAAGAAGTTGAGAGGAAATATGACGAAGGTCCATATTTGTGCCTTCAATACCGATGAGTACAAGCAACGTCAGAATCCCCTTTTCCCGGGCATCCGATTTTCGATTGGCAGGAGTAATGATGATCTGGGCGTGGACGACTGTGAAGTATTGATCGCTTTCGGGCCGATACTGAATGACAGAGTATTTTAGAGAAACAAGAAATTGAAATGGGTTCAATCTCTCGGAACGGGAGTAGATGGAATTTTTGATCAACCAAGCCTTTCACCAGAAATTCCGATAACTTCAATGCGTGGGATCCACGGACTACAAATGTCGGAATTATCATTTTTTTTGATGCTTTCTCTCAATCGTAATTTTTCAAAGATTTTGGATAATCAGAAACAGCACAGTTGGGACCGGTGGCGTGGATTAATTCTCGAGCATAAAACGATTACGGTCGGATGTTAAATAAGGTGCTGCGCTAAGTTGGTGTGTCGGGAACCTTAAAAATATCGGTCTGCAGAATAGCTTCACGCCGAGCGATATAAGAAGTTGATGTGACAATTATCAACCCACCGACCCAAACCCAAATAGTTGGAACCTCGTCAAAAAAAAGAAAACCGAGCAAGGCACCCCATACGAGGCGGGTGAAATTAATTGGTTCTAGTGCACTGATATCGGCGAGTGTCAGAGCCTTCATCCAGGCAAAATGGGCAGTACTCAATAAAATTCCAATAAATGCTAGAATGGCGAATTCGCTAAATGTTGGCCGGGTCCACACGAATAAAGAAGGTATCAAGGTCACTGGAACCATGAAAAGCATTAGATAAATGACACTAGTGGTACTGTTGTCAGTCTTAACTAAGGATTTCGAAATTAGACGTTGGATTGCGCTGCACAAAACAGTTAACAAAAGCAAGGTCACTCCAAGATCAAACGCCTGATATCCTGGCCGTAAAACAATCAGCGCTCCAAGCCCGCCAAAACCAAGGGCCATCCAGCGGCGATATCCGACCTTCTCGTTGAAGAGAAGAATGGCGCCAATGGTGATTAAAAGAGGTGCAATAAGGTTAAATGCGACAGCATTTGCTAATGGAACAAGTGTCAGCGCAGAAAACCAAGCTAATATGGCACTCCCATTAAATATGGCACGAACTAAATGCAGTCCGGCGCGATTTGTTAGAAATACTTTCGGCCCAAATTTGAAAAATGTAGGCAAAAAAGTTAGTAAACCAAAGACAGATCCCCAGAATGAAATCTCCAGGGGGTGAATACTGGATGACAGGTTCCGGACCAATACCCACATGATGCTGAGCAACGCAGAGAATGCTGCCGCGTAAAGTACTGCAACGAGATTAGTTCGTTTTGGAATAAATGTGATGGGTTTGGTTCTTGGCAAGGAATGTTTAACTAGACAGCCACTATTTTTCCTGGGTTCATGATATTATCGGGATCAAGGGCCCGCTTAAGGGTTTTCATAATCTCAAGAGCGGGCCCGTGTTCTGCCTCCATGTACTGCATCTTGCCTTGGCCGATCCCATGTTCGCCGGTGCAGGTCCCGCCCATGTCCAGGGCACGCTGAATGAGCCTGGAGTTAATGCCGTCAGCGATCTCTAAATCACCGTTGAAATCATCCGGGCCAATCAGCAAGGCAACATGGAAATTACCGTCTCCGACATGACCTACGATCGGGGCTATAATTTTGGCTTCGTTAATGTCTTTCTTGGTTTCTATAATGCAATCGGCCAGTCTAGAAATGGGAACACACACATCCGTAGCAAATGGCTTGCTGCCCGGTTTCAAGGCGATAGCGGCCCATGCGGCGTCGTGGCGAGCTTGCCACATGGTATCCCGTTCTTCGGCATCTACCGTCCACTTGAATTTACCACCTCCAAAATCACTGCATATATCACTCATTCTTTCCGCTTGTTCCTTAACTCCGGCGTCAGAACCGTGAAACTCCAAAAATAGAGTAGGCTTAACCGAAAAAGTTGTTTTTGAGTATTTGTTTATGGACTCCACTGTCCACTCATCAAGTAGTTCAATGCGTGCAATAGGTATGCCCCATTGAATGGTTGTGATAACTGAGTTTACAGCGCCTTCTAAGTCTTCAAAATTGACGACTGCTGAGGAAATTGCTTCCGGAATACCAAAAAGTTTTAACGTAATTTTTGTGATAATACCGAGAGTACCCTCTGACCCGGTATACATTCGGGTTAGGTCATATCCAGCTGCCGATTTTCTTGCTCGAGTTCCGGTTTTGATTATGGAGCCGTCAGGTGTAACGATTTCTAAACTCAACACATTATCTTTCATGGTACCGTATCGCACGGCATTGGTGCCTGATGCCCTGGTAGCTGTCATCCCGCCGATTGAAGCATCCGCACCTGGGTCTATAGGAAAGAATAGGCCGGTATCTCTTAGGTGCTCATTTAACTGCTTTCGTGTAACCCCTGGCTCAACCGTTACGTCCATATCCTCAACGTTTACTTCGACTATGCTGTTCATCTTGGATAGGTCTACACAAATTCCACCGTGAAGTGCCGCAAGATGTCCTTCCAGAGATGTGCCAGTTCCGTGAGGAATAATTGGTACTTTATACTTTGCACATATTTTGACGATCTTACTAACTTCTTCTGAAGCTTACTAACTTCTTCTGAAGAGTGTGCAGTTATAACCGCATCTGCTGGAGAGACTTCATGAAAGGAAAAATCGGTAGCAAACTGCTCCCGCACTGCCAGAGAAGTAGAGACGCGTTTGGGAAACATCTCATTGAGCTCTTTAATGACTTGGTCTAACACCTCTCGTGGAGGTTGCTCACTCGTTATGTAGCCGTCTGGCGGTACCATTGGATTTTATTTCTAAGACGTTGGTAACTAAGTTAATGGAAACCTAAATAATGATCAAAAACTTACGTAGCATCAAACAGTTCAATTTCATGTAAAACTGAGTGCATATATCTTAAGAATAACTACCAGATACCAAATGCACCGGTCAATCGGCCCTACGCCACGTTATAGGTTTTCCATTTGGTGGTGCAACATGGTGGCGCAGAACACCAATTCGGTCGGCCTCGAGCTCAACTGTTGCGCCCGGCTTGATCCAGCGATCAATTTCAAATCCGCAGCCGCTGTTGACTGTTCCCGAGCCAAGAACTTCACCTACTTTCATAAGCTCATCTTGGGATGTGTAGGAAACAGCTTCGGGAAAGCTCCAGTGCATTGGCCCTGGCGTCGATTCCGCCCATATTTCGCCATCGATCCTTACAGCCATCTTTAGCGTTGCGGGGTCACCAAATTCATCTGCTGTGACAATCCAGGGACCTAATCCCCAGGCAAAATCTTTGCCCTTGTAAGGGCCCGTCGACATGTTCATTTCCCCCCTCTGGGTATCGCGAGCCGAGAAGTCGTTAAGCAGCGTATAGCCGAGTATATAATTGGGAGCTTCATCAATGGGCACATCTTTGGCCGGTCTACCAATAACAGCTGCAAGCTCAAGCTCATAATCAAGCTTTTTAGTATATCGCGGCCAGGGTACAGACGTATCGTGACCATACATAGTCGTTGAATTCCCCTTGAACGCAGTCGGTTGTTCATACCAAGCCGGCGGTATCTTCAATCCCATCTTGGAGAACGTGTTTTCCAGATGGTCTTCAAAAGCCGCAAAATCGCGTAGTACAGGTACGCTAGTGATTGGTGGTACAAGGGCGATTTGAGAGAGACGCCAACAAATCTTTTCGCCATTAACACCCATCTTTCCAGGGTTTTTCTGTGACCATTCCAAAGCCTCTTCGATCAAACTTAGGTCGCATTCGTGTATTGTTATAAAAGCTTGTAGATCCGGTGGGCAGTAGGCATTAGCGCGTGCACTTGGGTTTCCATGTCCGGACGCTGCTATTTTAGCTGCCAATGCGAAGTTAATATCAACTACATCACCAGCGTTTGTTCGGGCGTCTTCGATCGTATTGTCAGTTCCTCCATCAAGTTTAACTACACCAAACCGAGATTGGGGCCCAACCGGTGTATCAATTTTAAACATCGCAAGCTTCATTGTGTTGTTACCCGGCTTTGAAGATCAACTTTGTCCGCTTCGTCTGTAACCGGGAACGGCCCCTGTTTGATTTCAACAAGGCGTGTGCCTTTCTCGAGAAATTCGACCTCATGGCCCTCCAGCATTAAGATGAGGTCACCAGGTTTGACAGTTGCATCACCGAGAAAATCTGCCTCAATAGTGTAAATCCCGATACGTGCACTGCCACGTTGGCATAATAATATTTGATGGCGTGTCGGAAGATCTGGTAAAGGGACTTCTGGAACGTGATAGTGAGCACCGGTTGTGCCGCCAGGGTCTCGGTTCAACATAATTACTTGGAGGGGCCAATCGTCGTGTGTAATGTGGGCCTTGTTTTTGCGTTCCGATTCCGGATCTACATTATAAGCGGTGCGAATATGTTCTCGTTCCTCTTCCGTCTCTATAAATGGTGGAAATTTTTCAAATTCGTCAAAGTCAGCTCGTATGTGGATAGCTACTACTCTCTGATCGTTCGGAGATCTGAAATATCTCACCGAACTCAAGTTTTCAGGCGTTTGGAAATCCATTCAAAGACACTCCCTCGTTATTGCTTTAGATAGTCTAGGTACTTGGGTCCAAGATCAAAAGCGTAAATAATAAAGATTATTGATAGATGTATATAATATTTTAGGAAACCTGAGCCCTACTTGTTTATCGGTTTTTTAACCGAAAGGATGGCTCTTTCCATATAGAAAATCTAATATAGTTATTACTGTTTCGATTATCGTTAAGATCCTGATGAGCCTTCATAACCTAACCCTACCAAGCAATCATTTTGTATTCCATATAAAGCGTTATTTCTCAGCTTGAAATTTATTTTCCCGAACCGCGATGTAGAGGCCGCTCCCAACAACCACAGTTACTCCAATCCACGTTATCAGGTCTGGGAATTCTGAAAAAAATAAATATCCAAAGAATGTAGCTCCAACTATATGCATATAGTGAAAGGGAGCAATCAAGCTAGCCTGCCCGAAACGGAAGGCCGAAAGTACCATGGTTTGGGCAATAGATGTAAGTATTAAAAATCCGATAATGAGCCATACATCCTGAGGTCTGGGAGCGGTCCACTTGAATGGTATTAAAGGGCTAAGAATGATCAAACCTATATATGCAGGATATACAATTGTCGAGAATGGAGCTCCTTCATGAGCCAATTTCCGGCTAGTAATATAGAAAAACCCAATACATATTCCAGAACTGAAAGCGGTTATGTAACCAAAACTTTCACCTGAAAAGACGGGTCGAAGAAGTATAACGGCGCCCAAGAAACCAACGACAACTGCACCCCACCGATGCAAGCCAATTTTCTCGCCTAGTATCGATGGAGAGAGAGCTGCTACAATCAAAGGAGAGGTAAATGACACAGCGGTTGCGTCAGCGAGGGGGATTATCATGACCGACCAATAAAACAATCCCATCCCTGTAATGAGCGAAAGTCCCCGGGCAATTTGCCAAGGTAAGGGTCTTGGAAGTAGTTGATTCCACCCGTGTCGGATAATCAGAACGGGCAACCATATACCTGACATGAAGGCAAGTTGAACCCAGATAACAAGAATTGGTGAATAGTAGCCAGCCGTTATTTTGACGATTGCATCTTTCCATGCAAACAATAATACAGCGCACGTCATTAATAAAATGCCGGGAAGGGAAGAGGATGGGTTCAATATTTTATGTATAGTCGTTTGCGGAAAACTTATATGACAAGGACTGATGGGTGGTGCAGTTGAAAGAAAGAAGATTAAACTGAAATCATTTGATTAATATACTCTCTAAACAAAATTCAGTTTTAGAAATATGCAGTTATTTGTATTAATTTGTAGGGTTTCCAATATGAAAATTAAGTCATCGCTCCGGCAATCTAGTAATATTACAATGGATAGTATACTTAAAATGATTTTTAAATTTATTCAGTGATAATATTGTATAATAGTAGAATGAAATGTAGATATAAAATCCGCTGTATTTCATGTCTCAGGTTCGTTTTCGTAGCGACTTGGGTTTTGTCTGCGGGCGTGGCCAGGGCACAGAATATACCGGAAATCGATATTGAGAATGATCCCGGGTATAAGGAGACGCAAAAGTTTCTGGCAAAAACGCAAAGTATAATTGAAAAATCCAGGGCAGAAACCAATGCCCAAGCCAAGGACTTAGAGGCACTAGCTAACCGCGTTGGGGAACTGATTTCAAATATTGGTAGCACAAATGAAGACGCGTCTAACTTGCGATCTGAATTATCTGTTCAGACAGACCTTCTAAGTATTGAAAGAGAAACGACAGAAGGATTGCGAAGGCAGATGCTGATCCTGAGCAAGAACATGGATACTCAAAAAAAAATTAAAACTGATATTGAGGTTAAACTTCAATCGGTGATTGCTTCACTAGGTGCAGAAAATGCTGAAGGTAAAAAGAGACTCGGTACCCTGGAGGCGGAAAAGAAGAAAAAATCTGATATTGAGGTTAAACTTCAATCGGTGATTGCTTCCCTACGCGCAGAAAATGCCGAAGGAAAAAAGAGACTCAGTACCCTGGAGGCGGAAAAGAAGAAAAAATCTGATATTGAGGCTAAACTTCAATCGGTGATTGCTTCCCTACGCGCGGAAAATACTAAGGGTAAAAAACGCCTCAATACGCTGGAGGCTCAGAAGAAAAGCAGTTCAACACTCGAGGACAGGCTCCGGGCACAGTTTGTATCTGTCCGAACGGAACACGATAAAGCCCTGAAGCGCCTTAACCAAGATTTAGAGAATATTACCCGCCTAACCAATTCCAATCAGGCAATGGTATCCGATTTAAGGGCAGCAAAAGCAGAAGTTGAAAGACTTAAAAAGGAAATTCGTCTGGTCAAAGAAAAGCTGGTTTTGCCCGAAAAAAATAGCGTACAGTAGATATAATAAAACTTATTTAAAAATTTGTGGCTGACGAGAACTATTGATTAGTGCCTTTAATAGAGTGAGCCTTTTTTAAAGAGAGTTTAAGTCTCGTCATTTGCTGAAGAAGATCCAGACGGTCTTCCGGTGTGTTTTCAATGGTAAGCAATAACTCTTTACCCCCAGTTTCGGGATCTATTTTGATGGATGTTACATTTTTTCTATTTTTTTCAGGAGGTGACACGATAAAATATCCTAGTCTTCTATCTCTAATTGACAGTATATCCTGCCAGTGAACGAATATAAAAGAAAATCACATCCGTATCATAAATCTGCTGGATCTGATGACAGTATAAGCGGAACCAGGTTTTTTCTAGTTGGAGCAAAAACATAGAAATTTTTGATTAAATTCGTTGCTAGAAGTTTGATACTTTAAACTAATTCTAAATTCCAGTGGAAAAAATTAGCAAAATATTGGGATAATTTTAAAATACGTAGCTCAGCTCAGTTCATTAAAGCTGGAAGAAATAACGCAATTTGTGGAAAAATAACTACTAAACTAAGGCGAACCAAATCAGCGCAGAAGAACGGACCAATACCTTTGAAAATGGTCCAAAGAGATACATCTGGCAGCATAGTTTTCAATACGAACACGTTCATTCCGACTGGCGGTGTGATCAGACTAATTTCCGTCACCATGATGACGACAATGCCAAACAAAATAAGGTCAAATCCCAAAGATTGAACTACTGGAAAAAAAATTGGTACTGTCAGTAAAATCATACCAATACCTTCGAAGACTGCCCCAAGAACCACATAGATCCCTAATATGGCAAAGATAACGCCCATCGGTGGCACATCCAAACGGTTAACAAAATCAAGGATGTCATCAGGCATACCGGCAATATTAATAAAGTTCGAGAAAATGATTGCTCCATAGGCAACAGTGAACACAAAGACAGTTGTCTTACCAGCGTCAACGAGCGAGTTATAGAAGTCTTTCCATGTCATTTTTTTTCGTGCGATGGCAAAAAAAAGAGCTCCGGTTGCGCCAATTCCACCGGCTTCACTCGGTGTAAATATGCCGGCGTAAATACCACCCAAAATAAACAAAAAGAGCAGCAGTATACCCCAGACTTTTCCTAGGGCTCTGAAACGATCAGGCCATTCTGTATGGTCTCCTGGAGGACCCCATTCCTTTTTAACCGCTGTGACAATTCGGATAACAGCTATGTAGAGGAGAACGGTTAAAATTCCAGGTAGAATACCGGCTATAAATAATTTGCCGATATCTTCTTCAACGAGGATGCCATAAATAATTAAAGCAATACTCGGCGGAATGAGAATGCCGATAGTACCTCCCGCCGCAACTGAACCAGCAGCCAGGCGATCGTCGTAATTAAAACGACGCATGGAAGGTAACGCGACCTTAGCCATTGTAGCTGCAGTGGCTGCAGAGCTTCCGGAAACTGCGGCAAATCCGCCGCATGCAGTAACTGTAGCCATTGCAAGGCCACCCCTGAAGCTACCTAGCCAGGCATAGGCAGCATCGTACATGTCTTCAGCCAAGGCGGCACGATAGACAAAGGCACCCATCAAAATGAATAAGGGAAGGGTTGAAAAATGATAGCTCATTGAGAAGTCGAGGATGAGTTGACCTAAGGTAGCAAACGCTGGTTCAAAGCCCCGAACAATACCAAACCCGGCAAACCCAACGAGGACCATCGCCCACCCGAGAGGAAATCCCGCAAAACAAATGACGAGAAGAACAGCAAAGCCAAGAAGTGAAAGCAGCATTCAAATAGCGTCCTTCTTGCCGCCGACCCCGTTAGCACTTGGCCAGAATACATGGAGTATCAGCATAAAAATTAGGATGATAACAGTGACGGCGCTGAGCAGACTTATTAGATAGGCTGGTGGTGCATACGACCATTCAAGAAATCCTGAAATTTGCTCGGCTTCAGCAAGTTCACTGCCCTGCAACCACATTAAATAAGTGATACCCATATTTACGACAATACATCCCGTTAAAACGCAAAATCTCTGGATCCAGGCTCCCTTACCTTTTAGGACGCCAGTCATAACGGAAATAACGATATGTGCCTCTGCGCGCGTAATAACAGGTAGTGCTCCAAACATTGCTAGGGGCAACATGAACTGTATCAATTCGAAACCACCGGGGATTGGGGCACTAAAAAAGTATCTTCCCAAGACATCGACAAAGGTTACTGCCATCATACCAAACATGACGACCGCGACACATGCCATGAGGGCTTTATCTAATATACCCAGGAGAGAGAGTAAGGGAGGTGCAACGGCTACTCCACTTTCTCTACCGGGAGAACTATTGTTGTCTGACATTAAAGCAACTCTAAATTTAGAGTTGCTCTCGACCTACATTGCATTTTTGCGATAGAAGGCAAGTGCAGCTTTTCCGTCGATACCTTTCTTTTCAGCTATTTTGATCCAGTCGCTGTCAAAAGAAGAGTATCTTTTTCTCATTTCCGCGACCAGTTTTGCGCTGGCTGGTGCGTAATTAATACCCCCTGCTTTGAATTGTGGCCTAGCTTCTTTAGCATTGTCATCCCAAGCTTTTGCATGTCTGGCGATATTGAGACCCGCTTTGCTTTCAATAGCTTGCTGAACATCTTTAGAGAGGCTATCCCATTTTTTCTGGTTCATCATGATTGAGAATGCTGTGTTATAAAATTTTCCCGGGATGTGATAGATGTGTTTGATGTAGGGGATCATTTTAAATTTTGGGACGTCGGAAGATGGCAATATTGCACCATCGACAATACCTTTTGATACGACTTCAAAAGTTTTCACACCCGGAGTTGGCACTAATACGGCTCCCATTGCCTTCATTGTTTTTGCAGCCATCCCACGGCTAACACGAATTTTTAGACCCTTTAGATCAGACGCCTGTGTGATCGCCTTTTTCATCATGAGCAAGTCACCACCACCGTGGACAAACAGACCAAGAAGTTTTACGCCCTTATACTCGTTTGCTCCCTCAAAAAATTTCTTATGAGTTTTCCAAAGTGCAATGGAAGTTTTTTCTGCCGTTGAAGTTCCAAATGGTAGTGTTGCCAATTCAGTCAGGGTCAAACGCTTGGTTTCGAAAATATTGGCAAGCATACCAAGATCTGCGACACCTTTAGTAACCATGCTCCATTGACGAGGGGGGGGGCGCAAGCGTCTTCGCAGGAAAGCGAAATTTCACCTCACCATTACTGGCTTTTGACGCCTCAGCTGACCATCGTTTAGCCATCAAGGTAATGGCATGAGTTGGTGGCGTAAAATTATTATAAACTAGTGTTGTTTGCGCATTTGCGAGGGGTGATTGCGACAGCAATAAGCCAATGACCGTTGCGCCAAATAATGTAGGGATTAATATCCTCATCTTGATCTCCCTTGTTTGTTTTATTCAAGTTAGGATGTGTATGTAATTTAAGATTATTTATCAAACAATTTGGCTGGTAATAGGCGACTAAACATTGTTCAATCGTGGTTAATTAGACTATTTAATAATGTAATCCAAAAAGTAAATGTGTAGGACCGTAATATGGCAAATAAGCTTGGACAGGGTGATGCATTTCCTCATCTAACTTTGAATTTGGTTGGGGGTGAAAAAATTGATTTACCTGAGAATTTAAACGCTAAATACAATGTAATTTTGTTTTACCGAGGGCATTGGTGACCGTATTGCCGGCGGCAGTTAGTCGCTTTCGACAATCTCCAGGATGAGCTAACGGAGCTAGGTGTAGAGGTTATAGCAGCGAGTGTTGACGTTGGCGACACTTCCAGGGAAGTAGCAGAAGAAGTTTCCTTCAAAATCGGAGAAGGAGTTACCCGAGACCAAGCAAATCTTCTGGGTGCTTGGTATGGCGATGCCCGTCATCCAGAAATGATCCAGCCTTCAGAATTCTTGGTGAATGCAGATGGTAAGGTTATGATGTCATCTTATAGTGCCGGGCCTCTTGGTCGGATGAACCCCGATGATTTGATCAAGGTAATTAATTTTTTGGAATCGTTAGCTAAGTAATGAGACGTTAAGTATCCAGAAATTACTGAGGAAAACCGCTTTGGTTTAATTTAACAATGCGGTTTTCCTTAACTACAATTGTTGAAAAGCCCCAATTAACCCTCGCTAAGGAGATCTAACTCGCAAATATTTTCCAAGTAATTATGGTTTATTCATTCCAGTGGACCATTGGAAGTCCCGCAACCGGTGATTGAAAATAAGGAATATTCGTTGCCCTGAGGCTTCCCACGTAGACGGTTTTAAGGTCTGCACCACCAAATGTGATGGAGGCACACCACGTGGCGATGTCTCCCCCGCACTTTAAAAGTAGGTCAGCATCAACCGTACCAGCTTGAAATGCATCATCTAACATTTTTACTTCGTCAGGGTTGGAATCATCGAAAATGATTTGAAGATCACCGTTGGGTTTAATAGCGAAAATACCGTCATTCATGACATGCGTGCCCCACAGGTTCCCGTATGAATCAAAGGCAATACCGTCGATGAAGCGACCATGGTCGTTGGGTCCAAAAACCTCCTTGTTGGAGAGGTTTCCGTTATCAGCAATCTTGTAGCGTGCGACATTACGTCCACAAGTTTGCACAACATAGAGATATTCTTCTTTTTCATCGAGTTTACATTCATTTGAGAAGTGCACATCCTCTGCAACGATACGGACACCTTTACCCTCCTCGAAAAGAAGGACGCGGCCGTCTACGAGATCTTTATCGATAGCTTTTGGCCAATCGTGAAGCATCGTTGATACGGTGATCCAAATACGGTCTTTGCTGTCTCGACATACAAAGTTAACCTTACCAATTGGTTTGCCATCTATAGTATTGAACATGACTTCTGTTTCACCAGATCTGGTCATACGTTCTAGACAATCCGTTCCAAAATTTGATATCAATATGTCACCATTACTCGCAAAAGCCAGGCCGTTAGGTAGAGTTCCCTCCACAAATTTTTTGGCATCATCCTCCGTATCGGAAAAAGTGTCAGCGTCATGGGACTGGGTGATAATTTGCTGACTACCATCTGGCTTGATTTTTACAACTCCACCCCTTGCATCAGCTGACCAAAGTGTTCCGTCTTTTTCAGCAAGTATGCATTCTGGGCGTTGAAGTCCGTTACCGATAAATTCAAAGTCGCCCTTTGTAAGAGTGAAGCCGTCGATCGGATTATTTGCCATTCCTTTTTCCCCCGTAAATGGTCCGATAAAATTTTTTTCACAGCCGTTCCTGTACAAGTCTAGCCAACTTGTCCAAATGACTATCCGTTAACCCGTGCTCAGTTAATTTGTCTATCGTCTGAAAGAGGTAATCACTGCAGCTTCCCATTGGCCCCTTAGAAATAGCCACGACGTCAGCAATTTTATTGATGGCTAACTTACCTGAATATCTTTTGTTTTCTCTATTGATAGCAAAGGTAATAGCTTTCAGGGGTCCTGTTTCTGTTTTAAGTCGTACGACTTTGGCAACATATGAGTTAGAAACCATCTCTCTATTCCAAATAATCCTGAGCTCGTTTTCAGCAAGCTTTCGCGAAATTCGATATGCCAACCCTTTACATGAACCGCCATAATCGAGAGCAAGCATTAACCCAGGAGATTCGGGCGTTCCCCTACCCAATAAAGTCTGTAAACAAAAGCTTCTATGAAAACCGAACAGGTGTCCCCGTCGAATTTCTTCGTAGGCAATGGTAGGGTTCCATAACAATGAACCATAGGCAAACAACCAAATATCCTCTGATGGATCAAAATGAGATATTGCCTTTTTTTGAGTTTGTTCCCTGTATTCAGGAGACGAACGATCTAAAAGACCGCGTTTTTCCACATCGATGAGAAATGCCTCTAACTGACCGGACTCGATGGTCTCCCGTGTGATTTCCAGTCTTTCAATCATTTCACCCTCATTATATTTCCTTAATATTGGTAGTTCAGAGAACCGGTAAATACAATTCATATGCTTAAATCTTGTGGTAATTGCAAAATAAGGCGTAAATTAATGTAGTAAGTCAAAATTATTAGCCAGACAATAAATCAGAGGAGAGTGTTATGGCAGTGCAGCAGCTTCACCATGTTGCTTATCGGTGCAATGATGCGAAGGAAACAGCTGATTTTTACACAAATTTATTGGGGCTGGAATATTATGCGGCTGTATCGGAAGATACTATTCCCTCGACGGGTGAAAAGTGTCTGTACATGCACATATTTTTCGCTATGGCGGACGGCAGCTGCGTCGCATTTTTTGAGGTTCCGGAGGCACCACCTGCCATTAAAGACACCAATACTCCTGCCTGGGTACAACATTTAGCGCTGGTGGTAGAAGATGAAGATGAGCAGCTGGAAAAAAAAGCCAAGTTGGAGGCTGCGGGTATAGATGTTATTGGTCCTACGGATCACGGATTTTGTAAATCCATTTATTTTTTTGATCCTAATGGCCATCGTCTGGAACTTACAGTACGTACAGAGACGCCCGAAATGATGGAGCGCCTGCGCTCTAGCTCCGAGCCAATGCTTGAGAAATGGACTAAGACCAAAACCGTTCAGAGGGACGCTGCATGGGTTCACGACGGTACCGCCGCTGAGTAGTCTCTATAAGATCTAGCTGTTGTTGAGCCCCTCTCAAGTGACGGAAATCATAGAGCCTACACGCTGATCACCAGCTGTATGTTTGTAGCGAGCGAACCGGTCCCAGATTTATCATAGTTGGAGTAGTGTCCTTCAAATTAGGCTATCGTTTGATTGCCTTAACTCAATGTTTGCAGCAGTCCTATGCTGAGCCACGGATAGGCAACGATCAGGATCAGGACCAGTAACATTATAAACGCAAACGGAAAGGCTCCGTAAAAAATATGAGCCAACGTGATGGATGGATCCCTGATGGTGCTCTTGATTGTGTAACAAGATATTCCCAAGGGTGGGGTCAAAAGTCCAATCTCTGCGCCGATCACGGTGACAATTCCAAACCAGACAATATCACCTCCGAGGATTTCAACAGAATTTAAAAACAGCGGTACTACAATCAATATGATTGATGCTGTTTCAATGATGGTACCAAGTAGCACCATTAGCACCACATAGATGACCATAAGGCCGGTCATTCCTAGGTTCAAGCTGGCCAGCCATTCGCTGAACAGAGTCGGTAAAGCGGCGACGCCGAGCATGCGGCTATACATTGACGCGGCGATGATGAGGAAAAGAATTGCAGCCGTGATCTGGCCAGTTTCCACCAGAACACGCCAGAACCCCTGCCAGGTTAACCGTCGCTTCAGGATACCGATAGCCAGGGCGCCTGCGGAGCCTGCCGCACCGGCTTCCTCAGGGGAGAACCAGCCGGTATAGATACCGCCGAGAACTAGGACTACAAGGAATAACACTGGGGTCAGAAGTTTATTGATTTCGCCAAGCCCCATCATCGGTTCCGCATCATCATCTGACAGTTCTGTCGGGCCACCGATGAATTTTGGAACAGCGTAGGAAATCACCACGATGCCGCATATAAAAGCCGTCGCAAGTAGGATGCCGGGGATAAAACCCGCGACGAACATATGGCCGACCGATTGCTCTGCTACGATCGCATATATTATCAACATTGAAGACGGCGGTATCAGCATGCCGAGGACAGAACTCCCCGCTACCACGCCCACAGAAAATTGTCTCGTATAACCAAAACGTCTCATTTCGGGTACCGCAATTCGGGTAAAGACGGAGGCAGACGCTATCGAAGAGCCGGTAATAGACGCAAACATGGCGTTTGCCGCCACTGTTGCCATCCCTAGTCCTCCACGGATCCGTCGGAAGAACTGGTGAGCAACCTTATAGATGTCTCCGCCTAACCCAATCTCAGCGGAGACAATCCCCATCAGTGCAAATAAAGGTATATTTGCGAAGACCGCATGAGCAATCGTATCGTGTGTGGCTGCAGCTAATAGGCTGATTGCAATGTCAATCGAATCACGACTGATCCAAACCCCAATGAACGAGACAAGGCCAAGCGCTATCGCGACGTGGATGCCGGCATAGATAAGGAATAAAATTATGATAACGGAAGCTATACCGACTTCGACGCCACTCATCGGACAGTCTCTCTAGTCCGGTGAGTTGAGAAGGCGGCAATAATCCGCCAGAATTATTATGAACTGGACCATAGTTACAGCTACTCCGATGACGATAATTAGCGCGATTGGCCATACCGGTGCTGTGAACATGCCTTCAACCCCGATATAATAATTATTTTTCCAGGCATCAATCAAATACGGAACGCTGCCCCAAATCACGAGCCCCATAAATACAGCGCCGATAGCGTAGGTGAGTACCGCCAGTAAATAACCTGCAACAATATTTTTTTTTAACAATTGGTTGAATAAACCATCCGAACGGGTGAGGACACCGCGTCGCAACGAGTCGGCAAGTTGCAGAAAGACGATACCGACGATTGAAATTTCTATCATCTCAATGACACCGATGATCGGTTTGTTAAAGGCCGATCGGCCTATGGCTTCAACATTAATAAGAATCATGAGGACTACTATCCAACATGATCCCGCGGCGTTCATTCCGCCGACGAGCGATGCGAATAGGCGGAGAGGAGCGCTGGGTATCCGATCCCCTCCATCACTTGTTCCGCTATCGGGCAAGCGTTCCTACTCCTTATCCCACTGACGTATGATTGGCTGACTTGCAGCCCTCATTTTATTCATGTAAGCGGCTAACATTTTAGTACCTGGAAGCCCTTTTTTGTCGAGCCCAGATGCCCAGTCTTTCGCTATATTTGGCATAGTCTTGGCCCACTGCACCCGGGCAGCCTGCGACATTTGAATAATGGTTCCACCCTTCTTCTTGTAACTTTCAAAAGCTTTTCCTGCTTTGCTCATAGCCGCACTTGCGGTGTAATCACGATACTCTCGGGTGACATCATGGATGACGTTACGTACAGCTTCAGGGAGGCGTTTGTAGGCGTCCAGGTTCATAGTGAGTGCCTTGGAATTGGCCGTCCCAATGTCAGCCTTGAGCAAATATTTGGCACCCTCGACGAGTTTGAACTTAACTGCGGCGTCCGTCCACAGCATGGAGCCATCGATCGCTCCCGTCTTGAGCTTGTTGTAATAGTGGACCATGGAGCCAATGACGGGCGTTGCCCCTGTTCCGGTTAGCCAAAGCATGTTGATGCCTGCACCGGCAATCTTTTTACCTTTAAAGTCCTCCACTTTTGTCACCTTTTCCCGGAAGAACAGATTGTAGGAATCAATCACGGAATAGCTAGTGAGCAAAACCTGATTATACTTTAGCCAGGCCCTCTTCATTGCTGGAAATTGTTCGGCCAGCCCGTCAACGGTTCGCGACAGTAGCACTGGGTCAGCGGTGACGAATGGCGTGACATAAGCAATTGCCTGCAATGGCACCTTATCCTGATGGAACACGCTGGTTACGATCCCGATATCACCTAAACCCTTCTGCATACCCGTAAGTACGTGTTTCACTTTAACAATCTGCCCAGAAAAAGCTTGGTTCCAGCGGATCTTGTACTTGCCCGATTTAGCTAATCTTTTATCTACCTCAGGAATGAAAAATTCTATGAAGGTCTGAACCTGAAGTGCTTTTGGCGGATAGCCGTCAACGGCTGTTAGTTTGATAATCTCAGGCGCTGATAATGCATGCCCACTAAAGAACAGTAATGATGTAGCGATGGCAACACCAAGCAAAGACTTATGTGAGACTGACGAACAATTCATAGCGTTCCTCCCTAACAAAATTTGATTTTTGGTCTTATTATTAGTCTTATACCTATTATTAGTCTTATATAAGAGCGGGCGGATCTTAGAGTTGCATCTATTCTAAGTCAATCATGAGAGGGAGCATTGCTCATCGGTTAATCTCTCAGGTAAGTCTATTTTTTTGAGCCCAACCACCCATTATCTGTAATATCGAATATTACATTGTTGGGGTCTCTATATTTAATTTCATAGAACCCCTTACCGCTACCAGTTTCACCCATCATATAAGTGCCCCCGTTAGTATTGATCCTACTTTGTGTCTTGCTAACATCATCAACCCAAAAACCCATGTGATGGATACCGATGAATTCTTTTCCCGCCCCATCACGGCTAGTTTCCTTTCCTGCTGCCATATCTGACTGGTATTCAATTAATGCTAAACTCATGACCCCATCTGATAAATAAATTACTTTGGCGTCTGGTGTCTCATTTTCAGCCATCCTATCCATTTCAAAAATCTTTTCGTAAAATTCTGCTGCCGCATAACGATCCGGCACAGACAACGCCAAATGCCTCAGTTTACCAGCCATTTTGCCAATCCATTCATAATTGTCGAAGTGATAGGTATAACTGAATTAAGAGCTATACCCTCCGCAGTAATTCACTGTATTGTTGTCATCGTACGTTGATGGGTCAAGCCTATGTAGCGGATGACGATTGCAATTCGTTGCAGACTATGATGTCAGACTGAGGGGTTCAAAAAGACTATAAATCTTTCTGTATTAGCAACGTAGGTGGTCATATTAATTTAGTCCCGTTGAGTATAAATTTTTTGTTACCCAAAGCTAATTTCTAATTGCTTTTTTTGTCAAGGTACTCAGCAATCGCCTGTTGACCGTCTTCAACGACGTAAAGATCCAAAATTTGCTAGTTTGCTTCCCTGTTACATGCGAACATCAGAAGGACAAAAATCTAGGTTTTAGGCACTGCAAAGAGTTTTTTTAAAACTTGTCTCAACACCACACAATGATCCAAGGTCAAATCGATATTGAATAATGCTCTCACAGTAATAAATTAGGAATAGATAGAGAGCGCCGTGAATCATAAATTAAAGAAGTAAAGTTTCTAAAAGTAACAATTAACATTTAGGGGCGGGAAAAAATGAAATTCGGAATTGGACAACCGGTTACTCGCAAGGAAGATCCTAAATTTCTGACGGGGCGAGGACGTTATGTGGATGATATAGAACTGCCTAATATGATCCATGGGTATGTTCTGAGATCAATACACGCAAATGCAATAATCAATTCCATTGACGTGAATTCTGCAAAAAATTCACCGGGTGTGATTTCAGTACTGACCGGTGAGGATTATGCCGCTGATGAAATTGGCAGTATTACCTGCGATTCCATAAATCCAATGCTATCTAAGGGTGAACCGCAATTACGGCCACACCCAGCTCTGATAAAAGATGCTGTGAAATGCGTTGGGGCGCCGGTCGTGTTTGTTGTGGCGGAGACACTTGTGCAGGCAAAGGATGCAGCTGAACTAATCCAGATTGATTATGAGATACTGCCTTCAGTCACGAGCGTTTTGAGTGTGCGTGAAAAAGATACACCTATCGTTTGGGAAGGAACGGAAAACAATATTTCTTTCACGTTCGGTATAGGGAATGAGGGTGATGTAGCTGAGGCGATAAAAAATGCAAGGCATATTACCAAAGCTACAATTGTTAACAACCGAATTACGACCAATTCAATGGAGCCGCGATCTTCGATCGGTGTGTATAACAAAGGAGAAGATAAGCTCACATTATATAGTAGCAACCAAAGCCCAAACCGTGTTCGCAGCGAACTTGCCCATACGATCTTGCATATCCCGGAAAATAAACTTCAAGTGATATCTCCGGATGTTGGTGGTGGGTTTGGAATGAAAGGGGGTTTTTACGGTGAGGACGTTTTGGTTTTGTGGGCTTCAAGAAAACTTGGCCGACCCGTGAAATGGACTTCTGAACGTCTGGAGTCTTTTGTTACAGATAGCCATGCCCGAGACGTAGTAGCAGATTGTGAAATGGTCTTTGATGCTGATGGCAAGGTCACGGGTCTCCGTGTATCCGCAGACTACAGTGTTGGGGCCTACGTCGCCCCTTCTGGTGGAATTTCTCCCATGTTTTTTACGTTACTGTTATCGGGTGTTTACGCTATACCAGCAATCTCCGTAGTTACGAGATGTCAGTTTACCAACACTATTTCAACGGCACCTTACCGAGGAGCTGGAAGGCCGGAGGCAGCATTCGTGCTTGAAAGACTTATGGATATGGCTGCGCAGGAATTAGGTGCAGATCCTGTCGAATTGCGGCGTAAAAATATGATCAAGTCTGATCAAATGCCCTACCAAACCGCTCTAAAGCACGCATATGACAGTGGCGAATTTGAGCAGATTATGGATGAAGCAGTTGAAAAATCTGAATGGCATAGTTTTCAAAGCAGACGGGAAAAATCAAAAATCGGTGGCAAGATTCGCGGGATTGGACTTGCCAGCTATTTAGAGGGTGCAGCCCCTTTTAACGAACGAATGGAAATCCGTTTTGATCCAGGAGGTGATGTGACAATAGTTGCAGGAACACACTCCCACGGACAGGGACACGAGACCGTTTATTCTCAAATGGTGTCGGAGTTTCTTGGTGTTCCTTTTGAAAGTATACGACTTATCCAAGGTGATACTGATAAAGTAGCCATGGGAAGGGGCACAGTAGGCTCAAGATCGATGACCGTTGGAGGGTCGGCATTATACCTGGCGGCGGAGGAAATTATCGAGAAAGGCAAAAAGATAGCAGGACATTTGCTTGAGGCAGGAGAGACAGACATAGAATTTGACAGTGGCGTTTTTAGCGTTGCTGGGACAGATAAACAAATAAATATCGTTGAAGTGGCCAAGAGTTCATATACCTTAGTGATGTGGCCACCTCATCTCGGTATGGGTCTGGAAGGTATTGGCACTTTTAATCCCGGAATGGGTAATTTCCCAAATGGCTGTCAGATTGCCGAAGTTGAAATTGATCCGGAGACAGGTAAGGTGGAACTCGTAAACTTGGTCATCGTGGGCGACGTCGGAACTGTCATAAATCCACTCCTTTTGGAAGGGCAAATCCACGGCGGTATTACCCAGGGAGTGGGGCAGGCAATACTTGAAAATATAGTTTATGAAGGGAAATCGGGACAGCTGCTTTCTGCTTCTTTTCAGGATTATACTATGCCGAGGGCCGATGACTTGCCTCTCTACGATGTCTCGTCCCATCCGGTTCCGACTACTACCAATCCACTCGGTGTTAAAGGGGCAGGGGAAACTGGTACCGTCGGTGCGCCGGCCGCCGTGTTAAACGCTATAGTAAATGCCTTGTCATCTGTCGGCGTTAAAGACATCGAAATGCCTGCTACTTCGGAGAAAGTCTGGCAGGCTTTGCAGAATGCAGCTTAGGTAATAAAAGTTTTTTGCATCATTGAGAAGCCATTGTTCTTTGTAAGTTTTTAAATTACTCGGTCGGAGATAGGCTTTGTGGGGTTAATTCCAAGTTTTCCATTAGTACATTTTGACTTTGGTGCGGTCAAAGAACTCGCACCTGAACTTGCGAATCGGAACATTTTTAAGCCACTATTTCTCACGGATCAGGGGGTGGTTGAACATGGGGTTTTGAAAAAAATAACTGATGTTTTGCCCTTAGGGCATACTTTTGCCGTTTTCGGCGAAATACCAGAGAATCCGACAATAAAAGGCATAGAACGAGCTTTGGAGATTTATAAGGAGCATAAATGTGACGGTATCGTTGCTCTCGGCGGCGGCTCCGTTTTGGATTCTGGAAAGGCACTTCGAGTTGTTACGACACAGGGGGGAGACGTAATAGATTTTCTTAAAGACCCCGATAGGATAGGCACCAATGTTGCGCCTTATATTACAATTCCTACAACGGCTGGAACGGGTGCGGAAATTACGTTTGGGGGAGGTATTCATCCTGAGACAAATGCGCCAGCGATGAGCATAAGGAGCCCACACGTCAAACCAGACCTGGCTATTTGCGATCCTGAATTAACTATTTCATTACCACCGCACCTGACAGCCGCCACGGGGATGGATGCGGTGACCCATTGTGTAGAAGGCTACCTATCCATCAATGCCAATGCACCCGCAGAGGCCATCGCATTAGACGGAATTCATCGTGCCTTATCATATATTGACCGTGCTGTGCGGGATGGGGCGGATAGGGAAGCCCGTTACAATATGGCTATGGCCGCTTTGGAAGGCGGCATGGCTATATATATGGGATTAGGTCCGATACATTCACTTTCCATGGCATTTGGCGATAGCCCATTGCATCATGGTACGCTCGTCACGGTTTCGATGCCGGCGGTAATGCGTTATTACAATGGGAAGATTGACGGCAAGTTAAACGCCATTGCCCATGCAATGGGTTTGGAAGGTGGATTGGGTGTTGGAGAGCGTATAGCCGTGCTAACGGAAAATATAAACTCTCGCCTTGGGCTCCCATCAGGCGTGAGGGAAATGGGGTATTCTAAAAATGATATTGAAGTTATTTTGGGAGATGCCTTAGACAGTCAGTTCAACATGACGGCGCCATTAAGACCCACCCGAGAGGAATACAGACAAATTATTGTTGAGGCGCTTGGTTAAGAAGATTTGAACCTTTTTAGCCCGCATTGGGTCCTTAATTTGCACCTAATTACAAGACCTTTGCCGTAAAGTACATGAGATATTTTCAAAATTAACCCAAAAATCATCCGGAAATTACGGCAATCGTACGACTACGGAATGATGACAGAACGTAAAAAATAAGTGAAGTTGGGAGGTGATTCAAAAGCCCCTGAGAGACGTCTGAAGCCGTGTTTTAACTGTTAACGATACGGGGTAGTTGAACACCCCTATACTTAAATTCTCGACTTGATTTTAAAAATCAGGCAACGGATAAATTTTCTATCTGATACGTTGCAATACGCGACCATGTTGATTTAACCATATCCGGGCTTGTTTAGGTTTCACGCCGAACGTTCCTACAATTTGCCAAAATTCTGGACCGTGATCCATGTGTTTCAAATGGGATACCTCATGGGCAATCACATAATTGAGAACCCACTCAGGTGTCATGATCAGGCGCCAGCAAAATGATAAGTTTCCTTGATTAGAGCAAGACCCCCAACGAGATTTTGTGTCCCGTATCGATATACGGTTTATTTTACATTCCAACTGAGATGCCATGTTATGGGCCCGGGGAGCGATGATTTCTTTGGTATATTTTTTTAGCCAATCGACAATCCTTCTGTGTAGATGCTCGATTTTACCCGATGTAATCATCTCTGATCCAATCAACTGGACCCCCATTTTCAAATCCGGTCGGTGCCGTATGGTAATGAGGTGCCCCATCAGGGTTAAAGATTGGCCGTCGGTCAGCGTGATTTTAGGCGGTAATCCCTTTATTTTATCAAATATCCAATCGACCTTCTCGTTAACCAGTGATAGTGCTTCTGTTTTGGATGCATGGGGCGGTAGCGTAATAATTGCCCCTCCGGTTTCCTGGTCAACACGCAGTATGAGGCGTTTTGCCTTGGCGTTATATCTTAGGCGTAGGGGTATTTTGTGACCATTGTAGGCAATGTTTCTTGGGAAGCTCATATTAATCAGTTTCAGAAGTACCGTTTGGCCACGAAACTATATGATTTTCAAGGTTCCTTGCCTTAGGTTCGTCAATGGCTCTATTACGTACGGAGATCCCAGCCTGGTGTACAGTTTCCGGATCACCCGAAACGAGTGGGTGCCACCAGTAAAGGTCTTTTCCTTCATCAATTAATCTATAGGCACAAGTTGCAGGAAGCCATGGAATATTGCATAGGTTTGCGGCCGTTAGTTTGACGCAATCGTGAATTAGAAGCGTACGGTTATGATAGTTTGTGCAACGGCATTTCCCTATATCCAGCAATGAGCATGCAACCTCCGTATAGAAAATTTCTGCTGTGTCTTCATCTTCCAGTTTATGTAGGCAGCATTTTCCGCAGCCATCGCAAAGGGATTCCCATTCATCGATCGATAGTTCTTTTAAGGACTTTTGTTTCCAAAAGGGCAATCCAATTTCGTCTGCATTTGAAGATAGTTTTTCTTCTATAGGAATACCCATATACTCTAATAGCATAGGATTATATTTAGATACACTCCTGAAAACAGGAGAGACGTCTAGTATTTTTGGACAAGCATTACTGTGGTTAAATATTATTGTTGGGGATTTTCACATGGTTGGTAACTGACGATTTTTTGCTATGTGATCATTGTAATATCATGTTTCTTATGGGTCTATCGGGATTAAGTGGCGGGTTTGATCCGCTTATATTGCTCGTGGCTGGCCTGATAGTTGAGGCCATCATTGGACACTTGCCAATTGTCAGACAATGGCAGGGAAATCCAACATATATAATGCGTCGTTATGTCCTTTGGTGTGATGACAAACTTAATCGAGAGAGCCGTTCTGGGGGGGATCGTGCTATACGGGGAGGGCTTGCCGTATTGTTTCTGATTCTTTTGTCTGGAAGTGTTGGCTGGGTGCTAGCTAGTTTATCCCAAACAATCCAGTTAATCTGGATCTTGGAGTTGTGGTTAGTCATCATCTTAATCAATCAAAGAGAAACGCACGCCAAGGTTCAAAGAATTGGCCGAGCTTTACGGCAAAATGATTTGCGAGCCGCTCAAAATAATCTTGGTCAAATTACTACGGAGGCAATCGATCAATCAGATACATTTAAAGTTGCCAGATCGGGACTAGAGGTTTGTGCAAACGCCATGGCAAGAGACGTCGTTGCGCCAGTGTTCTGGTATGTCCTTTTTGGTCTTCCTGGTCTTTTGGTTTGTACCTCGGTTTCAATAATGGCTCAGCAGATAGGCACTGGAATACAGAAGTATCAAGCCTTTGGATTTTCTGCAGCACGTCTGAATGACATTTTTCAGTTCGTCCCCGCGCGCATCGCGGGACTACTAATCGTAATTGCTTCAATTTTTGTGCCAACTGCAAAGCCGGGGGGTGCTTTCAAGATAATGATGCGTGACGCCGGCAAGCACCATTCTTTTGTCACTGGTTGGCCATTGAGCGCCATGGCAGGTGCTCTGTCGCTAGCTTTTTCGGGTACTCATAAATCTGCCGGTGAACCGGCATTTGTAACCTGGGTAGGGGATGGTAATGCAAAAATAACTGACCGGGATATTAGTCTCGGTTTATATCTGTATAGTGTTTCCTGTTTGGTCAATTTAGCAGTGGTGGCAGGGTTAACGGCATTTAGGATGATGTGAGAGAGTTATTTTTCCGGTCCGGTGCCGAGTATAAAGTTTAATGCTTGGATCTCTAGTTATCCGTTGATAGCTTGATTTCTCGCCCTGTGTCAGGTGGGGTAGGATTATATTTTCTGGGCAGAGTGGCGTTTTGAAATTTTAGCCGTCAAGATCAATTCCATTTCAAGGTTAATGGATCTAAACGGGAATGATTTTGAGGGCTACGTAGCGGGCCCCTTCGAGACGGAGTTAGCAATCCAGTGATAACGGCTATTATGAAGATCTCCTCGGTTTAGTTGGGGATCAAAAAGAGCTACTGCTATAGCTTAAAAATTCTGGGACTGCCGCTCCCCGCGCGACTGAAGAGTTTAAAACAAAGAGAAATAAATTGGTGGTTAAAACTGAAGACACCCAACGAGACGAGACAAAACTTCGAAAGAGATCGGTGTTAATCTCAGGACACCAGACGAGTATATCCATTGAGGACGCATTTTGGATTGAGTTAAAATCTATATGTAAACAGGAAACAAAATCCCTAAATGAGATTGCGACGGAAGTTGATGAAAGACGGTCGGGAAACCTTTCTAGTGCTTTACGCGTTTTTATTCTTAACTACAAAGCCCAAGATAGGTTGACGTGAAGAAAATTTATCGACTCAATCCTCTTAGTATATTTTTTAAAATATCCTCTGGTTTAGGATTTGACGGAGGTGCGTTCTGTTTTGTTTTAGGTTTCCGTTGCGGCGAACGTTTTGTACTAGACTGTCGAGGGGATGATATGGAAGGCGAAACGGGTAAAAATTCTTGTAAGATAGACCCTACCCCTTTCTTCTTAAGTATTTGATCTATTTTTTTTCCTAATTTTCCAGGTATCCGAATGCCGCTTTTTGAAAATTTGCTCGTATCAAGTTTTACGTTTGGCTGATCCAACAAACCGCTAATGTGGAATGGGATCGTTTTTGGCCCTGCTTGCTCCATCAAGGCCTGCATTAGGACATTCTGGGAAAGGTTTAGGGTGCCCGTCGCATCTAGTCGCCAATTAGGAAAATCAATAACGCCCTTGGCTGTGCCGCTTCCTATACCTGACGTCAAGTTTGTATTTTTAAATTTAGCAATACCGTTAACGACCTGGAAGAGACCATGGAGTTTAGCTTTTTCGGATCCTCCCTTACCACCAATTACTCCTGCAAATTTGTTGAGTGATGATAGTAAAATTGAAATACTGGAGAAAGCCGACCCGCGCTTGCTCCCACTCGAGATATCTACGTCGTTGAAAGAAAATGAACCCGATCCGTTAAGGTGTGAAACTAGATCCGCAACACTCCGTCCCTTGGTGTGGTAATTACCAGTTAAGTCCAGTGTACCGGATTTTAAAGTTCTATCTTCGAGCGCCCATAATGCTAGCGGTAAATTCATTCGATTAAGGGTGAATTGAGTCTGATATTGGCTGTTTTTGTTTGATGTGGTGACTTTCCCGTCGAGCTTTAGCTTCCCTTCGAATAGATTTCCTGTGGCCTCATGAATTTTTAAGCTGCCATTTTGCAAGTTCGCCCTAAGCTTGAAACTCTTTAATTTTAACTTATTGAATTTAAGTTGTGGGGTTTCCAGTGCAAATTTTCCATCAAATTTACTTAAAAAAGAGATGTCAATCGGCGAACCTGACCATCTTCCTGAGTTTTTTTTGGCCACGTAAATAATTTCATCTGTTTTGGTTTTGTGCGTCGTGGCGTTAGACCAGGGTGTATTATAAAAAACGCGGCTTGGAGAAACGACTTTTAGTGCATATTCCCGGTTTACACCCTCAAAGAAATAAGACAGCGTTTTGTTGGGTAGAAAGTCATCAAGATTGATACCACTTGTAGCTAGGTTTGCAATTATGGATGGTCGTGGTTTATCGATTTTGACCTTTAAATCACCCCCCAGCTTAAGGCCAAATAAATTACCGGTGATTTGACTAAGGGATAAGGATCTACTCGATGCTTCCAATTCCCCTGATAAGTTAACACGATTATTCTTACTCGTCGTGGGATTGTATGAAATGTTGAAGGTGCGTAGTAATTTGGCCAGGTCTGGATGGATTAATTTCATTTGTCCTGTAACTGACGGAATATTATCAAAGGGTTGAGCTTTGCCTCTCAGGTTAAAGTTTCCCTTTTGCATACTGAGATTTGCAGAGAATTTTAGGCGGTTAGGTTTTCCATTCAGAATTGCTTTAAGTCGAATTGCACCTGAGCTCAATGACCGTATAGGTGGGTTGATACCCAAGATTTTAAGAGAGTGGCCAAGTGAATTTCCACGAAAATTTATTCTAAAA
>Ga0209403_10000302_pt1 | contig 77335 bp, 63 predicted proteins | sample ArcticOcean_MG_C_8_FD_187440 | JGI IMG/M metagenome (GOLD analysis project Ga0209403, IMG submission 187440) | Marine microbial communities from western Arctic Ocean - ArcticOcean_MG_CB11_86 (SPAdes) (version 2) | ecosystem: Environmental > Aquatic > Marine > Oceanic | place: Arctic Ocean...
AGGTGGTCACCAAGTAGAACATTGGCAGACCCTGGAACGACGGCGGGAGTCTCACTTAACATTGCCCCAAACCTGTCCAACTGACGGGGTCCACCTTAATCATCCAGTTTATGCTCAGCGTTGTCCCGTCAGCCGAGCCAGATGAGTGGTTACGTAAGCAACAAGTTATAGTAGGAAATTTCCCTACTATTGCAGGTACAGTGCTATTTGCAGATGAGCCACAATCCTTTTTACCAAAGCGTAGTGGATTAAAAATTGAACGATATGCCACGACCGATCGGGAAGGAACACGCGAAACGATGGTTGGCGATCCAATTACCATCGAAGGGAGCGCTTACGACCTTATACATAGCGCCGTAACAAAGACACAAGAAATTATTAGTCATATTCCCAAACTGGGTGATACCGGACTTGAAGAAGTCAGCTATCCACCTGTCACTCTTCATGAAATCATCACAAATGCGGTCCTCCACCGGGATTACTCCATCGCCGATGATATCCATGGCCGAATATTTGATAATCGAATAGAAGTAGAAAGTCCGGGAACGCTTCCCGCCCATATCACAGAGGCGCATATTTTGAGAGAGCGTTTCGCCAGGAATCCGCTCATCGTTCGGCTAATCAACAAATTCCCGGAGCCACCGAACAAGGATGTGGGCGAAGGGTTAAATACTGCATTCGCTGCAATGAAATTGATGCGGCTACGTGAGCCGGAAGTTCATCAATCGGCCTATTCAGTGCTTGTGAACATCAACCACACAAGGCTTTCTTCGCCAGAAGATACGGTCATGGAATACCTAAAGGACAATCCACAAATCACCAACACCATTGGGCGGGAAATGACTGGCCTCCGTTCTGAAAACACCATGAAAAACGTGTTCAGCAGGCTCCGGACAAGGGGTTTGATAGAACCTGTGCCAAATACGCGTGGACGAACCTCGGCTTGGCAGCTCGTAGACGCCGAAAAGAATATCGTCCAGCGAAACACCAACTCAGATGGAGATGCCGTTCAAGGCGTCCTGATACCTCCAGAATAGTCGGTCACCAACGTTATGTCCGTTTGACAAGCCCCACCCGCCTTGATACGATTCCTGGGTTAAAACATTGCGAATTCCGCTAAGAACGGGAGTAGTAAGGATACCCTGCCTGAGAGAGCCGGTGGTTGGTGTGAATCCGGTGGCAGTAGGGTCCCGAACTCGCCCGGGAGCGGCCCGCCTGAAACAGCAGTAAGGCGCGGCGGTTGACACCGATAACAAGTCTTCGAGGGACCACACGGCGCAACCCCGAACGGTCGGGACGTGAGGCCTAAAGAAGGGTGGTACCACGGCTTTATAGCCCGTCCCTTCCATGTGGGATGGGTTTTTTTATTGGGATTTTTGTCCTTCGACCAGCTCAGGATGAGCGAATAACGGGGATCGATAAGATGGAACTAACTGGCGCTGAAATAGTCTGCGAAAGCCTTCTGAAAGAGGGCGCTGATGTGGTCTTCGGACTGCCCGGCGGAGCTGTGCTGCCCCTGTACGGAGCCCTCTCCAAATACCCGGGCGTGCGCCATATATTGGTGCGCCACGAGCAGGCCGCCGCCATGGCCGCCGACGGCTACGCCCGCGCTACCGGCAAGGTCGGCGTCTGCATCGCCACTTCCGGCCCCGGCGCCACCAACCTGGTCACCGGAATCGCCGCCGCCCAGATGGACTCGGTCCCCATGGTCGCCATCACCGGCCAGGTGCCCAGGCCCTACATCGGCCGCGACGCATTCCAAGAAACAGATGTCACCGGCGTAACCCTGCCCATCACCAAGCACAACATGCTGGTCATGGACGTTAAAGACGTTGCCCAGGCCATCCACGACGCTTTCCACATCGCCCGAACCGGACGACCCGGGCCGGTCCTAGTTGACATTCCCAGAGACGTTTTACTGGGCGACAAGACGGAATTCGTCTGGCCCACCGAGACCAAACTGCCCGGATACAAGATTCCCGGCGAGGCACCTGAGGACCAGGTAGCCGCCGCTGCCGAGTTGATCAACAAGGCCGAGAATCCGCTGATCATGGCCGGCCACGGCGTGCTCATCTCCCATTCCTACGGTCTGATGACCGAGATTGCGGAGAAGGCCCAGATTCCGGTAATTACGACGCTTTTGGGCATCAGCTCTATCCCGTCCGACCACGAACTGAACCTCGGTATGTCGGGCATGCACGGAATGGCCTACTCCAACCTGGCCATCGACGAAGCCGACCTGATCATCGGGTTGGGCATGCGGTTCGACGACCGGGTCACTGGCCGGATATCCGACTTTGCACCCAACGCCAAGTTCGTCCATATCGACATCGACGCCTCTGAGATTGGCAAGAACGTCGAGACCAGCGTGGGCATGGTCGGCGACTTAAAAGCGGTGCTGACCCAGATGCTGCCCAAGATCGAAGCCAACGTCCACATCGACTGGCTGCGCCGTATCGACGAATTGAAGGCGCAGCACCCGTCCCACGTGGTACGGGAGTCTGACGAGCTACTGCCCCAGTACGTACTGCAACGTTTGACCGAGACCACTCAGGGCCGGGGTATCGTCGTCACCGGCGTCGGCCAACACCAGATGTGGGCCGCGCAGCACTGCAAGTTCACCGACCCGAACACGTTTATCACCTCAGGCGGACTCGGCACAATGGGATTCGAGGTACCGGCTGCCCTAGGCGCGCAGGTGGGCCGTCCCGACACCGTCGTGTGGTCGGTCTGCGGCGACGGCGGGTTCCAGATGACCATGTGCGACATCGCCACTGCGGTTGAGAGCGGCGCCGACGTTAAATTCGCCATCCTGAACAACACCAACCTGGGCATGGTCCACCAGTTGCAAGATGTCTTCTTCGAAAAAGATTTCATGGCCAGCGAGTTTTCGGCCAACCCCGACTTCGTAAAGATCGCCGAGGCTTACGGCATCCGGGGCATCCGCGTCACCAAGAAGGACGAGGTGGTGGACGCCGTGCAGCAGGCCATGGAGACCGCCGGGCCTGTGATCGTCGACTTCATGGTGAAGCAGGACGAGATCGTCTTCCCATTCATCCCGTCCGGCCAATCGGTCAATGAGATGCTGGAAGAACCAGCGCCGAAAGAGACTACCTAAGATGGCCCAATTAAATAACACTCAACAACATACGTTGATCGCCATGGTCGAAGACAAGCCAGGTGTATTGACCCGCGTGGCCAGCATGTTCCGCCGGCGCGGTTTCAACATCGCCAGTCTGGCGGTTGGCAGCAGTGAACAGCCCGGCATCTCACGTATGACATTTGTGGTCAACGGCGACGAATACACCGTGGGCCAGGTGGCCAAACAATTGGACAAGTTGATCGACGTCTTAGAAGTCGCCGATATCACCAGCGAGCGTATCGTCACCCGTGAAATTGCCCTGATCAAGGTCAAGACGACCCAGGTAACCCGGGGTGAGATCATTCAGATAGTTAACCTCTTCCGGGCCAACATCATCGATGTCGGCAGCGAGTCGATGGTCATTGAGATCACCGGGGAAGAGGACAAGATAAACGCCCTGCACAATCTGCTGGCCCCCTTCGGCGTCATTGAGATGCTGCGGTCCGGGCTGGTGGCGATGGTGCGGGGAGAAGCCAACGGTCTGCCCAACGAAAACGGAAACGCCAATGGCCAGGTCAACGGCCACTCTTAAATACGAAAGTCACGCAGCATAAGACGAACCGGGAGAAGGACAAAACAAAGATGGTAGACGTTTATTACGACAAAGATGCAGACCTTAAATTTCTGGAGGGCAAGACCATCGGCATGGTCGGCTACGGCAGCCAGGGCCACGCTCACGCCCTCAACCTGAAGGACAACGGCCAGAACGTGGTTGTTGGTCTCTACCCCGAAAGCAAGAGCCGGGCCGTCGCCGAAGCCGCGGGTCTGCGGGTCGCCGACGTACCCGACGTGGCCAAAGAGGCCGACGTGCTGATGATGGTCATACCCGACCACATCCAGGGCCGCATCTACCGCGAGCAGATCGAGCCCAACCTGAGGCCGGGCAGCGCCTTCATGGTCGCCCACGGCTTCAGCATCCACTACAAAGAGATCGTGGTACCCGATTCCGTCGACGTCATGATGGTTGCCCCAAAGGCCCCCGGCCACCGCATGCGTGAGTTATTCACCGAGGGTGTCGGAGTGCCCAGCCTGCTGGCCGTGCACCAAGACGCCACCGGCAACGCCAAGGACATCGGCCTGGCCTACGCCAAGGGCGTCGGCAGCACTGGCGCCGGCGTGCTGATGACCACCATCAAGAACGAGACTGAAAGCGACCTATTCGGCGAGCAAGCCATCCTATGCGGCGGCGTAAGCGCGCTGGTCAAAGCGGCCTTCGACACGCTGGTCGAAGGTGGCTACCCCGCGGAGATTGCGTTCTTTGAGTGCCTGCACGAGCTGAAGATGATCGTCGACCTGATGTACCAGGGCGGCTTCAACTACATGCGCTTCTCCGTCAGCGACACTGCCGAGTACGGTGACCTGACCCGTGGTCCTCGCATCATCGACGAGCACGTTAAAGACAACATGCGTGCCATTTTGAAAGAGATCCAAGACGGCACTTTCGCCAAGGAATGGATCGCCGAGAACGACGAAGGCCGCCCTCGGTTCACTCCTCTGCGGGAAGAGGCCCAACACAGCCAGATCGAGGACATCGGCAAGGAACTTCGCGCCATGATGCCCTGGATGGACCCCAAATAGGCGGCTCGCCGCGTTTTCATATGATTTGTCTGCGGCGAAAGCCGCAGCGATTTCCTGTCGTGAATTCCCACAATCGGGATAGGTCAACAACACAGAATAACTGGAGCAATATCATGAGGAATCTGGAGGCGTTGAGTGTAGTCAATCATCGCCCGCTGGTCCTGGCAGGGCTGGCGGCGGTTGACTACGCAGCCCTGGCGACCCTTTCTGACAGCCGCAGTTAGCGGACACACAGCACCACCCAAATTCAGTAAACAGAAAGGGATATAGGTAACAGAGATGGCTAAAGAAAGAGTATTGCTCTTGGACACGACTCTCCGTGACGGAGAGCAATCGGCCGGCATCGGCATGACCGGCGTCGAGAAGATGGAGATCGCCCGTCAACTGCAGAAGATGCAGGTGGATATTATCGAAGCCGGCTTCGCGGCCAGCTCGCCCGGCGACTTTGAAGCGGTGTCCAACATCGCCAAAGAGATTGAAGGTCCGATAATCGCCTCCCTGGCAAGGGCCGTCGCCGACGACGTGGACCAGGCCGCCAAGGCCGTGGAACACTCCAAGCGGCCCCGCATCCACGTGTTTCTCTCCTCATCAGAGATCCACCAGATGCACCAACTGCGCAAGAACCGGGAAGACGTCCTGGAGATGGCCATCAACAGCGTAGCGCGGGCCAAGGGGTACTGCGATGACGTGGAGTTCTCGCCCATGGACGCCACCCGCACCAACCCCGAGTACCTGTTCCACATGCTGGAAGAGGTGATCAAGGCCGGCGCGACCACCATCAACATCGCCGACACCGTGGGCTACGCCATCCCTTCGGCCACCGGCTTCGGCCAACTGCTGAAGGATGTTCAGGCCAACGTCAAAGGCATTGAAAACGTCACACTGAGCGTCCATTGCCACAACGACCTGGGACTGGCCGTGGCCAACAGCCTGATCGCAGTGGAGTTCGGTGCGCGCCAGGTGGAGGGCTGCATCAACGGCATCGGCGAAAGGGCCGGCAACGCTTCCATCGAAGAGATCATCATGGGTCTAGACACCCGGAAGGACCACTTCGGTATCGAGATCAATGCCGACACCACCCAGATCTACAGCGCCAGCCGAATGGTCAGCCGCATCACCGGCATGGCCGTCCAGGCCAACAAGGCCATCGTGGGCGAGAACGCCTTCCGTCACGCTTCCGGCATCCACCAGGACGGCGTGCTGAAAAACCGCTCCACCTACGAAGTCATGCAGCCGGAGCGCGTTGGCGTCCCCGGCAACACCCTGGTGCTGGGCAAGCTCAGCGGCCGGGCCGGTCTGCAATCACGGCTGGAAGACCTGGGTTACAACCTCTCGAGAGAGGACTTAGGCAAGGTTTTCGAGTCCTTCAAAGACCTGGCCGACAAGAAACGCGAAGTCACCGACCGCGACCTGGAGATCCTCATGGACGAGGAGAAGCGGACGGCCACCGAGCCCATCAGCTACACCCTGGACCATGTGCAGTTCACCGGCGGCGACCAGGGCATCCCCACCGCCACCGTCAAACTGATCGGGCCTGATGGCGAGTCCATCACCGACGCCTGCACCGGCAACGGTCCGGTGGACGCGGTCTGCAACGCCATCGACCGGGCCATCGGCTCCGAGTCCAAACTGGTGGACTTCAATGTCCAGGCGGTAACCGAGGGCATCGACTCTCAGGGCACCGTCACCATCCGCATCGAGAAGGACGGCCGCAAGTACACGGGCCGGGGAGCTGACACCGACATCATCGTCGCCAGCGCCAAGGCCTACCTCAGCGCGGTCAACCGACAACTGGCCTCCGACGAGGAGTCCAACGTCCCCGCCCTAGGCAGCACGCCCGACTAGATTGCGGGGTAAAACAGCAAAAAAAAGAGGCCGTCCCAATCGACCGGGACGGCCTTTTTTTATTGTGTCGGCACCCTGACAACGATCTGCCCGAAGTCTCGGCAATTCGTAGGGGCGGGTTTCTAACCCGCCCGGCCCAGCCGCCTACCTAGCCCGAATTCCGAAAACCCGCTCATAGTGAACCTGTCGAACCGCATATCTCAGCAATAACTATTTCGCAAGCAATCGTCCTTCGACATGCTCAGGATGAACGGCTGTGAGGTCGGTTTTAAGGTTAATTTAGACTTTGGCGAGAAGGGCGGGTCAGAGACCCGCGCCTACGGGGTTCCCTGAAACCAGACCGCGGCTACTTAGACCGCTCCGGCCAAACCGGGTCATGGTGGCCTAGGGGCACGGATGGGCGGGCCCAGCGGGGTGGGGTCTCGGACAGACCTATAACCGTTCCGAGATGTCCTAGCTTGCCCATTGGGGTGTCGCTGCTCGTGGACCAGGCGGCCACTTCTTCAGGGGTGAATTCCCCAGGTATGTTCTTGAGTTGCGACTCGGGTATCTCGCCCTGGCTGACCAGCCAGCGGCCAACCTGGGCCAGCGATATTCGCACCAACCAACTGCCGCCCTCGTGGACGCGCTTGTTCAGCGCCACCATGCCGCCGAAGGCCATCAAGTAGCCAGTAAGGTAGTCGATGGCTGACACCGGGTAGAACTGCGGGCCGGGAGCCGCGCCCGGGAACAGGTCGCCCTGGCGGCTGGTGATGCCGCTGACGGTCTGCACCACAGTGTCGAAGCCCCGGCGCGACGCCCAAGGCCCCTCGTGGCTGAAGGCGCAGAGTGAGATATATACGATGCCAGGTCTCAACTCAGCCAGTTCCTCGGGTGATAGCCCGCGACCGCCCAGTGTACCGGGCCGGTAGCCTTGGGAAAACACATCTGTCTGGCGGACCAGCCCGCGCAGGGTCTCCCTTTGGTTGTCGTCACGCAGGTCCAGTTGGGCGTTCAGCTTGCCGTGGCCGGTGTCATATTCCTGGTAACCGATGTTGGGTAAATGACCGGCGGTGATCTTCATGACATCGGCCCCATGCTCGGCCAGAGTCCGGGCGCAGGTGGGCCCAGCCAGCACCCGCGTTAGGTCCAACACACGCACCCCAGACAAAGGCCGAGTTCCTTCGGGCAATGCCTCGGGAGGCGCCTCGCCTATTTTGACGATCTCCATCAATGGGAGAGCGGCGATGGCGGCAGCCTGGGGGTGCTTGGCCCACTCTTCCATGGTCCGCACCATGCCTCCGGCCCCTTTGGCCTCTATGATGGCTTCTTCCAGGTCCTGGGCGTTCCATTGGGCTACCGCCTTGGTCACCGCATCCCGGTCTTCGGCCACGCCCAAAACGCTGAGAGCGGCGGCCCGGTGGTTGGGGAAATTGCAGTGCAGGTAGCTCCAGCGTCCGTCTTTGGTCGGGTAGGTGCCCATGACGGTGTTGCGTTCGGTTGAGATGCCGGCGCCGTCCATCTGCATGTATTTCCCACTGCGTAGTGATGCAGTCGCCCGGCGCGCGTCCACGGAAACCTGTTGGCGGCGTCCGGTGCGGGTTTCCCAAAGGTCAGAAACGGCGAGACCAACCGCGCTGAGGGCAGCAGTTGCAGTGTCCCCGACACGGAACGAGGTGGGCAGTATGGGATCGGTGCCACCGGTGATCGTCAGTTCTTTGGTGCGGTCTTCGCTCCATCCTGCGAAGGGTAGAAGAGTTTTTAGAATCTCGTTGGCCATGTCAGGGAAATCTCCTTCGGATATGAGGGCTTTGCTTCTAGACAGCTTATATTACCCGATGGATCAAGCGTTAGGATGCACCGGTGACTTCAGCGCTGGCTTCGTTGCCCCGCGTCTGTTCCATGATAGATTAATGGACGACTACTTCAGAGAATCACAGGCTTAGCTGATGGAAAACCCAAAAACCACCTCGGAAATGACCCAGGTTGCACTGGGCACGCATGCCAGGCCTGTCTGGTCGTCCCAAACGATTTTTATCATCGCTTCCATCGCCGGGGTGGTCGGACTGGGAAATATCTGGCGCTTCCCGTACATGGTGGGCCAGAACGGTGGTGGCACGTTCATAGTTGCCTACGCAATCTGCATCCTGGCCATCGGCCTTCCGATCATGATCTTAGAGTCCAGCGCGGGCAATCTTACTGAGCGAGGGCCTGTGGGGACATTCCGGCACATCAACCGGACATGGGGCCCGTGGGTCGGTTGGCTTCTTGTCGCCCTGACCGTCACCATCATGAGTTACTACTTCGTAGTCACAGGATGGACCCTTGGCTACACCGTTGACGCCATACGGGGCAGCCTGGGGCCTTTTGAGGAATTCACCGCTGGATACTCATCTATCTGGTATTTTCTGATTGTCGCCGCGCTGGTTCTGGCGGTTATGTGGAACGGGATAGAGCACATCGAAAAGATCAGCCGGATCATGCTGCCGCTGCTGGTGGTTGGAGTGGGCGGCATGGCTATCTACTCCCAGACTCTGGATGGAGCGGGACAGGCAAACGATTTCTACTTCAGCTTCGACTCGGACATATTCTTTCGCCTCCAAACATGGCGTATGGCAGCGGGTCAGGCCTTCTATTCATTGAGCATCGGCCTGGCCCTGCTCATCACTTACGGCAGCTACACGCCCAAGGGAGTGAATATAGTCGGGTCGTCAATCGCCATCGTCGCCACCAATTCTTTCGTCTCGATCATGGCCGGTCTGATGGTCTTCCCGATCGTTTTCACCTTCGGGATAGTCCCGGAAACCGGCAGCCAACTATCGTTCACCGCCTTCCCCGCTGTGTTTGGAGAGCTTAACGGCGGCAGGGCCATCAGCGTAGTCTTCTTCGTCCTCCTGTTCCTGGCCGCCTTCACTTCCTGCACCGGCGGGCTGGCGGTGGTGCTGGCGCCCATCCGAGACGAATTCAAATTGCCCAGATGGGCTGCGGCGTCGATCGGTGTGGCGGTGGTTACGCTGTTGGGGATCCCGTCCGCCCTCAGCTTCACATCCACAGGTCTGGAGGTGAACGGAAAACCATTCTTGGACCTGATGGACCAGATCGCCGGTTCGGGAGTGGTGATCGTCGCGGGCATATTGGGGGCAGCGCTGATCGCTTGGATCATCCCCAAAGCGGACCTTTTGGCAGCGATGAACTCCAGGCTCCCGAATGGCTGGATCATATACCTTGGCCGGCTCTTGCCCATCGGCGCGGCAGCAATCTTGTTAGCCGCCCTACTGCGCTGATCTGGTAGGCGACTGAAAGATCTATACCAGCTTCATCTGGAAGCCGGTGTCTTGTTTCTGACCTCGACTGGCTAGGTGGACAGCCGGGTAGCCCATCTCCCGAAGTTTGGCGGCCAGGTCGGGGAAGCCGTTCACCGTGTAGACCTGTTTGGGAGAGACGGCCTGGACGTACTCCACCAGTTCGTTGAAATCTGGGTGGTCGCTGTAGGGCAGGCTGGCATCGGCGCCACGGCCCCAGGGCATGGAGCCTGATGTCGCCCAGCCGGTCATCTCGAGGGTCCGTTTTCCCCTGAACTGTTTCAGTACCTCGCGCCGCTTTCCCGGCGGGAAGAGCAGCACCCAACCCTCGGGCCACTCGCCTTCAAACATCATCACCTTGCCGGGGAATGTGACGCCGGCGTCCAGGTAGACCTGCGTACCGAGATAGATACTTTCTTCGATCAGGACATCGAACCCCGCTCCCAATAGATGGTGGAGCAGTTCCTGAGACTTGCCCAGCCGCCAACCCTGAATCACCGGGTGTTGGCCTCGGGACAACCACATCCGCAACGTCTTGAACGCGGTCTCCAAGACCTGGTCCTCCGGCGGGAACACGTATTCGGGCCGGCCGTAGGTGGCCTCGATGACCAGCGTGTCGCAGGGAACGGCTTCCAGGGGCTCGTTAGTAGGACTTGGCCGGCTCTTGATATCACCGGTGTAGAGCAGCCTCTCGCCGGTCGATTTAGACTCGATTAGCGCTTGGGCCGAGCCGAGACAATGGCCTGCGGGGTGCAGCGTCATGGTATAAGCCGGGGTGTCTAAGGGCTGGTGGTAATCGAGGAGGATGGGGTCTGACTTCTGCAGATAATCGCCCAACAACATAGCCGTATTGGGGGTTAGCACGGGTCGGTCGTGGCGGCCGGTATGGTCGGAGTGGGCGTGGGAAATCAGACTTAACTCGCGCTTTCTAGTCGAGTCCAGCCAGAGATCCAACTCGGGCAGATATACCCCGCTTTTGAACACCGCCTGCACGTACACCTCACTCAAAAGCCGAACCAGTGGACCAACAAAATCTCACTGGAGGCAACGCGGGCAAGTATATCACGCAGTTGTGCGCCAACCATGAGATTTTGTCGGGCGGGATAGGTGTTTCACGCCGAATTGTGCTGTATACTTGGCGCGCTCATGGGTGTGATTCCAGTCGCGCTCAAATCTTGATTTCTGATAAGGAGGGAATATGCCGGCACAAGTTGGCGATGTGGCCCCGGAATTTAAACTTCCGTCTGTAGATGGGGACGTTTCCCTTAGCGATTATAAGGGCAAGAAGATCGTTGTCCTTTCGTTCCATGTGTTCGATTTCACCGCTGGTTGAACGGCCCAAGCAACCTCGTTCCGCACGGAGTACAAGCGGTTCGAGGATAACAATGCCCAGGTCTTGGGCATCAGTTGCGATACAGTTCCATCCCACAAGGCATGGAGCACGGCATTGGGCGGGCTTCCCTACCCGGAGCTGTCCGACTTCCACCCCAAAGGTAAAGCCAGCATGGCATACGATCTTTACAATGAAGAGCGCGGGGCCAGCAAGCGCGCCGTGATCATCATCGACAAAGGGGGTGTGATTCGTTTCCGTGAGGAGTACGAACCCGGCACCCTGCCAAACCCGGTAGACATCTTCGGAGTGATGGAAGGGCTCGGCTAGCACGGCATACCGGACATCTGGATACTAAAAAGGGCGTCCTTCCTCGTCATTACATGGAAGGACGCCCTTTTGCTTGTCATTATTATGTCCGGTCATTCAAAGGTCATGCACCGGCTCATAATTCGCAAAAGAAAAACCGTCCTTCAGTTCAAGGACGGTCTTTTAATTATCAGGGAGTGGGTGGCCAGGTTAGCTTATGGCTGTTATTCGCTGCACCAGGTAACGGAGCGTCCCCTTGGGGACATTGATCGTCACCTCTTCTCCGACCATGCGGTCCAAGAGGGCCTGCCCGACTGGGGAGGTGGTGGAAATCTTACCCTCGGAAACGTCGGCTTCGTGGACGTCCACCAGGGTGTAGGCGAGGGTCTTGCCGGAGTTGGTGTCTTTGAGGGTTACCTTGGCGCCGACCGAAGAGCGGGCTACCTTTGATGATGCGCCCTCGGGGAGTATCTGGGCATTGTTGATGCTGGCTTCCAGCTCACGGATTCGGAGTTCGACGATACCCTGCTGGTCTTTGGCTGCGTCGAGAGGGGCGTTCTCACGGAAGTCTTTGTCGGCCATGGCCCGTTTGATATCTTCCAAGACGAGTGCCCGCTGGTCTTTGAGGTCGTCTAGTTGGGCAACCAGGCGGTCATAGCCTTCCTGACTGAGCTGGGATCCGGTGAAAGCGGAACGGCCGTTGGCGCGAGTGCCGGTCTTTGCGGCGGCAGTGGAGCGACGAGTTCGGGGGACTCTGAGGTGGGATGCCAGTCCATTTGCGATCCATCCCTGGTCTTTCCAGTAAGCGAGGAAAACCTTGACTGGGCTCAACCGGTGCACGGACTCTGATCCGCCGAGACCGATCTTCTGAGCATATTCTGCGACTTCTGCTGGAGAGAGCTCGGAGACTTTACGCTCCCGGCCCACCCAGGCTACGAACCGGCCCAATTCTTGATGAGACTGTTGGGCTGACTTGGATGATTTCTTGGCCGCCACGAAATGCGTCAGAGCTTCGGATAATGAAAGGCTTTGCTCAGTCGTCACTCAGGTACCTCCACCTTCAGTCAGTCTTTATTTTTCGTAGATGCGCGCCAGGTCTCGCGCCATGTCTTAGGAAGTGTAGGGTTTCACCGGAGGGTCTCTAAAAGGCTGTCGAAGGTCAGTAAGTCGAAACCCTCGGCCGGAATCTTCACCGTTTTTCTCTGGTCAATTCGGCCTCTTTCGAAGCGCAATCAACTCTAAAATCATACCAGTATCCGGCTGCAAAGGCAATCCGAAGAATTTCGCAGGCGGTGCATCTAGGGCTGATTTTCCGCCCCGGTTTTACCGTTTCATCCAAGCCATGAAACAGAACGTAGCCGTTGCCAAACATTATACGAAACGTTACCCGAAGTTCTGTTGGGCCACCGAGATTACCAGCCCGTTTTGAGTCCCTCCTTCCAGCCAAAAACCCGTCGATTTCTCCTGTCTATTTATCAGGTTAATCGTGGACTGAGCCTATTGCTCAAAAACGCCTCGTAGAGGACATAAAATTCACCCTGAATTTCTTTGACTTGGTCTCAGCCGCGATGTAGCATACTGTCGGCCTTGCACGTTATGCCTGCCACGTTACCGGTGGCCTCCCAATTTCCGGCGGCACAGTAACCACACTTCAACTTAAACGGAATCTGAATAAATGAGTCCCCAAATTCAGCCGACACCTGGCTCCTCTCTGGCCGGTCCGACGATCGTTCCGGCATTCGTAACCGAACTTGATCGCCTGGTTGCACTGGCCCGAGGTGGCCATAAACCCGGCGCACCTTTCAACAACCCATCCCAAGAGTGGCTCGTCAGCCATATGAACGTTCTACAGGACCTGCCTGAGGACGAACAAAAAAGTTTCCTCAGCGAAGCCGGCCTGATCGACAAAGAAGCCGCCGAGGCCAACGCCGCTGGAAAGGCCGCCGGAAGGGCCTGGCCCGGGGTGGTCGTCCGCCTAGACACCGGCGGATACGCCTTCTTCAGCCAGCTCGGCGTCGTGCGCCGTCCTGACCTGACCCAATACTTCATCGACGGGTTCGCCAAGAACCGCGACGGTGTTGTCTTCACCACCGAAAGCCAGACCTTGTTCACCGAGGTCTTCAGTTACATCAACGCCTACATGGAAGAGAAACTGGCCGCCGGCGACACCATCGTCCAGTCCGACCGTCAGGTCGGCGATGCGCCCGGCCGCTCGTTCCACGCCCGTCAGATGCTCTTTGGCACCCGGTACATGCAGATTCCCATGATGTGGCGTCAATTGACGTTCCCCGCCTCGGAAGAGATCAGCCGCCAAGAGCCGGACATCCTAGAAGTTAGCCTGCCCCATTGGCTAGAAGACCTGGGAATGCCCGATGAACTCAAGAAGCGACTGACCGACGCTGGGTTGACTCAGTTGGTGTTCAAGTCCCCCACCAGAGGACTGTCGTTACACCTTGGCTTCGACTACGTTGGCGAGCACAAGATGGGCCCGCTGTCCATCGCCATGTTCAAGGTCAAGGAAGCAGACGGCCTCGCCATCCAAGCCGCCCTCAGCATGGCCCGTGCCAAGACACTGACCGGACAAACCAAGAACACCGCCCTGATCACCGTTGGACCGTCACTCCACGGCAAGAGCACCCTGACCATCATGCTGGAGCTGGCCAACAGTGAACTGGGCAAGAAGCTCAATCTCAGCGTTGACCCCGACGAAGGCGTCTACCCCATGAATGACGACATCGTCCTGCTACAGCAGTTGAAGGACCCGGTAAAGGTCACCAAAGGCGGCAAGGAATCAACCCTCTACTACGGGATAGACGGCACCGAGAACAACCTCTACGCCATGCCATTTGGCCTGAACCACGCGGAAGACCCCATCACCTTCGAGTCGGTCCGCGGCACCAACCAGGACCCCAACAGCGAAGAGACCTTGGAGAACGTTCCGATCGACCTGGACACCTGGACTCCAAACTTCCTCTCCAACCCGGTCCGCAACATGCGCGTGACCCTGTCACGCACCAGGTTGGTGACCCGTAAAGGCGCCAACGAGATACTCAAGAAGATAACCAACGGCCGCGAGACCGAGGGCGTCCACGTTCCTATCGAAGACACCGACCAGGTCTTCTGGCAGGCTGTGATGCGCCAGAACACTGTGGTGCCGCCGCTGCGCCGCCTGACCGCCGAACAGTACATCCGTATCCTTATGTATGGTGAAGCGGTCCAGATGGGAGCTGCCATCGGAGTGATAGGCCAGCCCTACGTCGAGTACTTCTCCGACCCGTTCATCATCGGCCTCGAAGACGAGAACGCCAACAACCTCTATACCATTTTGAAGAAGATCGAAGAGGGCGGACTCAACCAACAGTACTTCGTCTTCAACACCGGCGGCGTTGGCGCTGACACCAACGGTGAGGCCAGCGGCGCCCTTTACAAGAAGATTCCCCGCGAACTGACGCTGATGCTCCAGGAAGCCCTCCTCCGGGACGCCGTCAAGTTCGAACGCGAACCACTCTTGGGGTCGGATATCGCTGTTGCCATCGTCGATGCGTCCGGAAATGAGATCGTCGACCTTCGTTCTGACTGGCTGCCGACCAACATCTACGGCGACGAAGATTACTCCAAGCGCATCACCGAACTAAGCCGCCGCAGGTTCTACGGCGAGAATTCGGAAGATAAGGCAGGGATCCTCCGCTACACCAAGGTCGTGAACAGTCTCTACGACCTATCCGACATCCCTGTCCCCAACAACGAGCGCGAACTGACCTGGCTGCTCTCATTCTTCTGGAATGTTGATCAGGCCTACAACACCCTGGCCGATCTTGACTCCCACCGCGGTGAAGGCAACGCTCCAGATGCAGCCGCATCGCAGAGGCTGCAGGAGATGTACGCAGAGGCCATCGTCAATGGTGTGACCCTTACCGGCGGAGCCGACGCTGCATTGTCCTCGCTCGGCATCAAGACTGCTTAACCACGACCACTGGCAGTCTTCCGACTGGTTTACGGGTATTGGTTTCTTTGTAATTGCTATCAGGTCTATCGCTCTCATCTTATGTGTGAGAGCCTGTGGGCCTTGGCGTTCATCTATCCTCATTCCGAACCCGGTGTATACTAACCGCCATCTAAAACGGCGTCCGCATTCCCATTCCATGGCTCCACAGGCCTAGCAAAAATCAATCTTCTCGGACATTTCAGGAGAGCTCGACATGAAAGCGATTCAGATCACAGAATTCGGCGGCCCCGAGGTTATGAAATACCAGGACGTTGCCGACCCAACGCCCGGTGAAGGCGAGGCAGTGGTTGAGATTCAGGCTGCCGGCGTGAACTTCACCGATGTCTATAGCCGCCAGGGCATCAACCCTGGCCCGCCCCTGCCCCGCATCATCGGAGTTGAAGGCGCCGGAGTGGTCAAGGCCATCGGCCCCGGAGTGACCGAGGTTAAAGTCGGCGACGACGTAACCTACTGCACCGCCCCCGGCACCTATGCCGAGTTGGCTGTGGTGCCCGCCTGGCGGTTGATGAAACGGCCCGCCGGAGTAGACGCCAAGGCCGGAGCCGCGGCGATCCTTCAGGGCATGACCGCCCATTATCTCTGCCACTCCACCTACGCCGTGCAGAAGGGCGACCGGGTTATCGTCCACGCCGGAGCCGGCGGAATGGGCCTGCTGCTGACCCAGATGATCAAGAAGCTGGGCGGCTATGTATTCTCCACCGTTTCCACCGAGGAAAAGGCGGAGTTGTCGAAGGGCGCCGGCGCAGACCATGTGATCCTCTACACCAAGCAGGACTTCGCCGAAGAGATCAAAAAGGCCACCAACGGCGAGGGCGTCAAGGCCATCTACGACGGTGTTGGCAAGACCACGTTCAACCAGAGCATCGCCAGCTTGGGCCGGCGTGGACACATGGTGCTCTACGGCGCAGCCAGCGGCGCCCCGGACCCTATCAGCCCCGGCATCCTCGGCGCAGGGTCGCTGTCATTGACCCGCCCCGGCTTGGGCGACTACACCGTCGACCGTGCGGAACTAGAGAAACGGGCCGGTGACGTTCTAGGTTGGGTCGCCTCCGGTGAACTGAAGCTCAGGATCGGCGGCGAGTTCGCCCTGTCCGACGCCCCAGAAGCGCACACGCAACTGGAGAGCAGGGCGACCACCGGCAAGTTGCTGCTCATACCGTAGGCAACTTTGAATCGAACATTGCGCTGAACGGGCCCTTCGATAAGTCCGAAAAAATCGAGACTCTCGGCCACTGGTCGGAGCTCAGGGCGAACGGGCCCGCAATGTTGCATCAAAAACAGCCCACGAATAATTGTTGACCATGTTGGTCGACTTTAATATAATCGTGGTACGCGACCCCATTAGGAGGCTGACATGGCCGAAACGACCCTCACCATGGAAGATATCTATGAGGCACTGAAAACGGTGTACGACCCGGAGATTCCGGTCAATATAGTAGACCTGGGTCTGGTCTACGATGTCCAGTTAAAGGATTCTGGCGATGTTTACGTCCAGATGACCTTAACCTTCCCCGGTTGCGGCATGGGCCCGTATATCGGCCAACAGGCTGAGTGGGCAGTGCAAGAGCTGGACGGCGTGGAAGAAGTACAGATCGAGATGGTCTTCGACCCACCTTGGTCGCCCGAACTGATCAGTGAAGAGGCCCGGTCCCAACTGGGCATCTAGCCCACTGACAGCTCTTTCACTTCTTTTCGCATTTATCACGAATCAAGGCCGGGCGTTGGGTTGATTCCCAACGCCGCCGGCCTCCTGTCTTAGGTTCATAATCCCGAAGCCCAGGATTCCGTTCCGGAGGACTCTATGCCCACGCCCCAGGAAACCGCGCGCCTTGAACAGATTAAAAAGACTTGGCAGCAAAAACGCCAGATCACTGACCGACTCGATAAGATCAAGACCAAGATAGGCGTGTACAGCGGCAAGGGCGGCGTAGGGAAAACCACCGTAGCCGTCAATCTGGCGGTTACCCTGGCCAGCCAGGGCGCAACCGTTGGACTTCTGGACGTCGACATCGACTGTCCCAACGTCACCAAGGTCATGGGCATCACCGACAAGCCTGACTACGTCGATGGCCAGATCATCCCCTCCGAGAAATGGGGCGTCAAAGTGGTCTCCATGGCGTTTTTCCAGGAGAACCCGGACGAGGCAATCATCTGGCGCGGGCCGATGATCCACAACGCCATCACCCAGTTCCTGCAGCAAACCGACTGGGCAGAGCTGGACTACCTGGTTGTTGACCTGCCGCCGGGCACATCCGACTCACCTCTAACCATCATGCAGAACCTGCCCATGGACGGATTTGTGGTGGTCAGCACTCCCCAAGACCTGGCCAACCTGGACGCCAAACGCTGCATCAATATGATCCGCAAGTTGAATCTGAACGTGTTGGGCGTGGTCGAGAACTACACCGGCGAGATATTCGGACAAGGCGGCGGTCAGAACCTGGCCAAAGAGGTGGATGCGCCGTTCTTGGGTGACCTGGCCCTGCGTTCTGTCTATAGGGACTCATCCAAGCCGACGACTCTTATAGACAAGGACGTTGAGAAGGAGTTCGTCTCGGTGGCCGACGCGATGAAAAAGAGCCTGAAGGAATTCGGCTCGGAAGCAGTCTAACTACCAAAAAACAGCGATTCCAAAACAGCGTTAAAAAATATCCGGCCGGTTTAAAACCGGCCGGAGTTAATCGTCAGCAGATACTGGGGCTTCGGCGGATTCCTCCGCCCGGCCCTTCTTTTTTTGCTTGCGGGACGGCCGTTCCGGCGGCGCGTCACCTGAGGAGATGCTCATCAGAAGGTTCACTTCCCGGTTCATTGCTTCTTGGGAATGTCCGCTGCCCTCACCCATTCTCCGGAACTTCTGATAGCGCTTCTTCAACAGCTTGCCCTGAGACATCTTGGAGAGCTGGACCACGTTGGTCAGGATGGCCGCTTGCAGCACAGATGCAGCCTCGCGCGGGTCCACATGTGAGCCACCCGCTGGCTCCGGTACGACCTCATCGGCAATACCCAACTCCAGGCAATCATGGGCCGTCAGCATCAGGGCTTCTGCAGCTTCGCGGTCCAGCAAATGATCATGGTGGGATGCGCCAAGGCTATGGTTCACCGACATGGGCGAGTAGACGGCATATTGCTGAATCAAGATTCGGTCGGATAATCCCAGCGCCAGTGCACCCTCGCTGCCCCCCTCACCGATGACCACTGAGACCATGGGTGTTGGGACCGTCAACATAGATGATAGTGTTCTGGCGATGGCGTTGCCGATGCCCTGCTCTTCCGCCTCCAGACCGGGGTCCGCTCCCTGGGTATCGATAAGCGTAACCAAGGGCAATTTGAAACGGGATGCAAGGTCAATCACCCGCTGGGCTTTGCGGAGGCCGTCGGGAAAGACGTGATAGCGCTCCCCTTCAACCAGAGGCCTCCGCTGTTGTCCGATCACAGCCACCGGTTGACCGTCCATGAAACCAAGACCAGCGATCACAGACCGGTCATCACTGCTCAGCCGGTCTCCTCGCAATTCGATGAACGGGTCCAACATGGCCCGGAAATAGGCGCTGGCCTGGGGCCGCTCCGAGTTTCTAGCGGCGGTTACCGCTTCCCACGGTTCCACCTCTTCGCATTCTTCAGGTTCGGCCTTTAATAGGTGCTTGTGGTTGGATTTCCCCTGCTTCTGGGCCGTGAGTACCTGCAACAATGAAGCGATCCGGGATTGTAGGTTCTCGCGGTCCACGACATTGTCCAGAAGGCCGTGCCCCACGTGGGCTTCAGCCGTGTGAGCGTCCAACGGTAGAGGCATCTTCGACACCTCTCGCAGCGTGCGCAATGGAGATAATCCAATCAAAGACCCCGGCTCGGCCAAGATAACATCAGCCAAGTTGGCGAAGCTGGCATAAGCCTGCCCGGTGGACGGGTTGGCCAACACCACGATGAACGGTACTTCCTCATCACGAAGGCGGTTGGCGGCGGTGACAGTCTTGGCCATCTGCATCAGTGACAAAACGCCCTCTTGAATCCGGACGCCTCCGCCGGAGACCACTGCTACTGCGGGGATCCCGCTCCGGGCCGCATTCTCAAAAGCCATGGAAATTTTCTCGCCGACCACACTGCCCATGGTCCCGCCCATGAAACCAAAGTCGAGAACGACCAACATCGTCTCAACGCCGCCGATATGACATTTTCCGGTCACAGCAGCTTCTGTAAGGCCGGTGCGGTTCTGATCCTGGGCGAGGAATTTCCGGTACCGGGAACGACGCGAGAAGGAGATAGGCTCGAGCGAACTTACATACTTAGAGGACTCTTTAAAGGTGCCCTTGTCGGCCAGCAGCTCTATACGTTGGCGTGCGGTGATCGTGTAATGAAACCGGCAAAAGGGGCAGACTCGGAAGGTCAGATAAGACGGAGAATCGCTTATTGGCTCTTCGCAAAACAAACACCGATCGTGGATCACTGACAGATATGTTCTGTCGGGCTCACCATCTCGGTTGAAAAGGTGGACTAAGAAGTTTGCCAGGTTGCGCAAAGGCTTCCTCCGGCGAAATTTCAGGAGCGATTCAGCCAATCTTCTGGTTGCTGAGTCCAAGCTAGTCGCTACGGCTAACTACCACAGCTTACCTCTACCTATCATACAAAAACTACGCCGATTTTGAAATGCTGAACAGTCCTGATTGTCAGGCTGGTGCATTTTCCTGACGCTGGAGTGTTTGCTTTTAGCACGGCCAGCAGCGATATTGGTTAGAGTTATAACCGCATTTCAGTCTACTGACTCGCGCCTCGTTGACTACCGATACAGGTTCAACTAAAATCAGCGTTTCACTTACCTCTTTAAGTGATTTTCGCTTGAGTAACCATACTGATATAGTTATCGATATGGCCAACTCAAGAAATGTGAAGAGAAGAAATAATCGCCCGTTAAACTCACCCATTGATCGTTAAAACGGCCTGTTAGCCCTATACCGGGAATAACGGGGAGACAAACAATGGGTTGTTTCAGCAGGATAAAGGAGGAACTAGCATGCCAGCTAGCTGGGTTGATATAAACGTTGAAGAAAGTGCGATGGAGGGTTACCTGACACAGCCTGAAGCCGCGGGCAAGTACCCTGCGATCGTTGTGATCCAGGAGATTTGGGGGGTGAACTCCCACATCCAGTCAGTGGTGGACCGGCTGCCGTCTTTGGGATACGTGGGTCTGGCGCCGGCGATGTTTCACCGGGAAGGCCCAATGACCACGGGGCTGCACGAAGAGTTGGACACTGCCCTTGCCCGTATGCGTCAGTGCGATGATAACGGAATCCTCTCGGATGTGAGGGCCGCAGTGGACTACATCAAAGCCCAATCTTTCGTCCAAGGGGACAAGATTGGGATCGTTGGGTTCTGCTTCGGAGGCCGGGTATCATACCTAGCATCCTGCAACATCTCAGACCTGTCGGCTTCTGTCGTCTTCTATGGAGGCGGCATCGGTATGCCCCTGGGCGACGGCCAATCTCCTCTGGAACAGACCGCCAACATCAGCTGCCCAGTGCTCGGGCTGTTCGGTGAGGAAGACGCCAACCCCACCCCGGAAGACGTGGCTAACATGGACGCCCGGCTAACGGAACACGGCAAGGCCCACGAGTTCCACAGCTACGCAGGGGCTGGGCACGGTTTCCATTGCGAAGCCAGAGCCAGTTACCGTCCGGAAGCCGCGGCTGATGCCTGGGGAAAGGCCGTGGCCTGGTTCAACACCCATCTTAAATAAACGTTCACTTTATCTAGCTGTATGAAATGATCACTAGATAGACGTGTTACAGATAAAGAACGGCCCGTTTGCCTTGAAGGCAAACGGGCCGTTCTTTCGTTATCGTCGATCCCTTTTTAATACCTACCCTAAATACCTATCCTCAGACCCCGTAGGGCCATAAACCAAATGGTCGCGACCCTGACAGATCTTTAAGTATTGCTCGCCATCGGCGTTTCTACGATTAGCCTCACTGGATATATAGATTGAATGCATGGAATACGTGTGGGGAGATGTAAGGTTTGCGCATCACGCGGCTGAATCCGTTCCGTTCCGACTGATCATTTTCGTCCTCCTGCCAGGGGCCAAACCATCCAGGCCAATTCTTATCCACGACTACGACCGTCATTTTCACGTCTGGTCCATGACCATTTAAAGATAATAAAAATTTGAAATTAACGGATATTCCGAATCGAGATAAACCCTATTGACGACCACGAACCTATTGTTTATACTTCCGAGCCAATCGGGGGTCGGCCAAAGCGCGTTATCGTTGAGCCTAGCGCAGATACGGGTAGCGAGTTGGCGGCAGCCGTTTCAGCCATTTATGGTTAGAACGCCCTGATCGTGGTTCGGATTTTGAATAGTTTTCAGGTCTGTTGCTATAGCAGACTAGATATCAGGCCGTCTTGAATGGTGGTTAACGGCCTAATGGACGATTCAGAAGAGCCGCGCGGACCGACCGATCGAACTCAGATTGGGATAGACATCCGAAGAAAGTAACCCGCCTACCAGACGGGCCCCGAAGTCGGACCGCCCTTTCTGACAACAGTCAGGCTGATTTAAAACTGAGCGTCATAGCGCCGAGCAGGGAGGAGACCTCTTGAGCGAAGTAGCGACCGCGGGTACAGAAGCAGAAGCCCAACCGATGGAACGGGTCCTGGAAGGCAAGTCCACAGCATTCACCCTTCTTACGGTGATGCGGGCAGTCACCAGGGTACTAGATCATGTCTACCTCGGCATGGGTTACCTCTGCGGAACGATGTTCCTATTGTTAGCGCTCTTCATCACCTATCAGGTGATTGCGAGAAAATTCAACTTCGTCATGGCACCTGGTATGGACTTGATGAGCGGATACACCATGGCCATGGCTTCGACATGGGCATTCTCATACGCCTTGCGGACAGGTTCTCACGTTCGCATCGATGTGCTACTGCCGTTCATGTCTACCAGGGTCAGGTGGTGGGCCGACCAAACAGCCCTAGCCTCGATTGTCTTCTTCATCGGCGTGACCTCTTGGAAGACATGGGAAATGGTGATGAAATCCTACGATATTGGTGCCGTAACGAATACCTATCCCTTGGTACCTCTCTGGGTTCCCCAGACGTTTGTAGCCATCGGCTTCAGCATGATGGCCTTCACAGCCATCCACATGATGCTTGATATGATTGGGGAAGCCGTGCTGCCGGTCATACACCGGATGCAGGGCGGCACCGAAAGATATCAAGTGGCCACAAGATCCAACGCAGTCCTCACGGAAGAGGCTGCGTCCGGGGTTTAATAGAGAGTTCAACGTCTCCCGGCCAGCCCAAATGGGCCGGGAGATGCGAGTCGTAACCGGGTCAAAATTACAGTCCTGCCGGTATGTATACCGGCGCCGAAAGGTTTGGAGGACCGAAACACATGGCCATAACCTCAGCGTTCATAATGATGGGCGGCTTCTTCATGATCGGCCTTTACGTGGCCGGCGCACTGGGAGTCTTGTCCCTAATATTGATGTATGTCTTCTCCGATGCTCCCTTGTGGAACATCATGGGTAACAAAGCATGGGAGACGAACACCAACTTTATCCTGATCGCGGTCCCGCTCTTCCTCTTGATGGGGGAACTGATGCTCCGCAGCGGGATGGGCGAAAGGATGTACACCTCCGTTTCGCGCTGGATTTCCTTCTTGCCCGGCGGGTTGATTCACACCAACATCGCATCCTGCGCCATCTTCGCAGCTTGTTCAGGCTCCAGCGTTGCCACCTCGGCGACGATCAGTCGTGTATCCCTACCGACCTTCCGGTCGAGAGGATACAGTGAACGGCTGGTGATTGGGTCTCTGGCGGCCGGGGGAACTCTCGGAATCCTGATTCCTCCCAGCATCGGCCTGATCGTGTACGGCGTGCTCGTCGAAGAATCCATCGGGCGGCTGTATCTGGCCGGGTTCATACCTGGGATACTACTGGCCGTCATGATGATGGCGATGATTGTCGGCGCATCGATCCTGTTCCCGTCAATCGCGCCGAAAGAGGTCGGTTCGAGCTGGCGAGACAAGTTCATGGGCCTGTTCGCCATGATTCCGGTAATCCTCATCATTTTGGTGGTGCTAGGATCTATTTACGCCGGTTGGGCGACACCCACCGAGGCAGCAGCTTTCGGTGTGACAGGCGCCCTAGTATTGGCACTGATTAATAACTCCGGCCCAGCAATCATGGGATCATTCATGAGTAAGATGGGCACCCGAGGCTCTACAACTGGCCTGATTGCCACTCTGCAAGAGCGCTTCCCCCAGGTTGAAGGGCAGTTCCGTCAGTCTATGTCGATCAACTGGGATATGATTAAAGACTCGGTCCTTTCTACGGTCAGGACATCGTCGATGATCATGCTGATCGTTGTCTCGGCTTTCACTTTGAGCTTCGCCTTCGCACGGCTGGGAATCTCCCACGACATCTCCCAGTGGATCATCGGCATGGACTTGAGTTCCACGCAGTTGGTGATCGTGCTGGTGATCTTCTACCTGCTGCTCGGTACCTTCATGGAGAGCTTTGCCATGCTGGTAACCACGGTGCCGATTCTGGCGCCGGCCCTGGTGGCCACCGGAGTGGACCTAGTCTGGTTCGGTATCATCATGGTGATTCTGGTAGAGGCTGCCCTGATCAGCCCGCCCGAGGGGATCAACCTTTACGTGCTCCACGGTGTACGTAGAGACGTTCAAGCGGAGATGGCTGAGGCGTCAGGTGCGGCAGAAGAGATCGGGACAATAACGGATGTGTACATCGGAGTACTCCCGTTCATGGCGGTGATGGCGGCGGTGATCGTCTTGCTCATCATCTTCCCGGACATCGCACTATGGCTGCCGGACCAAGTTAAGGGCTCCCGGTAAAACATACCGGAAACCCTCTGGCAAACCACAGCAACTAAAAGAGGCCGGTCCTTCGATTGAAGGACCGGCCTCTTTCTTGTTATGCGCCCCATGTTTCGGGTGAAGGACCGGCTTCTTTCTTGTTGTTAATCCGGCCCGGCGCTGCCGATGGTCTCGGGCTACATCACCGAACGGACCACGCCGCCGTCGACCAGGATCGTCGTACCGGTGGTGTAGCTGTTCTTCTCGGATGACAAGAAGGTCACCAGGTCACCCAGTTCCTCAGGGCGTCCCAGCCGGCCCACCGGTATGGTCGACGAATGGGCGTCAAGCAGGTCTTCCACATTCGCTCCCGATTCGTTGGACCGGGTCTCGAATATATGCAACATCCGGTCGGTCAGCAGATATCCGGGGGCCACGTTGTTCACCAGAATGTTGTCCCGGCCAACCTCGTCCGCCAGGCTCTTGGCAAAGGCCACCGCGCCCAGCCGCGTAACCCCAGACGTGACCAGGTTGTCGATGGGCTGGTAGACGGAACTTGCCAGGATGTTTACTATCCTCCCCCATTTACGCTCTTTCATGTGGGGGACCGCTTCCCGGCTCATTCTGATGTAGAACATGAGGGCCATCTCTATGGACTGATGCCAGACCTCTTCGGTGGTCTCGGCTGCCCTGCCCGCCGGTGGGCCACCTGCATTATTGACCAGAATGTCCAGACGGCCAAAATGATCGACCGTTCTTTTGATCAACGTCTGGATGTCGGGCAATTGGGAGAGGTCTCCCGTTACTGCGAGGACCTCGACGCCCGAGGCGGCACTGATCTCCTTGGCTGCCCGCTCCAGTTCCTCTGCATTGCGGCTGCAGATGACGAGGTTGGCGCCCTCTTGGGCCATCGAATCGGCACAGGCCCGTCCCAGTCCCTTGCTGCCGCCGCCGATTATCGCGACTCTGTTTTTAAGTCCCAGGTCCATATTTGCCTCCCGGCTGAAAGTGTCAACATGCTACCAACCCGGCCAGCCGGTGGCAACCGGCGCCACAAGCTTGATTTCCCTTGACACGTGTTGACCCCTGATTTATGCTGGCGCCAGGCTCAACACAGGCGCGGACAGACCTCTTTATTCGCTGCCTGTTCGCCCTTCTTCGAGCCTTCTAATAAAACGACATGGTGAGACCTTGAGCAACGTAGACCGCATACTGGAAGGCGCCCTGGATATACACGTGCATTTCGGCCCTGACCCCAAGGTGGAACGCCGGGCCGGCGCGGTGGAGATCGCCCTGCAAGCCCGCGAGATGGGGATGCAAGGGGTCGTACTGAAGAGTCACGAATATCCCACGCATCCGGTAGCGGCCACCACCGGTGACCTGGTGCCCGAATTGACCGTGCTCGGAGGCGTGGCGCTGGACCTGGAAGTAGGCGGACTGAACCCTAAAGCAGTGGAAGCCACGGCGAACATGGGAGGACGGATCGTCTGGATGCCCACCCATTCCGCCAAGGCCGACCGGGAAGCCAAGGGCTTGGACGGCGGTATCTCTCTGCTGGACGACTCAGGTTCCCTGGTGCCGGAGGTCCACTCGATCCTCGCGTTGATCAAGTCCCATGACATGGTGCTGGCAACGGGGCACATCTCCACAGCCGAGAGCCTGGCGCTGGTGGCGGAGGCCCGCAACGTTGGTATCCAGAGAGTTGTCGTCACCCACGGCACAACGATGTCTTATATGACTGGCATGACCCTTGAGGATATGAAGACACTGGCCGGCATGGGGGCGTTCATCGAACATTGCCTGCACGTTGTGATGCCGACCACCCACCGGATGGACCCCAAAGACCTGGCTCAGGTCATCTTGGCCATCGGTGCTGAGAAATGTATCCTCAGCACCGACTTCGGGCAGGACTTTCACCCGATGCCCGCTGAGGGCCTGCGCATGGGCATCGCCACGATGCTCCGTTCCGGCATGGAAGAGGTGGAGGTCGGCATGCTGGTGAAGGACAACCCTTCCCGGCTCATGGGAACTTAGGTCTAGAGAAATCAGACTCCGCTTTGGCTGAACCTCACCCAGAGCACAAGCCCATCGGAATCGGGGACCACTTTCGCCCAGTCGGCGATGCGGTGTCCCACCACCCAGGCGATGCCATTCGCGCCCTCGAAGACGGGAACTTTCCCCCGCCACGGCCGAGGTACTCGCAGATCGGTGAACAGGTCCTGCAACTTCTTCTGCCCCTGCATACCAAGCGGCTGTATCCGGTCTCCGGGCCGCCACGCCCGCACCATAGCCTCTTCGCCCATAGCAGACAGATCAAAGCTGGCCGTCCATTCATCGCCGCCGGTGTTGGCCCAAGCAGGTGGCGCATCGGATTTCCCCGAGTGCATCGTGACCACCCAAGGGCCAGCCAGCTCCACCGAGTCCGTGCCGCATTCCGCCGGTAGCGAGATCGAGTATTCACCGTCGATCTCCGGGTATGGGCACTCTGCTTCTGAACTCTTGGTCAGCACCAGGTACTGGTAGTCTTGCCGCAGTATCACCCCGGCCGGCAACTCCAGCGATCGCCCGCCTCGACTACCCAGAGACAGTTCTTCCATGGCCACCATGTGGCTTTCCCTGAGCCTGGTCGAGTCTCCTGCCACCAGGATGTAACCCCGACGCAAGGCCAACCGTTGCAACAGTGGATGCAGTTCTCCCAAGGCGCTTCTGGATAGCCTCACTTCGCCACCTGATTCGAGCACCATCTCCGGCCAGACTTTATCCAGCTCTTGCTCCACGAAGTCCAGTTCTTCAGCAGCGGTCCGGGCCAGGCGGACCAGTGCGCTCCGTACCTGGGGGTTATAGTCCTGCGCTAGTCGCGGCATCAGGTCTTGGCGGACCCTGTTACGAGTGAAACGCCACATATAGTTGCCGCTATCCTCCCGGTAGGTGCGGCCGATCTCGTGGCAGTACTCGGATGTCTGGTTTTTGGTTACGTCCAGCAACGGCCGGAATAATTTCAAGTCTCCGGCATCGACCGGCCAGGGCCAGTCCGAGACCTCGCCCATACCGCGGAGGCCGTATAACCCGGAACCGCGCAGCACGTGCAGCAGCACCGTCTCTGCCAGATCGTCGGCTGTGTGGCCAACAGTCACTGCTCTGGCCCCGGCAACCTTGGCGACACGGGCCATGAACGCATACCGCATCTCGCGCGCACCCTGTTCAAAGGACGAGATGCCGCGCTCTTTCTGGTAGGCATGGGGGTCTTCTTTGACCACGGTCACCGGAAGCCCTAATTCCCCGGCTATGTCAGCGGCGAACACAGCGTCGTCCTCGGCCTCTTGACCCCGGAAGTTGTGGTTCAGGTGGGCAACGTGTAGAGACAGGCCGTGGGCCTCTTTAAGACGGTCCAAGGCGTACAGGAGGGCACAGGAGTCGGGCCCGCCGGACAGGCCGACCACCAGGCCCATGCCGGTGTTGGAATAGCCAGCCCTGCGGAGGGCGGCAGCCACCTTGCGTTCCAGTTCGGCGGCGATGGCCACGATAGGACCCGGCTACCGGTTTTCGGGGGAGAGATGGCCGGTGGAGTTGTAACCGGTGAGGCGGCGGCCCCGCTCGTCGCTGTCGAACGTGCAGACCGAGGCCAAGTTCAAGGACATACGGTGGAAGAACTCCAGCGGTTGTCCCAATAGTTCTCCGACGATGCAGCGGATGGCGAAGTTGTGGGAGATGACCACCACCGAATCATCAGCCGAGTGTTTCTGCTCGATGGCCAAGATGGCCTGCCAGGCCCGTTCTCGGAGCTGGGCTAAGGACTCACCGTTGGGCATGACAATCTTCTCAGGGTTGGCTCGCCAGGCGGCGAAAACCTCAGGCCATCCGTCGCGCATCTCCTGGCCGGTCACGCCTTCCAGGTCGCCCAGGCTGAGCTCCTTCAGTCCTGGGTCCTTGGCCACCGGCATGGGGGTGACCTTGGCGATCTCCTCAGCGACCTGCGCGGTCCGGATCAACGGGCTGGAATAGATAGCACAATGGCCCCATTCCGCAGCTGCTATGGCCGTCTCCTTCGCCTGGGCCACACCACGCTCGTTCAGGCTGATGTCCTGGTGGCCCTGAAACCTGCCCAGCTTATTCCATTCCGTCTCGCCGTGGCGCACCAGATAGAACTTCACTCGCCCGCCTCGTCCCTGTTGGTCACGGTTAATGAATTCAGACGCCTCAACTCCACTTCCTCGATCTTGACCCGATCCATGGCCTTGATGGTGATACGGAGGTCACCAAACTCCATCACATCCCCAACGTCTGGGATGCTGCCCAGCCGGTCCAGGATGAACCCAGCCAGGGTCTGATAATCTCCCTCAGGAATTTTGAGGTCCATCTCTTCGTTGATATCAGAGATTGCCAGTCCGGCATCCATGCGGAAAACGTCGCGACCGATGGCCGTTACCGATTCTTCCGGGGCCGAGCCTTCATCTCCCATCTGTCCTACTATAACCGCCATCATCTGCTTCAGAGTGGCAAGCCCGGCGATGCCTCCGAATTCGTCCACGGTGAATACCATGCCGTGCCCACCTTGCTGCATAACGGTGAACGTATCGCTGACACTCTTGGTCTCCGGTACAAAGAACGCCGGTCTAAGATGGCTGGTGACGCTGCTGCCGTCTTCAGATTGGTCTTCCAGGCGGGCAAGTACGTCCTTCACGGAGAGCACACCAAGCACGTTCTCAATCGACCCGTCATACACCGGGAACCGGGTGTGCGTGTGCTCCGAGTAGACTTCCAAAAAGTCTTTCAAGCTATCGCCCTGTTCGATCCAGACGATCTCCGGCCGCGGGGTCATGATCTCCCGCATCTGACGGTCGCCAAAGCGGAACACCTTTTCCAGCAGAGCAGCTTCGCCGGCTTCCATGGTACCCGTCTGAGCTCCAGCAGCGATCATGGTGCGTATCTCGTCCTCGCCGATCGGGGGCGTGACAGAAGATATACCAAGTGCCCGGTTGGCCATGGTACTGAAAAGTTGGAGCAGGGTGACTATCGGGTAAAGGGTCAATTCCACCACCCTTATGGGGCGGGAAACCGCAAATGCCACACGCTCAGAGCGCCGCCAGGCGATGTTCTTTGGTACCGTCTCGCCAAACAGCAGGAGAAACGTGGTCACGCCGGCCGTGGCAGCCAGAACGGATAGCGACTTGTTGGTGATGAGGTTCAGGGCCAGTACCGTGGCCAGGGCCGCGGCAGCGGTGTTGACCAGGTTGTTACCCAGCAGCACCGTGGCCAAAAATCGCTCAGGGCGTTGAATTATGTGGGAAACTCGCCCAGCGCCGGGGCGGCCACTGCGCACCAAGTGCATGAGACGAGCCCGGGGGAGGGCAATGAACGCGGTCTCAGACGCGGAGAAGAATCCTGATAGGCCAAGGCAGAGAACCAATAGTCCTATTCGCCATAAATCACCGGCATCCATAAGCGGAAGCCACCTCCATAGGCCACGAAAAGTTGCCTCTTGGCAATATCGAACCTGTTCAGGATGATAGCATCGGGCGTAAATTAGTGTAAAGTTGGTCCGAGACTGTCAGGCACGCCACGCATCGCGAAGGAAGATTCTCATGTCGGGAATACGGGCGATTACCAAGGTGGATACAGGAAATACGCTTAGGCAATGACGATAAAGATACTGGGCATAGAGACCTCATGTGACGAGACGGCGGCCGGCGTGGTCGAAGACGGACGTACCATGTTGTCCAACGTGATCTCGTCCCAAGCAGACCTGCATTCCCCCCACGGCGGAGTGGTGCCAGAAGTCGCCTCCAGGCAGCATATACGAGACCTCGTTCCAATCCTGGAACAGGCGGCAGCCGACTCTGGTCTGGGCCTTGAAGACATGGACGCGATAGCCGTGACTTATGGCCCTGGCCTGGCCGGTTCATTGATAACCGGCGTGAATGCTGCCAAAGCCATCGCCTATTCTTTGGGAATCCCTCTGATTGGCGTGAATCACCTGGAAGGCCATATCTACGCCTCCTGGCTCTCTCAGGCCGACTTAGAGAACGACCCGGGCTTCCCATTGGCCTGTTTGGTGGCATCAGGGGGCCACACAGACCTCCTCCTTATGGAAGGGCACGGCAGATACAAGCTGGTGGGCCGCACAAGAGACGATGCCGCCGGTGAAGCCTTTGATAAGGCCGCCAGAATCCTGGGGTTGGGATTTCCCGGCGGGCCGGAGATACAGCGGGTCTCAGAGGGCGCCACCGGCGAAGAAACCCTGCCCAGAGCCTGGATGAAAGACACTTTGGACTTCAGTTTCAGCGGCATCAAGACCGCGCTGCTACACCTGGCTCAGGACCGCGGCATCTACCCTTCGCCGGAAGCAGGGGTCGACGAGAAACGGCTGGTCCGCGAGTTGGCGGCGGCGTTCCAGGAATCGGTGGTGGACGTTGTCTCAGCCAAGCTGGTGGAGATGGCGGCGAAGTACAAGGTCAAAGGGCTGGTGCTCGGCGGCGGTGTAACAGCCAATTCCCGGCTGCGTGAGGAAATCATCAAGCGTTCGCCCTTGCCGGTGATCATTCCTCCACCAGTTCTCTGCACCGACAACGGGGCAATGATCGCTGCTTGTGGCTACTTCCAGTTCCAGCGTGGCCAAGAGACCGGTATGGACATCGATGTGGAGCCGGGACTTCCCCTTGGTTAGCAGGTGAGCTGGTTAGCTAGTCCGCTCCCTCGCCTGTAAGACTAACGTCAGTGTTCCCTACGACCGTCTGGCGGGCGGCAAAGGCCGCGTTCACCAAGACATAGATCTCTTCCTCGGCTGAGTCACCCCGAAATTGGAAGGTAACCTTTACCCCGTCCCCTTGGAAAGTCACCTCGCCGTCGGGCTTGGCGAAATATATCTGGGCCATCATCGCAACGCCGGTCAGGATGGCAAGAAAGACCACAAAGGCCACCACGTCCATTCGGATGACGGGCACGGTTGGGCCGTCGATCCGGCCGGTCAGCCAGTAGGCCAGCAACACATAGAAGAAGACTGCGGCCACGACCATCAGACCGCCTTGGAACAGCGTTCCCTTGCTGCGCTGGCCGGCGATCACCGATACAGCCTTGACCTCTTCCACCGGAATCAGGACAGTCTCTCTGACGCCTTCGCTCTGACCGAATGTCATCACCCTTAGGTTGGTCACCACCAACATCCGGCCCTGTTCCGGCGGTTCTGGAACCAAGCCGTTTTCGTGGCTAAAGGTGTGGCTGATCGACTCGCCAGAAAGCAGGCCAACATGGCGCACGGTCTTTCCGGATAGCGATGCCGGGACGGGGCTCGAAGCGAGGGGTTGGGCAACCGCAGGCTGAGCTGATTTGGTGGGAGACGCGGCGGTCATGCCCTCATACAACGCTGTAGACAAGCCTTTCTGCAGTGCCCGGGTCAGGCTCTGAGATAGGGTCGTTGGTATGCCGACGTGTTTCGTCGCCCGTGACTCGGGCTTTTTGGGCCGCCGCCCCACGGGCGGAAGCTGCTGTGGGTCTCGGTACAAAGGCTGCTCCTTCAGAGAGCCAATATATCATAGGCAATATGCCTATTAACACGTAATTCAGGCCGGGAAAGAACGCCAACTCGCCATCTGACCCACGGGCCGGGCTATCCGCCGAAAGCGGGCACGAAATATTGACACAGCAGATGCCCTTTGGTAATCTTTTATATCAAAGGCTGTGATGGAGACGAGTAGGCAGGGATAGGCGCCTAGCGAGCCTGGTATGGTGAAAGCAGGCGCGCCGAAACTGACTGAAAATCCCTCCGGAGCCGCTAGTTGAAACCCCTCTGAAGATGAAAGAGGGTGAGTAGACCGAGCCGGGGTTCGTTCCCCCGTTAAGAAAGACGGGACATGTTGGTGTCCTGCTAGAGAGGTCCCGATTCGTTTCGGGATTATTAGGGTGGTACCGCGGGAATATTTCGTCCCGTCCCTATGTTGGGATGGGGCTTTTTTATTGCCCGGCAGCAGCTCTTCCGGTTCCTTTCTCTGCAGGGGAAAGTCCTACCATTGATGGAGGCTGTTGAGCGGTTATGAGTTTAAACGCTAATCCCGGCGGAAAACTGAAAGGCGCAGAGATCATCTGCGAAAGCCTGCTCCGAGAGGGTGTCGAAGTCATCTTCGGTTACCCCGGCGGGGCGATCCTCCCCTTCTACGACGCACTCTGGTCCTACCCACAATTACGCCACGTCTTGGTGCGCCACGAACAGGCCGCGGCCCACGCTGCGGACGGCTATTCCAGGGTCACCGGCAAGGTCGGCGTCTGCGTGGCAACGTCAGGACCCGGCGCAACCAACCTGGTTACCGGCATCATGGGAGCCAAGGCTGACTCCGTGCCCATGGTCGCCATCACCGGCCAAGTTGCCCGCACATCGCTGGGCAGCGAGGCCTTCCAGGAATGCGACATCTGCTCCATCGCCGCGTCCACCACCAAAAAGACCTTCATGGTGATGAACCCGGCCGACCTGGCGGAAACCGTCCGTGAGGCGTTCTACATCGCCCAGGAAGGTCGCCCAGGCCCGGTGCTCATCGACGTACCCCGAGACGTGCAGTTAGAACTCACCGATGCCGTATTCCCTGAAACGACTGAAGTCCCGGTGCCAGAGGTATCCGCAGAAGCGCTGGAGAGGCTGAAAGACGCGGCCCGTCTGATAAACGAGGCAGTGCGCCCGCTGATCATCAGCGGCCACGGAGTGATGACCTCAGGAGCAACCAAGGAACTTCTGTCGCTGGCCGAGCGCTCCGGCATCCCGGTCATCACCACGTTATTGGGCCTGGGCAGTTTCCCCGGCGGTCATCCCCTGAGCATGGGCATGTTGGGGATGCACGGGATGTACTGGTCCAACATATCCGTAGACCAGGCCGACTTGATCGTCGGTGTGGGCATGCGGTTCGACGACCGGGTCACGGGCAAGGTCGACACATTTGCCCCACACGCCCGTATCATCCACATGGATATCGACTCCTCTCAGATCGGCCGCAACGTGCCGGTTGAAGTGCCGGTGGTCGGCGATGCCAAGGCGCTGCTCCAAAAACTGGTGCCCATGGTAACCAATACGCCGCATCCGGACTGGATGCAGTACATCGAAAACTTGAAGCGGGACCATCCCTCGCTGAGCATACCCTCCAGCGATATACTCCAGCCCCAACAGGTCATCAGCGCTCTTGATACGCTGGTCCAAGAAGACCCGGAGACCACAGTCGTAACTGGAGTTGGCCAACACCAGATGTGGGCCGCCCAATTCCTGTCATTCAATCACGAGAACACCTTTGTGTCCTCCGGCGGACTTGGAGCCATGGGCTTCGAGCTGCCAGCGGCGCTGGGTGTCCAGGTAGCCAAGCCCGGCACTCCGGTCTGGTGCGTTGCCGGCGACGGCGGGTTCCAGATGACCCTACAAGAGCTGGTCACCCTTACGGAAGAAAAGCTGCCGGTGAAGATTGCTCTGGTCAACAATGGCCACCTGGGCATGGTGAAACAATGGCAGGAGATGTACTTCGATGGCCACCTGAAGGCTGTGCCGATCGATGGCCCCGACTTCATAAAACTGGCGGAGGCCTACGGAGTGGGCGCGGTCAGGGTCACCAACCACGAAGACGTGCTACCGGCGCTTCGACAGGCTCAGGCCCATGACGGCCCGTTCCTGATCGAGTTCGTGGTAGACTCGTCGACGAACGTCTACCCCATGGTCCCCCCTGGCGGTTCTCTAGCGGATACTTTGGAAGACCCGGCCTTGAATAATAACCAGGGAGCTTAACAGGGAACTTAAACGGAGCCCGAGTGGAAAAGTTAACGATACAAGACGCTTCCCGTAAGCTGAATATCACCCAGCGTGATGTCCGGGAATATATCAGGAGCGGCGAGCTTAAGGCTGAACGAGACCCGGATTCAGAGCACGGCCGCTGGCTGGTGATCATGCCCGGCGACGAGTGGCAGGACAAGTTCAAGACTTACCTCGACGAACTGGACGCCAGCATCACCCGCTGGTGGTGGGTAAATCAAAACAAGACCGGATCTGTCCATTACCTGGAGAGCACGGGCATCGAAAACATCGAGCCCGATTATCTCTGCGGCCTGAGTGCCGAGAACCTCTGGTCTTCCGCAGGCCACACAGCGAACCAACGCTGCATGGAATGCCTGATGCGAGCCACCGAACAGGGCCTGCCGCTATTTGAAGACGAGGTCGCCGGGACCTAGGTTAGGTACATCCTCACTGTTTGAAGACGAGGTTGCCGGGACCTAGGTTAGGTACATCCTCACTGTTTGAAGACGAGGTTGCCGGGACCTAGATTAGGTACATCCTCACTGTTTGAAGACGAGGTCGCCGGGACCTAGATTAGGTACATCCTCACGATTTGAAGACGAGGTTGCCGGGACCTAGAAAATATTACCCTCCGCCACCGGCTCCGCCGGCTCCGATGCCGGGCTCGGTCATGCTCTCCGGCTTCAGCAGGACGTCCAATTCGGCGTCCGTCAGTTCGGTCTTCTCTTTGGCCATCTCTCTGATAGTCGTGCCCTTGGCCGACGCCTCTTTGGCGATGGCCGCCGCGGCGTCGTACCCGATGGCCGGGGCCAAAGCCGTTCCCAGCATCAATCCCTTCTCCACCATGTCCGGCCCAACGCTGGTCGCCGTTATCCCCTTGACGCACTGGTCGGCAAAGTTATGGGCCGATGCTGCCAAGAGCGAGATCGACTGCAGCAGATTGTGGGCCGCCACGGGCATCATGGTATTCAACTCGAAGTAGCCGCCTTGGCCGGCCAACGTCACCGAGGCGTCATTGCCGACGACTTGCGCCACCACCTGGATCACCGACTCCGAGATGACCGGGTTTATCTTGCCCGGCATTATGGAGCTGCCTGGCTGGACCTCGGGCAACAGTATCTCTCCAAGCCCCGCCCGGGGGCCAGAGGCGATGAACCGGATGTCGTTGGCGATCTTGTGCAGGCTGATGGCTATGGTCTTCAGTTCTCCGCTGGCTTCCACCAGGCCGTCCAGAGAGGCCTGCGCTTGGAAGTGGTTGGCAGTTTCCTTGATCAGCACGCCAGAGACCTCAGAAACGGTCTTACAAGTCCGTGAGGAGAACTCTTCGTGGGTGTTCACACCCGTCCCGACCGCTGTTCCGCCCAGTGCGACCTCAGCCAGCGCTTCTTCGGCCCGGCGCAACCGCTGCACGCTGTATTCGGCCTGCCCGGCGAAACCCTTGAACTCCTGACCCAATCGGACCGGTGTCGCGTCCTGCAGATGGGTGCGTCCGGTCTTGATCACGGGCCAGAACTCGTCCGACTTCTTGTTCAGCTCGGTGGCGAGAAATTCCAGGGACGGGATCAGGTCCTCTTTGATGGATAGGAGCGCTGCCAGATGGATCGACGTCGGGATAACGTCATTGGATGACTGGCCCATGTTCACGTGGTCGTTGGGGTGGACCAGCTTGGAACCCAGGTCTCCGCCCAGAATCTGGGTGGCGCGGTTGGCGATGACCTCATTGGCGTTGGTGTTGGTGGATGTTCCGGAGCCGGTCTGGAAGATGTCCAGAACGAAATGCTCGTCCAACGTGCCGTCGATGACCTCCTGTGCGGCTGCTACAACGGCGTTGCAGACCTTTTCGTCCAGAAGACCCAGCGACAGGTTGGTCTTAGCTGCAGACTGCTTCACCAGCCCCAGGGCGCGGATGAACGACCGGGGGAACCCGATACCGCTGATGGGGAAGTTCAACACCGCCCGCATGGTTGACGCTCCGTAGAGGGCGTCGGCTGGGACTTCCATCTCACCCATGGAGTCCCGTTCTATTCGTACGTTGGGGCGCGTGGACATGTTGGTACCGTCCTAAATCATGGTAGTTATGTGAATCTAGCTAAGCCAATCAAGATTCTAGCGGGTGCGGGGCTGGTTGGGTAGTGTGTGACAGCCCGCCAGACAAGACGTAGGCGCGGATTTTCAACCCGCCCTGATTCAGGGAGCCGATTCACTCACCGAATACGGGACGGCGTCTCCCTGATGCGTGGTCTCCGTTTTTTATTTTGGCCTACCAGCGGCCAGGGCGGGTTAGAAACCCGCGCCTACGGGCAAGCGCAAAGCTGCATGGGTTCCAGCGAAACCTGGAATCACGGATAGCGTCGGGTTCGTAGGGGCCGGTCTCTGACCTGCCCTTGTTCGGGTAAGCCGTATTCCCTGGGCACATCGGCTTTCCACCCTGGTAGTCCGTTCTTCGATTCAAGATTTGGCCTACCAGCACCAGGGCGGGTTAGAAACCCGCCCCTACGGTGTTGGGATTCTCTCAGAACAATGACCGAAACGCCGCTTAGCGGCCTTCTTTGATCCAGTCGGAAACGCGCTCGGCGATCATGATGGTGGTCGCGTTGGTGTTGGCGCGGATCACGTCGGGCATGACCGATGCGTCCACCACCCGCAACCCCTCCAGGCCGTGAACGTGACCGTACTGGTCTACAACGGCCATATTGTCGGAGATTGGCCCCATCTTGCAGGTGCCGGAAACGTGGTGCTGGGTGTAGCAGTTGGTCATGATCCACCGGTCAAGAACAGCGTCGTCGGCCAGCTCTTCTTTGGTGGGATTCACCTGCTCTACAACGTGCGCCGCGAATGCTGGATGCTCCGCAACATCTGCTGCCTTGCGCAGAGCGCCACGCATGCGCTCCCGGTCGAATTCGGCCGAGAACAGGTCATAGTTCAGGAAAGGCTGGTCCTTGTGGTCTGTCGTGTTGAGAGTAAGCTCACCGGCCGAGGTGGCGTTCTGCAAGCCGACACTGATCCCGAAGTGAAAGGTGTCGCCCTCGTAGGTAACGCTGGCCGGGCGGTGCTCACTGCTCATCAGCGTGGGCGTCATCTGGAAATCGCCTCTGGTCGGCGAGCCAGGCAGGCTGAACCGCAGGCCCACCTGTAGGCTGGGTGTGTCGACGTCCGGTGGTTCGCCCTCACCCTTGAACAGCATGTACGCCGCCGGATGGTCGCGCAGGTTCTTGCCTACGCCGGGCAGGTCCTTGACCACGTTGATGCCGAGTGACTCCAGCTCTTTGGCCGGACCCACGCCAGACAGCAGCAGGACTTGGGGTGAGCCGATGGCTCCACTGGAGAGGATTATCTCGCTCCCTTCCACTGAGAATACCTCGCCGCCGCTCTCGCATTCGACGCCAACGGCGCGGTTGCCGTTGAACAGTATCCGCCGAGTGGCCACGCCGCCGCGGACGGTGATGTTGAGCCGGTGCCGGGCCAGGTTTAGATAGGTCAGGGCCGTGCTCATCCGGACGCCGTCGATGTTGTTCAGCGGACGGGCTGCGACGCCGGTGGAGTCGGGGTTATTCTGGTCCGGGTCTTCTGGGAAACCGACGCCGAGACAGGCCTGGTAGAACGCCTCGGCAACGGGTATCCATTCCTCGCGTTTGAAGCGCCGCACGGGCAGAGGCCCTTCGTTTCCGTGGAAGTCGTCGCCGGGGAAATCCCAGTCGTTCTCCATCTTGCGGAAGTAGGGCAGGATCTTGGTGTAGGCCCATTCGTCGTTGCCCCACTCAGCCCAATTGTCGTAGTCCTCGGGCAGCCCCCGGAAGACCACCTGGCCGTTGATGGAACTGGAGCCGCCGGTGGCTTTGCCTCTGGGGATGATGATCTGTTCCGGTTGCAGCGGGGTCGCGGTGGCGCGGTAGTCCCAGCTATGGGGTCCGTAGGCCGACCGCCAGACGTTGTACCCCTTCTTGAGGTCCTCCGGCAAGTGCTCGAAGTCGGGATAGTCAGGCCCGGCCTCCAGGAGCAAGATGGTCTTGTCTGGGTCTTCGGATAGCCTGGTGGCCACCACACTGCCGGCCGAGCCGGCGCCAACGATGATGTAGTCGTACTTCATGCTTCCTCCCTAGCGTGTCGCATCTGGTTCCGGGGGTATCGGAGCCGGCCATTGGCCTGACCCCTGAATTTACACCGGCGCGTAGTCTTCGACCGGAAAATCCCGTTATATAACTGTTGCCAGTATACCTTTCAGATCATCCACGTTCTGAATCTTGCGGACGTTCCGATGTAGACCAAAATCGGTCATGGCGTCTTCTGCGATCTGGTCGATGCCGTCTTCGGGGACGCCAACCGCGCTCAAGCGCACCGGCAACCCCAGTCCTTTGAATAATGCTTCGATGGCGTCGGCTGCTGCTGCCGCCGCTTGGCTGTCGTCCATGCCGTCTTTGCGCACTCCCATGGCCTGGGCGAAGTTGGCCTGTCCCGCTACGTTGGACTCGGCGTTGAACCGCATACCGGGAGCGGTCAAGATGGTATAGGCGTCGCCGTGGCCGCATTCAGGGTATCGGGTGTCCAGCGAATGGGCCAGGGCCGTCACCACTCCCAGTGCGCTGCCGCCAGCTCCAGCGTCGGTGGCCCGGTTGTAGAGAAATGCCGCCGCGCAGAGGTTTATTCGCACCGCCGGGTCATCGGGCCGGGTGTTGACCAGCGGCAGGTTATTCAGGAGCAGCCGCAAGGCTTCCAACAGGTCACTTTCCGCCAGGGGATTCAAGCCCGTGTGTTGCAAGGCCGATGCAACTCCGGTAAAGCATGACGCCGTTGCGTTCAAACAGAGCCACGGAGGGGCAGTGAGTAACGCCTGCTCGTCCCAGATCACCGCCGCAGGACGGGTCTTTGGGTCGAACAACTCCAACCGGTGCCCCGACTCAGAGTCGATGAGGGCGGTGCCGGCGCGGGTTACTGCCGTCGTCGCCGTGGTGAGGACTACCAGGTTGGGGATCTTGGGCGCCATCAGCCGGGGGCTAACCGGCGGTTTGCCCTCCGGGTATTGGGTGCATAAGTCTTGGGCAGTGCCTTTCTCGGCCATCAGGATGGTGATACCCCGGGCCGTGACCACGGCGCTACCGCCGCCAACGGCTATGATCCCGTCTGCGTCCACTTCTTTAGCTGCCGCGACGCCCTCTAAAACCGAGGTCACGGGCGATCCGGTCTTGCCGCCGGAGAACACCCCGGCCACCCGGTCTCCCAATGCGCCTTTCACGCGCTCCACCAGATCGGTCTTGTCGGCCACGGACTGCCCACAGACGACCAACAGTCGCGTAGTCCGGAGCCGGTCGGCTTCGTCGGCCAAGCTGCTGATGGCGTCCGGCCCGGCGTGGACGCGGACGGGATAGCCGACAAAGCGAAATGAGTCTGTGACCAATTCTTATCTTCTCCTGAACGGGACGGGGCGGTGGCAGGCACATATGTTGCCATCGGAGTAGTGATTTGGCAACCGTAGCGGACAGGCTCAGGGTATTCAGACTCCGGCGGTGGTAAAATCTTAGCCAGACTTATGCCAGAACTGAGCAAGAAAGACGAAGACCGCATGGTGCGCTACCGGGGCCAAAGCCTCCGGTTGCTGCAGGATGCCATGGATGAGATTCGCGGCGGCCGCTGGGACCGCTGTGAAGAGCTGCTGTGGGGCAGCCTAACCCTGGCCGTAAAGGGCGTGGCGCTGGGCCGAGGCCATGAATTGGACGGCCTGAAGGCTGTCGAAGAATACGCCGCCGAGTTGGGCCAGGAGAACCGGGACCGGCGCATCCGGGAATCTTTCGACAAGCTCAAGTCGTTCGGTGAGACTGCCGAGAAGGTCCGCGAGTCGCGCATCAGAGCCGACCATCTGGTGCAGGCCCTGGAAGATGTCACCGGAGCTGTTGAACGGCTTTGGGACTTGGCCCCCGGCGGCGACCTGCTGAGTGCGCTGCTCCGGGGCGATATGGACGAGCCGGACGAGCTGGAAGAGATGGACCGCGGCTCTTCATTATGAGCCAGGACAGGATGAGCCGGGACAGGATGAGTCCAGCCAGACCAGTCGCCAGCCCCAAAGTCACCATCCACACCCACGGCTGCAAGCTGAACCAGGCCGACAGCCAGGTGCTGGCCCAACAGTTTCAGCAGGCCGGTTTTACCGTCGTCAGATCGGCAGCACAGGCCGACGTGGTGGTGCTGAATTCCTGCACCGTGACCGCCAACTCCGACTCCAAAGCCAGGCAGTACCTGCGCCGGGCCCGCCGCGCCAATCCCGACGCTCTGGTGGTGGCCACCGGCTGCTACGCCCAGCGCGCGAAAGACGACCTGTCTTCCATGGAAGCCGTGTCTTTGGTATTGGACAACCGCGACAAACCAACCCTAGTCTCCACCATAGCAACCAAGCTCGGTATCTCAGTCAGTGCCTCCGGAGAAAACACGCCTTTGGCGCCGCTGAAGTTAAGGGGTAGGAGCCGGGCTATGGTCAAGATTCAGGAAGGGTGCGACCAGGTCTGCGCTTACTGCATCGTTCCGAAAGTCCGGGGACGGGAACGGAGCATTCCGCCTGAGGAAATCGTCGCCCTGATCAACGAACGGGCTGAATCGGGCTGCCGGGAAGCCGTGTTGACCGGCACCCAACTAGGCACCTATGGGTTCGACCTGATTGACGTGGACCTGGTCGGATTGCTCAGACAGGTTTTAGCTGAAACTTCCATCGACCGCATCAGGGTGTCTTCACTACAGGCCCAGGAGATCACTCCCGAGTTATTAGAGCTGTGGGACGATCCGCGCCTTTGCCCCCACTTCCACATCCCGCTACAAAGTGGAAGCGACACGCTACTGCAGGCCATGCGCCGACGCTACGACACCAGCCGGTTCGCCGAGACTGTCGACCTGGTACGGGAGAAGATTCCGGACGCTGGGATCACCACGGACGTCATCGTCGGGTTTCCGGGAGAGGGCGTAAAGGAATTCGCCGAGAGTTATAGTTTCGCGGCTTCCGTGGGTTTCAGCGATATGCATGTGTTCCCGTATTCCATCAGACCGGGGACGTCGGCGGCGTATCTGGGCGGCCAGGTGGATGAAACCAAGAAGAAGGAACGGACCGGCGAGATGCTGGAGTTGGCGGCCACGGCGGTGCGGGAGTTTCGCCAGAGAGCTCTTGGCCAGACCAGGCCTGTGCTCTGGAAACCGGCCAAAGGGAAAGACAACGGCGGGGTCTGGAGTGGTCTGACCGATAACTACCTCAGGGTTAAGACTGAGAGCTGCCGGAACTTAGGCAACGTGATCACGGACGCACGATTAACCGGCCTGAATGAGGACTGGGTGACGAGCGAAATCGTCTAGCTGAATCTCATTTTGTCTTGCACCGCCCAGGCAACAAAGAAGAGACCCTGATTCTTCTGGAGAAGAATCAGGGTCTCTTTGCTTTGATGGGGCAAGGCTTCACCGCGCAATGGGATTCCTCGTCGGCCTACGGCGCTCCTCGGAATGACAGTTGGAGCGGGTAGACTCTCATCGACGACGTACCCGACCACTCACCCGGACGACGTACCCGACGATTTATCCGGACTATGTACCCCGGGGCGACTTAAAGCTCTACAGGCTTGAGATAGCCCATCTCGCCGCGGCGCTCCAGATATCCTGCTTTGACATCGTGGCCGTGAGAGAAGACCAACAGCCAACCCTGACGCTCCGCCTGGCTCAACAGGTCACGCTTCTGCTCCAGGGTCTTTTCCGGGGAGCTGTCGAACGCAGAGATGGCCACCAGGTTCAGATGATGTGGCGTCGGTACGATGTCCCCCAGGAACACCACCCGCTCGCCGCCATGATTGAACATGACCATCTGATGGCCCTGAGCATGGCCGTCGGTGACAATCACATTGAGGCCGGGCATAATCTCGGAATCGCCATCCAGCAGTTCCAGCTGACCACGCTCCTCAATGGGCAGGAAATTCTCGGCGCGGTGCGATCCGTGGCAACGTTCGTTGGGATTGCAGGCTTCCTCCCAACACTTTTCCTGAACGTAGTACTTGGCCTTGGGGAATGTGGGCACCAGGTTGCCGGCCCGGTCCAACCGAGTGCAACCGCCCGAGTGGTCGAAATGCAGGTGGGAAAGCACCACTGCACTTATATCTTTGGGGGTGAGGCCCACGCCCTTTAAGCCCTTCAACAGGCGGCTAGGCACCAACCCAAGGTTCTCTTTGTCTTGATCGATCTCTTTGGAACCGATCCCGGTATCAATCAGGACGTTCTGCCCGCTCACCTGTAGCAGCAGACAGTTCAAGCCCAACGTCATCCGGTTTTTGCGGTCCGTGACCACACTGCCCTCCCAGGCGACCTTAGGCACCTGGCCGAACATGGACCCTCCGTCCATCTTGATAACCCCATCACTGATGATTTTCACGCCTGTTGACATCATCGTTACACCCAACCCCTCATTCAATTATTATTGAACGTTCCGCCACACCCAATTTCGTCACACCCTGACGCTGCCGTCATGTAGAGATGTCTGAGGTTTCCCGGAGGTCTCGACAGAGACTTTGCAATGAAAAGAATAGTGCTCTTGACCTGTTTCGGTCTGGTTCTCTGAAGATTTTCCGGCGCGTACGTTCCCGCGTGCGTTCTCGTCTTATGGATTTTCTCCGGTGGCGGCCACTGTGCGGCCTACCGAACTTGTTTCCGTTACCTCCTAGTTCTACATCAAAAAAATGAGCCAAATAAAAAAGCCGATGGTCCGAGAACCTCGGCCACCGGCTTTGAGCATACGTTGAGCAACACCACGACCACACGCTCCACTCTCACCCGCTGACCCACTAGCACATTAATGTAAAGGAACCGCGCCCTGTCAAGGGGAATTCGACTAATTCCATATGAGTATTTTGAAGAATCTTAAACTTTTTTAATTAATTGGTCAAGTTTGTGCGTAAATCACCATAATTATGTATACTAACCAGGCTGGGGATGGTCGTTTTCCTGGCTTTTTCCTGGCAGTTTTCTTCGATGATTTTAGAGATGCTATACTACCTCAACTTGATACTGCGCATCATTAAACACCCGGTCGCGACGCTCTTAAAATGAACTTTAGCAAGCGGTTCGCGGCCGTTTCTTGGAGGCCTGACAATGGCGGATAAGGAACTGGGACTCATGGCCCATCTGCTGCGGAGGGCCGGCTTCGGAGCCTCCCTTCAGGAGTTGGAAGCGTACCAGGCCAAGGGGTACGAGGCCACTGTCGAAGAGCTGTTGCATCCGGAAAACTTCCCTGACTGGGATGACGACCTAGTCCGCCGCTATCAGCCGGACATGAATAGCGTCATGTACTTCGAGAGCGCCCAGTCGTATTGGATGTACAAGATGATCAACTCCAAACGCCCCTTGGAGGAGAAGATCACCCTGTTCTGGCATGGGCTATTCGCCACCGCCTACGGCAAGCTGAACCACGCCAAGGGTGTGGTCAACCAGACCGACATGTTCCGGCGTCACGGCCTGGGTTCGTTCCACAACCTATTGATGGAACTGTCCCGCGACCCGGCCATGATCTTCTGGCTGGACAACAAAGACAACCATAAAGACGCCCCCAACGAAAACTACGGGCGTGAGTTGCTGGAACTCTTCTCCATGGGCATCGGCAACTACACCGAAGACGACGTCAAGAACTGCGCCCGGGCATTCACCGGCTGGACCATCGCCAACGACGAATATATGAGCGTCAGGGCGTCCCGGGACTCCATCTGGCCTTCAGGACGCATCGACTGGCAGTTCGAATACCGGCCCGAAGACCATGACGACACCGAGAAGCACTTCCTGGGCCGGACCGGCAACTTCAACGGTGAAGACATCATCGACATCGTCGCCATGCGGCCCGCCACCAGTTGGTTCATCGCCGGGAAGCTCTATAACTACTTCGTCTCCGACACCCCCAACGAGGAAGCCACCGCCTTCCTCGCCGAGGAATACCGCAAGTCCAGCGGCGACATCCGCTCCATGCTGCGAGCGCTCTTCCTGTCCGATTACTTCAAGGCAGAAGATGTCTGGTACGCCAGGGTCAAGAGTCCGGCCGAGTTGGTGGTCGGCACCGCGCGGCTGGCTGGCAGCTACACGACCCCCCGGTCAGACATCACCAACCTGGCCGGCGACGCCAATTTCATGGGCCAAGAAATTTTGAACCCTCCCACTGTCGAGGGCTGGCACACCGGCACCGAATGGGTCGACACCGGCACGTTGGTGGAGCGGGTCAATTCCTCCGCCCTGGTCATCGGCGATACGTTGCAGCCCGGCATCCAGGCCATGATCCAACGGCTGAAAGAACGCCAGAGCACCTACCAAGCCGCCGAGTTGGTGGAACAGTGTCTGCTACTGGCCGGCGGTCTGCAGGTGTCGGAAAGCACCCAACAGCGTCTGGTGGAGTTCGCCGGCAATTTCGGAGAGGTCAGTTTCACTCCCGAAGACGCCGTGTCCTGCTCGGAGCAGCAGGTAGTGGAACTACTCCAACTGATCCTAGCCACCCGAGAATACCAAATGGCCTAGCGCGCCCCTTCGGCGAGGCGGATACCTGCCGGGGGCCGGGGTTATTGAGGGCAGAACGCTGATCCCGATGTCACCCCGAGGGGAACGAGGGGTCTCATTGCTTAGATGGAGCTAGGCTTCACCGCGGAAAGAGATTCTCCAACTGCGGCTTCAGAATGGCAGTCGCGAAGGGCGTCATTTATTAATCGACCGAGGGTTGTAACGAGCCTGTAATGACCACAACCAAAGCATTCACATATAGCCATACCATTGGATTTCTGGCCGCGACTGGGCGGGGGTTCACCAACCCGGTGGACCTGGCCGTGAATTCACAGGGCGTTATATATGTCCTGAACCGCGCCGGTCCGGAGACCGCCGCCCGGTTGTCATCCAAACGAGTGACCATGTGCACCCTGGACGAGGAGTGGTTGGGCGAATGGAGCACTGGCGGCACGGATGACGGCGATTTTTGGTGGCCTAGTTCCATCGCCATCGATAATGAAGACCGGGTCTACGTTGCCGACGAGGCACTCCAACGCATCTCGATCTTCGACAAAGACGGGAAGTTCTTGAGCAAATGGGGCATAAAAGGCTCCCTCGATGGCCAGCTAGAGTACCCGTCCACGATGAGATTCGACGCCGATGAAAACCTGTGGCTGACCGACAGCGGCAACCACCGGGTCCAGAAGTTCACCAAAGATGGCCAGTTCATCTCCGCATGGGGAGAACGAGGCTCGGGTTCCGGTCAGTTCCAGGGGCCCTGGGGAATGGCGCTAACTGATTCTGGTGAAGTCTATATCTCGGACTGGGGCAACGACCGTATCCAGCGCTACGACACCGACGGCAAGCTGATCCAAGAATTTGGCGGGCTTTCTCAGGGCGACGCCATTCACCGGCCGGCCGGACTTGCGGTAGACAACGATGGCAACATGTACGTCGCTGATTGGGGCAATGAACGAGTGAAGATACTTGGCCCAGACGGCAGCCTTTTAGCGTCGCTTAGGGGCGAGTCGGTCGACTCCAAATGGGCGGCTGACTACTTCGCAGTCAACCCGGAAGAAGGGCAATTACGCTACGAGTCGGACCTTTTCCCGGAACTGGACCCGCCCGGCCGCCGTGACCGGGAGATATCCGCAGGAGTGGAAGGCTACTTCTGGGGGCCATCAACGGTGGTCTTGGATGATGCTGGGCGGTTCTACGTTGCCGACAGCCTTAGACACCGTTTACAGGTGTACCAGGTTAGCTAGAAGGCCGTAAAACCGTTCGTCCTAAGCTCCGACCGCAGTCGAGAATCTCGATGAAATCGGACTCGTCGAAGGATTCGCTTAAGTCATGCTCATGCTCATGCTGGAAAACCTTGACCTATGCGGTGGTTCGCCAGGCTCACCATGAGCGGAAAGAATGGCTCATTATGAACGAGTAAGTTGGATCGACATTTAGAGACAAATCGATCGGTGTCGCCAGACAACGGAATACCTTCCGGAATCCCAGAGCGTAGCTAGCGTTTTTTTCTAGCCTCGTCCATCCGAGACCACGTGTCGCGCAACGCCACCGTCCGGTTGAACACCGGCGCTTCCGGAGTGGAATCCGGGTCGACGACGAAATACCCCTGCCGCAAGAACTGGAACCGCTCCCCTGGCTTGGCCTTATCCAGACCCTGTTCCAGCTTGGCTGATTTCATGACCACCAATGACTCGGGGTTTAGGTTGTCGATGAAATTGCCGCCCTCCGAAACATCGTCGGGGTCAACGGTCGAAAACAGATGGTCGTAGATGCGCACTTCGGCATCCACCGCATGGTCAGCCGACACCCAATGAGACGTGCCCCTGACCTTTCGGCCATCGGATGATGTCCCGCCGCTGGTCTCGGGGTCGTAGGTGCAATGCAGCTCGATGATCTCCCCGGTGGCGTCGTCCTTGATCACGTCAGTGCAGGTGATGTAGTAGGCGTCTTTCAGGCGCACTTCACGGCCCGGCGATAGGCGGTAGAACTTGGGCGGCGGCACTTCTCGGAAGTCGTCCTTTTCGATATAAACAGTGCGGGAGAATGGGATCCGGCGCTCCCCCATGCTCATATCCTCGGGGTTGTTCACCGAGACCACTTCTTCGGACTGACCTTCGGGGTAGTTCGTGATCACCACTTTCAGGGGGTCCAAGACGCCCATGACCCTGGGCGACCGCTTATTCAGGTCGTCCCGTAACGTGTGCTCCAAAAGGGCAATATCCACTGTGTTGTCCCGGCGGGCAACGCCGATGCGGTCGCAGAAGTCCCTGACTGCCTCCGGGGTATAGCCCCGGCGACGCAGTCCCGAGATCGTCGGCATGCGCGGGTCGTCCCAGCCGTTCACATAGCCCTCGTTGACCAGTTGGATCAGCCGGCGTTTGCTCAGCACCGTATGGGTCATGTTCAGCCGGGCGAACTCAATCTGCTGGGAGTGGTAGATATCCAGCTCGTCTAGGAACCAGTCGTAGAGCGGGCGGTGGTCTTCGAATTCCAGGGTACACACGGAATGGGTGATGTGCTCGATGGAATCAGACTGACCGTGGGCGAAATCGTACATCGGGTAGATGGGCCACTCGCTGCCGGTGCGGTGATGGTCTTCCTTGAGGATCCGGTAGAGCACCGGATCGCGGAGGTTCAAGTTGGGTGCGGCCATGTTTATCTTGGCGCGCAGCGTATGGGAGCCGGATTCAAACTCGCCGGCCCGCATGCTCCGAAACAGGTCCAGGCTCTCCTCGACGGACCGGTTGCGGTAGGGGCTTTCTCGCCCGGGCTCGACGAGGTTCCCGCGGTACTCACGGATTTCCTCGGCGGTCAGGTCGCAGACGTAGGCTTTGCCAGCCTCGATCAGTTTGATGGCGTAATCGTAGAGCTGCCCAAAGTAATCGGAGGCGTAGAAAAGGTTGTTGCCCCAGTCGAAGCCCAGCCAGCGGACGTCTTCTTGGATGGAGTCAACGAACTCCACGTCTTCCTTGGAGGGGTTGGTATCGTCGAAACGCAGATGGCAGGCGCCGCCGAACTCCTCCGCCAGCCCAAAGTTCAGGCAGATGGACTTGGCGTGGCCGATGTGAAGGTAGCCGTTGGGCTCTGGCGGAAATCGGGTGATCACCCGTCCTCCAAATTTGCCCGACCTATTGTCGTCGGCGACTATGCCGCGAACGAAGTCAACTGAAGTTTCAGCCTGTGTCATTCTTGATTCATCCTGTGTTTGTGGCCGTTAAACGGCAGAGCCGAACTGTTCCACTAAAATACGCGCCCTTAAACAGCAACGCTAAACCTTTTTACTAAAAATACGCGCCCCTAAGCAGCAGCGCTGAACCTTTCCATCGCGTTCTTAACCCGGCTCACGGTGCGGTCCTTGCCCAATACTTCCATCATTTCGAACAGGGGCGGCGACACGGCCCGGCCGGTGGCGGCCACACGCAAAACGCCAAAGAACTGGCGGCGAGATAATTCGAGTTTCTCTCCTGTGGCCGTCAGCATCTCTTCCAGCTTTTCTGGGGCAAAATCGTTGGTGGCATCAAGGTCGTCAAGCGCAGCCTTCAGGGCCGAGAGAGTCGAGTCCCGGTCCATTCCCTTCTGCACCAAGGTATCGGTGTCGAACTGCTCATCGGCTTGGAAGAAATACTCGGTGCTGATTGCCGACTCCTCCAGGCTCTTCATCCGCTCCTGAAGTAGAGGAGCTATCTGGCGCAGGTATTCCTCGTCCACTGGGAGCAGCCCCTTGGGCAGGTCGCGCTCCAAGAATGGCATCATCTCGCCGGCGAGCTTCTCGGGAGACATCTCGCGGATGTACATGCCGTTCATCCACTGGAGTTTGTCCTGGTCAAAGATGGCCGAGGACTTGGTGATCCGGTCCAGAGTGAAGTTTTCGATCACTGTTTGGACCGATACAACGTCGGTCTTATCATCCAAAGACCAACCCAGCAGCACCATGAAATTGAGTAGTGCATCGGGCAGACAGCCGGCGTCTTTATACTCGCCGATGGCCGTTGCGCCGTGGCGTTTGGACAGCTTGGCCCGGTCCGGACCCATGATCATCGGCAGGTGGGCGAACTGGGGAGGATCGAACCCCAACGCCTCGAACAATTGCAGGTGGCGCGGGGTGCTGGGCAGCCATTCCTCAGCCCGCATAACGTGGCTTATCTCCATCAGATGGTCGTCGGCCACCACGGCAAGGTGGTAGGTGGGGAAGCCGTCCGACTTCAAGATGATGAAGTCGTTCAGCGTCTCATTGCGCCACTCGACCTCGCCCCGGATCAGGTCGTTGACCCTGGTGATCCCGTCTTTGGGCATGGCGAATCGGACAACGTTGGACTCTTGGCCGCCGCTCAGCTTATTTATCTCTTCCGGAGTCAGGTCGCGGCATAGGCAGTCGGCGCTGGCGGAGACCCGCCGGTCCCGCTGTCTCTCGTCGTCGTTCGCCGGTGGCTTCTGGCTGCAATAGCACCGGTAGGCATTGCCCTGTGAGACCAGTCTGTCGGCCAGTTCGCGGTAGATATCCAGCCTTTCCGACTGGAAGTAGGGGCTGTAGGGGCCGCCAACTTCCGGGCCCTCATCCCAATCGATATTCAGCCAGCGCAGGCCGTCCAGCATGGCTTCGATCGAGCCCGGAACCAGGCGTGCTTGGTCCGTGTCTTCAACTCTGACGATGAACTTGCCCCCGTTATGGCGGGCAAAAAGCCAGTTGAAGAGAGCCGTCCGGATGTTGCCGATATGGGGCAACCCGGTAGGGCTTGGGGCGAACCGAACTCGGACTTCTCCGGGCAATTTTTCTCTCCAAGGGAATAATGATGGGCAGGCGTTATTATAGCACGAACCACGCCCAATATTGGGTCGTCAGGCACGCTGGAGAACAGGAAAACAGACTTGAGGTTAAGGGGTCCGCTTCTGAAATCAGAGGAACTTAACAATATGAGCCGGCGGACGAAAAGACGGCCCCTGCCCTTGTTTGTAGAAACGCCAGCAAGCATGATTGAGTGTAGGCAATAAGCACCGGTTCGAGCGCAGAAGTCCAATTATCCGGGAATACCCCAGTTCTGCCCATTCCAAGGAGTTCACGGTGAAACCTTTCTTTTTTTTTAAGCGTGGTCACTCTGATAGCGGTGTTGTTGGCGGCATGCACCGTTGCCGAAGAGGGGTCACCCTCTCCGATCGCAACTCAACCTGCGGCTACTGAAGGTCTGCAGACCGATGAAGTTGTGCCTACCCCTGAACTTTTGACTGAAACCCCGCCAACCCGTCCTCCGGCAAGGCCAACCGAGGAAGCTGCCCGGCCAACGTTGGCACCTTCGTTGGCATCAGTCAGTACCGGTACGCCTGTTCCCGACTCCATTGATCCAGGCAGACCCGCCGCCCCACCGGTCGAGGGACCAAGATTAACCGGGCGTGTCGACTTGGAGGAACTCCGTGCTCTCTACACCCGTAACGGCCTTGAGCCTGACTCCGGCGTCCGAACTGTATCTGTACACTCGTTGGATGGCACGGAATTGGCCTCACAAGAGGATATTGGTCAGGGAGGCGAGTTTTCCTTCACGGTCTTGGAAAATCGTGGGTATTTGTTAAAAGCCCGAACGGTTGGCGGCAGCAACATATGGGCGCTCGCTGATGTGGGAACGGAAGATACGACTCAACACATCGATCTCCGGACCACTTATGAATCGGGTCTCATATTTACCGCCAATACGGATGCCTCCATAGCCAAGGGATCGATCGATTCATTGAAGGAAATCGCAGGTCAGGCCTTGGATCTAGGCGTTGATCGACTGGTAAATACCGTTGGACGGGTTGTGGACAATGCCCTCCTCTGGCGCATCGACTATCAAATCACCACGGAAGTAGACGATGTAAATCTCCGTGCCTTCGGCGGTGGACTGGAACCCATTAGGTCCCTGTCTTCCCTAGTCAGCAGCCCGCAGCCCGACTATGTACCCCACGTTTACATGCTCAATACCGCGGCCGGAGATTTGTTCCTCGACCGAATACTAATGTCGGAATTAAAGGCCGACCGGTGGACGTTGATCGTCGTGACCGAGCGCGTTCCGCCTAGGGTATGGGGCGGTCTTGGCGGTCTCCACCTGGTCCACGGAGGCAGTAATCTGGTCTACGGTGAAGATAAGTGCGCCCGCTTTGACGGCGATGAATGCGCTCTTTTTACTCAGGCTCTGGTTACCTACCCCTTGGATGCGGCGCCAGGCACGCCATCCACTGAGGTAATTTCTGTAGATGACTTCGACGGCGCCGACAACCCTCAATGGTCTTCGGATGAGCGGACAATCGCATTCCAAGGCTATCCTGCGGGAAGGTTGAACGGCTCCCAGATCTATCTGGTGAAGCCGGATGGTTCAGGATTGACCCAGCTAACTTCGACGTCAGAGAGCCCGTCTGGAGCAAGCTCTCCTAGCTGGTCACCGGACAACTCTAAGATAATTTATATCTCCAAAGAAGGGACGTTTTCGTCGGATGTTTGGGTCATGAACTCCGACGGCAGCGAAAAGCAGAACCTGACCAATGGGCGTGTGGATTTCCCTAGCTCGCCCAAATTTTCTCCCGACGGCCGCCGTATTCTCTTCCACGGAAGTGATGATGTGAGGCCCGAACGAGGCGGTCCCGACTTCGAAATCTGGATCATGGACCGGGATGGCAGCGAATTGCGGAAATTCACAGACAACGACGTTGATGATAGAAACGCGGTCTGGGGCGTCAATGGTGTTGAGATTATCTATAGCGTGGACGACGAAACCTGGGAGGCAGCCAGCGTTTTGACAGGAACCAAACTGTACGAATTTCCTGGGGTCACTCAGGGCCGGTATGTGAGTCCGGTGTTGGCGGCGACGGAGCACGTTCTAGTGCCCACACAGGAAGCCGTCGAAGCCAAGCGAGTTAGCGACGAGGGGTACGTAGACACTGAATGGCTCGCCACGGTAGTCGAGAGGGAAGAGGCCAGAGGGGCAGGTGAACCGGCTGCTGATCGGGGTTACAAAGTGACCACGCCGTCCAGTGATCCTCTAAGCGGCATACGCCATGAAATTCACACTGCGTTTACCCAGACGCCTATCTACCAGTCCGATGTCGGGGGTTGGTTCGCGCCCATTATCAGCTGGCCCTAATCGGCACAGTTAAGCAGATCGTCATAAGAAGACCCGGACGGGGATCAAAGAGACTTAAGCCTGGCGTAGGCTGTCCACCGCTGGGGCCAGGTCTGAGGGCAGCCCTGTCTGAAACTCCAACGGTTCTCCGGTGACCGGGTGCTCGAAGGCAAGGTGGTAGGCGTGGAGAAAATGCCGGTCGACCATGGGGCTGGCGTTGCCGTAGGTCGTGTCGCCGACCAGAGGGTGGCCGAGGTGGGCCATGTGTACCCTGATCTGGTGGGTGCGGCCAGTTTCTAGGTAAAGCTCCAGCAGGGTATGTGCCGCGAACTGTTCCTTGGTCTTGTAGTTGGTCCGGGCTTCTTTGCCGCCGACCACCACTGCCATGCGCGTGCGGCGTCGGGGATGGCGGCCCACCGGCGCGTCGACCTTGCCCTGTAGCGGCGACGGCGTCCCTTCCACCAACCCCAGGTAGCCCTTGGTGACCTGGCGGGCCTTTATCTGCGCTGACAGATGGGTGTGGGCCTGGTGCGTCTTGGCCACCATCATCAAGCCCGAGGTGTCCTTGTCCAACCGGTGGACTATTCCGGGCCGAATCTCCCCGCCGATACCCTGAATGTCGGGACACATGGCCAGCAGGGCGTTGACCAGGGTTTGGTCGGGATGGCCGGGGCCGGGATGAACCGCCAACCCAGCCGGTTTGTCGATGACCACCAGGGTTTCGTCCTGGTAGACCACGGTTAGGGGTATGTCTTGTGCCACCACGCTGGACGGTTTTGCCGGCGGCACCGTCAAAATAACCACGTCGCCGGCTCTCACTTTGTTCGACGGTTTGGCCGGCCCGCCGTTGACCAATGCCTGTCCCTCGACCACCAGACGCGCCAACTGGCTGCGGGTCAAACCTGTGTCCTGGGCGGCCAGGAACTGGTCCAAGCGGGACTCGTCCACCGAAACCTGGAACTCGTGAGTGGCCGTCTCCAGCGTCAAAGCCTCTGGTCTCCGCTCAGTTCTTCGATCAGGGATTCTCCCGATAGGCGCTCGCCGACGATGCGCTCACGCACGCCGCAACTGGAGCAGCGCCAGCCGTTCATGACCGCGCGCATCTCGCCATCGCAGACCGGGCACCAGCCGTAGCCGCCCATCTGACCTGCCGTGGTTTTGTCGTCTTGCTCTGCGATCAGGAAGATGTAGGCCAGGATAACGAGGCCCGTGATGATGGAGGCGTCGGCCACGTTGAATACGGGCCAGGTTCCCACGTCCACAAAGTCAGTGACGTGACCCAAGCGTATTCGGTCCAAAAGATTGCCCACCGCGCCGCCCATCTGCAGACCCAAGCTCAGCCGCAGGAGGGCGCTGGGCACACGCTGGCTACGGTAGATCATGATCAGGATCGCCACCCCCAGGAAAGAGACCACTATTAGCGGGGTATTCTGGTCCTGGAAGATGCCGAAAGCGCTACCGGTGTTGTGGGTATGGGTAAAGCGGAAGAAGCCGTCGGCAGGGAACGACTGCCGGTAAAGGAGTTGGTCCCGCACCAGAAATTTGCTGAACTGGTCTATAGCGAGGACTATCAGCGCCAGTTGGATGAGGATAAAGTCTTTGAATATGGGCATGCGGGGGGTGTCGGCGCTCACGTTCGGGTCTCCGGGTCCGCCTTGGGGCTGTTTATAGGCCGGATTACTTCAACTTCTCGGTAAAGAACCGGCTTACCTCAGGCACCAAACGAGCTTCCTGTCCGTACCAGAAATGGTCCACGCCGTCGAACAATTTGAACTCGGGTGCGGTGCTGAAGCTGGCCAACTCCGCGTCCAATTGGGTCGAGTCCACCAACCGGTCTCTATCTCCTGTAACGATGAGAGTCGGAACTTTGGATTCTTTCAGGGGCGACCCTTCTACCGCGGGCATCGGTGGGGACACCAAGGCGATGGCATTGGCTTCGTCGTGCAATTCACCGTGACCGAGTATCACTGATGTGCCAAAAGAGTACCCGGTTAGGCCGGTATTATCGGATGTGTCGGGCCAGGCCTTGATCAGCTCCAACGCAGCCAGAACTTCCTCGGACTCTCTTTCTCCCTTGGTGTGCTCGCCCTGACTGCCGCCGACGCCTCGGAAATTGAACCGCAGGGTCACGAAACCTTCCTGGGCCAGGCCCAAAGCCAGGGCCAAGACCACATTGTTGTCCATGTTGCCGCCGTGGAGCGGATGGGGGTGACAGATTACGACGCCAGGCCAAGGCCCGGTGCCTTCGTCCGGCTGGGCCACGACACCCTCGAAAGTGAGTCCATCTGCTTCGAATGAAACGGCGCTTTGACGCAAAGTATCTGCTCCTGAGATTGTTCCTGATAAAAGTATACCAATCTTAGGTAAACCCCTGCCCTTTGGCAAGAATTTCTACCTTGAGGAGTTCTAGGCATCGATCGCTGCGGTACAAGAATCCCAGCGCCAGCTAGATCGCTTGGCTTCCGTCTCGGAACGACAGATCTGTGCTCTGCCCATTCGAAGTCCAGACACAATCCTGCTAGAATACCGGAAAGTTTTCACCAGCCGTTTCGATAGAGATTTTTAGCGACTTTTGGAGGGACACTTCAGATGGCATTGATCGATCTGCGTAGCGATACAGTCACCAAACCTACCGATGAGATGCGCCGGGCCATGGCCGATGCCGAGGTCGGCGATGACGTTTACGGCGAGGACCCGTCAATCAACGAACTCCAAGAGCGCGCCGCCGCGATGCTGGGCCATGAAGCCGGGCTTCTAACAACCAGCGGCACCATGAGCAACCTCCTGGCCACGCTGACCTACTGTAACCACGGCGACGAGATCGTCATGGGCGACCAGGCCCATATGTTTTGGAATGAGGGCGGTGGACAGGCTGCCTTGGCCGGAGTACAGACCCGGCTGATCCCCCAGAACGCCAGCGGCGGCATCGACGCCGCGGACGTGGCCCGCAACATCAGGCCGACCGGCAACCCCCACGTTGCCGCCACGAAGATAGTCTGCCTGGAGAACACTCAAAACAGGTGCAGCGGCATGGTGATGACACCCGCTGATACCAAAGCCATCTGCGATGTGGCCCACGGGGCCGGCGTGGCGGTGCACTTGGACGGTGCGCGTATCTTCAATGCTGCCGTGGCGCTGGAAGTCCCGGTCGCGGAGTTGACTCGCGACGTCGACGACGCCAGCTTCTGCCTCTCCAAGGCGCTGAGCTGCCCGGTGGGTTCAGTGCTGGTCGGCTCCAAAGAATTCATCCAGGAAGCCAGCAGATGGCGCAAGATGGTTGGAGGCGGTATGCGGCAGGCCGGTATCCTGGCCGCCGCCGGGCTGGTGGCCCTGGACACCATGGTTGACCGTCTAGCCGAAGACCACCAGAACGCCCGCCGCTTGGCCGCTGGGCTGGCCAACATCGATGGCCTCAAGATCGACGCAGACAGCATCCAGACCAACATCGTCGTCGTTGAGGTTGATGAAAAAGTGGGATCCACCCCTGATTTCATCAAGGCCATGAAGGACGCCGAAGTCCTTATATCCTATCCAGGCGAGCGGTCCTTCCGAATGGTGACACACCGCCACATCTCAAGCGATGACGTAGAAGAAACACTTTCCCGGACGTCCAAGGTCGTTCGAGAGCTGCAGGGCTAGAGCAGTCCATGCCTGATATCGACCTGGAACGCGGGCTGGGACGCGGGCTGGAACGCGGGCTAGAACACAGACACAGGGCAGTGCTCATCGCCGAAGACGTCATTCGCGCATTGGAGGCGATGTAGATGGCAGACCTCCCCCCTGAAGAAGAGTCAGAAGGGAAATCACGGCGCCTACAGATGCGGACGTTCTATATCGCCTGCGCAGCCTTGGCCATCGCTGTTGGCCACGTTGTCTACGCATTCTTCCGGGACCACGTTTTCGACTAAGTAAATAATCATGGGGTTGGAGTGCGCGGAGTAGGCCCTTGGACCGCAGGCCGAATCAACGATTTTCGGGGTTGCGCCGCTGGGCCCAACAAATATCGTGCCTAACCAGTTGCTTCAATGGCCGTTCAGCTTTAACATGCCAAGTGGCGCACTACCAAGCGTCAGTGTTGGCCACACTGGCGTCGTCCAAACCGGCGTTGCCGGCGGTGTATGACCGGCGGTGTATGAAAGGTAAAGGGAACGGCCGTCTGCGGGCTTTCGTTCGACTTGGTAGTTGAACAAGAGATACAGGTCAACAAAAGCCCCTAACTATTGTCTTAACCGGCATAGGGGGAGGTGCACAGGTTCTAGAACGCATTCTTTCTTGGTTTCGCCGCTCCACGGCGGAGATCGAAATCGAAATAACCGGCGGGTCATTTCAACCCGGCGGCACAATAGATGTCCAGGTGACGATACGGTCGAAAAAGGGATTCAAGATCAAGACCGGCCAGTTGGAACTAACTTGCACTGAGCAGTCGTGGCAAAAAGAATCGCCCCGCGATAGCGGACAGGGAAGGCTTGATACCCACTCTGCTCTAGCTCAACCACTGGTCCAGTCATTCATCGCCGACACAGAGTTGACCGACTCAGAACCCGTCGTCCGGTACGCCAGGTTCCAGATACCCAAGGAAGCCCCTCCCACGGTCCACGGTTCAATCGCACAGGTTTCATGGGAAATCACGGGCCGTCTGGAGCTGGAATCCGGCAACCCCATCACCAAGTCTCAAGAGATAACAGTCCTCTCGGCACCTGTGGTTAACACGGGACGCAGCGCGGCTGACCTGACCGAAGAGGCGACCTTCGATGGCTGCATACTGGCCATGGTGCTGGTCAATGACGTGGTTGGAGCCGGCGGCTACCTAGAGGGCGAACTCCGTGCCCGCATGAACATTACCGACCAGGCCAAAGAGATCCGGATGGAACTCCACAGCACGGAGACGTCGGGTGATCGGACGGACGAGTCGGTGCGGGGACGCATCTCTCTGGAGAGCGATGTCCAATTGACGGTCGAGCGGCCCTATGTCTGGGCTTTCAGCCTGGCTGTGCCGGAGCGAACGCTCCCCACAGTGCAGAATGGACGCACCACCGTCTCGTGGCGTCTCAAAGCGGTGGTCGATACCGACCAGAAACAAGAGGCCTACCACTTGGAGCGGGAAGTTCAGATCTTCACGTCTACCAGCTAGGCGATTGTCTCGTCCGGGTCTTCTTTGCCGCCCCATAGCCGCTTGAGCCGCTGTCCGATCTCTCGCTCTGCCCCTTCTTCACTGGGCTGATAATAACGCCGACCCTTTAACGACGGCGGTAAATACTCCTGCTCTTCGAAATGCCCTTCGTAGTCGTGGGAGTATTTATAGTCCTTGCCATACCCCATGTCTTTCATCATGCCTGTAACGGCATTCCTGAGGTGTATCGGCACCGGTTCGTTGGCCTGTTCTCGAACGTCCCGCATGGCCTCGTTCAACGCCGCATAGGCCGAGTTGCTCTTGGGCGCCGCCGCCAGATATACCGTGGCCTCCGCCAGGGGTATCCGCCCTTCAGGCATACCCAGAAAATGGACCGCCTGCTGGGCCGCCACGGCCACGGTCAGCGCCTGTGGATCGGCCAAGCCAATGTCCTCAGATGCCAATATCACCAGACGCCTGACGATGAACAACGGGTCTTCACCGGACTCGATCATCCGGGCCAACCAGTAGAGCGCACCATCAGGCGACGACCCACGGACCGACTTGATGAAGGCTGAGATGGTGTCGTAATGGCTCTCCCCCGCTTTGTCGTACATCGGAGAGCGTCGCTGTAGTGCGTCGGAGATGGTATCCAGATTAATCAGACGCTTCCCTTCAGCGTTCGGAGTGCTGGTGTAGGATGCCGTCTCCAGGGCGTTCAGGGCGATGCGGGCGTCTCCGTTGGCGATGTTCACCAGGTGATCAATGGCGTCTTCGGCCAGCGTCGCGTGCTGGGGGCCCAAACCCCGCTCCGAATCAGCCAATGCCCGGTTGATGATGGCTTTCATCTGGTCGGGTTCCAAGCTCTGCAAGGTGAACACCCGGCATCGCGACAGCAGCGGCGCAATCACTTCAAATGACGGGTTCTCGGTGGTGGCGCCGATGAACGTGATCGTACCGTCCTCGACGTGGGGCAGAATCACATCCTGCTGGGCCTTGTTGAACCGGTGTATCTCGTCCACAAAGAGAATGGTGGACTGCCGGTGCATGCCTTTGCGGTCTCTGGCCTCGCCAACGATACGCCGCAGGTCGGCCACCCCGGAGGTGACGGCGCTAACGGCTTGAAAGTCGGACTGGGTGGACCTGGCCACCAACCGTGCCAGCGTGGTCTTGCCGGTACCCGGCGGCCCCCAGAGTATGAGAGACGGCAGCCGTCCGGCGGCTATCGACTTGAGGAGCACTCGTTCGGGGTCAACAATCTGGTCTTGACCAACGAATTCATCGAAGGTGCTGGGACGCATCCGCTCCGCGAGGGGGGCGTCGCGCTCCGCCTGTTCCTTTCTGCCATGCTCGAATAATGACTCGGATGAGCTCATGGGCGTTCACCTCACGGCTTTGCTACTGAAAGCGAGGCATAACCTCTTTGGCGAATAGTTTCATGGAACTCTCCACCTCGGCATTGGGTAACATACCGCCGATGTTGAACCAGCACATGAATTCCTGAGGCCCGTACATCTCTTTGAACTTCTCCAGCTTGGCGGACACCTGGTCAGGGGTGCCCACGGCGGCATATTCATCCATCACGCTCTCGGCGTTCAAGCTGTCGGCCCGGCTGGAACCCTTGGTGGCGCCCCGGGACCGGCCGATCTCCCGCAGCGTTTCCAAGTAGTTGTCGATGGTCTTGGTGAACCCGGCCCTGGCTTCTTTCTCGGTGGACGCCACGTGCATGGGCACATTGACGTTGACCTTCGGCTTGGTAGCGTCATGGCCGTTCTCGGCCAGCTCGGCCCGGTAGGACGCCAGTCCGGTCAGCGCCCCCTCGGTGGTAACGATCGTCGGCGCAACCAAGATGTTGTGGCCCAGCGAACCAACGATGCCGAACGTGTCAGGACTGTTGGCGGCCACGTACACCGGAGGGTGCGGCTGCTGTATCGGCTTGGGGGTCACGCTCAGTCCGTGGGACTGGTAGTACTTGCCTTTATAGGCGAAATCGTCCTGCGTCCACGAACCCAACACCAGCTCCAAGCCCTCTATGAACCTGTCGCGTCCCTCTTCCTGGTCAATGCCGTAACCCTGGTAGTGGGTGGGCATGGAACCCCGCCCCACACCGAAGATGGCGCGGCCGTTGGACAAGACGTCCAGGGTCGCCATCTCCTCGGCCAGCCGCACGGGTTGGTGTAGGGGCAGCAGGCTGATGGCATTGCCGATGCGGATGCGCTTGGTTGCCTGGGCAACGGCCGAGGCGATCATCAGCGGGGCCGACAACACTGAGAACCGGGGGTTGAAGTGCAGTTCCGCCAACCAGGCGGCGTCGAAACCCAGTTCGTCGGCCAGTTGGCATTGGGAGATGGTGTCTTTGATGCGGGCAGCGGGAGTTTGGTCTACCGCGCACGGGAGTTGGTAGAAAACGCCGAACTCCATGAATGACTCCTAATGGGGGTACGAATAGGCTAAGGCCCGCCTATTCTAATACAAACGTGGTGGGTTGGGGGTGGGGCGGCGGTCAGTTATTGCTTCATCGAAATTATCTGCGGCAGGCCTTCACCCTCGCCATATGCGCAATGACCTAAAGCGGAATATTACCGTGCTTCTTGGCCGGAAGGCTGTCGCGCTTATTTTGAAGCATCTCTAGGGCTTTGATGATCTGGACGCGGGTGTCGGCCGGGTCGATCACATCGTCCAGGAACCCACGGCTGGCCGCGATGTAGGGCGTGGTGAACTGGTCCTGGTATTCCTTGATCAGTTCCTGGCGTTTCGCGTCCGGGTCTTTGGCCTCGGATATCTCGCTGCGGTAGATGATATTGACCGCACCCTCGGCGCCCATGACGGCGATCTCGGCCGACGGCCAGGCCAGGTTGATGTCCGAGCGCAGGTGTTTGCTGCTCATCACTATGTAGGCGCCGCCATAGGCCTTGCGGGTTATGACCGCAATCTTGGGCACAGTGGCCTCGGCATAGGCGAAGATCAGCTTGGCGCCGTGACGAATGATACCGCCGTATTCCTGGTCAATACCGGGCATGAATCCGGGGACATCCACCAGCGTCACGATGGGGATGTTGAAGCAATCACAAAACCTGATGAACCGCGCCGCCTTGGCCGAAGCATCGATGTCCAAGACGCCGGCCAGGTACTCCGGCTGGTTGCCCACCAAACCTATCGAGCGTCCGTTCATCCGGGCGAACCCGACCACCACGTTGGGGGCAAAGTTCTGGTGGACCTCCATGAACTCTTCATCGTCGACGATCTTGTAGATGACCTCCCGCATATCGTAGGGGCGGTTGGCGTCGTCGGGCACCAGGTAGCGTAGGTCGGGCTCTCGCCTGGTGGCCGGGTCATCTGTCGGCTCTTGGGGAGTGTCTTCCAGATTGTTGCTTGGTAGGAAGCTGAGGAGGTGCCGCACCTCGTTGATGCACTCTTCTTCGGTCTCGTAGACGAACTGGGCCACACCGCTGCGGGTGGCATGGGTAGCGGCTCCGCCCAGGTCCTCATGGGTGACTTCTTCTCCGGTCACCGCCTTGATAACGTCGGGTCCGGTGATATACATCTGGCCAGTGCCCCTGACCATGAAAACAAAGTCGGTGATGGCTGGAGAGTAGACCGCGCCGCCGGCCGATGGCCCGACTATGACTGATATCTGGGGGATGACGCCCGAGTACATGGTGTTGCGCAAGAAAATATCGCCGTAGGCTGCCAGACTGGTGACGCCTTCCTGGATGCGTGCCCCGCCGGAGTCGTTCAGCCCGACCACGGGACAACCCGACTTTACGGCCAGGTCCAACGTCTTGCAGATCTTCTGGCTGACAGCCTCGGACAGGGAGCCGCCCATAACCGTGAAGTCTTGGGCAAAGGCGAAAACCTGCCGTCCCTCAACCTGCCCGTAGCCGGTGACCACAGCGTCGCCCAGTATCTTGCGGTCGGCCAGGCCGAAGTCGGTGGCCCGGTGAGTCACAAATGAGTCAAGTTCTTCGAAGGTGCCCTCGTCCATTAGCAATGCCAGCCGCTCGCGGGCAGTGAGCTTCCCTCGGCTGTGCTGTTGGTCTATCCGGTCCTGGCCGCCGCCTTTCTGCGACTCTTGGCGCATGGCTTCCAGGGTTTCAATCTTCGCGTCGATCTGCCTTTTCTCTGCAGTCACAACCCCTCCCGCCGGGTCCTAAATTCTAGTGGCGAACCTCGAGCGGATCCAAGAGATTTCACCCCATGTTATGCCTTGTTGAGCTTGGTTAATCGTAGCAGAACCGCCAAATGAGGAGCAAGGAGTCTGGGCATGGCCCACGGTGATAAAATGAGGTCGTCCCCGGGCGTTTATTCCCCTCACCACCGATGGAGATCCCAGACCATGCCCCAAGTACAGACCCCCTTTTCCAGACTGACCGTGGCCAACGGCGAAACCCTGGCTTGGGGTGTGCGTACCTATGTTATGGGCATCATCAACGTCACCCCAGACTCGTTCTCCGGTGACGGCCTGGGCGGAGACCTGGACGCGGTGGTGGCGCAGGCCGTGCGCTTCCAGGAAGACGGCGCCGACATCCTGGACATGGGCGCGGAGTCTTCTCGTCCCGGACACAAGAAGATATCCGCCGAAGAAGAGATGGCGAGGCTGATCCCCGCGCTGGAAGCCGTGGCCAGCCGTGTGAAGCTGCCCATCAGTGTGGACACCTACAAGGCAGCGGTGGCACGCCGGGCCGTCGAAGCTGGAGCGGTGATCATCAACGATATCTGGGGCCTAAAAGCCGAGCCGGAGCTGGCGAAAGTTGCCGCTGAGACCGGGGCAGGCCTGGTCTTGATGCACAACCAGCAGGGCACGGAATATCAGGACTTAATGCCCGACATGGTCTCCAGCCTGCGAGCCAGCGTCAAGACGGCCCTCGGCGCCGGAGTGACTCGCCAGAATATAATCGTCGACCCCGGCATCGGGTTCGGAAAAACCCCAGACCAGAACCTGGCGGTCTTGGCCGGACTGGACGCACTCAAGGCAACTGGTTGCCCCATCCTTGTCGGCTCATCCCGCAAGTCCACCTTGGGCCTGCTGTTGGACCTGCCAGCCGACCAGCGCGTGGAAGCCACCGCAGCCACTGTGTCTCTAGCCATCGCCGGCGGCGCGGACTTCGTCAGGGTGCATGACGTGAAGGAGATGGTGCGGGTCTGCCGGGTCACCGACGCCGTGGTGCGCGGCTGGCGTCCCGATGGCTGGAAGACGTCTTGAACCGCGTCATCGGCTTCCTCGGCTTTGGGACGAATCTTGGAGACCGCAAGAAGAACTTAGCCCAAGCGGTGAATACCCTCAACGACCGGCCCGACCTGGCCGTATTGCGTACCTCCGGCATCTACGAGACCACACCCTGGGGACTGACCGACCAGCCGGATTTTCTCAATATGGTGGCCGAGATTGCCACCTCTATATCTCCCGGCGAGTTGCTGGAGCGCGTCAAGAAACTGGAACAAGACATGGGTCGGGAAGACGGCCCGCGGTTCGGCCCTCGGCTGATAGACGTCGACATCTTGTTGCTAGAAGACCAAGTGGTGGACGAGCCGGACCTGCAGGTCCCTCACATCAGCCTTCATGAAAGGGCGTTCGTGCTGGTACCTTTGGCTGAATTAGCCCCCGATCTGGTGCATCCCTTGCTTGGTGTCACCATCGCTCATCTGGCCGAAAATGTTGACGGTTTGGGCGGCGTAAAACCGCTGTCCTAATATCGAAGTGGCCTATTCGTGCCTAGATTCGATTAGCAGTCGCCGCGCCCGGTTGACAATCGCGCTCGTCTGACGCATGATTTTCAATCGGGAGAGACTAACTTCCACCTACATTAACCGGATATCAATCTGCGCCGCCCGGTTTCGTCAAAAGCACCACATAAATCAACGACGAGGGCGACGCCAGTTAGAAGTACGAGGAGACGGCAATGGCGGACAAGCAACTGATTTTTGATGAGGATGCCCGCGCCAGCTTGATGCGGGGCGTGAACGAACTTAAGCGGGTCGTCGGTCTGACCCTGGGTCCCAGCGGCCGCAACGTGCTGCTCAGCCGTATGTTTGGCCTGCCGATCGTCTGCAGCGACGGCGTAACCGTGGCCAAAGAGGTCGAACTGCCCGAGCCATACGAGAACCTGGGCGCGCAGCTGGTCAAGGAGGCCGCCTCCAAGACCAACGACGCAGTTGGCGACGGGACGACTACTTCGGTGGTCCTTGCCCAGTCGATAGTGAGCCACGGCTTCATGAACGTGGCCTCTGGCGCCAACGGTATCGGCATCCGCGACGGCGTAGACCTGGCCGTGGCTGCCGTGGTCGCCGAGTTGAAGAACATGGCCATCCCCGTGGAAGACCGGGAACGGGTGGCACGCGTTGCCGCTCTCTCTGCCCACGAAGAACCCATCGCCGAACTGTTGGCCGATGCCCTCGACAAGGTCGGCCGGGACGGCGTCGTGACCATTGAAGAATCCAAGACTCTGGACGATGAGCTGGAGTTTGTGGAGGGAGTCCGGGTCGACCGTGGCTATCTCTCCCCTCATTTCGTAAGTGACACCCAGCGCATGGAAGTCGCCATCGACAATCCCATGTTCATGATCACCGACCAAAAGGTCAGCTCCCCCAACGATGTTGTGGGCATCATGGAAAAGCTGCTCCAGGCGAACAGCCGCTCCCTGGTGATAATCGCCGAAGACGTGGACGGCGAAGCCCTCTCCACTCTGGTGGTCAATAAGCTACGCGGCACCATCGATTGCGTGGCCATCAAGGCCCCGGGTTTCGGAGAACGCCGTAAAGCGCTTTTGGAAGATATCGCCATCGTCACCGGAGGCACTGTCATCAGCGCCGACCGGGGTCTGAAGGTCGAGGATGCTGAGATCGAAATGCTGGGAACAGCCCGGCGTCTGATCGCCACCAAGGATGAGTCGACCATCATCGAAGGCCGCGGCGACGACAAGGCCATCAAAGAACGGCTGGACCAACTACGTGTCCAGATCGAAGAGACCAGTTCCGACTACGACCGCGAAAAGCTGCAGGAACGCATGGCCGCCCTGGTGGGTGGCGTAGCGGTGCTCAAGATCGGCGGCGCCACCGAGCCCGAGGTCAACGAGCGCAAGTCCAGAGCTGAAGACGCGCTATCCGCCACAAGGGCCGCCATCGAAGAGGGCATCGTGCCCGGAGGCGGCGTGGCGTTGGTCCGGGCCGGAAAGGTCTTAGACGACTTGGAAAAGACACTGGAAGGTGACCAACTCGTGGGTTTGCGGATGGTCCGCAGCGCCCTTAGCGCTCCCCTGTTGCTCATCTCCGAGAATGCCGGCCACGAGGGCCAGGTGATCTTGGAAGGTGTCCGCAAAGGTGAAGGCGACTGGGGATTCGACGCCGGCAAGGGCGAGTATTGCAATTTGATCGAAGCGGGCATCATCGACCCCGTGAAGGTCACCAGGTCAGCCCTCGAGAACGCTGGCAGCATCGCCGGTATGATGATGACCACCCAAGCGATCATCACCGATATTCCGGAGTTCGTACCCCTGCCTCAGGACATCCAAGACTTCATGCACGACTAACCCCTCGGGGCGATTCAGACCAGGCAATCAACGGCCCGGACCAACCACCCAATGAAAATAAGTGGCTGGCCGGGCCTGATTTTTGGACCGGGCCTATTTTCGGGATCAACCTGTTTTCGGGATTAAGAAGATGCCGGGTACCCCACTCGACCGCGAATCCATCGGCCATCTGATCGAAGGCACTCCCCCTTTGCTGGAGAAGTACCTGTCACTGGAAGCTCAGCTACAACCCAACGGGTTCGACATGACTGTCCGGGACGTGGCCCGCCTGACCTCTCCCGGCGCAGTGGGCGCCGAGGATGTGGACCGAGTCTTATCAGATACCAAGCCCATGGAGTTCGGGCCGGACGGATGGCTTCAGCTGGGACTGGGGCCTTACTTGGTGACCTTTAACGAGATCGCAAACCTGCCCTTAGATGTCATGGCCCTGGGGCGTCCCCGCTCCAGCCTGCTCCGTAGCGGCGTCAGCATCCACACCGCGGTCTGGGACGCTGGTTACCACGGCCGGTCTCAAGCCCTACTGGTGGTCTACCACCCCGACGGCTACCGGGTCCAGCGCGACTCCCGGTTGATGCAGTTGGTCTTCTTTCAGATGGAGACCGCCGCCAGTCGTGGCTACCAAGGCCGCTTTCAGTCCGAGAACATCTAGCCCGCCCTCTGCATTTCGTACTTCGATCGAAATAACACTCTGGCGAATCTGTCATTCTGAGCCAGCAGCAGCGGCGAAGAATCCGCTAGGTGATGCCCTGCTCCCAACCATTGCGCCGTAATAACGGTCGGCCAGCCAAGTTTGCTAGATCCTTCGCTTCGCTCAGGATGACAGTTTAACCGCATCCGAAAAATCGGACCCAATTTATCGTCGGTGATAGACTTCACCACAGGCCATGCAAGACCTCAAAAAACACATCACCGAGTACGCAATAGAGTGCGGGTTCGATCTAGTGCGGATCACCGGCGCGGAGGTGTTCGTCCGAGACCGGGACGCCGCCCTAGCCAGGATCGATGCCGGGCAGATGGACGGCCTGCCATGGTTCACTGAATCTAGAGTCAGACGCGGCTCCGACCCCCAGACGCTGGTACCGGGAGCCCGATCGGTCATCTGCCTTGGCCTCAGCTATCTGGAGGCTGATGGCGAAGATAAATCCGGTGGCGGCAAAGTCGCCCGATACGCACGGGTCAAGGACTACCACCGCGCCATGAAACGGCGCATGAAAGCCTTCGTCCGTGGGCTGGAAGAGCACTTGGAATCGCCGGTCGGAGCAAAGTGGTACGTGGACGACGGTCCGATGCTGGACCGTGCGGCGGCCGCACGGTCGGGGCTTGGCTGGTTCGGCAAGAGCACCAACATACTTACACCGTCCCACGGGTCATGGATACTGCTGGGCCAGGTGGTGACCGACCTGGAACTGGAGCCGGACCCGCCACTGAAGAAGACTTGTGGTTCCTGCGTCCGCTGCATCGATGACTGCCCCACCGGCGCCATCGTCGCTCCCTTCGTGGTCGACAACGCCCGTTGTATCTCCTACCAGACCATCGAGAACCGGGGAGTCATATCGCTGGAAATGCGGCCCCTCATCGGAGACTGGGTCTTCGGCTGCGACATCTGTCAGGATGTATGCCCGGTCAATCGCCAGGCCAGCACCCCGCTCCAGCCCCTTCAAAAGGCAGAAGCCATCGGCCCGTCTGGGCAACTCGACCTGGCCGAATTGCTAGAGCTGACTGAAGAAGAATTCCGCGACCGGTTCCAGGGAACTTCGATCATGCGGGCCAAACGGGTTGGACTACAGAAGAACGCCTGCGTCGCGTTGGGGAACAACAAGGACGAGACCGGCATCCCAGCGTTGGTCAAAGCCCTGTTCAACGCCGAACCACTGGTGCGCGGACACGCCGCCTGGGCCTTGGGTCAGATCGCAACAGCGTACGCAGTCAGCAGTCTGGAGCAATCGGTCAGGTCGGAGACAGACGATTACGTGCTGGAAGAGATCGACGGAGCGCTCGAGGTATCCCGGCCGCAGCCAGCGATCAGAAAAACCTGATTCGGCTGTCTAAGTGGCCTGGGTAGGCTGTGCTTCACCCTCTGGCTCTTGTCCAGCATCTTGAGCCGAACGATTACGACGGCCCCCGGAGCGACGCCGGCGCTGGTTATTGGCCGAAGGTATGAAGTCTGCCGGGACGTAGCCTTTGCCGAAGTGGAGTTTCTTCATCTCTTCTTCGATCAGCGTGAAATCGTTCTTGGGCAGCAGATGAAGGTTCCCCTGGAACGCCATGTACCAGTCCTCGGGGTTCCAGCGCTTCACGTATTCCAAACGCGGCGCCAGCAGGTTGGCGTCGATGAACTGTTCGTCCTTCAGGATTACGCCTGGTTGCAGCTTGATATGGTAGGGAAAACCCGAGCTGCCCTCGTTGACCCAGATCGGCTCCTCTCCTTCATAGAAAGAGGACATGGCCGTGGCCGTGGCGGCAAACCGGCGCAGGTGGGAGATATAAAGCAGCACCCGGTCGCCTTCGGTGATCCGCTGTACCTTGCGGCGGTGTTGGGCCTTCAGGCCAAGAAGGGTGAACCCCCGGTTCTGAGTGATCCGGAAATTCTCCTCATTATTTATCATCATCCAGAAATTACTGGGCATATGCACCTCGAAACGCTGGAAGGCCAGTCTGAGCAGTCCTCTCGAACGTCAAATGCCATTCTATCATGATAAATACTATCATTTGCTGTCTTAGGGCTCATGATATTAAGCGACCAGAATAATCAGCTGTTTTGCTTTTGTGTTGTGCTGTCTCGGGCGGTGTTGTAATATCAGGCGAGCCTGAGCACGACTAGGGCAACACACGCAGCAAGCGAGGAACATCAGATGACCACAGGACAGCGGGATATCGCCATCGTCGGAGTAGCCGAGTCAGACATCATGGGCAACGTCCCGAATAAGTCTTCCCTACAACACCACGCCGAGGCAGGCCACAACGCCCTGGCGGATGCCGGTCTCGCCAAGAGCGACATCGACGGCCTTTTGACCGCTGGGGGTTCCACCCTGGTCACGGCGGAATACATGGGCATCAACCCGACTTTCACCGACAGCACAACGGTCGGTGGGTCGTCTTTTGTGATTCACGTGGCCCACGCCATGGCGGCCATCCGCGCCGGTTACTGCGAGGTGGCGTTGATCACCCACGGCCAGGCCGGGCGCTCGGCCAGGGCCCGCTTCCCTGCGGACGGCAACCTGCCTTTTAGCCAGTACGAAGCCCCCTACGGGATCATCGGCGCGCCGATCAACTACTCCCTGGCCTGCGCCCGCTACATGCACCAGTTTGGGGAAGACCGCACCAGGCAGGGCATGGCCGAGGTCGCCGTGGCCACCCGCAAATGGGCCAACCTTAACCCCGTGGCCCAGATGCACGATACAACCATGAGCTTTGACGAGTACCACGACTCCCGCTGGGTGTCCTGGCCCTTCCATCTCTTCGACTGCTGTCTGGTAACCGACTCCGGCGCGGCCATCATCGTAACTACCGCCGAGCGGGCCAAGAGTCTCAAAAAGAAGCCCGTCTGGGTGTTGGGAGCAGGTGAGGGTCACGACCACAACATAGTCAGCCAGATGCCTGATTACACCTCAACCTGGGCCAGGCGGTCCGGCCCTCTGTCCATGCAACGGGCCGGCATCACACACGACGACCTGGACCTGACCATGATATACGACTCGTTCACCTACACGGTGATGGTGACGCTGGAAAGCTTGGGTTTCTGCGCGCCGGGCGAGGCTCCGGACTTCGTCGCCAACCAGCGGACGGCACCGGGCGGAGACTTCTCGCTGAACACCAACGGCGGCGGCCTGTCCTACACCCACCCCGGCATGTATGGCAGCTTCCTGCTTGTGGAGGCAGTTCGGCAACTGCGGGGCGAGGCCGGAGCCAGGCAGGTGAAGAGTAGGAAAGACCCCAGCCAAGACCCCAAGGTATCTTTGGTTAACGGTACCGGCGGGTCGCTATCTTCCACTGGCACGGTGGTGCTGGCGACCGATTAAGCTGTTTGCTGGTTTATTTTTGAGACCTTACTAACCGTCCGCCGGCGACACCACGGCCACTGGCGTGTTCTGGTCTTTCTCTAAACCGTCGCCCAGCCGGCCTGAGTTGCCGCTGCCCCAGCAATAACCGGCCCCACTTATCGTGACGCCGCATGTGTGGAATCGGCTTGCGCTCACTGATTCGAAATTGAGCCCGCCTGAGACTGCCACAGGCCGTGTCTGAACTGGCATCGTCTGTTCGTCTATCAGGTCGCTGCCAATCCGTTCGTCGCCCAAACCCCAGCAATAGGCGTCACCGCTGATCGTGATGCCGCAGGTGTGTAACTCACCAGCACTCACCGAAGCGAACGTGAGGCCTCCCAAGACTGGCACCGGCTTCCCCTGCGGTTCTTCCGTCCCAATTCCCAACTGCCCTCCCCAGTTCAGGCCCCAGCAGTAGGCAGCGCCGCTGGTTTCCACGCCGCACGTATGATTGTGATACTCATTTATCGAAGCTAGGGAGATTCCGGCTGAAACAGGCGCTGGGCTAGTAGAACGGGGTATATGGAATTCCCCCCAACAGTTGACTGCACCGCTCGTCGTGATGCCGCAAGCGTGACCGTTGCCTGCGCTCACCGAAGCAAAGGTCAGGCCACCAGAAACAGCGGTCGGCGTCGACCTATCGTCATAAGCGTTATTGCCGATCTGGCCAGAGAAGCCCTTACCCCAGCAGTAGGCCGCGCCAGTGGCGGTGACACCGCAGGTATGATTTATTCCCGCACTCACCGATTCAAATACAAGCCCTCCAGACACAGCAACCGGCACCCGTTGGTCACCCGTGGAGCCATTGCCAAGACGGCCCCCATCACCGATACCCCAGCAATAGGCGGCTCCGGTGGCCGTAACGCCGCAGGTGTGCTCGCTACCCGCGCTCACCGAGGCGAACGCAAGTCCGCCCGAAACAGCCGCCGGCCTCAGTTGGTCATCGGTCGCCGAGCCGTTGCCTAGCTGGCCGTAGAAGTCCCAGCCCCAGCAGTAGGCGGTGCCGCTAGTGGTGACCCCGCACGTGTGGTTACCACCGGCGCTAAGCGAGACGAATTTGAGGGCCGTTCCCGACGGCGATGACGTGGGAGAGACGCCGGGCATGGTTGTCTGAGTTGGGTTTGAGGCAGGCGTCGAGACAGGTGTCTGGGCACGGACAGTACCTCCGGCGGTCACGGTCAATGTGTAGCTGTTATCAAAGTCGCCGATTATCTTCACGTAATAGATTTCGCTGTTCGGCGCCGTCCATTCGATACTCGAAGAGAGGCCGCCGCCGGGACCAGTATTCTTTACCAAGTCTTCAACTGCGTCGTTGGTGATGTATACACTCGATCTTCCCAGCGTGTCCAAAACATCGACCGTGTAGGTGGTCCCCTCTTCAAACTGCACTGCGTAAAAGTGATATTGCGGGTAGAGGATATTGAACGTGGACACCACCGCTTCGCCCATTCCGATCGACGGAGCGCTGTCGCGGCCAAGTCCGGGATTTGGACCCTGTTTTTCTGGTGAGGGAGTGGAAATTGCGGCTCTGGGCGGCGTTTCGGTAGTTCTAGTTACGTTGACATCAGCCCCCGCGCAAGCCGACGCCAACAGGGCGCAGACGGCCAAGATGCCTAAGATTGAAACGTTGCGCAAACCAGAGAACAACAACTGATACCTATCTTTCGCCGCATGCGACGTATGGGAAATGTTGGACCGAAGCTCCAGTATCCGATGGGGGATGCCGGCGATCAAGGAAGAACTATGTATTGGCAACCGGCTAGTACTTAACGCCCGGTTAACCACGCTGGCACACCTTCTGCTGACTGAGAGGTAGATCGTTAAATACGTTTAAATATTTTTACTAATTTTAAATTAATACAAATTATTTGCCTATTTTCGTTTATGTTCAGTCGCTAAACCCTCAAGCGGCCTGTGCTAGGGTGACAACATAAATTGTGGGTTGGCGTCTCTGGATGCCTTCTCATCATCATGTCCCGCCGATGGCGAAAGGATTTTTATTTCATGGACCGCACTATTTCTTCTTTTCTTCAGCACATCATTGTAGAGAAGGGTTTCTCTCGCAACACCTCGGACGCCTACCGCAACGACCTGGGCCAGTTCTACGATTTCCTGCAAGGCCATCCCAACGGCGATTCCAACGGGAACGGCAACGGAAATGGCAACGGACACAGCAATGGCAACGGTAATGGAAATGGCAACGGCCACAGCAACGGTAACGCCATCTGGTCCACGGTGGACATCAATGTCCTGAACAAGTACATCGACGACCTCAGGGTCCGCAAGGGATACCGCGACACTACCACGGCCCGGAAAGTCGCCTCCATCAAATCGTTCTTCGGCTTTCTCTCTGAGAACAGCATCATCACCGAAGACCCCACGGAATCGCTGGGCTCCCCTCGCGTCGGCCGTACTCTACCCAAGTTCCTTCCGGAAGAGGAAGTGACCAAACTGCTGGACACGGCCTATAGATCCGGCACCAACGAAGGGCAGCGCGACGCCGTTATCATGGAATTGCTCTACGCCACCGGCCTCCGAGTCGGCGAACTGGTGTCGTTGAACGTGCAGGACGTGGACCTATCTGAGTCCTACATTCGCTGCATGGGCAAGGGCTCAAAAGAACGCATCGTTCACCTGTATCCCAAAGCCTTGGAAGAGCTTAGGCGTTACTTGAAAACCGCCCGCTTGGCGTTGCTGGGACACAAGCGCACTGAGCCTTCTTTGTTCGTCAATCACCGGGGCGAGCGTCTGACCCGCCAATGGGTCTGGACCATCTTGAAGACCTACGCTCGGAAAGCAGGCCTGGAACAGAACATTACCCCTCACACGCTGCGGCACAGCTTCGCCACGCACCTGCTGCAGAACGGCGCCTCTCTCCGCCACGTCCAAGAACTGCTGGGCCATTCCAGCATCTCAACCACGCAGGTTTACACTCACCTGACCAACGGTTACGTGCAGAAGGAATACGCCAAGAGCCATCCCAGGGCCTGATCTTTAGCGTCCGACCTCGCGATTAGCGATTAAAAAAGGGCGGTCCAACACGGACAAAGCGGAAGTTATTACCGTAATTCCGTGTCTGCGGACTGCCCTTTTTTTCGGAATACTGCTATAGTTGATTGGTTGGCGAAAACCTGTGACCAGGCTCCCGCCGACCTGATTTTCGATCATTATTTCCCTCCTCAGGAGGCACCCACAGATGGCTAAAGCACGCCGCGCCGCTTCACGACAAGGGCAACTGAAGCGCAAGAAGAACACCAAAGGACCCAGTGGGATACCCTCCACGCTGCGCGGTGCGACTGTTCCTGAGACGGAGGATTCGATCGCCGTTCCGGCAGGCGTGGAAGAAGACGACATCGATGCAGACGCGCTGGCGGCAGGCGAAGCAGCGGTAGCCCCTCAGGCGTCCCGCCCCACTCCCGCAGCGCGCACCCCCCGAGGCGAATTCGCAGGCCAAGGCCGGCTCAGGGGTGAGCGGCCGGCAGCCTATCTCTACGTCGGTGCAGAGTTCCGGCGCATATTGGTGCTGACCAGCGCAATTGTCGCTGCCCTGGTTGTCCTAGGGATAGTCCTCTAACCCAGATGCCTCTTCCGCTGGTCGAACAGCGTTTGCTGGCAACCCCCGAGAGTCCTGGCGTCTACTTGATGAAGGACCCACGGGGCACGGTGCTCTACGTCGGCAAAGCCAGCGTCCTCCGCAACCGTCTTCGGCAATACTTCGGCTCGCCGGCCAACCTGCCCAACAAGATCAGGCGCATGTTGGGGCATCTACACGATTTTGAGTACATAGTCACCGACTCGCCGGCCGAAGCCCTGATCCTTGAAAACACCCTCATCAAGCGGTACAAGCCCCGCTACAACGCCCGGCTGAAAGATGACAAGACCTACCCCTATCTGAAGATCGACCTGAGCGAGGAGTTCCCCCGGGTCTACATCACACGGCGGGTCGACAACAAAGACGGCGCTCGCTATTTCGGCCCCTTCGCGACGTCCGGCACCGTGCGTAAAACCATGGACCTGGTCAAGCGGCTGTTCCCCTACCGTTCCTGCACCAAGAAGATCACCGGCAAAGACGCCAGGCCCTGCTTGGAGTTCTACATCAACCGCTGCGTCGCGCCCTGCACCGGGGCTGCCAGCAAAGAAGACTACGCCAAGGTCGTCAACCAGGTGGTCATGTTCATGGACGGCGACACCGGGGCCGTGACGAAAGACCTTAAAGACAACATGGAACTCGCCTCGGATGACCTGCAGTTCGAGCGCGCAGCGGTACTTCGAGACCGGATCAAGGCCGTTGAGAAGGTTGCCGAAGAACAGCGCATCAATGTCGATTCCAACCCCGTCAGTGACATGGATGTCATCGCCCTGGCCCAAGGCAGCAACGAAACGTGGGTCGAGGTGTTTTTCATCCGGAAGGGTAAATTGATCGGCCGGGACCATTTCTTCATGGAAGGCACCCAGGACGATTCCGAAGAACTGGTGATGGGCCAGTTCATCAAGCAGTTCTACCAAACAGCCGCCCTGGTGGTGCCCCCGAGAATAATCGTCCAGCACGAGCCGGAAGACGAAGAGACCATCACCCAATGGCTGCGCCAGGTTAGAGGCGGCGCCGTGCGGCTGGTCTGCCCCCAGCGCGGTATCCACAAGCAATTGATGCAGACCGTGGCCGACAACGCTCGCCAAGGCCTGGCCCAACACCGAATAACCTGGATGGGCAACACCGATATCATCCAGCAGGCCATCTCCGACCTGGAAGAAGAATTAAGCCTGCCGCTGCCGCTCCGCCGTATGGAGTGCTACGACATATCCCACATCCAAGGCAGCAACACCGTGGCCAGCATGGTGGTATTTGAGGACGGCAAACCGAAACCCGCTCACTACCGCCGGTTCAAGATGAAGACGGTGGAAGGCGTGGACGACTTCGAGAGCATCCGTGAGGTGCTGCGACGCCGGTTCAAGCGTTTGGCCTCTGCGCGTGCCGCCGACCAACGGGGCGAAGGTCCCGGGCCGGGAGTAGACAGTTTTGGCGTTGTCCCCGACCTGGTGCTGATCGACGGCGGCAAGGGACAGCTATCTGCGGCCCTAGAAGTATTCTTGGAGTTGGGGCTGGACGACATCCCCCTGGCGTCATTGGCCAAGGAGAACGAAGAGCTGTTCGTCCCCCATACGCCCGAACCAATCGTCCTACCGAAGGACTCTCAGGCCCTCTACTTGGTGCAGCGCATCCGTGATGAAGCCCACCGCTTCGCGATCACCTACCACCGGAATCTGCGCAGCAAGAGCAGCTTGAAATCTCCCCTCGACAACGTCTCCGGCATCGGGCCCAAACGCAAGCGTATGCTCATGCGCCGGTTTGGTACCCTCAAGGGTATCAAAGAGGCGGCGGTTGATGACCTGGCTTCGGTCCCGGGCATGACCCGGTCGCTGGCCATCCGGCTGAAGCAGACCATCTAGCTCGCGCCCCGGCACGCCTGCCCAGCTTCCCTGTCTACACTTATACCGAGTACTGTGTTTGCCTTTGTACCAACCCTGCGATACGATGGGTATCCATTGAATGTAATCAGTATCCCTTTACTCGCGGTTAAGTGTAAACATGGTCAAAGTATCCATATCCCTGCCCAACAATGCGCAGATCACCTTCGAGTCGGAAGAGTCTGAGGTACTACGCGAGATCGTTGGCATGGCCCTACGCGACCTGCCCCGCGAGCTGATGCAATCGCCCGCATCGCCCTCAGCAGAAGTAACTGGCGGGTCAACGGAAAAAGGTACCAGCGTGGCCGCAACTGCACTATCCGGGGCCGCCGCCACGGAACCGGCCCCGGTCGCAACCCTTAACTCCCCGGCCCCCAGGCCCACGCCGTCGATTGCCAGAGAGATAGCTAGGCCTAGCGCCAATACCGATAGTGTACCTAGTGAGGTACACGGTGAGGTACACGGTGAGGTACACGGTGAGGTACACGGTGAGGTACACGGTGAGGTACACGGTGAGGTACACGGTGAAGTACGCGCAGTACCCGAAGTACCAGCCGAATTTCTCTCCGCCAACGGACGTCAAGCTTTTGAAGCGTTCTGCCGGGACGCCAACCCACTGGGCGACATGCGCCGGGTGGTGGTTGCCACCGAGGGCGCCAGCCGCCACTTCGGTGTTGACGGGGTGAACGCCGACGACCTGGCCTGGCTCTTCGATGCCGCCGGATGGCGCCGGCCGGGCAACTTCACCCAGACTCTCCGCAACGCAGCTCGCTCCAAGTTTGGCTGGCTGGAACGCATCCCCGGCCGCTCCGGCCGCTACGCAGCGACTGCCCTGGGATTGTCGAAAACCCTCCCCAACGGCGGCTAAGCGGCTCAGCCGGCGACTCAGTCGCGTTTTCATTCAGTCGGTTACATTTCGTCGGCCACCTTTAGTCGGCTACCTTCAAATATTCCTTCCCTAACCCAACGTCTATTCCCACATGCTCTTGGGTGAATTCCGTATAATGACTTGCGGACTATTCCCGCGGACTATTCCCTGTGAGGAGAGCACCGATACCTGGATGGAAATATTAAAAACTGCGCCCAAGCGGGCCATGGCGATAACCCCTCATCCCGACGACTGCGAGGGCGGATGCGGCGGAGCGCTGGCCAAGTGGATCAAAGAATCCGGAACCGTTGGCGCCGTGGTCATGTGCACCAACGGCAACAAGGGCACTGGGGACCGGGATATGACCTCCGAGCGGCTGGCCGCTACCCGCGTGATCGAACAGAACGATGCCTCCACGATAGTGGGAGTAACGGACGTGGTTTTTCTGGCCCACCCCGACGGCGGACTGGAAGACACCGAATTGTTCCGCAGTCAGGTTACCCGCGAGATACGCCGTTTCAAGCCCGACTTGATCCTGGCGGTCGATCCCTACCGCAGCACCTCCCACACTCACCGTGACCACCGCAAGAGCGGACAGGTTGCCCTCGACGCCGCGTTCACCTACGCCTGGAGCTACCAGCACTTTCCGGAGCAGATCACCGAGGAAGGGCTGGAGCCGCACCGCGTTGAGCAGGCTTTTCTCTGGGGCGGCGAAAACCCAGATGTGTTCGTCGATATCAACGACTATCTGGAAATTAAAGTCGACTCTCTAGGCGCTCACGCCAGCCAGATGTCTTCGGACCGTGAAGTACGGCTGGAAAGGGTCACGGACAACTCCGGACGCCATAAAGAAAAAACCGGCCTGGACCATGCAGAGGGTTTCCGGCGCATCACTTTCAACCTAGGCTCCCTGGAGTGGCAGTTGCTCCACCGGTAGTGCCGGTCGATCCCATCGCTTAGATAAAGCCGACAGCCTGTGAAGAGAAGACAGCCATGACCATTACCCTACGCCCCGGAACACCCGACGACGCTGAGCGGTGCGGCCAGATAATCTTTGAGGCTTTCGGCGCAATCGCCGACCAGCATAATTTCCCGACCGATTTTCCAGTCCCGGAGGCCGGCATTGGAGTGGCTGGCATGCTGCTCTCCCACCCCGGTTTTTATTGCGTTGTGGCCGAGGACGACGGCGTGATCGTTGGCAGCAACTTCCTGGACGAACGAGGCAACATCGTCGGGCTCGGTCCCATAACCGTTTCTCCCAACGGCCAGAATTCGGGCGTTGGCCGACAATTGATGCAGCACATGCTAGACCGGGCGGCGGAAAAAAACTTTGGGGGAGTCCGGTTGCTCCAAGCGGCCTACCACAACCGGTCCATGGCCCTGTACGCCAACCTTGATTTCGATGTCCAAGAGATCTGCAGCGTGGTGCAAGGACCAAAGGTTCAAGCCCCAGTGCCGGGCTGCACTGTTCGAGCGACCACTGGAGCCGACTTGGATGAATGCAACCGCGTCTGCGTGCAGGTTCACGGTCACGAAAGGGGCGGTGAGGTGAGCGATTCGATCCAGCAGGGCAGCGGGCTAGTGGTGGAGCGCGGCGGCAAAATCACTGGTTATACGACCGGCGTCGGCTTTTTCGGGCACTCTGTAGGAGTAGGCAACGAAGACATAATGGCGATGATCGCCGCGACCGCAGAGTACTTCGGCCCGGGGCTCATCGTTCCAACCCGCAACACAGACCTGCTCCGGTGGTGTATGAGTAACGGCCTGCGCATAGTCCAAAACCTAACATTGATGACCACCGGCTTTTACCAGGAACCCAAGGGCGCCTATCTAACGTCCATACTCATGTAAGGCTCACCAGTAGCAAAGTAACAGAAAAGGCACCCTATTCTGTCTCGGACGAATGGGGTGCCTTTATTTTCCTAGCAATTAAACCTGATAGTGCGAGTAGAAATCGCGCTGTTCTACTATGCCGGGCTTGTCTCCCACAGCACTTCAAAGATGTGCTCCTCGTCTTCGAACCCCTTAAGGGTCCTATGCCCGAAATCCGCGTACTGATGCTCCGAATTTGACGGACCGTCGGCAACTTTACGCAACAGGTCGGACACCAGAATCTGCCCCCCGGTAGATTCGTCCATTATCCTGGCGGCCATGACAACTGCGGAGCCGAAGTAGTCCTCTTCCTCTTTTATCACCTCGCCCAGGTTGAGGCCGATCCGTACCTTGAGCTGCCGGTCCGGGTTGTTGCGGTTGAACTATTGGAGATCCTTTTGAATCTCCACTGCACATGAAACGGCCTTGCGGGCGCTATAAAAGGCAATCATGAACCCGTCACCGGTTGTCTTGACCTCCAGACCGCCGTATATATCCAGTTGCTGGCGGATGATCTTGCTGTGCGACGCCAACAGAGTCTGGTTTTCCTCGTCACCCAGGCGGGTCAACATCTGGGTCGAATCCTGCAGGTCGGTGAACATGATGCTGGCAGTGATCTCTCGTACACGTCGCTCAAGCTGCGTGTAGGCCTGCTCCAGCTCTTTAACGAGCTCAAGTCTCTGGTCCTGTTGGCAACCAGCAAAAGTGGGACACTTTGGTAAAGGAGAGATCAGGGGGAAATGGCGGTGTTCTGGGACTCCCGGAGCAGGCGGTTGTAGCGTTTGCGTTGGGCTAAGGTCTGAGCTTTCACCTCCTTTCT
>Ga0209403_10000303_pt1 | contig 77224 bp, 64 predicted proteins | sample ArcticOcean_MG_C_8_FD_187440 | JGI IMG/M metagenome (GOLD analysis project Ga0209403, IMG submission 187440) | Marine microbial communities from western Arctic Ocean - ArcticOcean_MG_CB11_86 (SPAdes) (version 2) | ecosystem: Environmental > Aquatic > Marine > Oceanic | place: Arctic Ocean...
TGGCTGCTGTTGTTCATCGCAGTCACACCGGCCATTTGCGAGGAACTCGCTTTCCGTGGCTTGATCCAGAACACGCTGGAAAAACACCTCCGGCCCGTCTCGGCGATTATGATCGCAAGCTTCTTTTTCGGAGTCACGCATGGAATCCTCCAGCAGTCGCTGACAACATTCTTCGTCGGCATCTTGATCGGAGTCGTCGCCTGGCGCAGCCGCAGTCTTTGGCCCTGCATGCTCTACCATTTCGTCCATAACGGCATTACAGCCGGTACGACTCGGCTCGACGACAGTACTCGTGATAAGTTGATCGAGCTGAGGGTCCTGGAAGTGCACCCGACCGCTGGCCTGCTCTATACCCTGCCAGCCATGCTAGTAGGACTGCTGCTGGGAACACTGCTGATATGGGTCTTTTTTAAGGTGACTCAGACGCGGTCATCGACGCCTCTTGCCGAAGCTGCCAGCTATGAGTGAGCAGCCAGTCCAACGCATTCGTGCTCGCTGGGTCCTGCCACTCGCCGGCGATCCAGTGGAAAACGGAGTCGTCGAAATCGCTGGCCAACAGATTCGCCAGCTCGGACCGGCCGTCGCAGGCGAGCCGGTCCAGGACCTGGGCGACCTGGTGCTGATGCCCGGACTGGTCAACGTCCACACGCACCTGGAGTTTAGCCACCTCGAGCAGCCGATCAGCGCAGGCTCTTTCCCCGATTGGATACGCTCGGTCATCGACTATCGGCAGACAGACCTCTCAGCGCCCGGCCAGGCAGCCGCCGCCATCGCAGCCGGTATCCAGGAGAGTCTCAATCACGGCGTCACCACGATTGGTGAGATTGCGACCCGAGGAAAGGGTAGCGAGGTCTACGCCTCGCTGCCGTCGACCAGTGTCGTCTTTCGAGAGGTGATTGGGCTTGCCAGTGAGGACGAACAAGATCACCTGCATTCGGTCACCCAGTTCCTCGCCGACTCGCTGCAGAATGACTGGCAGCAGGCGATCAGCCCCCACGCTCCCTACACGCTGCGGGATTCGCTGTTGGATCAGCTGCTCGATCTGTCGCTGGCCCAGCAGCTGCCGGCAGCCATGCACCTGGCCGAAAGCGAGGACGAACTTCAGCTGCTGCGAGACAAGAGTGGCGCCCTGCGGGCATTGCTCGAAGACGTTGGAGCCTGGCGTGACGATGCACACCGCCTACAGTCAGCGGGTGACTATCTGCAGCGATTGAGCCGGCTGCAGCGGGTGTTGGTCATCCATGGCAATTACCTGGAGCCGGAGGATTGGCAGTTGCTGGCCAGCCAGCGTGACAACATGGCGCTGGTCTACTGCCCGCGGACTCACCGCCATTTCGATCACCCCGATTACCAGCTTGCCGATCGGCTGGCTGCTGGCGTGCGGGTCGCGATCGGGACCGATTCCCGCGCGTCCAGTCCCGATCTCGACTTACTGGCAGAATTGAAAGAGGTTCACCGTCAATATCCGCAGCTGTCAGCAGAGACGGTGTTGCAGCTGGGGACAGTCGAGGGTGCATCTGCACTCGGGTTGGAGGGCACAGTTGGCCAGTTGCTTGCTGGCAGCCAAGCCAATATGGTGGCGGTGGCTGTCGAGAATCCACACTCGGGCGACCTGCCAGCAGCGGTGCTGGCCGAATCGTCGCAGCTGGTCGCGGTGATGTGTGACGGCCGCTGGGTGCGTGAGCTGCTATAGGATCCGGAGGCCGGAAATCGGCCCAAGCAGCAGCGTCGAGGAAGTTGTCAGTCAGAGTCTCTGCTGCGTCCTTCCGACTCCCGACATGAGTCGGCCACGACTCAGGCCAGCTCACTGGTAACAGCTTCCGCCTCGTCTACAGTCGGCTATTGCGAATCTGGGTTTCCAGGATCGCGGTGGCGCCCAGTTCTTCCAGCTGGTCCATCACGCTCGTCACCTCACCACTCTTGACCATCACACGGACTGAGCACCAGTCGTCATCTTCCAGGCTGTTGACGGTTGGCGAGTGGAAACCGGGCGTGATTTTTTCTGCATCGGCCAGCAGGGTACGAGGGGTGTTGTATTCCACCAGCGAGTAGGCTCGTGCCACGATCACACCTTCCAGCCGACGAATCACCCGGTCGGCCAATTCTGGCTCACGTTGTTCGCTGTTCTGAATTACGACGGTTTCATAGTTCCCGATCTCGGCCATGATTCGCAGCTTGTTGGCGGCCAGTGTACTGCCGGTTTCGGTCAAGTCGACGATCGCATCGGCAACGCCCAGCGCAATCATGATCTCGACGGACCCCTGGACTGGAACCAGGTGTGCTGAACAGCCATGCTCTGCCAGGAACTGCTTTGTCACGCTGGGGAAACTGGTGGCCACTCGCAGCCCGTCCAGCTGGGCTGCTTCAGTCACCTCGCTCTCTTCCGGCACGCAGACGACCAGCTTGCAGCGTCCCACGTCGAGCGAAAGTCGGGTGATCACATCAGATTCCGATTCCGCGACCAGGTCGCTGCCTGTGATCCCAAGGTCAATCGCTCCCTCGGCACAGAGTACCGGGATGTCGTCGGTTCGCAGGAAGGTGATGTCAATCGGCATCCCCTTAACCCGCGCAAACAGCGTACGATCGTGGCGACGGAAACGCATGCCTGCCTGGTCCAGTAGGCTGGTGGTCAATTCCGCAAGTCGGCCCTTGCTGGGGATTCCGATTTTCAAGTGGGACATCGGGTCTGTTGCCTGTCTAGGGGAAAGTAAGCTGTCGTGTTGTTCAGTTGTCCGAAGCGCGGGCGGCTTTTTCGTCCAGTCCGGAGACGCCAAAGCGGCGGGCCAGTTCATCTTCAACCTGGGAAAAAGCCAGCTCGTGGTATCCCAGCATGACGAGCAAGTGGAATACCAGGTCGGCCGCTTCTCGCACCAGGTGCTGGCGGTCATCCTGGTTGCCGGTCCGGTCAACATCCTCAGCCGCTTCCACCAGCTCGGCTGCTTCCTCCACGATCTTGGCAGCAATTGCTTCGACACCGCCGTCGAGCAATTGGCTGGTATAGCTGCGTGAAGAGGGAGCGTGCTTGCGCTGCTCGATGATCTCTGTCAGCTGGTCGAGGATGGAGTCGGAGTTGGTCACAGAGTGATAGCCTCTTTACAGTTGGCCAGCCAGGTTACACCATGAAGGACGTGTGCCGTCCAAGGGCACGTTTTTTCATCGTAGACGGGCCCTGGAATACAGGCAATTACTCCCGTTTCGCCTACGCTTCGAATAGATCATTATCGATGGCCGAAGGTTCACATCAGTCCGATTTTGCGGGTGATATCTCGCCAATCGACAATAACTGCTGGATTCTGACCGGCCCCACTGCCAGTGGCAAGACGCGGATTGGCATTGAGTTGGCCAGGCTACTGGATGCGGAGATCATCTCACTCGATTCCATGTCTGTCTACCGGGAGATGGATATCGGGACGGCCAAGCCGAGCAGCGACGAGCAGGCGATGGTGCCGCACCACCTGCTGGACATTGTGGATCCCACGGAGCAGTTCAGCCTGGCGGATTATGTCACTGCCGCACACCAGGTTGTGGCCGAGATCCAGCAGCGTGATCGCAACGTGCTGTTTGTGGGCGGCACACCGCTTTACCTGAAGGGACTGCTGCACGGAATTTCCCAGGGTCCGCCGGCCGACTGGGAATTCCGTCAACAGGTGCAGGAGGAACTTGAGCGGGCAGGTCCTTCCGCAGGACGCCAGGCTCTGCACCAGCGGCTGGAGCAGGTGGACCCGCTCTCGGCCCACAAGCTGCATCCCAACGATACTCGCCGTGTGATTCGAGCTCTCGAGGTACACCGGGTGACCGGCCAGCCGATTAGCCACCAGCAATTGCATTTTGAGGAGCCGACCACGCAGCCGCCACCGGTGCTGGTGCTGGACTGGCCTCGCGAGCAGTTACACCAGCGGATTGCTGAGCGCGTGGACTGGATGTTCGCCGAGGGATTGGTGGGGGAAGTTGAAGGCTTGCTTGACAAGTACGGCGAGCTGAGCCGGACTGCCTCGCAGGCGGTTGGTTACCAGGAGGTGATGGATCATCTTCAGCAGCAGGTCAGCAGCGAACAGATGATCGAGATGGTGGCGCAGCGGACACGCCAGTTCGCACGGCGCCAGGAGACCTGGCTGCGGAGCGTGCCGGAGTGCCAGCGAGTGGCACAGTTGGGCGACGTCGATGCGGCGGCCATGGCCGGGCAACTGGAACAACTGGGCCGGCAGCGATTGGCTGAAAGAACAGCAGGAGAGAAGCCAAGTTGAGCCACGCGACGGTACGAGACCCCAGGTCTGCCAGCCTCTCGCTCCTATACGCGTTTGGAGAGGCAGGTTAAAATACTCGGTTTGACTCGTGTGGGGGCTGTTGAGTCTGTAACCGCATGGAGACAGACCAGCTTCCAGACGAAATCCCGCAGCGACGAAAAGGACCGCTTCCTTGTTACGAACTCATACCTGTGGTGAATTGCGAGCCAGTCACGTGGACGACGAGGTCACACTCTGTGGCTGGGTCGACAGTACCCGTGATCACGGCGGCGGCGTTTTTATCGACCTGCGAGATCGGTACGGAAAGACCCAGGTGGTGTTTGGCCCCGATTCGGGCGAAGAGAATATCGCGGCCGCTAGCGCGCTACGTAGCGAGGATGTTATCAAGGTCGTCGGCCAGGTCGCTCCGCGGCCCGAGGGTACGACCAACGACAAGCTGCCAACCGGTGGAGTGGAGATTCGTGGCGCCCAGTTGGAAATTCTGAACAGATCCAAGACGCCTCCTTTCACTCCCTCGCAGCAGGATTTGCCGGGCGAGGACCTGCGACTCAAATATCGCTTCCTCGACCTGCGCCGCTCGGAAATGCAGGAGGTGCTGCTGCTCCGCAGTCGGATCATCAAGATGATGCGGGACTACTTCGAGGAAAATGACTTCATCGATATCGAAACCCCGATTCTCGGTCGCAGCACGCCGGAAGGAGCTCGGGATTACCTCGTACCGAGCCGCGTGCACCGCGAGCATTTTTATGCCCTGCCGCAATCACCGCAGCTCTACAAACAAATCATGATGGTGGCCGGCTACGACCGCTATGTCCAGGTTGCCCGCTGTTTCCGCGATGAGGACCTGCGTGCCGACCGGCAGCCCGAATTCACCCAGCTCGATCTCGAAATGTCGTTCGTCGATACCGACGATGTGATCGGCATGATCGATGGCCTGGTTGTCCGTGCGGCCAAGGAAATTCTTGGCATCGACGTGCCACTGCCGCTGGCACGAATGACCTATGACGAGGCGATGGAACGTTTTGGCCACGATGCTCCGGATCTGCGATTCGGGATGGAATTGATCGATTGCACCGAGATCGCCGGTCAAACGGAATTTCGAGTCTTCCGCGGTGCTGCCGATAGCGGCGGCCGGGTGCGGGGGATTAACGCCAAGGGAGCGGCAGCGGACTTCTCACGCAAGCGGATTGACGAGCTGACCGAGTACGTGCAGCAGGACTTTGGCGCCAAGGGACTGGCCTGGTTCCGTGTCGAGGAGGACGGTTCACTCTGGTCTCCGATCGCCAAGAACCTCGAAGCAGAGGTGCTGGCAGCAATTTCCGAGCAGATGGAGGCTGAGCCAGGTGATCAACTGTTCTTCATCGCCGACACCTGGGAAGTCAGCTGCAAGGCGCTAGCTGGACTGCGGCGACGCCTGGGTGCCGAGCTGGAGCTGTATGCTGCCGACGCGATGCACTTTTCCTGGGTCGTGGAATTCCCCATGTTCGATTATGACGACGAGGGGCAACGCTGGAATGCCATGCATCACCCCTTCACCGCCCCTCGTACTCAGGACACGGACCTGCTGACAGATGATCCTGGCGCATGCCGGGCGCAGGCTTATGATCTGGTTATCAATGGCTCCGAAGCTGGCGGTGGTACGATCCGACTACACGATTCCGAACGCCAGCAGAAAGTCCTTGAGCTGCTGGGGATGGATGAGCAACAGGCCCGTGACCGCTTCGGCTTCCTGCTCGAGGCGCTGCAGTACGGTGCCCCGCCGCATGGCGGTATCGCTCTGGGGATCGACCGCTGGGTGATGCTGTTCGCCGGTCTCGACAATATCCGCGACTGCATCGCATTCCCCAAGACGCAACGTGCTACTGACTTGATGACCGAGGCACCCGGGAGTGTTGACCGCGCACAACTTGAAGAGCTCGGTATTCGTACCATTCCGCTCGATGAGTCCTGAACCTGAACCTGCAACTGCTGGGCATGCTGGACCAGCTTGGATCCGATGGCAAAGAAGACAATTGAGCAGGTTGATGTGGTGGGGAAAAAAGTCCTCATGCGTGTCGACTTCAATGTGCCGCTCGACGACGACGGTAATGTCAGCGACGATCGCCGTATCCAGATGGCGCTGCCGTCGATTCAGAGTGTGCTGGATCGTGGTGGCAGCCTGGTCTTGATCAGCCACCTCGGGCGGCCTGGTGGTGAAGGGGACGACAGCCGGTTCAGCCTGCGTCCAGCTGCCGAACGACTGGACCAGTTGATTGACCAGCCAGTCACTTTCGCCACCGATACGGTCGGCCAGCAGGCACAACAGAAGGCCGGGCAACTCCAGCCGGGAGAAGTCCTGCTGCTGGAAAACCTGCGGTTCGATCCGCGGGAAAAGGCCGGCGATACAGAGTTTGCCGGCCAACTTGCTGCCTTGGCGGATGTCTACTGCAATGACGCCTTTGGGACCTGTCACCGACAGCATGCCTCGATGGTGGCCGTGCCGCAGGCGATGCAGGGCAAGCCGCGAGTTGTCGGTTTTCTGGTCGAGCGTGAGATTCGATATCTGAATAATGTGCTCGCCAATCCAGCTCGGCCGTTCGTGGCTGTACTGGGTGGAGCCAAGGTGTCAGACAAGATCAAGGTGATCGAAAACCTGCTGGAGATCTGTGACCATGTGCTGATTGGCGGTGCGATGGCCTACACCTTTTCACTGTCCCAGGGAGGACAGGTGGGCGATAGCCTGGTGGAAGTTGATCGAGTTGAGCTGGCGAGCCAGTTGATCGACGCCGCTGGCGAACGACTGGTGCTGCCGGTCGATACACATTGCGGCGACAATTTCAGCAGCGACTGTGAAAAAGTTGTCGTTGCGGCAGGCCAGGTGCCGGAGGGATTCGAGGGACTCGATATTGGCCCACAGACAGCGGATCGTTTTGCGGACATCGTGCGATCGGCAAAGACGGTGGTCTGGAACGGTCCCATGGGTGTGTTTGAAATGCCGCCCTTCGATGAAGGTACCCGTCGGCTGGCCGAGGCGATTGCCGAGGGGGATTCGACCAGCATTATCGGCGGCGGAGACAGTGCCGCCGCTATCCAGCAACTTGGTTTCGCCGACAAGGTCTCGCATATCAGCACCGGTGGGGGAGCCAGCCTGGCGATGCTCGAGGGACAGAACTTTGTAGCGGTAGACATGCTTGATGATGCCTGAAAATGAATTGGAGAAACCTGTGATCAAGATTGCCAGCCTTTCATTTTTCAGCGTTCTTCTGCTCTCGCTCGGTAGCCTCTCTGCTGCCGAACCCACCCAGCACCTGCTCTGGCCGGATGGAGCTCCTGGGGCACTGGGTGATGCTGACAAGGACAAGCCACGACTGCTGGTCTCGCTGCCTGACAAGGACAAGGCCAACGGCGCGGCGATCGTAATCTGTCCTGGCGGCGGATACGGCGGCCTGGCGATGGGGCATGAGGGCCATGAGATCGCCGCCTGGGTCAATTCGCTTGGGATCGCTGGCTTGATCCTGGATTATCGGCATCGTGGCAAGGGCTATGGACACCCGCATCCGCTGATGGATGCCCAGCGCGCCGTGCGACTGGCTCGACACAACAGCAAGGACTGGGGCATCGACCCGCAGCGGATTGGCATTCTCGGTTTCAGTGCCGGTGGGCACCTGGCCTCGTCGGCGCTGACGCATTTTAAAGCAGGTAAGGCAGATGCGGATGATCCAGTCGAGCGGCTCTCGTCACGGCCGGACTTTGGTGTGCTCTGTTATGCGGTGATTGCCTTCGATGAACCGTACACGCACCGGGGTTCACAGCGGAACCTGCTGGGTGCGGATGCCAACCCCGAATTGGTCAAGAAGATGTCGAGCGAGAAACAGGTGACTGCTGAGACGCCGCCCACGTTTCTCTGGCACACCAGCGAGGACAAGGGTGTGCCGGCGGAGAACAGTGTGCAGTTTTTCCTGGCCTTGCAGCGAGCGGGCGTGGTGGCCGAGTTACATGTATTTGAGAAGGGTCGTCATGGAGTCGGGCTGGCGCGAGATATTCCTGGCACGTCGGCCTGGCCCGGTCGGCTACACGAGTGGCTCAAAGTGCGTGGCGTGGTACCGGCTGAATAGTCACGGTAGCCGACTCCCAGCGGGAGTCGGCTTGGCGTGTTAAGGAACCTGTTCTGCGAAGCCTTGGCGAAGCAGAATTACTCGGTATCGACAATTCGCACTTTGATCTCGTCCGAGTTGCCTCTCAGTTCCGGAGCGTACATTGCCTTGGCAATCGTCGGCAGCGCACTGAACGTGCCCGGAATCTCTGCCCTCAGCCGATACGACACGCTATGCCGACCGCGCGGCAGCTGCTGCAGGAAGAACGCAACTCGATCATCACGCATTTCCCGATACGATCGCAGGCCACGATTGTTATAGCCGCTGCGTAAATCCACCGCTTCAAATCCCGCAGCCTTGCGATCCTCGAAGATCACGTACTCGTAATCGTTCTTGCTCTCGATCTCCAGCTCAACCTCTACCAGGTCGCCGCTGGTCACAACGCCCAGGTTCTCAATCGGTACCCGCTCGTACTTCGGCACACGTTGACCAATCGGCTGACCACGTTGGCCCGGCACAGGGATTTCCTGTTCCACAGCAACCAGCTTGTAGTAGCGACGCTGGACCTTGACTTCCAGCCCGGCGGCCGTGATATGGTCCTCGAGTGTGAAGTTGGTGAGGTAGGCATTGAAGTAAACGGGGCCCTGGCCGCGGCGACGCAGCTGAATCTCATGAGCCCCATCAGTTACCGCCTCGCCGCTGATGACAAACTTGTTGTCAAACGTGAACAGGTTGCCCTCGTTGATGGCAACTTCCTGTCGCTTTTCGCCATCGATCCAGACTTCCACGACCATATCCGGCTTGGTTTCACCGCTGGCTCGCAAGTACTCACCAAAAGCCTCGATACAGATTGCCGTGTCTCGCGTGGACTTCCAATAAGTACCGTGCTTGCGGTTATTCAGCAGGTATTTCACCAGCCGCGAAGCCTGCACGCTTTCTGGCTTCACGCGGGCCAGCAGTTTCAGGTAATACGCATTGGCTTCAATCTCGCTGCCATGCCAGTACCACCAGGAATGCCCTTCGGGCAATCGCAGGTAGGCTGTTTCGTTTTCCTCATCCTGAACAAGGAACTGTTCGATGTTGCGAACGAGCATATCGAGTTGTTCCTTGTGCTCGCCACGCTCCAGCGCCAGGGCGAACATCGCCTTGGAGTAAACCGCCAGAGCGACTCGATCCCGGTAGAGGAATTCTCGCATCTCAGCATTTTCCAGCTGAGCATCGACCAGCACCATGTAAACCATAGCGTCCAGGTTACCGGCCTTGTCCTTCCAGGGATCTGTCGTGGTCGGCGCATTCTTGAGCATCTGCACCTGCTGGGCCTGGTATCGCTTGAGCCAGGCGATGCCACGGTCCAGCACTCCGGGCGGCATCGTGACATCATTCTGCTGGGCAATCTGCAGGCCATGCACGACGACACAGGTGGTATGCGGATAGCTGCGCTCGCCGCGGCCGCTGAACCAGCCCCAGCCGCCGTCGCCGATCTGCATACTGGTCAATCGCTTGACACCCTCGCGGACCATGCGGTCCAGTTCGTCCTCGTCAAACACCGGATTACGATCAAACCGCTTCCACTGGGCGGCCCGCTGCTGGTCGTTGCCGATCTCCTGGGCGTTAAGATTTGTCCGCTTTTCCTGAATCTCTGCCAGGTTCAGGTTCATATCCAGCAGGATCTTCTGTGTGATCACCGATGGCAGGAAGCGATTCAGTGTCTGCTCGGTACAACCGTAGGGAAAGTCTGCCATGTAGGGCAGGGCATCCACCATGGCCCCGGCCAGTGTGGGCGAATAGCGGATTTCCAGTACCGATTCATCGACTCGTCGCTCGGTCGGCACGCTGATCGAGACAAGTGACGAATCCTCATCGGGCCGAATCGTGCCGGCCCAGGATTCTGTCTTGAGGATCCCGTGCACATGGCAGGGCAGCTGCATCTCGACGGCATCGGATTCCTCGTCAGTCAGCGCCAGCATGCGGACCGTGGCCATGCCTTCACGTTCGACACGAACCCGCCAGTCAACTCGTCTTTCTCCGTTGGCCTCCACTCTCACGTTAATGGTCACCGGGTCGAGTGAAACCAGTTCTTCACCGTCCAGCTCGAGCGTGACGCGTATATCCTTGTCGTCTGGAAGATAGTTATGCACGTTGGCCGACAGTACCACTTCGTCCTTCTGGACAAAGAAACGTGGTGCCTGTAATCGCAGGATCACGTTCTTGCGAGTGATCACCTCGGTGTGTGCTTCGCCCACGCGAGTACCGTGTCCCATACCCCAGGCATTGATTTTCCAGGTGGTCAGGCTCTCCGGTAGCTGGAAGGAAACGTCAGCAATACCGGTGGCGTCGGTTGTCACGGCGCCGACCCAGAGGGCGGTATCGGCAAAGTTACTGCGAACTGCGGGCTGTTCCAGGGCGCCGTTGCCCTGCTGATTTACTGGCAGACCCTCTGCTGATCTGGAATTACCGACCGCAGCAGCAAGGCCTGGCCCGCCTGGTCCCGGCATAGCCATGGCCGAATCCGCCATTTCGGCCACGCCTTCCATGTCGCCACCACCGCCCATGCCGCCCATCATCATCGTTTTTTGAACGCGTCCGTCGCGCTGTCGTCCATTCTCGACGGCTTGCATTTCTTCGGCGACATTGCGGCCAAAGATGCCGATTGGCTGCATCGCGTCGTGACCCTGCTTGACGATGATCGGTTCATGGCGATTCAGGTTGGATTCGGTGGAAGGGTGATGATTGCGACGCCATTTCCAGAAGAACTCGCGAATCTCAGGCACATTGCTACCGCCCGAGATGTACTCCACCGACTTGTCATAAACGGAAATGACGGTGCTGCCCTGGAAATTCTCACCATTGGCGTCGGTCAGGTGGACGCGCAGCTGGGCTTCGTCACCCGGCTTGTAGACCTCGGCGTTGGGAATCACATCGACTTGCAGAATCCGTTCCTCGGGAGGCACGATGATCTGCTTGACTTCCATATGGACCTGACCATTGCTGATCGTGACCGCTTCCACGAAGAAATTAGGCATGTCCTTTTTCGTGACCGGAATCTCCTCGATCGTGCTTTTGCCCTTCAGCTGCAGTACGCGTGGCTTGAGGTAGACACCATTGGATGGTCTCACAAACAGCAGCACCGTACTGTCGGCCCTGTTCGTGTTGATCTGCAGCCGCACCGTATCCCCGTCCTGGTACTGTTGCTTGTCCGGAATCAACTCGAGGTTATTGAAGCGGTACTTTCGGCCATCGAAACCGTCGCCCACGATGGTCAGGATGTAGCCACCCTCGATGGTGTGTCCAAGGCTATCGGTTATTTCCAGCGACAGCCTGTACTGGCCTGCGGCGGAGGCGGCGATCTGCTGGCTGGCGCTGCCTGTCGCGTCGGTCTCCATATCCCAGGAGCGAACGGTTGTTTCCACCGGCTTGCCACGACGATCGTAGCTGATCTTCAGCAACCGCAAGGTGCCCTTCCCCTCGACCGGTTTCTCATCCAGCGTCTGGGCCTGGAATCGGGCCTGAATCGTATCGCCGACCTTGTAATAACCATTCTCGGTCCAGCTGAAGATCTTGAATGGCTGGCGGGCTACCAGCACATTGCTCTGGCCAACAATTGTTCGCCGCGACTGATCTCGTACCTCGGCCGTGATCTCGTACTTGTGATCTGAATTACCGTAGAGGGCTTCAGCGAGTGCCGTGTCAATCTCGACTTCGACAGTCCCATCGGGCCGGATATCGGTTTCCAGTTCCATTACCAGCTCGGGTGGCGTCATCTGCTGGGACCACCACCAGGGGAATGGCTGCATACAGCCGGACCACGTACCAAATCCCGGGTACCAGGGATAGTCGTAACAGAACCACCAGTAGCCGGGCTCAAAGCACCAGTCCCAGGGTGCAATCGGGTACCAGTTCTGCTGGTAGTCTGATCGCATCACGCGGATCTTGACCGTTGCTTCTGTGACAGGGGAACCAAAATAGTAGCGAGCGTGAACGGTCGCCTTGACCAGTTCGCCGAGCATCACTGGCTCACTCGGTGCATCGATCGTGACCTCGTATTCCGGCTTCTTGTACTCTTCCACGCGGAACGAGTTGCCACCCGATGCGCGCGGGCGATTGTTGCCGCTGAGTATTTCGATCCGGTAGGCACCCAGGGTGGCGTCCTCGGGCAGCTCCAGCTCGCCCTGCAGCCCACCGAAATCATCCGCTGTCAGGTTCAGCTCAACCAGCTTCTCGTTACGCGGGTTGAAGATTCGCACCAGGAAACTCTTGCCGGCGAACTGTGAATCGTGCTCCTTGTCGTACTGTGAGTGGCGGACCCAGGCACTGTACTGGACCTTGTGCCCCGGGCGGTAGACGGGGCGATCGGTAATACAGAAGATCCGGGTGGCATTGTATTGCTCATCGTGATGACGACCGGTCCAGACACCGCTGAAACCAACGTGTGCCATCCGGCCCTGCTTGTTACGAGCCACGATCAGCCACTGGTACTGGTCGGAAAGCTGCGGTTTGCTGGGAAAAACCTGGCCCTGGGCGTCTGTTTTTTCAACAAAGTTGCGAGTCAGTACTTGGAAGACATTGTTTTCCTTGCGTTCCTGGCGAAAACCGAAGAAATCGACCTCCAGGTCATCGATCGGCACGCCAGTGCGGGCGTCGGCAAAGAAGTAGTAGTTCTGATCCGAGAGCTGCTTGCGAATGATCGATGTGTTGTCGACCCATAACACCACGTGCGTTTCATTGCCGTTTTCCATCTTGGAGGTCAGCAGGTAGGCGCCACCCTGATCGAGTGGCGATTCGACGGTGAGCCGGCTGTCGAAGTGCTGGGGCCGTGGCTTCAGCTGCACCGACCAGCTGGCAACTTGCTCCCCGACGTACTTCTCCTGGTTATTGTGGATCAGCCGGTAACCAAGCTGGCCGATTTGAACTTCTTGCCAATCCAGCCGCTGGGGGTTGCTCTTGAGGTATTCCTTGAGATCGGTGAGCAGCTTATCCACCAGGATCCGCTTGGCAGTGAAAGTGACTTTCTTGCCGTTCCTGTAGCGAAAGCCGAATTCCACGCTGTTGCCAGCTGACAGGTCGCCAACCCCTTCGATTGTTCCCCAGTTACCGATGATCTGTTGCAGCCGCTTGGTTGAATGATGATTTTTCAGCTGGCGGTATCGTTGGGCGATCGTCCCCCACAGCTCCGCTGCCCGCGGGTACTGGCGACGGTTCTCGTAGATCTGAGCGAGTTGCTCCTGGGCTTGATTGCGGTAATTCCCTGCCTGCTCAGTCGCCAGCGATTGGAAGATCCGGATCGGGTTGAATTCCTCGGGCAGCGTGAGTCGCTTGATGCCACTCGCCAGCCGGCAAATCGTCTCGTCATCCGACAGCGTGTGCAGCTGGTAGGTGCCACCGTCCTGGGGTTCGCCGCCCGCCTCGTCCCGACCACGCCGGCCCATGCCGGCCATCGGGAATTGGCTCTGCTGCATTGTCTGGACGCCAAATTGCTGATGCAGGAAGCTGGCGAACTGCCAGCGTACGTCCCGCGTGAAACGGGGATTGCGGCGGACCGCTTCGGCCATTGCCCAGCGCCAGCGTTGCCCGTCATTTTCAGCCTGCTGCCAGCTGTCGACTTCGTGATAAAAGACCGGCTGCCCCTGCTCGTCCACCGGAGCACCCATGTTGGGTAGATAGACTGGGCGCCCCTCTTCAATATCCGGCAGCACAGCGATGTCTGTCAGGTACTGCAGTCGCCAGGCATCGGCAAAGCCATTGCCGTTGAGCAGGGCGTTGGCCATACCCATCTGAAAGGATGCTGCTGCGTCGCCATTCTCTTCCGCCTGGACCATCGGCATCGCCTGCGAATAGAGCTGCAGGCTGCGAACGCGATCACGTTGCTGGCTGTTGGCCACCACGCCACCACCACGACGGGGTCCCCGTTCGTACTCACCCGCCACGCGATGCCCCCAGTGCATCACAGACAGGTACTGGTCGGCCACGGCTCGCAGCAGTTGCCAATCCTGCTGGTGGGTGGCAACCGTCTGCTCGCTGAACTTGTCAAATTCAGCCAGGCGTCCCAGCTGGTTCAGGCAGACGACCGCACGCGTGTAATCGCTGGCCAGCTCGGCGCCCTCCGCGTCCTCGGAGAGGCATAACTGTCGCAGCAGCTGGTAGGCATCATTAAAGTTGCCGTCGGACAATAACTGGGCAGCTTTTTCGCGGTCAGTGGAAATATCCGCAACCGCCAGAGCGTGATGACGTACGGTCATACCGCTGATAAGGAGCAGGGCGACAGTTATAACCAGATAGATACGCTTCATGATTCGACTTCCGCTGGGGTGTGTTCCGTGGTGATGCTATTATCCGCCTTGATTGTTGGACGACAAGTGAAACTCACTAGTTCCCCGCTTAGTGGACCTGTTATTGTTTTCATCGCAGGCAACGATTCTTGTCAACTTGTGACCACTTCGCATACGATGAATCAAAGTGGTTGATGGCAGGACCAGGTGGAAACCCCAACAAAAAGGGCCTCGGCGCGGATGGCATCATTCAATCCATACAAACAGTGGCTGGAGATCTCCTACCAGGGTACGGTGCCGTCGTATTACGAGATGATCGGCATCGACGAGTCGGAAACCGATGGTCAGCTTATCAAGGCGGCCGCCAACCGGGCACTCGCCAGGGTCCGTGGTCACCGCCCTGGCGACCAGGCCGCCATCTGGACCGGCCTGCTTGATCAACTCAGTCAAGCCGCTGCCTGCCTGGCGGATCCGAACATGCGTGCCGACTACGACCAGCTGCTGGTCGATGGAGCTGTCCCTCACAAGGACCTGGCGCAGCCGAGTGCCGAATTCGATTCCCTCGACGACATGCCCAGCCCCTTGCCAGCCGAGCTGCCACCTGTCGCCGCCGAAGTGGCGACCGTGGACGTTGCTGCTGACGATGACCCTTTCGCGCCCTCGCACCTCGGCAGCAACGAATCGGCAGCCGAACCGGTCGCCGAGTCGATCGACTCAGCCGACGCTATCCCAGAAGTTGACGATTCGTCGCTTTCTGAAAGCATGGCCTCTGAGCGATCCGAGAGGGGCTCGCAGATGATCATCATGGTGGCAGCCTCAGCGGCGATGATCGCCGTGCTGCTGGGAGTGGTGATGGTCCTCAGCATGGGCGACGATACGCCTTCTGCCGACAACCCGGACAATAAGGGGACCGAGCAGGTCGCTAGCAATGACAAGGGGACTGCTCAGCCCTCAGGGCCCGGCGAGCGGGTGCCCCGCCCCAGTCCGGCACCCATGCCAGCTCCAGTCACGACACCGTCGCCCGCGCCCGTTCCGATTCCGACAACACCTACCCCGGTCCCGGTCCCGGTCCCGACACCATCGCCTGTTCCGCCTCCCACTCCAACTCCCCCTCCTCCGCCAGTACCTGAGGCACCCAAGCCACTCACGGACAAGGAGAAAACAGAATTGACTGCGGCTTTTGCCGAGGTCTGGGTGGGGCTTGGCGAGCGTAACTTTCAGTACATTGCTGAGCACATGAAAGTAGCCGGCGGACTGGCTCGCACAGACGAACTGGCAGCTGTCCACGATCGCCTGAACCTGTTGGTTCAATATACGCAGGCCTTCGACCGACTGCTCAACCAGTCGCTCGACGAAATGTCTGCCGGCAGCGAGCTGAAGATCGGAACCAGCACGATTGCCGCTGTGGTCGAGGTCACTCCCGAGCAGATCTCTGTCAGGGTGGCGGGCCAATTGAAGAACTTCCTGCGCACGGAGATGAGCAAGGGGCTGATCCTGGGGATCGCCCAGACCAAGTTTGACATGACCAAGCCGGGTTCCGTAATCGCCGTCGGCACGTACCTCGTGACCCGCAAGGGATCGACAGCAGCCGACCGTGAAAAGGCTCGTGAAATATGGCAACAGGCAGCTGGCATGGGAGCGGAGACTGATTACCTGCTCAAACTGCTGGATGATAATTACGATCTCGCAGACAAGCCGGATGAGGCGCCGTGATCTGGCTATCGCATCAGCCGCGCTGCTCCTGAACGTGCACTCTATACGATCGCCGGCCGACGGTTTAGGCTGTAAGGTGACGACTCGCGGGACCGCTTAATGGCCGTGAACTCGTCTGCACGCGTCATAGAATGCAGTGAATCCCATGCGTAAAGGCTCTGATTTCGCCGGCCTCTCGGTGGCTATTGTGACCCCCTTTGCCGACGGCAAGGTGGACGTCGACCGTTTGCGCGCCCAGGTGGAATTCCAGGTTGAAGCGGGAACCACTTGTGTCTGTCCGACCGGCACGACCGGCGAATCCCCCACGCTGACACACGAGGAGCATGAGCAGGTGATCGCCGAGGTGGTGCAGGCGGCGGCTGGACGTATTCGGGTGATGGCCGGCACCGGCTCCAACAGTACAGCGGAAGCGCTGCGGCTCAGTCGCTGGGCGGAACAGGAAAATGCTGACGCCTTGCTGATGGTTGCACCCTACTACAACAAGCCAACCCAGACCGGCTTCTACGAACATTACAAGGCGGTTGCCGAGGCCGTCGACTTGCCGATCTGCATCTACAATATTCCAGGACGGACGGGTAAGAATGTTGAGCCGGAGACGATCAACCGGCTGGCTGAACTGGAAAATATCACGATGGTCAAGGAAGCGACCGGTTCGCTCGACCAGGCATCGGCGATCATTACCGGCAGCAACCTGACCGTGCTCAGCGGTGACGACAGCCTGACTCTGCCGCTGCTGTCGATTGGAGGCGAGGGGGTCATCTCGGTCGTTGGCAATGTCGTGCCGAACGACATGATCACGATGACAAACAGCTATCTCGACGGGGACGTGGCAACCGCCCAGCAATGGCACGGCCGCCTGTTTCCACTCTGTCGCGACATGCTGGGACTTTCCACAAATCCAATTCCGATCAAGGCAGCCATGCACCTGCTGGAGATGGACAGTGGCGAAGTGCGTTTGCCAATGACACCACTGGACCCTGTCGAACTGGAATCGCTACGAGCAACGCTGGTGGACTATGGCTTGCTTAGCTGACCTCCGGTGGCTTGCACTATGAAGCGTCTGCTCTACCTGTGCGAATTTGCCACCCGCAGCGGCGGCGAAAACTCGCTCCTCAGCCTGCTTCCGTTGCTGGCTGAACGATACGATGTCAGCGTCGCAGCACCAGCCGGAGGGGCCCTTGCTGCTGCCCTTGAGAAGCTTGGGATCAGGCACCATAACTGGCAGACGCGTGACGCCAACGGGCAGCGACGCGACGAAGTCCAGTTGCGGGAGGATGTGCTCACGCTGGTCCAGGCCGCTGAACCGGACCTGCTGCATGCCAATAGTCTTTCCATGTCGCGACTGGCTGGCCGCTATCGCCAGGACCTCGACTGTCCCGTTGTCGCCCACCTCCGTGACATGCTCAATCTGAGTGCCACGGCTATCCAGGATATTGCCCGTTGCGACCGGGTGCTGGCAGTTTCCGCTGCGACTCGCGACTGGTTTGTCGAACGTGGCATGCCGGCTGATAAAGTTGTGACCGTCTACAACGGCGTCGACCTTGAGCGTTTTGCACCACAGGCCGGCTCCGCCCGAGTCAGCCAGCTGCTGGGGCTACCTGCTGACACTCCACTGCTGGCTGGTGTTGGCCAGCTGGTGCAGCGCAAGGGCTGGCTTGAGTTGCTGGAAGCTGTGCAGCTGGCGCGAGGTCAGTTTCCGCACGCTCAGCTGGTAATTATTGGCGACCGTTGGTCAGCTAAAGATGAGGCGGTTGCTTACGAGCAGCAGTTGCGGCAGCGAACCGAGCAGCCCGATTTGTGTGGCCACGTTCACTGGCTGGGATATCGCGACGATCTGGCTGAGTTGCTACCGCAGTTCACGATGCTCATACATGCGGCCCGGCAGGAACCACTGGGCCGGGTCTTGCTGGAGTCAGCGGCTGCCGGGTTGCCGGTGATCGCCACAGACGTGGGAGGTACGCGGGAGATTTTCCCGAGCGAGCAGGCGGGTGGCTTGCTTGTGCCGCTGGATGATCCCGGCAGCATGGCGGCGGCGATCTGCCGACTGATCGAGGATCCTGAATTGCGAGCAGAGCTTTCCCGATTGGCACGGCAGAACGCGGTCAGCCGGTTTTCGGCGGCTCAGGCCTGCGACGCTATGAGCCAACAGTATGTCCGGCTGCTGGCTGCGAGAGACTGATCCCCGCCGCGGGCTACGGCCGGCATACTACAGCAACATCTGCGCCACATTCATGTAGATCAGGATGCCGAGGATATCGACAATGCCGGCCACAAAGGGGTTGCTCATCATGGCCGGATCGAGCCCCAGTCGCTGAAATAACAGCGGCAACAGCGAACCGGAGACGGTCCCACAGATGATCACAAGGACCAGCGTGATCGGCACGATCAGCGCTGCTGTCGGTGTCGGCGCCAGTATCAGGGCAGTCAGGTAGCCGAATGTACCCAGCACGGCACCGAGCATGATACCCATGGCAAATTCCCGGCGAACCACGCGCGGCCAGTCAGAGAGCTGGATATCGTTCGTTGCCAGGCCGGTAATGATCAAGGTTGAGGACTGGCTGCCGGTATTCCCGCCACTGGAAATCACCAGTGGAATGAAGACGACCAGCCAGGTGGCGTTGGGATGTGAGATCAGGCCATGATAGCTATCAAGCGCAAATGCGGTCAGCAAGGCGGCGAAAAAGAGGATGATTAACCAGACACCTCTTTTCCAGCTGAGTGTGACCAGGGGTATTCGCAGGTAACTCTCCTGCAGCGGATTGACGGCCGCGATTCGCTGCACATCTTCTGTCGCCTCGTCGCGCATCACATCGATCACATCATCGTGTGTAATAATTCCCAGTAGTCGCCGTTCCTCATCAACCACCGGGATCGCCAGCAGGTCAAAGCGGGCCACTTTCTGAGCGACCGTTTCCTGGTCTTCCATCGCCCCCACCGTTACCAGGTCGGCTTCCATCAGTGACCCCAGCGTGGCTTGCGGATGGACCATGGCCGAGACAAGCTGGCGAGCCGAGACCACACCCCGCAGGTGATCGTTGGCATCGACGACATACAGGTAGTAAATCGTCTCGAGTTCTTCCGCCTGTCGGCCGAGTTCCTGGAGTGCCCGATCGACGCTCAGTGCCTCATCCAGCTTGGCAACGTCGCTGGTCATGATCGCTCCGGCCGTCTCATCCGGAAACGCCTGCAGCCGCAGAATATCACGACGTTCCTCAGCCGGCAGCAGTTGCAGCAGTTCCTCGACAGCCTGCTCGTCAATCAGCTCTAGCAGGTCGACTCGTTCATCGTGAGCGATCAGGGCTACCAGCCCCGCAATTTCAGCTCGATCCTCCGTTTCGAGGATCTCAACCTGTTTGTCCGATCTGAAGTGCCGGAAGACCTCTGGTCGTTCGTGCTCGTCGGCATGCCGCAGAACTTGCCAGGATTCTTCCGAGCTGAGTCCTTCCATAAACTCTGCCGTACGGACCGGATGCAAGGCCGAGCAGAACTCGCGCAGCTCTTCCCCACGGTTATCCGCGATCATCTGGCGCAGCTCCGGCAGGTAAAGAGTGTTCACCATGGGGATACAGTTCCAAATTAGCGCCGCGCGCTGCGGGCAAGTGAAATAGTCTGGGCCTGATTGACTGCGTCGGACAGGCTGGCTTCGAGCAATTCGCTTTCAGCGGCCTCTGGCCGATCCAGGCTGACCAGGTGCGGCCCGTCGTCCTCGGGCGAGCTGTATCGCAAGATCAGGCCGGCAGCGAATGCCAATGACTGCGGCGTCTCCTTGCCTGTCAGCAGGGCTAGAGGTCCGATGAAACTGTGTGAGTCAAGCATGACCCGGCTGGTGGAACCCTCGGCATCATGCAGGTACTTGAGTTGTCGATTCTCATCCTGGTCACGTCCCATGATCACCTTGGTCTGGTCATCAAAACGAAAGTGCCGTCCGATTGTCAGTACCTGGTAGTCCCAGGGCTTGTCCTCAGTCTGGATCTGGATCAGGTCATGGACCTTACGGCCGAAACCGGGTTCGGTCAGCGCACAACCGGTGGATGGAGTGGGAATGTCCTTGAATCCGTATTTTTCGGCCAGCTTGATAAGTCCCTTACGGCTGCGTCCCTGGAAATCAAACAACTGCTCGCGGTCGACCCAGCCCTCCCGTTCTGGCAATGTCGGCCGCAACAACTTGGCCGACAGGGGCCGCAGCAAGAGGTCTTCCAGGTCCGAATTACGGGAGATTGTGTCCAGGTCATTCCGTTTCTGACTCATCGGCCGCTGGCCGACCACTTCACCGCTGATGATGAAATGGGCTTCGATCTGCCGCATGAAGATATGGGCACGCTGGAACATGTAGATCCGGCAATCGACGCAGGGATTAGCGCCTTTGCCATAGCCGAATTTCGGCTCTCGCACCAGGTCCAGATAGTCGTCTTCCTGGCCGATGATCGTCAGGGGAACATCCAGGTCGCGGGCCGCCTCAGCCGAGGTGTCCTGGCAGCAGGTGAACATGGTTTTGAAATTAAGGGCCTCGACCTCGATTCCCTGCTCCTGCATCATGCGAATCGCCAGCATGCTGTCGAGGCCGCCCGAGAGGAGTGCTACACAACGGACCATCATTCAATCTCCTGCTGGTGAGTATTATCGCTACTGTCTGGCTGCTCTTCTTCAGCTGCACGCTGTTCCATGTCGATCAGGGCATTACGAGCCGCCAGCTGTTCCGCTTCCTTCTTGTTCTGTCCCCAGGCTGGCTCGAATTGACGCTGCTCAACCACCGCCTGAATCAGGAACTCCTTGGCATGATCCGGGCCACGTTCCTTGACAAGCTCGTAGTCAGGAGTGCAACCATGATGTCGCTGGGAGTATTGCTGTAGCAGCGATTTGTAATTGTCGCCATCGCCGTTGGCAATCGTCGCCTTGACCTCTTCCGCCAGCTGCCGTTCGATGAATTCCTTCGTGACCTGGTAGCCGCCATCGAGATAAATAGCTGCAATCAGCGACTCAAACAGGTCAGCCAGGATCGAGGTGGGAATCGTGGGCGTGTTGGTAACTCCCTTGCCGACGATCACGAAATCAGCCAGGCCCAGTTTGGCACTGATCCGCGCACATGTTTGGCGACTGACCACTGCCGACTTGATGCGAGTCAGTTCTCCTTCCAGAAAGTCGGGATAGTTGCGGTACAGCAACTCGCAGACGACTGCACCTAACAGCGAGTCACCAAGAAATTCCAGCCGCTCGTTGGAGGCCAGCCTGTGGAGAGCTCCGGAGGCGTGTGTCAGCGCGGAACGCAGCAAGTCCTCGCTCTGAAACTGGTATCCCAACCGTTCTTCACAGCCTGGCAGCCGCTCTTCTTCCGGCAGCCGGCGAGGCCAGGGTGTGCCCGGAGTTGCGATTGGCTCTGCTCTTTGTACCTGATCCATGGTTCGATTACCTGTCGCTTCACGTCGGCCTGGTCGCCGTGCTGTTGTCTACGGGATTTGCCGTGCCAGCACAATCAGCGTGCTGGCTGCTACAGGCGCATGGCCGCTGGCAGGAGATGAGCCGTGTTAGACGAAGCACGGATGAGCGGCAGAGAACAACTTAAATCAAACCAATCGACTCCCCTCGGTGGGGCCTGGCCTGGTTTAAAAAATTCGCCACCTGACTCGCCAACTTTTCCGCTGCCGACCGGCGCCGGTCACCATCTGTGACCGTTTTCAGGGTATCCATCCACCACCAAACTGTCAACGAAGACTCACTCGGCGGCGGCGAGATTGTGGTTAACCACTCACTGCTAACTCACCCTCTCCCTCGAGCACTGCCAGCGACGGCAAGTCGAGCCAGAAGTCCTTGACCTGGTCCCGGCAGCTGTCGGGCAAGCTGCCGCTGGCATAGTTGGCACGTGAATAGAGCAGTCCCAGTTGGCGGACGGTGAGCGAGAGGTCTGTGCGGCGCCCCAGTAATAACTCGGTGAACTCAATTGGCGTCTCGTTCTCGTCCCGCCCGACTCCCGCGTCACGTGCCCAGGCCTCGAGGGCATGGTAGCTGTAATAGACAAGCTCGGTGCTACTCAGCTGTCCCACCCGACCGCTTGTGAACGGGTTGGCATAATCCGAGAAGGGACGGGGTGGTAGCGGCGGCGCAGCCTTGCTGTCCGCCTCCAGTTGCTGCCTCGTCCGAGGCCTCCAGGAAAAACCAAACAGGCGAGCCAGTCCGGCGAGCAGCAGCAGGAGGGAGTCCCAGAGCCGCTTTCCATGTCGCCAGAGGACAAACAGGATGATCGCCGCGATCGCGATCCAGCCCAGGATCCGCACGATATCCGGCATTCTCGCTGCCAGTTCATCTGGCAGCTGGAATGACCAGTCCGGGTCCATCTCGCTCCCTCCGTCACCGCCTGATCCATCTTCTGACTCACCCGGCTGCTGGCCCTCTCCTGTGCCACCGGCGCCGTCACCCTGTTCGTCTCCACCATCGGTGTTGCCGTCTCCATCCTGCCCGCTGCCGTCGCCACTTGAGCCGGGCAAGGGTGTGCCATCATCAGCCAGCTGGTTGCCGGCCTGGTCGCCCCCCGTCCCGTCGGAGGGTCCATCACCCTCTCCATCTCCCGAGCCGTCGCCCGCGCCATCACCATCCTTGTTGCCATCCTTGCCCATTCCATATTCTGACGTGGACATGTCGTCCGATGAAGTCAGCCAGCTGACAGCTTCCTGGATCATGCCCGGTTCGCCGGGCCGGGGAAGCAGCATGGCAATCAACATCAGGCCGCCAATCATCAGCAGTCCGACGCCAATCCAGATCCCTGACATGCCCATCGGCATGCTCAACTGGCGGTGTCGCAGGTAGCGGCGTAAGCCGAGGAAGCTGGTCATCATCAGCAGCGCCAGACCGCTGGCGACGTACAGCAAGAGCAGTCGAAAAGCGTAGTGCCGCGAATCCTCGTCGCCTTTCGGGATAAGCGTCTGGCCAAGTCCAAACAGTGGCAAGGCGGCAACCGAGAAGTAGACGATCCAGATGCCAGGCGAATGAGGCCGGTTCTTGCGACGCATCCAGCCCCGCCACCAGCCCGGTGCGTCATCCAGCGGATCCTGTTGGTCCGTGACAGCCAGGGCCGCTGGCTGTTGACCCTCGAGAGAGGTCGCCGCAACGGCCTCATCCAGTCCCATGTCCTCCATCAAGCCGTGCCCAGCCACGTCCTTGCCGGACTCAATGAACGCGCAATCACGTGTCAGCTTGTGAGCAGCCCACCATATCAATGTCAGAATGCCGACGTTGATGATCGGAGTGACTGTCGCCCAGCTTCCACGAAACTCTACGAACCGCATGATGGCAATAAAAGAGACGGCCCCCAGCAGGACCGAGTAGAGAATCGCATGCTCGGTGCCTTCTACAATCGAAATCCGTGCGATCCCCACGATTCCCATCACGAACATCGCCATGATGAACAGCAGCCGACCGTTGTAGGGACCCTGGTAGGTGATTTCGATCAGGAAGAAACCGAGGCTGCCGACCAGCAAGGCGATCAGCACCTGGCAGACGGCGATCAGCAGGTAGTCGGTTGCTGTTTTCCTGGGTCGGTTCATGAGTTTTCTGAAAATTCTGGCCCGCGAAGGCTTACCTCAACATGAAGTGTTGACAGACTGTGCGGATGGATGATTCGTCGACCAGCTGCATGGCGTCAATTCGAATGGCCAGCAAGGCGCCAGCTGCCTCGGCGAATTCCGTGTCGCTGTGGATGTTCAAGATGGCAGAGACCGAAAAGCCACGAGCTCGCAGACTGCTCAGCGTGACGATCACCTCGTCGTCTACCTTTGGCAGGATCGCGATCACGGTGGCGTCGCGGCGAACAAGGCTGGCTGTTTCGTTCGACAACTCTGTCAGCGTCAGTCCGTCGGTCATCTCGACGCGAGCAAGGACTTCACGAATCCGCAGGAATTGCTCGGCATCATGTCGAGTCTCCACGATCAGCGGTCGCAAACGCTCACTCTGCTCCAACATCGATCCGGCCTGGCGAGCCTCTCGCCGGCTCCGCTGCTGCGGGTCCCAGCCCTCGCTGCGGATCCGATCAGCTGCATCCCGACCATTCGTGACCAGTCCGACTTGCTGACCCATCTGCTGGATCGCGTTGGCCATCGACGCAGCACAGGTGATAGCGAGTTCCGATCGCACCGGCTCGTGGCGTGGATCGTAGGCGTCTCGATGAAACTCCAGCAGGATCGTTGCTCCGGCCACCGTTGTCGGCTCGTAAACCTTGCTATGCAATTGACCGGTCCGTGCGGTGGCTCGCCAGTGGATCCGATTCATCGGGTCACCTTGCACGTATGCACGCACACCGCGGATACGAGTCGGATCTTCCAGCAGTCGGTAACTCATCTTGACTTCGCCCATTGGCCGACGACTGGAGACGTCATATCCAGCCAGCGGAACAACGGTTGGATAGACCATCAGGAAATCAGGCTCCGTCGTGACCCGGTAGCGGCGGTGCAAGCCGAACAGGTCACCGGTCTCAATAATCACTGGGCCGAGCTGGTAATAGCCGCGCCGGTGACAACGCAGCTGGTAGCGGAGTGTCTTGTTGCGGCCGCCCCGAACGATGGCCAGCTGCACATGGGCTCCCTCCACCTCTAACCCGGGTGGGCGACTGTTGATGGCTCGTGGCGGCAGAACATCTTCCAGCAGCACCCATGGAATGGGTAGCGAACCGTTGTTGACCAGCTCCAGATTGACACCAACCAGGTCGCCGATCTCCGCGGTCAGCTTGTTACATTCACGGCGGGCATGCAGCTGCGATATCCAGCGGCCTGAAAGCCAGCGGCTGACAACCATCAGCCCCAGCAGAGCGTACATGGCGTACGCCAGCAGGTCGGAATGCAGTACATAGGAGAGGGCCAGCAGGAGGCCGGCTCCAAGGAACCATCTCATGCCGTATCCAGTTCGCCGGCCACGGTGGGGACAGCAATCACGCTCACGATGTCATTGATGATGTCGACCGTTGTCACGCGACGCAGCCGACTCTCGGGTCTGAGGATCAAGCGATGTCGCAGGACCGGTTCGACAACTCGCTTGACATCGTCAGGCAGGACAAAGTCGCGTCCCCGCAAGGCTGCCATCGCCTGCGATGTGCGCAGGATCGCAATCGTTGCCCGCGGGCTGCCACCAAGCAGGATATCCTCGTGCTGACGGGTATCGTGAACGATCTGCAGGATGTAATGGCGAACCTTGTCGTCCACATGGACCAGCTGGACTTGCTGCTGGCAGGCGACAATCTCCTGGGCGGTGACAACCGGCTTGAGAGAGTTGACGGGGTGCTCGCCCTTGAGCAGATCCAGCATGGTCAGCTCCTCATCCATGCTGGGATAGCCCAGTTCGATCCGCATCAGGAAGCGATCCAGTTGAGCCTCGGGCAAGGGGAATGTCCCCTCGTGGTCGATCGGGTTCTGTGTGGCAATGACCAGGAAGGGAGGATTCAACTCATGAGTCGTACCATCGACAGTCACGCGTCCCTCGCCCATCGCTTCCAGCAAGGCTGCCTGGGTTCGCGGCGTGGCGCGGTTGATTTCATCAGCAAGCACGACCTGGGCAAAGATCGGGCCGGGCCGAAATTCGAACTGTGTTGTCTGTGGATTGAAGACCGACGCGCCGGTCACGTCGGTCGGCAGGAGGTCGGGGGTACACTGGATTCTCTTGAAATTGCAGCCGACGCTGAGCGAGAGGGCCCGCGCCAGCATCGTCTTGGCAACACCTGGCACATCTTCCAGCAGGATGTGGCCCTCCACAAACCAGCAGGCCAGCGAGAGGATCAACTGCTGCCGCTTGCCCACAATCACCCGCTCACTGTTGCTGATGATCTTTTTCGCTATCTGGGTTACGTCAGTCACGTCAAGGTTCCCGTTTACTTGGCTGAGAATCCCGGCTCCCTGTCAGGGAGGATCTCCCTATAAATCGTACTCGGTTTCCAACCGGTGTTCCGGGTGCTCGCTCAAATAAGCTTCCAGGCGATCGCTGCGACCACAGGCGACCGGCAGGAAATCCAGCGCCTGTTGAATCAAATCGTCCGGTTCTGCTGTGCTGAATCTCAGGAAGCCATGCCCGGCATCGCCGAAACATTCGCCACCCAAGCATGCCACACCGAAATCATCGTCCGCACCTTCCAGCAGGTACATGGCCAGGCCATGAGAGCGGATGCCAAGCTGATTGCAGAGGCCCGCGACGTTGGGGAAGACATAAAATGTCCCGCCCGGCACCAGGCAACGAACGCCATCCAGCTTGTTCAGTTCCGTGGCCAGGTACTCAACCTTGCGCTGGAACGTGGCCATTCGCTGATCCCGCTCCTGGCAGTCCTGCTGCAGTCCTGCCACGCCCGCCTGCTGAACAAATGGAGGGACACAGGAGAGCGTGGTGTTGGTCAGCTTGGATAACATCTGGATTGTGTCCGGACTGCTGACCGCGTAACCCAGTCGCCATCCGCTCATGCTGAACGACTTGCTGAATGTGTAGGCGGCCACGCATTGATCGAGCATGCCGGGCTGGGCCAGCAGCGAATGGTGGCGACCCTGCCAGACCATCTGGTCGTAGGGCTCGTCGGAAAAGACTGCCACGTTGCGGCCGCGGATCAAGTCGGCCAGGCCGGCCAGGTCCTCTTCGCTGGCCACGCCACCCGTCGGATTGTGAGGTGTGTTGAGGAAAATCGCCTTGGGACTGGGGTCCTCGTCGAGGAATCGGGCAACATCGTCCAGGTTCGGACGGAAGGCGTTGGCCTGCTTTAACTCGGAGATCACCAGCCGCCCGCCACGTCGCTGGATGTTTGGCGGATAAGTCGGAAAGAAGGGGCTGAAGACCAGCACGCCGTCACCAGGGTCTACAAACGCCTCACAGAATAACTGCTCGAAAATCTTCGCGCCGGGACCGGCAACCACGTTGTCGGCAGACACCGACAGGCCGTAATGCTCGTTGACATATTCCGCAGCTGCGCTGCGAAACTCAGGGATCCCAATCGAGGGGCCGTAATGGCAGGCATCTGCCTCGATCGCCTTGATTCCGGCGGCAGCTGCAGCTGGAGTCGTGGGGAATGGGCTGTCCCCAATCTCCAGTTCGATGACAGTCTTGCCGTTCGCCTTGAGCTGCTTGGCGATGGCCAGCACATCAAAGGCAGTTTCTGTCGTGACGCCAGCAGCAAACTGGCTGAAACTAGCTCTTTCAGCTGTGGACATAGGTTGAAATCTCAGGTCAGGAGAGCGTGCTAAATCGTCCTCGTTAGATTAGCCCAACCCAGCAGCGTCGTACAGTGTGCGGTCAGCGGCAGCAGGCTCAGTCGCTCTGCGCCATTTCCGCTGCAAATGCGTCCCACTGGATTTGACCAAATAACACGAAGCGAATCGTGGCAGGGTGTGCATCCTCAAGCAGGAACTGGCGGGCGGCAGCGAGCGCAATCCTGGCTGCCTCTGACAAGGGAAAACGATAAACGCCGGTCGAAATGGCCGGCACCGCCACGCTGTTACAGCCAAGTCGCCGGGCCTCTTTGAAGCTCGATCGGAACGCATCCGCCAGCTGCTGACAGCAGAGCTCGTGCTGCTGGGCATCGTAGACCGGTCCCACCGTGTGAATCACCCAGTCGGCCGAGAGATCAAAGGCAGGCGTGCTGCGTGCCTCGCCCGTCGGACATCGCTCCCCCCCAGACTTGGCGGCCAGCTGCTGACAGGCTTCCAGTAAGCCGGGACCGGCAGCCTGATGAATGGCACCATCCACTCCGCTGCCCCCGGCCAGACGGGTGTTGGCCGCGTTTACGATGGCATCGACCTGCTGGTGAGTAATGTCACCCAGCAGCAGCTCGATTTGGCCGTGACCGAAAGGCAATTGCATTGACCGATACCTCTGACAATAGCTGGTGGAGGATAACGTGCAGTTGTAAGGTGGAACTGTGAATTGTCGTCGCCGCCCGACAGTTGTGCTACAGAGGTTTGTTTCCAGTCAATGCAGCGGTTGTCGTAACCATGATCGTATTGCGAATCCTTGGCAAAGTGCTCCTCTGGCTGCCTCCGACGATGGCCTGGCTGTGGTCGCTGGGAGCCGCTGCCTGCTACCCGCTGCTGCCGGCCTGGATCAACTTTCTCTGTGTCCTGCTGATGCTGAGCGTGCTTGCCCTGGGCTGGCAACATCATGATCAGCGACGATTGCTGAAAACGCTGCTGGTACCCGCCTTCGTCTGGGTGCTGCTGCTGCAGCTGGCCACGCCCCTGGCCGATCGTAACTGGGTGCCGGAACAGCAGCGGATGCCGACCATTGAAGTAACAGGCCACCATCTGCAGATCCGTGACCTGCGGGACGCACCGCTTGATGAAAGCCAGCCGATCACGTACCGGAACCTGGCGTTTCCGCTCAGCCGACTCACGCGAGTCTGGTTCGTTGTCGAATTACTGGAAGGCAGCGAGTACGTTGCCCATACCTTCTTGAGCTTCGGAATCGAGCCGGCCGCGAATGATTCGGATGGAGATATGCAGTTTTTCAATGTCTCGATCGAGGTTCGCAGACAACAGGGCGAACAGTATGGCCCGCTCAAGGGGCTCTACAGAAATTTTGAGTTGATGTACGTGTTCGCCACAGACGACGACATGCTGGGCCGTCGCTCGATCCTCTATGACGATGTCATCTACCTGCTGCCAATCCGTGCCAGGGCGGAGGCAGTGCAGCAGCTATTCATGGCAATTGCCGAGCGTACAAACCGGTTACGACAGACTCCGGAGTTCTACAACACGTTGACTAACAATTGCACGTCCAATATTGGTGTCCACGTCAACCAGGTTGCCAGCCAGACGTTTTCGATGCTGGATTTACGCATGATCCTGCCAGGTTTGTCCGACCGCATGCTGTTTGAGCAGGGGCTGGTCGATACCGAGCTGGATCGGGATGCTGCCCGTCGATACTTTCGTATTGACGACAAAATTCGCAATCAACCGCCCGCAGCAGGGTCCTGGCACTTGATTCGACGCATCAAGTGATCCCCTCGGGGCGGTCGAGCTGGTCAAGTTTCCATCGCCTCGCAGCAGCTCGAGTCGCTATACTGAATGTTCCCAACTGGGTAGTGATAACTGCCGATAAACAAGATAGCTGCTGATACAGCGGGACGCCGACGAGCTCGCCCTGGACTCCCTTATCATGCTTCGAATCGAGTCTTCCAATTCAACCCAGCGGTCCGGACGCCGGGACTTTCTGCAGGTCGGGACCGCTGCTATCGGTGGCCTGACACTTGCCAGCATGCTGGCCGTGCGAGGCCAGGCCGCGACCATCAAGGATGCCGTGCGGGATCGATCAATCGTGATCCTCAACCTGCAGGGTGGTCCCACGCAGTACGAGACGTTTGATCCCAACATGGCCGCGCCGGCTGAGATTCGCAGCATCACTGGCGAGACTCCGACCGCGCTACCCGGTGTCACCTTTGGTGGAGGCCTGCCGCAATTGGCCAGGCTGGCTGACCGAATGGCCATCGTGCGATCTTACCGTCATGGGATCAGCAGCCATGGGACCGCCGCGCATCATGTGATGGCAGGCGGAAATCCATCGGGGGCCATGATGGGAGCTGTGTATGCCAATGCGGCGGGGCTGTCGGATCCTCTTTCCGGTATGCCACGCAATGTGCTGGTGACCGCTGCCGCCGCCGGCGAGCAATTTAATCACGTCTACAAGTCTGTCTCCCGGGTGTCCCAGACCGGCAGCCTGTCTGCCAATTACAAGCCATTTGACCTGGGCGCTGGCGGTGACCTCGTCGAGAACATGCGGCTCAAGCTCGATCGACGGCGACTGGATGACCGCCGAGAATTGCTCAGCTCGTTGGACGGACTCAAGCGAAAACTGGATCGTACCGGACAGCTGGAAGGTGCCAGTACGTTTGAACAACAGGCGTTTGATGTCCTCACCCGCGGGGTCTCGGATGCGTTTGACCTCTCCAGCGTCGAACCGGCGTTGCTGGAACGATATGAGACCGGCATGTTTGAACCATCCGCTTCGGTCAAGAAACGCAACGAATATGCCACCCAATTCACGCCGGTTGCGCTCGGTCGCCAGATGCTGATGGCGCGGCGGTTGTGTGAGTCCGGCTGTGGCTTCGTTACCGTCACCTGCGGTGGCTGGGATATGCATGGCGGTGGCAAGGAATTCACCATGCGCGATGGACTCGATTCCCTAACGCCTGCGGTCGACAAAGCGGTCTCGGCGTTTATCGAAGATGTCGAGGCGCGTGGTCTGTCGGAGAAAATCCTGCTGGTCATTACCGGTGAGTTTGGTCGGACCCCGCAGATCAATAAGAATGGCGGCCGCGATCATTGGGGTAACCTCTGCCCGATCGTGTTTGTCGGTGGAGGACTGCCGATGGGGCAGGTGATCGGTCAGTCGGACAAGACGGGCGCAGAACCATCGTCCGACCCCATCTCCAGCTCCAATGTGATGTCGACAATCATGCACTATCTGTTCGATATCGGCGAATTGAGATTGGTCAGCGGCGTGCCGCGAGAAGTAGAGTCACTGATCACCGCCTCGGCCCCAATTCCGCAGCTGATTGAGTAAGCGAGTTGGCTGCTGGCTGCGAATCACTCCTCTTCCGCCAGGAATCCCTCACTTTCCTGAGTACTATTGTCGGCTTTATTCGCTCTCTCAGTAGCGTAGAGGCAATAGCGTAGAGGCTGGAAGGAGGCAAGGCATGGTACGACAGCACTTAGCACATCGCGATGCACTGGACGCCGCACAGGCGTCGTCAGTCGAAGATAACCTGGCTTATCTCCAGGCGAATATCGGCTACTTTCTTAACCTGGATACCGGCCAATGCCGCCAGCGACTTGCCGAGATCCAGGCCACGATGTCCGTCGTCGTTGACCAGCTCAAGATGAACACGACACGGTCCCGTGGTCTGCAGCCCGGCTCGCTGCTCCCAGTGAGCTTCTCTCCCGAACTTCCCCTGGGTGGATCGACGGAGAGTTGCTAGTCCAGCTTTTCGGCCGACCTTGGCCAGGCCGGTGGCTTGACGCCATGCAGGTGCTCGACAAAGTAGTCCCAGCGCCGATGCTGGCCATAGTCACCGCCAGACGAGTGCCCCAGGCCGGGAATCAGCAGCATGTCAAAGTCGCGGTGGGCTTTGATCAGCGCATCTGCCACTTGCAAGGTTGATTCCGGTGGCACGTTGGTATCCATTTCGCCAACGATCAACAGCAACTGGCCCTGTAGCCGGTGAGCGTTGGTGACATTCGACTGGGCACCGTAGTGTTCTTTGACCGGATAGCCCATCCATTGCTCGTTCCACCATTGCTTGTCGACTCGATTATCATGGCAGCCGCATGAGGAGACGGCGACATCGTAAAAGTCGCTGTGAAATAGCAGCGCCCCGGTGGAACTCTGTCCGCCCGCTGACGTACCGTAGATCCCCAGCCGCTGACTGTCGTAGTAGGAATACTTCCTGGCTACTGCCTGGTGCCAGAGGATGCGATCGGGAAAGCCGGCATCGGCCAGGTTCTGCCAGCAGACGTCATGAAAAGCCTTACTGCGGTTGGATGTACCCATCCCGTCGATCATCACCACGATGAACCCCAGTTCTGCCAGGGCCTGCATGCGGCGGTGATGGGGATTGAATGACTTGGGGACGTGGGAACTGTGGGGACCCGCGTAGATGTGCTCGATGACTGGATACCGACGGCGGGAATCGAATTGCCGAGGCCGGCAGATGATTCCCCAGATCTCGCTGCTGCCATCGCGACCTGTCGTATGAAATACCTCGGGTGGTTGCCAGCCGGTCACCAGGAGGTTGGTAATGTCGGCCGTTTCCAGCAGGCAGATGAGGCTGCCATCGCTGGTCTTCCGCAACTCGGTCACCGGCGGCAAGTCGACACGGGACCAGCGATCCAGGTAATAGTCATGGCCGGGGGAATAGTCCAGCTGGTGGGTGCCGTTGCCCGCTGTCAGTGCCAGCAGACCACTGCCATCAAAGTTGATCCGGTAGAAGTGGATCAGGTAGGGATCCTGGCCCTTGTTCATGCCGCTCGCCGAAAACCAGATGTGCTGCTTGTCCTCGTCAACTCGCTGGACACCTCGTACCCGCCATTCACCCTGCGTAATCGGGTTCACGACAACGCCCTCGGCACGATCGTAGAGGTACAGCTGCCGCCATCCTGACCGCTCTGATGCCCAGATAATATGCTGGTCGTCGGCAGTCTGGTGGTAGAAGTGCTGGGTGCCATCGATAAATGTGGCGGACTTTTCGTCCACCACGTTCTGGGTCACGCCGGTCGCACGATCGACACTGACCACACGCACCCGTTGATGTCCGCGTTCGTCACGGCGGAAACAGAAATGCTCGCTATCTCGATCCCAGCGCAGGGTGGGGATACCGTGAAAGTCGATTCTCTCCAGCTTCACCTGCAGAGCCTTGCCAGAGGGAATCTCGAACAACCACATCTGGTGACTGGGGAACTTGTCGCCTGGCTGGGCATAGAGTCGTGAGTGCAGTTTCGCTTTAAAACCTTCCCGGGGGGAGGATTCCAGCAGGTGGACCTGGCTCACAGTGCCTGGCTCTGTCCGGTAAGCGACCAGGGTCCGTGAGTCAGGTGACCAGCTGGGCGCACCATACGCATCGCCCTCGTTACCGTCAGTTGTCAGCGGTTGTTCTTCACCGGACTCCTTGTTCTTGAGTACCAGGTTGTGGTCGCGTGTAAGAACTTCCCATTGGTCATCCGGTGATCTTCCGCCGTTATGGGTGCGTCGCAGATCCTCTCGCTGGGTTGGGCTGGAATGCTTGACCGGATCAGCCTGCTCACTCGGCTGACATTTGTACGATGCCAGATCGACCTGCCAGCGGCGACCGAGGGCATCACATCGCATCTGCTCGGCACTCTCGCTGAACCAGAGATTCTTCAGATCCAGGGTGCCAGGATCGACATCTTTGCCCGCGGCCTCGGCCAACCCCGCCGCCAGCTTGAGCTGGTCAAATGCCAGTTGGCGGCTTCCCCTGCCAGCGTCCACAAGGACGTACTCACGAGCACCGTCCGCCAACTCGTTTCGGTACCAGAAACGTTTTCCATCCTGCAGCCACTGTGGCTTGACCCTGTCGCGAAAGACCGTGCCCTCTACCGAGCTGGCCAGGCCGCGTGCCTGTTCATACATGTGTGCCAGGTCCGCTGGCACAAAAGGCCGACGCGGTGCCGCAGTGGCAGTTGGCAGGCTGGTTGCCAGCAGCAAGAAAAGAATTGTCGTGATGCGCTGCATGGGATCAAGCTCCAGGCGATTATCAAGCGGCAGTTTTCATGGTCCGGTCTGTTGTAACCGGCCTGTCGACTGGTGTCAGCTGGCCACATCTAATGTCAACAAGTTGCTATAATCAGCGGGTTGATTACCGACCTGCCTGTGAGGAGATGCCAAGATGACAGTAACAAAACCTAGACGCCGACAATCGTCGTGGCTGGCTTCTTGCCTGCTGGCAAGTATGCTGCTTCCACTGACCGGCTGTGGCAGTGACTCGCATGAAAAAGTGGTCGATGACATGAGTGCCGCAATGAAGGAAATGGGTGTGGTCCTTGATGGAATAAAAAGCGTCGACGACGCCAAGGCGGCGGTTAGCGATATTGAAAGCCTGGCGGCCAAAATGAAGGCGATTGGTGAACGCGCCAACGCACTCGGTGAACCGCCAGCTGATGTCGAGAAAAAGCTCCAGGCCAAGGCGATGGAGATGATGGGTCCAATGATGGCCACAGCGATGAAGCTCTCGGCCTTGCAATCGGACGAAGAGATTGGTCCGGTCATCGGCGACGCACTGTCCAAATTTGAGTCGGCGATGCAAACGGCCAACTAGGCGAACAGTGGTATCGATGGCAGGATAAGTGGCCAGGTAGATGGTCCTGCCAGCACATGTGAACTGTGTCTGGAGGTGAGCTGATGCGGACAGCTGCGCTACTGGTCTCAGTCCTGTTGCTGGGCTGCGGCGACGAGAGCCAGCTGCCGCAGGAGCCGACCGGCGATTCGCCGGAAGCTGCCGAGATCTCCTCCAGCGACGGCGGTGCCGTGCAAGAATTTGTTGATCGAGTTGAGGTTGCCCAGCAGCTGGTACGCGATGCAGCTGACCTGCTCAATAACATTGCCAGCTCCGTGGACGCCCGGGCGGCACGCAAGCAACTGGACAAGTTGAGTGATGAGATTGCCAGGCTGCGTGACGAAATGGCCTCGCTTGGTGTGGATCCAAGGAACAACGTGAGCTTTAAGCACAGGCGAGTCGAGTTTTTCTCCACCACGGAAAAACTGCGTGGTGCTCTCGTCCCCTTGCAGGCACAAGACAGCGCATGGCGGGCTATCAAGCCGTCGGTTGATCGATTCTACCAGGAACTAGAGCAACTCAACCTGGGAATATGATACCCAGCAGCTTTTCACTGCCCCAGGCCACAACAGGAGTGCTGGTAATGCGATCTCGAGGAATCTACCCTGGCAGAGTCGTGGCCAGCCTGGCACTGCTGGTTGTCTGCCTGCCTGCCTGTAACAAGACGCCGCCAGCTGTGGCACCCCCAGTGGTGATGGGTGATGAAGCCAGCACGACGAAAGCCGAAGATGTGATGTTTGGCGTGTCAACCCAGGTCAGCTCCTTCGGCAAGCTGGTGGCGGGCTGCGAGAATGCCTCAGATGTCGAAGCCGTAGAAGATGAACTTAACGAGGTCATCAGCCAGCTTGAGCTGGTGGTCGATCAGAGCCAGGTAACTATCGAACCACGGCAGGCCGATATCCAGGACCTGGTGCAACAGCGTGCCAGCCTGCAGCTCATGATTGATCAGTTTAATGACCAGGTCGACCTGGTCGCCGACAATGCAGCAATCTGGAAGGTCCTGCGGCCTCACTATGAGCGATTCGATGCTGTCCTCAAGATGGTGAACTTGATCCCAGTAGATTCGATCACGCGAGAAGAGTTTGATTTTCCATCGCCGTAATGTGGGGAATGAGGATCGGTTGAACAATGTCTCGAAGGATTCAAGGTGGTGATCATGATCGACAGATGTGGAAAGCTCAGCTTAGTGGTTCTGTTTGCAACATCTTTCATGGTCGTTGAGCCAGCCCCGGGACAGGAAAAGATGCAGTACGCAATTGTCATCCACGGTGGTGCCGGATCAGGCAAGATGAGCGAGCAGAAAATTGCTGCTCGCGAGAAGTCACTCACCGCTTACCTGACCGACGGTGTCGAACGACTGAAGCAGGGCCAGTCCAGCCTGGACGTGGTCGAGGCGGTGATTCGTCGCCTCGAAGATGATCCGCTCTTCAATGCCGGCAAGGGCGCCGTCTACAACAGTGACGGTGGACATGAGCTGGATGCCTCGATCATGGACGGCCGGGATCTCTCCTGCGGAGCAGTGGCTGGCGTGACGCGCGTCAAGAATCCCATCACCCTGGCCCGCCACGTGATGACCGATACCAAACATGTTTTGCTGGCAGCCGACGGAGCTGATCGATTTGCCCGCGAGCTGGGACTCGAGAGGGTCAAGCAAAACTATTTCCATACCGAGGGTGCTCGCCGTAGCTGGGAGAAGGCCCAGGCGGCCGAAAAGGAGAAGACAACAGCACAGAATGCCAAGCCGAAATATCTCGGTACCGTGGGATGCGTTGCCCTCGATAGCGATGGGCATATTGCCGCCGCGACCTCGACCGGCGGACGGACCAATAAAAAGTACGGCCGCGTGGGAGACTCTCCCATCATCGCCGCTGGTACCTACGCGGATGACCGTACCTGCGGCGTGTCGGGAACCGGGATTGGCGAGCATTTTATTCGCCATGCAGTCGCTTTTGATGTGGGAGCGAGAATGCGATATAGCGGCCAGTCACTCCAGCAAGCTGCCCATGCGGTCGTCCATGAAACACTCAGTCCCGGTGATGGCGGGATTATTGCCCTCGACCATGAGGGCACAATTGTGATGGAATTCAATACCAAGGCAATGTCGCGGGCTGCAGCGGATTCGAAGGGACGTTTTGAGATCCACGTCACAAAGTAATAAACTGTCAGGGCATCAGAGGCTGACGCGCGGCATCGTATCGAGCTAAGAATCAAGGGGAAACCAATGGCCGAAAACAGGCGGACATTTATACAGGTGGGTGCCATGGCAGCCGCCACAGCCCAGCTCGCTTCGGCCAGCCGGGCTGATGCCAACAGCTCCCTCAATATGGCCTTGATCGGTTGCGGTGGACGCGGCAGCTATCTCAAGGACCTCTTCAATCAACAGGATGGCGTACAGGTCACACATGTCTGCGATGCCGATCAAAAGCGACTGGCGGCGGCAGCCGGAGCCGTTGATGGCCGACAGATAACCGCCGTCAAAGACATGCGACGGATCCTCGATGATAAGAACGTCGACGGTGTGATCGTGGCGACTCCCGATCACTGGCACGCGCCGGCATCGATCCTGGCTTGTGAAGCGGGCAAGCATGTCTACGTCGAAAAACCCTGCTCGCATAATGTCCGCGAAGGACGGCTGCTGGTGGAAGCGGCGGAGCGTAACAAGGTCGTGGTACAGCATGGCACCCAGGTTCGTAGCACGTCGACCATGATCGAAGCGATCCAGATGTTGCGGGATGGCGTGATCGGGGATGTGCTGGTGTCCAAAGCCTGGAATATCCAGCGACGGGGCGAGATCGGCCGACAGCAGCCGAGTAGCCCACCGGCAGAACTGGATTATGACCTCTGGGTCGGTCCCGCGACGATGGTGCCCTACCAGCAGAACCGCGTACACCATGGCTGGCACTGGTGGTATCACTTCGGCACCGGCGATATGGGCAATGACGGCGTCCATGATGTCGAATATGCCCGCTGGGGGTTGGGAGTCACCACGCATCCAGTCCGGGTCTCGGCAGCAGGCGGAAAGTTCTTCTTCGATGACGACCAGGAATTTCCCGATACCCAGCAGGTTGCCTTCCAGTACCCCGCAAGCGGTCCAACTGAGCGGCCACGGATGCTGGTATACGAACAGCGACTCTGGTCCACCAACTATCCCTACAACGTCGACAGCGGTGTCGAGTTTTATGGCACCGATGGCCAGATGTTCCTCAGTCGCCGTGGCAAGGTCCAGATCCTCGGCGGTCGTAACAAGAAGATCGAGGAGGATCTGCCCCGCGTCGAACAGGATGCACCGGCCCACGTGCGGGATTTCCTCGGAGCGATTCGGGAGAGTCGTAAGAGTAATGCCGATATTGGAATTGGCCACCTGACCACCTCGCTCTGCCACCTCGGTAACGTTGCTACACGGTTGGGGCGTGGCTTCCAGTTCGACCCGGCTAGCGAACAGGTGGTCGGTGATGATGAGGCCAATAAGCTGATGGGGCGCGATTACCGCGACCATTGGGGACGCCCAGCGGACGAACGAGCCTGATCGAAATTGAACTGATAATCCGTGTGAGGAGAGCTGCCATGAATCGCTTGGCCATCGCTGTCGACCGACTGCTAGCCGCCTACCAGCAGGCTGCCAGCAAGGAATAACCAACCGCTGCAGAAAGGGTGCGGAATTGTCTCCCTTGCGTTGCTCCCAGCCCGTCAGTTCCGCAGCCTGGAGCCCCTCCGTCTGTCTCGGATTACTGCTGCTGACTCTGCCTCTGCAGGCCGCACCTCCACAGTCGCTCTCCTTTCCAGCTGACATGCTTGAGGTCCGGCATGCACAACAGGCGTGGGCTACCGCGCTGAGCCTGCCAGTCGAATTTACCAACTCGCTGGGGATGAAACTCAGGCTGATCCCGCCTGGTGACTACTTGGCCGGCTCGTCGCCAAGCGAGGCGGGCCGCGATCGGGACGAATCCGCTCGGGCCGTCGTCGTTCGGCGGCCATTTTACCTGGCTGTCCATGAAGTCACACAGCAACAGTACCAGCAGCTGACGGGGCAACAGCCAAGTCGATTCTCTGCCGCTGGAGCATGGCGGGACCGAGTTGATGGTCTTGAGACCGGCTGTTTTCCAGTTGATTCTGTCAGCTGGCAGCAGGCCTCGCTGTTCTGCCGTCGGCTGACGGTACGCGAACGGGCAACCGGGCTGCGACGACGCTACCGACTGCCGACTGAAATAGAATGGGAGTACGCCTGTCGTGCTGGGTCGCTCGGCAGCTTCAGTCCGCCCGTCACGCCAGAAAGGTTGCTGGAGATCGCCAATTATCGCAGACCGGGTCAGCCCGAACGGCCGTGGCCAGTCGGCTCGTTGGCACCCAACTCGCTGGGGCTGTTCGATATGCACGGTAATGTCTGGGAATGGTGCCAGGACTGGTACCAGTGGGATCCCGCCTCGCGGGCACGACATCGGACGACCCGCGTGATTCGTGGTGGTGGCTGGTACAGCGGACCGGCTCGGATACGGAGTGCCGAGCGAGTAGGAGATCCCCCCTCGACGACAGATCCGGACACCGGTTTTCGGCTGCTGATGGATCTGCCGGCCATGCACCTGCCCAAGTCGTGGCGATGACGAGCGACTCGTGCGGCCAGCCTACAGTGCGCTGGTTGCTCAATACCGGCAGGCCTTGATTCACGAGCTACGACGTACCGATGCCGGCCTGGTCGATCATCTGCCGGCCATTGCAGGGGAAGACCGGTAGTCAGGGGACTTGGGGGATTTCTAGCCGCTGCTAATCGCCGACTAATCGTTTGGTGCAATCGACTTTCATCCAGCAGAAAGCGGTCAGCACGTACATGATGCCGACGCCGACAAACAGGGCTCCCCAGCCACCGTACAGCTTCACATAGCCCATGATTGGGCCAGCTACCGTGCCGCCGATCGAACCGGCCAGGTTGGCCATGCCGAAAACTCGTCCGGCGGCCGGTCCCCCCAGGTCAGTTACCGTGCCCCACCAGGTCGGCTGGCTCCAGTCGCTGAAAAACTTGGCAAAGAAAAAGGCACCCATGATCAGTCGGCCGTCCTGGAACAGGAAGCTGGCAGCGATAAAGCAAGTGGCGATCAGCTTGCCACCGGCAGCCACAATCCGCCGCCCGTTCTTGCGGCTTCCTGTCCAGCGGATACAGAGGTCGTTGAGGATCCCACCGCACAGTCCGCCAATTGCACCACCCCACAATGGCAGGCTGGCGAAGATTCCCATGGCGGCGTCGCTGAAGCCTTTTTCCTCCTTCAAGTACTGGGGCATGTAAAACACGAACAGGTTATCGGCGAAGGTGCTGCAAAAAGACGCTGCCAGGAAGATGCCAAAGTTGATCTTGGTTGCTCGGGTCCAGTTCAGCTTGATCTCATCCGCTGCCAGGTTGGTGACCTCGCCCGCTTCGATCAACTCCCGCTCCGCCTCGTTGCTAAACGGGTGCTCGGCAGGACGGTTGCGAAACAGCATCCAGAAGAAGGCGGCATACATGAAACCGAAACCGGCCAGCACGAACAGCGACTGTTGCCAACTCATTTTCCAGTAGCCCATCAGCAGCGTGCCGATCAGGATAGGTGCCATCGCGGCTCCCGCTCGACCTGCCGTGGATGCCACCATGCCTTGCACGGTTGTGCGGATACTGGCAGGAAACCAGTTGATAGTCGTCTTGCCGAGATTGGGGTAGCAGGGTGCCTGGGTGGCACCAAACAACAGCCGGACTCCGATCAGCTTCCAGTAGCCGCGCACCAGCGCCGGGCCAATCATCACGATCGACCAGAGAATGATGGCCAGGTAGATAATGATCCGCGGGCCAAAGATGTCGCCACCCAATCCACCTGGATACTGGCCTAGCGCGTACGTCAGGTTGAAGGCCGAATCCATCCAGCCCATCTGGGCGTCATCAAAGCCGTACTCCGCCTTCAACGATGGCCGGATCACGCCCCAGCTGTAGCGATGCACGTAGGTGATGAAGCTGGCTGAACAGGCCAGTACGAAAATCAGCCAGCGTGCTTTGGCGGCGGGCGATCGCGTCGAAGATGAAGCAGCCATGAGTCTGAAACTGGTGGTTCGCGGTCAGCGGCTAAGCCTACAGCATAACCATTAACCATGAGCCACTTGCTACCAGCGGCTAACTACTAACCGCCAACGCCAGCTGATAGGATGGATTCTTCATTGGAATTTAAGGCTGGCAAACAGGGACGACCGCGCCGTGAAACTGAGCATGGTACCGATTGGGCGACCTGATGATTCACAAACTGCCGCCACTTGGATATGCACTTGTGTGCACGCTGTTGCTTGCCAGCACGGCGACGGCCCAGAAGCGAAAGGACGAAGTTCGCTTGCTCGGATCCGTTGAACAATTCGTTACCTCAACCGTTGACCAGATTCCCCAGATCCCGCTGGACCGGCGTCAGCAGCTCGAAGCGCTCAGCAAGCAAGCTGCGGCGATCCTGCGTGACAAGGGCCAGCTCGACCTGGTCTTTATTTGCACGCACAATTCCCGTCGCAGCCAGATGGCGCAGGTCTGGTCCCAGGTGGCAGTCGCCTATTACGGCGTGGCTGGCATCTCGACCTATTCCGGCGGTACCGAGGCGACCGCCTGTAATGTGCGCACGGTGCGAGCTTTTGAATCTGCCGGCCTGGATGTCAGCAGGCGGAAGAATGGAGACAACCCGGTCTATCGTGTTCGCTTTGCCGGCGGACTGCAACCGCTGGAGCTTTACTCCAAGGTCTATCACGAACAGCCAACTGTCCTGCAGGATTACTTTGCTGTCATCGTCTGCGGCGACGCCGAGGAGCGGTGCCCGCTCGTACAGGGGACCACGCATCGGAACGTGCTCCGTTACCAGGATCCGAAAGAGTCGGATGGGACGCCGCAGGAAGAGCAGACCTACATGCAGCGGAACCAGCAAGTTGCCTGCGAGATGTTCTTCGTCGTTTCTCGTATCCAGCAGCTGCTCAAGTAACAGGCAGCCGCCTGCCTGCCAGCTGTCGCTGCTACTTGGAATCGTCCGGCGGGACCGGACTGCCTGCTGGCAATGCCACTTGCTGGCTGGACATCAGGTAAGCGAACAGATCCGCTCTCTGCTTGTCGTTGAGAACGTCCAGTAGGCCCTCGGGCATCAGCGACATCTTGGTTGGTCGGGATTCATCAATATCGGTCGTTCGCACGATAACTCGCTCAGTCGCAGTCTGCAGTTCCCAGGTCTGCTCGGTCTTTCGAAGTATCACGCCATCCACCGTGCGGCCGTCTGTTAACAGCAGGCTGGTGGTGCGAAAGCTCTCGGCCAGCGTTGCACTTGGGTCAACAATGTTCTCCAGCAAGTACTGCATGCTGCTGCGCTGCGAGCCTGTTAAGTCCGGTGCAATCGTGCCGCCGCTGCCGAAAAGCTTGTGGCATTTTCCGCAACTCTTATCCCACAACAAGCGGCCCGCGGATGCATCTGCGGCCGCAATCGTCTTCTCATTCAGCTGCTCGTGCATGAGGTCGATACGCTGTTGCTTGTCTGCCGAAATCGGCTGCAATTGTGGCCACAGTTGCTTTACCAGTTCCAGCAGCGGTGGGTTTTCATATCGCTGCATCTGGCGGATGTGAAAGACAGGGACCTGACGGCGGTCGATCTGTTCGTCGCTGATCGCCTCGACCAGCGCCAGGGCATGTGCGGGGCGAGTCGCCAGGGCGTCGATAATGGCCTCACGACCGCGACCGCGAACGTTACCGTAAGCCGCCAACAGGATCTCAGAGAGGTTGTCCGGATTTAGCCTGGCGATGCCATGCACCGCCTCCACGACCACGTCGCGATCCCCCAATTGCTGTTGGAGCAAGGGCAGCAGGTTATCGGCTTTGGCGGTGACCAGGGATCGAATCGCTGCCTGCCGTACCGTGCTGTCGAATTCACGTGAGGCCGCGATCTGCTGAAGTTCTTCCAGGCCGCGACCGTCGCCAAACACGACCCCCAGCTGGCGCGTTAGCTGCTGGACTTGTGGCGATGGGGATTTGGCAAGCACCTGCTGGACGTCCAGCCAGCTGGCCGGCTGAGCTGCCTTGGGCCAGGCCTGTAGCGCGTCATAAAGCCCCGACAGGATGTCGGATTGATGTGACTGAGTCAATTCTGGCAGGACGGCGATCAAGACGTCGACAGCATCCTCGTGACGGTCAAGATCTTCGGCCAGGCGGCGGCTTATATAACGTCGAACTGGTACCTGTTGTGACTCGATGGCAAGTCTTGCTGCTCGCATCGGATCACGGGTCACCGATCCCTCGATCCCGTACCAGAGCATGACTGGCAAGACGCGGTCCGCGGCGAACTCCTGCCGATTGACCAGCGCCCGCGCGATCGGGAACCGCTGGTCGGCTGGAATCCGTTGCAGCGCTGCAGCCAGGTAACAGAGCACCAGGCCAGATTCGTCCTGCTGGGCAGTCGAGGCCAGAGCAGAAATTGTCTCGCTTCCTGGTTCGCCGGATTCGACCAGCAATTGCACAGCCCAGCGGCGCACATGTTCGTCCTCGTCAGTCAGCTGTTCCAGCAACCACTCGGTGTCCGCCCCGCCGGTCACGTGCAGCGACCAGATGGCTCGCAGGCGGCGAGTTGTGTCTGGATTCTGCGAGTAGATCTGGCGCAGCTGGCGGTGAACCGATTCCATCGGCTGGCCCTGGGCAGCACGAAACTGCAAAAGCTGGCGTGACTGGCGGACGTACCAGTCGTTGCTCTCAAGCTGCAACTTGACCAGCTGGGAATTGCTCAGGCCTGCCAGGCCCGCCGGACCGCTCAGTTGTCGTGACCGTTTTGGTTTGCTGGACTGGCCGTAAATCACCTTGTAGATACGGCCGGATGATCGATGGACGCCGTCGTTCTCGTGGCATTCACCCACGTCGGACCAGTCGGCGATGTAAACGCCGCCGTCGGCGCCGTAGATCAACTCGATACCCCGGAACCAGGGATCCTTGCTGAACAGGAAGTCGGCTGCATGGATGCCGGTATAAGTGGCCCCTTCGCGTTTCAAGCTGTCCTGGTTGAGCCGCTGGCCATGCAGGTTGACGGTATACAGTTCACCTCGATAACGATCGGGCCAGTTGCCACCCAGGTAGATCATCATGCCGCTGTGCGCATGTCCGCCGCCGGCGGCATCTGTTGTTGGACTCATCTCTTTCTTGGTTTCATGCCAGGCTTCGGCGGTATCCCAATGAACGTGATCCGCATTGTGGTCCAGTAACTCGTAGACATAGGCATTGTGGTCGGGACCAAACATTCGCTTGAAGTGGGCTCCCGGCAGGGCGTGCCAGAGATGCCCGATCACGGTGTTGATGAAGAACAGCTCGCCATGATCGTCCCAATCGTGGCCCCAGGGGTTGGTCGTGCCGCTGCAAAACATCTCCAGCTGGCGCGACTGGGGATGAAATCGCCAGATTCCCGGGCCGATCACAATTCGTTGATTGTCCGGTGTTCCCGGTAGGCCGACGTGACCGTCGTTGGAAATGCCATTACGTCCATACAGCCATCCATCCGGACCCCATTTGAGTCCGTTGGCAAAGTTATGATGGCTCGATGCTCCCAGTTCGAACCCATCCAGAACGACAATCGGCTCGCTGTCAGGTCTGTCGTCACCATCTGCGTCGGGGATAAACAGCAGCTGCGGCGGACACATGGCCCAGACGCCCCCCATACCAACTTCCACGCTCGTCAGCTGCATCGCCTTGTCCCAGAAGACGGTCCGTCGGTCCGCTTCGCCATCCTGGTCACTATCCTCGAGGATCACGATCCGATCTCGCTGTCGCTTCTCCAGCACCACCGGTCGCTCGGCATAGGTATAGTTTTCGGCAACCCAGAGCCGGCCGCGGGCGTCGGTCGTGAAACCAATCGGCTGGCGAACGTCTGGCTCGGCGGCAAACAGCGTGACTTCAAAGCCCTCCGGAACCTGGATTGCAGCTAACGCTTCGGCCGGTGTTGTCAGCCGGGGTGCATCGCGTTGGGTGTCGATCGGGTCCGGAAAGGAGTCCTTTTCTTCTTCCTCGCCGTGACTCAAGAGCGGCAGCATGGTCAGCAGGATGGCCAGCAGGGTCAGATAACGTGGCCAGCATCGACAGGCGAGACGAAGTTGATGAAGCATGAGCGGGCGTTTGGGGTTACAGGTTTGAAGATCGGGACCGACGCTCATAGGTTATACGCCATCGGCGGATGTTGTACATTCGCAAGGCCGTTTGTCAGCCAGCGAACTACCTGCCAGCTCATTCGCTGCCTGCTGGAGCTTGATGAGCAGGGCTGGTGGCAGCGTGTGGGTGAGAGTCTGCTTTACGAGCGACGTTGAGATGTCAGGGCGACGAGAGAGCAGAGTTGCCCCCACCCTCTCCACCTGCGGTGGACTCGGGCGGGGTCCCTGCCGGTAGTGGATATGGAGAGTTGCCCCCCACCCTCTCCACCTGCGGTGGACTCGGGCGGGGTCCCATCCGCCACCCTCTCCACCTGCGGTGGACTCGGGCGGGGTCCCATCCGCCACCCTCTCCACCTGCGGTGGACTCGGGCGGGGTCCCATCCGGTGGTGGACAGTCTTTCCGCCGGCGGCGAAGAATCGGGGTGAGAGGATTTGAACCTCCGACCTTTTGACCCCCAGTCAAACGCGCTAACCAGGCTGCGCTACACCCCGCAAAGAGCAACTGAATTCAGCTGCCCGCAGAAACAATATCGGCGAACAAGCACTCCTTGTCTATGACGCCAGTCCCCGGTTTTTGCCCCGCTGCAATGGCAGGATGGTTTTCGCCAGCAGTTCAACCAGTTAAGATCGCAGCCACATTCCCATTCGATTGTGAATTGTTACGGCCAGGTTGAGAGGATCGCGATGAATGACCATTTTGCCGCTCGGCTGATTGCGGCCGTCCGACGAACTGCAACTCCCACACTGGTGGGACTTGATCCCCGTGTCGACAACCTGCCGGCGGGCTTGCTGACGGATGAAGACCGCCATGACCCGGCCCGGCGGGCTGCTGCATTTCGTGAATTCTGCTGTGGTGTGATCGATGTGGTAGCACCCCTGGTACCGGCGGTGAAGCCCCAGGCCGCTTTCTTCGAACAACAGGGGCCTGCCGGTATGGCCGCCCTGGCGGACGTGATGGCCCATGCCCGCACGCAGGGCCTGCTCGTCATACTCGATGGCAAACGCAACGATATCGGCTCGACCGCCACGGCCTATGCCCATGCCTACCTCGGACCGGTGGCAGAGAGTGGCTGGGGGGCCGACGCCCTGACTGTCAGTCCCTACCTGGGAGAGGACAGCCTGCAGCCATTTGTCGATGTTGCCCGGGACAACGGGGCCGGCATCTTTGTACTCGTCAAGACATCCAATCCAGGCGGCGGCCGATTTCAGGACCTGCTGGTCGATGGTCGTACAGTCCACAGCCACGTGGGGGAATTGGTACAGCAGCTTGCCAGTCAAACACTGCCGACTGACACAACAGCGTGCAACTACGGGCTGGTCGGAGCAGTTGCCGGTGCCACTTATCCAGAGCAACTTGCCGAAATCCGTGCAGCGATGCCCAACAGCTGGTTGCTGGTACCCGGCTTCGGGGCCCAGGGAGGCGGTGCGGCGGATACCGCGGCTGCCTTCGACGACGAGGGCCTGGGCGCCATTGTGAACAGCTCCCGGGGCATCATTTTTGCTCACCAGCGAGAGCCTTACAGCGAACGATTTGGGGACGCCAACTGGCAGCAGGCGGTTGAACAGGCGACTCACGACATGATTGCCCAGCTGAGAGACGGAACTCCGGCCGGAAAACTCGTCACGTGAATGCCTCTCAAATCAAGTCGCAAGGCGGCAGCGGACGGCGTCGAGGGTGGATGGGGATCGGCCTGGCAGCCATGATCCTGCTGGCGGCCGCGGTCCTCTACAGTCAGTACGGCGGGCAGCATTCACTCGAGTGGCTGGCCGAGCACGAGCAGCAATTGCGAGATAGTTTTGCTGCCCGGCCGCTGGCCACTGCGTTGATCCTGTTTTTCCTCTATGCCGCGGTCACCGGGAGCTCGATTCCCTGGGCTACGTTCCTGTCACTGCTGGTCGCCAACCTGCTCGGCTTCTGGAAGGCGCTGTTGATTGTCAGCTTTGCTTCTACGCTGGGTGCCACCATGGCGATGCTGGCCAGCCGCTACTTTTTCCGTGAGGCAGTTCAGCGACGATTGGCGGGGCGCTATGGTCGTCTGCTTGAGCACCTTGAGACGGAAGGGCCGTATTACCTGGTGGCGATGCGGCTGACGCCCTACATTCCTTACTTTGCCATCAACCTGCTGATGGGACTCACCCGCATGCGCGTGCGCACTTTCTGGTGGGTCAGCCAGCTGGGGATGCTGCCGATTACCTGCGTCTATCTTTGGACCGGCAGCCAGCTGCCAGGCTTTACCGAGCTGGCTGAACACGGTGTGGGGCGGCTCTTCTCTCCCTCATTACTGGTCGCCCTCTGTATGCTGGCAGTCGTGCCGATCGCACTCAGGCAACTTGTCCGCAAAAAGTTTCAGATCAACGAAACAGGGGACGAGGAGATCACTCATCCGCAGCCTTGAGCCAGGGTGTCAGCGTTGGCTCGTAAGGACACAACTCGGATGATTCGAAGTACAGGTTGATTTCCCGCTCGGCCGCCTCCGGGCCATCTGAGGCATGCACCAGGTTCATCTGGCGACTGCTGCTGAAATCACCCCGGATCGTGCCAGCCGCCGCTTCCAGGCCACTGGTGGCACCCAGCATGTTGCGGACGACAGGGATCGCCTCGCGACCCTCGATCACCATGGCGACGACCGGTGCGCCGGTAATGAATGCCTCAAGTCCCGGATAGAATGGCTTCTCGACATGCTCGGCATAATGCTGCTGAGCCAATTCCGCTGTGACTTGTAACATCTTCATGGCAATGATATTGAAGCCCTTGTTCTCAAACCGGCTGATAATCTGGCCCACCAGTCGTCGTTGGACAGCGTCGGGTTTGAGCAGGATCAATGTGCGTTGCATGGTGGGAAACACTCCTGGAAGTGGGACGAGATAGTTGTCTGGATTACCTGTCAGGCGGCGGATTGTAAATCAAACCTGTGTAACGGGCAACCGTGCCCGCCAAGCCTGGATCAGCTTTCTGGCTTGCTGCCTGCCTCGTCGGGCCAGTTGTCCATCGGTCCCACGGTGATTGTTGTCCAGTCGCAGAGTGGGTATCGCTGTAATAGCTCGGCAACGTCCTGGGTTGTGACGCTTTTGTAAGCGGCGACGGTCTCAGCAACCGCCCGGTAACGGTGTCGCTGTAGCCAGCTGGACCCCACGGCAAATAGCCGGTTCATCGTGCGTTCGCTGCCCAAAACGATATGAGAGCAGATCTTGTTCTGTGCCTGGTGCAGCTCGTCGGTCGTGATGCCCCCATCACGTAGTTCTGCCAGCAGTCGCTCGATAGCCTGCTGGTTCTGGCCGGCCAATTCGGGCGGAGAGCAGAGATAGCTCATGAATACACCCGTGCCGTCGTATTCCATCGGTTCCAAGGCAGCCACTTCTGCCTTGCCGCTGTCGACCAGTTCCCAGAACATCCTGCCGCCGACATCATCGCCGAAGACCGTTGCCATCACTCGGCCGGCATAACGATCCGGGTCAGCTGCGGCTGGCCCGCTGGTTAACTGGATCATGTACTGCTGGCTGGCAGCTGGCTTGTGGATGAGTTCAAAATCGCCTGCGGCTGGAGCGGCCCTGGGTGTTGCCCGCTGCACATCGTGGGGCTGCCAGTCGCCGCACAATCGTTCGGCCTGGCGTACAAGCTGGTCAAAGTCGATCTGGCCGGTTGCCACCAGCGTCATGTTGCCCGGACTGTATCTCCTCAGCCAGTACTCCGCCATCTGGTCGCGATCCAGGGCCCCCACGCTGTCGGTTGTGCCGAGCACGCTGCCACTCAGCGGGTGATTGCTGAAATGCAGTGCCATCGCCTTTTCATGACCACCATAAGGAGGCTGGTCATCGTATTTGGCGATCTCTTCCAGGATCACCTGCTTCTCCATCTCGAAGTCTTCAGTTCGCAGAGACGGTCGCATGATATCTGCCAGCAGGTCGATCCCCCGCTCGATGTATTCCGGTAGGACTGCCAGAAAGTAGACAGTCTGTTCCTCGCTGGTATAAGCGTTGCTCTGGGCACCGATTTCGTCCAGTTCCCGGTTCACGTCGGCCGCCCCTCGATGCTCGGTCCCCTTGAAGACCATGTGCTCAAGGAAATGACTCACGCCGGACAATTCAGGATCCTCGTCCCGCGCACCGGTCTTGACGAAAAAACCGACAGCGCAGACAGAGGCCGCCGGATTGCACTCGGCAATCACGTCCAGGCCATTTTCAAGTTGGTGTTCACGAAACTGCACTGGTTATCTCCAGCGGGTGCTGTCCCAGGGTTACCACGTCAAAGTTGTCTGGGCTGTGATCTGAAAGATAAGCGTTGATACTGTCGCTACTGAGTTCATCAAGGATGCTGTTCAATTCGTCGAGCGAGCGAACTCGCTGGAGGTAATACCAGTCGCTGGCGATCGAAGCACTCCGCGACGAACTGGATTCCTGCTGCATGATCAAGCCACTCTTGAGGCGAGCCCGCAGCCGATCAAGTTCCTCGGGTTGAATTCCATTGGCCAGCTGCTGCAATTGCTCGATCGTCACGTCGAGTGTTTCCTGGGCACGTTGCTGGGTTGTGCCGGCATAGGTGAAGACACTGCCGCGATCACGCAAGGACTGACAGGATGCGAAGATCGCATAACAAAGTCCTCGATTCTCACGGACCTCGGTAAACAGCCGTGAACTCATGCCATCACTCAGTACGCCAATTGCTGCCCGCAGCTGAAAATAGTCGTCATGAGAATAAGGGATCGATTCAAATGCGATGCCGATGTGCGTCTGGCTGGAAGGATGCTCGATATGCATGCTGCCATCTGCATGCCCAGCCACCGTTGGGGCATCGACAGCGACAGGCTGCCAGTCAGCCAGCAGGGTCGCAGTCTGATCCACGATCGCATCCCACTCGATATTCCCGGCGACTGCCAGGATCGAGTCCTGCGGCTGGAAGTGCCGGGCATGGTAGTTGACCACATCGTCGTGGCTGATCGCCTGTACGGTTTCCAGCGTGCCGGAGCTGTTGCGGCCAAGTGGAGCGGGAAAATGCTGCTGGCGAAGTGACTGAAGAAGTTGCCGTGTCGGATCGTCCTGGATCCCCTGGATGTCATGCAGGCAGCCCTGGCGAGCATCTTCCAGCTGGTCCGCCGGCAAATGGGGATTGCGAACAATCTCACTGAAAGCGGCCAGGGCATCCGGCAGTCGTTCCCTGGGCATCGCGCCGCCCAACTGGGTGTGCATCAAGGAGGCCCCCGCTGACCGAACGATCCCCAGGTTGTCCAGGTGTTGCATCACCTGGCGACTCGACCAGGGACCGCAGCCCCGCTGTACCATCTCGGTGGTCAAGGAAGCAAGGCCCAGTCGGTCGGCCGGTTCATGGATGCAGCCGGCTGGCATCAGCCAGGTAAAAGCGGCGGATTCGACCCAGTCCATCGGCTCAGCCAGCAGGATCAGGCCGTTGTCAAATTGATGGTGGTGGACAGACGAATTCAAAGCGACAACCAGATTGATCGGGATGAGAATATGCTCTGAGACCAGCTTGAGAGGAATTGCCCAACTGCACAAGGGGCTCAGCGCCAGCAGGACTGACGGATGTCAGACAAGTGCGACCTGGGCCGCCTTGTATACCGTTTTCGCCACCTCGAAGCCGAATCGCTCGTACAGTCGCAGCGCGCCGGTGTTCTGCGCGGTGACCTCGAGCGTGGCAATCTCAATGCCCGCTTGACGGAAACCACTCAAGGCCCGGATCAGCAACGCCGTGCCAATTCCCTCGCCGCGATGCTCGGGGACCACGCCCAGGTTCTGGATCGCACCCCGGCCCTCGAGGTCACGCAAGCCCTGGACCGTGCCGCAGTACGAATCGCCATCGGCAGATCTCCGTTCGATCAGCCATGTTGCCTGGGGCACAAAATTGTCGCGGCAAGTGATCTCACGCATTAGTTGCTGGCAGCCGTGGCGATTGCCGAGACAGGGGAACACGTTGGCGTCGATCTCGAGACTGAAACAGCGGTACTTGGTTTCTGCGTGATCGTCCAACAGGGATTCTTGCCAGCTAAGGAAATCGTAGTCGTCTGGCAGAGAAGGGTGGTCGTCGGAAAAGTGAGCCAGGTCCATCACCATCCGATATCGTTTGAAATATGTCAGACCCATGGCCCCTGACCCCACTGAAACTCTCACTGTCGTGCCGATCATGTTAATGTCTGGCAAGCGACCGGGTCAATCAAGCGAAATCAAGGTGCTCAACAACGTCCTGCCAAACTCGTCGATGGGATGAAGAATTCAGCTGACATGAATCACAATCAGCCTCGCGGACCCTGTCAGTAGGATGCCAGAAGTCAGGTCATCTACTCCGGTCAACCGTTGTAAGTGGACTTCAATTAAGCCGGCATGCTGCTTTTTGGGCCCTCAAAAAAGCTATTGCTGATGAGATAATTGGCATCGATCCGAGCTTTACTAAGGCTGCTATATCCGTCGCAGGCGACGGGCATGGACCTGCTACCAAAAAGGAGTTTGCCATGTCTGCTCGATGGATCACTCGTTTGTTATCTGCCTGCCTGCTGACAGGGCTTTGCGGAATGCCAGCCAGTGCTGTCGACTTCCTTCAGGATGACGCCAATGAAGCTCCGGCACCTCAACGCACGCTCTTTCAATGGAGCGAGGGAAATAGCTTTGGCGGTGGACCCGCGGGCCGAAATGAGCGTCTGATTGCCGACCGTCCCGACTTTGTCGAAGCCTCTGTGCCGGTTGGACTGGGTGTCTTGCAAGTAGAGCTTGGCCACACGTACAGCTATGACAACGACGGCAGCGGCTCCGTGCGCTCACACAGCTATCCGGAAACCCTGTTCCGCTACGGCATCTGGCAAGAGTGGTTTGAATTGCGATTGGCTTTTAACTTTGCTGAAGAAGAGACGGTCAACGGAGCTGGCTCGAGTATTTCTCGTGGAAGCGAGGACATCTATCTGGGTGCCAAGATCGGCCTGACGCCGCAGGAAGGCGCTTTGCCCGAGACCGCCCTGCTGGTCAACCTGGTCGTACCAAGTGGCTCGCTCAGCCTGACCGCCGGCGAATTATTGCCTGGGGTGACCTACATTTACGCCTGGGAACTTGACAATGGCTGGGGAATCGCTGGCCAGACGCAGGGAAATCGTGCTCTTGATGAAGGAACAGGGAATCCTTACCTGGAGTTCTCACAGGCCATCGTGGCCGGTACCAGCCTGACCGACAGGATTGGCTACTACGCCGAATGGTTCTGCTTGATTCCTGACGGAGCGGATACGGCACCGGTCGAACACTATTTCGATACTGGCTTCACCTACGGTGTCAGCAACGATCTCCAGCTGGACGTTCGCTTCGGCATTGGGCTGAATGATGACTCGGACGACTATTTCGTCGGCACCGGCATCGTCAAGCGATTCTAGACTGCTTGAGCCGGGCCTGATCGCCATGGCTCGCCACAATATTTTCTCAGGGGGGTGAACGGGACGATGTCCTGTCACCCCTCTTTTTTTGGGCCGCCACTTTCAGACTCCGCTCCCCTTTGACCCTGAATGAAAATTGGCTATACTGCGTCCTGAGATTTTGATTAATCAAAATCTCCTTGGAGGGTAGGCGGCTGCATTTGTCGTACAGCCGGTGCAGATTGTCCTCCGCTTTGTAAGCGGCGTTGTAACAGTTCATACGGACGCGAGACGGGCAAGGATACGAGTCAATGAGTCACACCGTACAGTTGCGACAGATATTCCACGGGATGCTTGCTGTCTTGTTGGTCTCGTTCATGTCCGGGTCGGCAGCGGTTGGCCAGGACGAAACGGAGGATGCCCGTAAAACGCTGGTCTGTTCCACCACCCAGATCGCCGATTTCGCTCGCCAGATAGTCGGCGATCGCATGCGGGTACTCTGTGTGCTGGCCCCCGGCCAGGATCCACATCTTTACGAGATCAAGCCGAGTGACAGCCGCATGGTTGCCCAGGCCGACCTCTGCCTGGAAAACGGCTGGCACCTGGAAGGCAATGACTGGATGAAAAACCTGGCCAAGGATGCTGGCAAGCCGATCGTGACCTGTGTGACAGGAATCCAGCCATACGTGGTTGAGGAAAGCGGCAGTCAAGTGCATGATCCGCATGCTTGGTTCTCTCCCCGTAATGCTGCCATTTACGTCAGGAACATCCTTAACGGTGTCTCAGAGATTGACCCCAGTCACACGTTGGAATACCAAGCGAGAGCGGAGCTCTACCTTGCGGAACTGGCGGCCCTGCACTCCTGGATTCGCCGCCAGGTTAACCTCGTGCCGCCCAAGCAGCGGCAACTGGTCACCAGCCACGATGCCTTCAACTACTTTTGCAACGAGTACAAGTTTGTTGCATCGGCGCCGGCAGGATGGAGTACTGGTAGCGAGGTTGGCGGAGGCGTGACTCCAGAACGTCGTCAACTGGCGGTGAATTCCATCCGCGAATTCGGCGTCAAGGCGATTTTTGTCGAGACCAGCGTAAATCCTGAGTTGATTCAGCAGATCGCCAGGGATGCTGGAGTCAGTGTCGGTGGCGAACTCTACTCGGATTCCATGGGTGCTCCAGGTACCGCTGGGGAATCGTACGTCGGCATGATGCGTGAAAACGTGTTGAAGATCGTCAACGGCCTGAAGTAATCCTCAATTCTCGAACAATCTGGCCGTGACCGCCGCCGTTGTGAAAGGGCCTCTCGATGCGTCCACTGCTGGCGATCGGCGTCGTCGTGATATCTTTGGGAACTGTCTACCAGTACGTCAGCTTCGTGGCCGGCATCAACCATCGAGCTGGTTCTGGATTCCGCGAAATCAGTGCTGAAGGGCGCTTTCATGTCGACCTGACATTCACGTTTGATGCCAACGCGGACATCTTCACAACCGATTCAGTGCTGCTGCAGTTGCACGGTGGACGCGAGTTGTTGCGCAGCCAGGATCCTGTTTCGGCGGGCACAATCCTGACGATCGACCCTGTCGAGGGGATTGTCGTGGGAGCAAACGAGTTCTACCTGAAGGTTTCCACCGCCGATGCTGAACAACTCGAAAATGATGAATTCTCGCTGTCGCCGCAAGATCAAGAGCCAGCCGAAGCTGGCGGGTCGAGTGCCGATAAATCGCGTGCCGTGCGTATTCGAGTTTTTCGCGATGACGTCTTGATGGTCGAGCAGACTTTTTGGTCGGAACCCGGACAGGCGGTCGACGGCGTGCTGGTCATCGATGTGCCCGGAGCTGGTGATCAGCCAGCTCAACATCAACATCACGAGGACCCCAACCAGGCGGACTCATGACACTTGCCATTGAAGTTGAAAACCTGACCGTCAGTTATGGCCCCGTGCCAGCGCTGCTGGATGTCTCCCTGGAGATCCCGCCAGGGCAGTTGGTCGGTGTGATCGGTCCCAATGGCTCGGGAAAATCGACACTTATCAAGACCATGCTTGGATTCATCCGCCCTGATTTTGGTCAGGTCCGTGTCTTTGGCGAACCGGCCGAAAATGCCAAGGGGCGACTCGCCTATGTTCCCCAGCGGGGTGCCGTTGATTGGAATTTTCCTGTCACCGTTCGCGAGGTTGCCCAGATGGGCCGTTATGGCCATGTGCCCTGGTGGCGTGAACTCTCGGCCGAAGATCGTGAGATGGCTGACCAGGCGTTGGAAAAGGTCCGCATGTCCGACCTGGCCGATCGACAGATCGGTCAGCTTTCTGGCGGTCAGCAACAGCGAGTCTTCATGGCCAGGGCGATGTGCCAGGGAGCCGACATCCTGCTACTAGATGAGCCATTTGCTGGCGTCGATGCCTCCACCGAGCGAGCCATCCTGGATGTGCTGGAACAGACTCGCGAGGCTGGCCGCACGCTGGTGGTGGTACATCACGACCTGGCCACGGCAGCCGAGTACTTTGATTCCCTGATCCTGCTCAAGCAACGTTGCTTTGCCCACGGTCCTCCCGAGGCCGTGCTGCATCCGGAGTTGCTGGCAGAGGTTTATGAGGGGAGCCTGCGTATCTTCTCCCAACTGCAAGCCGCTGACCCAGCAGCCAGCCCAGGCCAGGAGTGACAGTCGTGTACGAATGGCTGACAACATTGCACCTGGCGAGCCCGCACCTGCTCAAGGCGCTGCTGGCCGGGATACTGGTCTCCACCGTCTGCGGTGTGATCGGCTGTTTTATCATCCTTCGCGGTACCGCATTCCTGGCAGATGCCGTTGCCCATGCGATGCTGGCAGGCGTCGTCAGTGGCTACCTGTTCATGAAGCTGGTATTGGACATGGATGAACACCTGCATACCCAGTGGTACTCGCTGGCGCTACTGGTCGGCTCCCTCGTGGCAGGTTTTGTAACGGTCGGGCTGGTCGGCTTTGTCAGCCACTATTCCCGCATCAGGGAGAGCACGATCATCGGCATCATGTACACCGGCGTGTTCGCTTTTGGTGGCATCCTCGCTTCACTCAATAGCGCCGAGATCCATATCGACCTGGCACATTTTGTCACCGGCTCGGTCCTTTCTGTCAGCGATGCGGACCTCTGGATTATGGCGGCGGTCGCCGGTTTTGTGATCGCCGCCGTGACACTCTTCTTCCGCTCACTCCAGCTGGTCACCTTTGATCCGGTCATGGCGGCCTCGATCGGTATCCCCGTGCTGGCTATGGAGTACCTGCTGACAACCTGCACGTCGCTGGTGGTCATCAGCGGCGTGGGCGTGGTGGGGGTGATCCTGGTGGTAGGGCTGTTGATCACACCGGCAGCCACGGCACACCTGCTTTGCGACCGCCTCTGGAAAATGATCGTGCTCTCCGCTTTCTTTGGCTGCACCAGCTTCCTGGCTGGCTATGGATTTTCTGAATACCAGAGCGTGGCACCGGGATCCTCGATCGTGGTGGCGGCCACCCTGCAATTCATGCTGGTCCTGCTCCTTGCCCCACGCTACGGCCTGCTGGCTGACTGGCTGCGTCGGCGTCGCGCCATCCCACAACAACTTGTCGAGGACGTGCTGGGTGCCGTCTTGCGGGACCAGGGCACGCAGGTCCAGGTGGGCACAGTCCTCAAGTATGTCGATGCACGGGAAGATGTCATTCGCCGGGCGATCCGCAGCCTGCACCGACAGGAACTGCTGGTCCACGACCATGATACCGTGGAGCTTACCCAATCCGGTCAGCGTGAGGCGAGGCGTCTGATTCGCGCCCATCGACTCTGGGAGTCCTACCTTGAGCACCTTGGCACACCGGCTGAGGAACTGCATGGCCGCGCCCATCGACTGGAACATGTTCACGATGAAAATGCGGTCGATTACCTCGATGACAAACTAGGGCACCCACTCACCGATCCACACGGCAAAGAAATCCCCGAGGACTTTGTCGACCTGGTGGTCGGGCACCAGGTTCCGCTGGCTATTCTGCGTGAGGGACATTCGGGAGAAGTTGTCGAAGTCAGCGATACCCATCTGGCCAGCCTGATTCCAGTCGGTACGATCATCCATATGGGACCCCGGCTCAACCAGGGAAAGACCTGGACCGTCGAATACCAATCGCCAGGCCGGGACGAGACCCAGCAGCTGGAGCTGGACCACGAGGGAGTCGACGCCGTCATTGTACGGCTTGCTGATTTACCCTCGTAAATCTGCTCGACGCGATCGCTCGCCAAACAACGATACCCTGGAGCCGCCGCTTATGCCTGCCAAGATCCTGATGCTGGTCGGAGACTACGTGGAAGATTATGAAGCTATGGTGCCTTACCAGATGCTGCTGATGCTCGGCCACCAGGTCGATACCGTCTGCCCCAACAAGCAACCTGGTGATACTGTTGCCACCGCCATCCACGATTTTGAAGGTCAACAGACCTACAGCGAAAAACGCGGCCACAACTTTCAGATTACCGCGGCTTTTGACGCCGTCGATACAGAAAACTATGACGCCCTCGTGATCCCGGGTGGGCGGGCACCGGAATACCTGCGGTTGGACGATCGCGTCTTGCAGATTGTGCAGGAAATGGACCAGGCCGGTAAACCGATTGCTGCCATTTGCCACGGACCACAAGTGCTGGCCGCTGCCGGTGTGCTGGCAGGTCGCCAATGCAGCTGTTATCCAGCCGTTGCTCCCGATGTTGAGCAGGCTGGCGGAACGTATGTCCCTAACAGCGACGGTTTTGACAACGCCCACGTCGACGGCAACCTGGTCTCGGCTCCCGCCTGGCCAGCCCACCCCGCCTGGATGGCTCGCTTCGTCGAATTACTGCCCGCCTGATCCCTACTCACTTAAAGCTCATTCGATGGTTCCTACAATCATCTACAGTCTGCTCGGTCTCTTCGCCCTGGTCCTGCTCTGGTTCGTGGTCTCGGTCAGCCGTGGGGTCAAACGCGGCGAAAAAAAACTCACCATCGACCAGGCTCGGCTCGAATTCCACCAGCAACGCGGGGAACTTCAACAGCTCTTCTTTGAGACCGCTGCCGGCAGTGGGCGGCCGCGCGGGCTGCGGTGGGTCCAGTGTGATTTTGCAACGGATACGACCTTCGCTCGGGAATCGGAGAGCGGCCAGCTTAGAGCCCTGGTTGCCGTTACGGTCCAGTTCGAGGCGATCGAGGGCGGAGATATGGAAGAAGTTGAGGCGGTCGGAAACCTGCGGGCTGCCACAGCTGTCTTTATCCATGACCACCAGCAATGGTCCACCGCAGGTCGGACCGTCTTTAATCACGATCCCGAGCAGACACTCGACCGATTTAACCATGAACTCGAAGCTCTCCCGACGTGATCACTGATCATCGTGCGTGGACAAGCCTGGCACCACAACCGTCGACATCATGACCCCTCAGCTGCTCCCCATTCTTGGTGCCCACATGTCGATGGCGGGTGGGTATTACCGTGCCGTGGAAGCCGCCAGTCAGCACGGTTGTGACTGTGTTCAGCTGTTCACCAAGAACAATAACCAGTGGCGGGCAAAGCCAATCAGCCAGGATGATGTTGAGTTGTTCCAGCAGGCCCGCAGCACGCTCAACATCAAACACTGCCTCTCGCACGCCTCCTACCTGATTAACCTGGCCAGCCCGGTCAGTGAGCTCTGGAAAAAGTCGATTGATGCCATGGTGATTGAGCTGGATCGTGCCTCCCAGCTTGGTATCCCCCATGTGGTCGTCCACCCCGGCTCGTTTACCACAAGCTCCGAGCAGCAGGGTATCCGCCGAATCGGTAAAGCCCTCGATGAAGTCCATCGGCAAGCGAAATCCCTCTCGGCCCAGTGCCTACTGGAGACAACCGCCGGACAGGGGACCAACCTCGGTTGGCAATTCGAACAACTTGGTGCCATGCTCGATGCAACGAAATATCCCGACTCAATTGGGATCTGCCTCGATACCTGCCATGTATTCGCGGCTGGCTATGCCATGGAAACTCGGCGGCAGTACCAGGCCATGTGGCGCAGCTTCCAGAACTGTATCGGCACCGACAAACTCAAGGCAATTCATATCAACGACAGCAAACGCGAGCTGGGCAGCCGGGTTGATCGCCATGACAACGTCGGTCATGGCTGCATGGGACTGGAGCCCTTTCGCCACCTCGTCAACGACAAGCGATTCAAGCAGGTGCCAATGTACCTGGAAACTCCCAAGGGGACATATCGCCGACGTCCCTGGGATAAAATCAACCTGCAGACGCTGCGGGACCTGGTCGAGTAGACCTACTGGTCCGGATTGACCGCCCACTCCACTCCCTTGTCGATATGCAGCTGCTGTAACCAGCGCTGGTACTGACCCATCTGGTCCTGCTGCGTGAGCTGCATCAAGGACGGGTCGATTCCCTGCTGGTTGCCATAGACAAAGTTCTCGCGGCGGATGTTCTCTGGCACAACATCACTGGAAACACGGACCAGGTAAGCCGTCTGGCGCTGGCTGTCAATAACAGCTGCCACTCCGCCAACCGGACGCTCAAAGATCTTTTGCATGAACTCGCCGGTCACATATTTTACCGGCACTCCTTCGGTGCTCATGATTGAACCGAGGTTAAACTGGTTGCCCCCGCCACCACCCATCGGGGTCATGCCGCCTGTCAGGAAACTGAAGGGCATCGTTTCGAAAATCTGTTCCACGTCGCAGTCGGCTTCTTCGGCAAGAGTTTCAGCAAGTGGAACAGCACCCTTGGCATCCGCCAGCGTGGCCAGCTCCGTAGCCCGCTTCTCAAGTTGCTCGGCCGACTTGAGCCTGACCCAATCGTCCCGGACCTGTTGGCGGATGTCGTCCAAGCTCTGTTGCTTGGGGTCGACAACGTCGGTCCGCCAGTAGAGGAAAATCGTGTTGGCGAATTGAGGAGCTGGTAGAGAGAGCGACTCCACCTGGAAGATTTCCGTGCCGGAAAAAGCCAGTCGCCGGAAGACATAGTCCTGGCGGAACTGGCCGCCAGTGAAATCAAAGACGACAGACCTGGCTAATTCGTGCCAGGCTGGCTCCGACCCTTCTTCCGGCTCCTCCTTCATTTCTGTCATGGCCTGGATCACCAGGTCCATCTCGTCGAAGGAAATCTCGCCCGTCGTTCCGATCTGCAAGTGTTTTGGCTTTCCCTGCTCCTCAAACAGCCTGGAAAGGTCCGCCTGCGATCGCATTTCGATAGCTGTCAGCGAGTTGTCGTTGGCGTCAGCTCCTGCTTGAGCACCTTCCAGTTTCCGTGGATCGTATCGCAGTTCGTAATCTCGCATCGCCTCTTCGAAGGCATCAATCGTATCGAACATGTTCTTCCGTGCCGTGTCCGCTGCCTTGGACCGGGCAACAGCTTCAATGATCTCCTCACGCTTCTCTTCCAACGTGTAGTATTCGACCACTGGCTCCTCTTCAGCCGGGACGGTCGCGTCGCCGTCCTCCGCCCCATCTTCACCTTCAGGCTCGCCATCACCTTCGGGGGCCTCTTCTGCAGGCTTCTCGTCAGCGTCGGGGTCGTCGCCTTCGGGGGCCTCTTCTGCAGGCTTCTCGTCAGCGTCAGGGTCGTCGCCTTCGGGGGCCTCTTCTGCAGGCTTCTCGTCAGCGTCAGGGTCGTCGCCTTCGGGGGCCTCTTCTGCAGGCTTCTCGTCAGCGTCGGGATCGTCGCCTTCCGGCTGGTCGTCGGTGCCTGCCTCTTCATCGATGTCATCAAGCGATGGCGGCTTCTTGTAGTTTTCGTGATTGGTGTCGTAGTACTCCTGGATTTCCTTATCGGTAACATCGGGCTTTAACCGCTCGATCTCTTCGTTCTGGAAATCGTCCAGACTGACTTTGGCAAATTGGAAAGTCATCTTGTGGGGTGTGACATATCCCGGAATCGGACTGCGTTTATCGTGCAGGTTGTCCTTGTACTCTTCATAAAAACTCTGCAGGTCACTTTCTTTTGGGCTGCCCACTGTCTCGACAAACTGCTCGGCCGGGATCGGCAGCATCTCGGCGATGATGCGCCGGTTGATCCTGTTATGGTGCTTCCAGGCATCGGCGGGTGTGGGGATCCCAGAAAACTGGCCAGCGATAAAGCCCCGCATTCGGTCGGCGAGGATTTCAATCCGCAGGTGATCAAATAGTTCTTGCTGTGAGAATCCGGTATCTACCGATTCCTTCATGGCTGTTCTTACTTCATCGTTCGTCAGCCGATGGTCGGTGACGGTAGTAAGGTAATCACGGATGACCTCCTCACTGACCTCGATCCCGTGTTCCTCAGCCAACTCAGCGAGCAGTCGCGTTTCGACCAGCTCACGAAAAGAAGGGGGTTGGCGGCTGAGGATATGGAAGGGATCCGATGGACGGCCGTTCTTGGCGGTCGTCCGTTGCACGAGCGAGTTGAGAAAGGTTCTCACCTGTGAACTGGCAGAGCTCATTTTGTCGAGCTGGGATTTGGTCATTCGTCCGCCATCCCATTTGACCAACTCCGTTCGACCTTCGATCCCGCCGGTACTGTCGAGAAATTCCTGCAGTGCTGGGCCGACCACAAAAGCACCCATGCAGATCACGGTCATGGCCACGAAAACGGTCTTCTGATTGTCTCGCACCCACTGAAAAATTCCCCTGCGACGTCGCCTTCGCGAACGTGCTTGTCCCTGCTGATTTTCCATTTCCCTTACTTCCTGCTGGCAGTCAACTGTCAAGAAACCGCTTGACAGGTGCTGCTGTCTCGTATTAGTTGTTTTCCTCTATGTGGGGCGTGTGCCCCGAATTAAGCAACTCATTCTTAGGTGTGGTTCGCTCAAATACAATCCCAAAGGGGGTGAGGAACAGTAGGAACAGCCGATGAAACCATAAATGTAGACGCGCTGTTTTGCCGAACAACTGAAATATGTCGGGCAGCCTGGTAACACATCGGCTGCTCTGAACCACTGTTTCTGCTGATTTTGCTGTGTTTTCCGTTCTAGATCAGAGTGCATCGTGATTTGAAGAGTCATTGAAGATGGCGAAGAAAAAGTCCAAGAACCCAGAAGGTCCGTCACTGGTGATTGTTGAATCACCGGCTAAAGTGCGGACAATTTCCCGCTTCCTGGGCCCGGGTTTCGTTGTGGAAGCAAGTGTTGGCCATGTTTTGGACCTTCCCAAGAGAAATCCCAAGGGTGTCAAGGCGCCGGTACCGGGCATCGATCTGGAAAACGGTTTCAAGCCGTCCTACGAAGTAATCCAGAGCAAGCAGAAGACGCTCTCCAAACTCAAGAAGGTGGCACGTGATGCCAAGGATGTCTGGCTGGCGACCGACCTCGACCGCGAGGGCGAGGCCATTGCCTGGTTGCTGGCAACCGCCCTGGAACTGGAGCCAGAACGACGCAAGCGAGTCGTCTTCAATGCGATCACAAAGTCTGCCATCACGCAGGCCTTTGAACAGCCTCGCGATATCGACATGGCCAAGGTGAATGCCCAGCAGGCTCGCCGAATCCTGGACCGTATTGTCGGTTACCAGGTGTCGCCGCTGTTATGGAAGAAAGTTGCCGGTGGGCTGAGTGCTGGCCGCGTGCAGAGCGTGGCGGTTCGGCTGGTTGTCGAACGTGAAACAGAAATCCGTGCCCATATTCCCGATGAGTCATGGTCTGTCATCGTCCGCTTGGCACTCGACCCCGCCGGCGCTGCTGGGCTGGCAGCGAGCTGGCCAGATTTCATGGCCGAGTTGGATGACAAGGGTAAGCCACCCACACAAAAGAAACAGAACGCCTGGCTGGCAGAACATGCCGGCTTACGTACCGAACTGGTGGAGATGGCAGGAAGTCGCTTCAAGCTGGAGTGCTCCCAGGATGCCCCCGAGGATCTCTCGGCCCAGGTACAGGCTGTGGCCGAAGCGGTTGGTCTAACCGACGTGGCTGTGGAGACCATCGAGGATCCCGACGGCAAGGGGCCGGCCCAGTATCCCAAGACGGTGATCGGACAGCTGGATTCCGCTGCCAGGTACATGGTCCAGTCGATGGAGACGAAACGGACAACGTCACGTCCCTTCGCACCGTTCATTACCAGCACCATGCAGATGACTGCATCCAATGTGATGGGTTTCACTGCCAGCCGCACGATGCGTGTTGCCCAGGGATTGTACGAGGGAGTCAACGTGCCGGGCGAAGGCCAGGTTGGCTTGATTACCTACATGCGTACCGATTCCACCTTTATTGCGGCTGAAGCGATTGGCCATGTGCGTGACATGATTGCTGAACAATTCGGCGACAAGTACCTGCCGGACGAAGCGAAGTTCTATGGTTCCACAAATCGGAATGCCCAGGAGGCGCATGAGGCCATTCGGCCGACCGACGTTCGCCGCACGCCAGACCAGCTTGCCTCGACACTTGATGAAGAGCAACTCAAGCTCTACCGGCTGATCTGGAATCGCTACGTCGCCTGCCAGATGACCGAGTCGCAGTGGGACGCCACAACCGTGTTGCTCGAACGCAGCGACAAACAAACCGGCGCCGTACTCAAGGCAACCGGTCGAGTGCTGGTGTTCGACGGTTTTTACCGGGCCAGTGGAGTTCCCACGGCCAGCGACGAACAGACGTTGCCGGCACTCAAGGACCAACAACAGACAGCTCCCTTCTCTATCGACACTCGGCAAAAGTTTTCCGCACCTTCCGCTCGCTATAACGAGGGTTCGCTGGTCAAGAAGCTGGAAGAAGAAGGCATCGGCCGACCAAGTACCTATGCGTCGATCATCAAGGTGATCCAGGATCGGGAATATGTTGAGAAACGGGGTAACCGTTTCCACGCCACAGATCTCGGTGAGGTTGTCACCAACAAGCTGATCGAGGGCTTCCCGGGAATAATGGACCTGGGCTACACCCGCTGGATGGAAGAACAGCTGGATGCGATCGAGGAAGGAAATGTTGAGTGGGTCGACTTTCTCGGTTCCTTCTACGGTCCCTTTCACAAGGAGCTGTCCAACGCCCACGAGAACATGTCGCATGCCAAGGCGGAAACCGAGTTGGCGCCCGAGGACTACAACTGCCCCGACTGCGGAAAGCGCACCGAGTATCGTTTTGGCCGTAACGGTCGCTTCCTCAGCTGTACAGGTTTTCGGGTCCCGCCAGAAGCCAGCGATATCGGTTGCCCGGAGTGCAAAAAGAGCGAGATGGTTGTTAACAAGGGCAAGACGGAACGGTCACGTCCCTTCCTGACCTGCCCTGAGTGTGAGCACAAGGTGAACTGGTCCAAGCTCAGCGCACCGAATAAGGAACAGGTCAAAACGATCGCGGAAGCAATGCCCAAGTCCTGCCGCTACGCCGCGCCGATCGATCACGAGGGGCGACCAATTCAACCCATCGTGACCAATGTTGCCTGTCCCACTTGCCAAGAGCCGTTGATCAAGAAGACCGGTCGCTATGGCCCCTTCCTGGCCTGTGCCAAGTACCCTGCATGTGACGGCGTGGTCAATCTCGACAAACAAGGCAAGGTCTCTCCCCCCAAGGTGCCGCCGCTGGAAACCGATCTAGCCTGCTCAAAGTGCGAAGCGCCGCTGTACCTGCGAAACGGCAAACGAGGACCCTGGCTGGGATGCTCAAAATACCCACGCTGCCGAGGACGAGGTGCCTGGAAAGGGATGGAGGATGATGAACGAGCAGAATGGGAAGCCAAGCTGGCTGAACACGAACGACTGCATCCGCCACCTGTCGTGACGACCGTCGACGGTACCGTTATCGAAACAGGCTTCGAACCTCAAGAGATGGAACAGGAACTGGCGGAGCATCACCCGCCCAGCTCGTCATCCGATACGGCGACTGCATAGGCTGTGGCGTGACTGCGGCAATGCGAGATGCTCAACAGGACTCGCTCGATTCCCACCTGCTGGCAGATTTCCCAGGCGACACCCTCGATTCGGACGGTCGGTTTTCCGGAGGATTCGACCTTCACCTCGATATCTTTCCAGCGGATCCCGCGTGACCAGCCAGTTCCCATGGCCTTGAGGACCGACTCCTTGGCAGCCCAACGGCCCGCGTAATGCTGTGTGGCGGCCTTGCGAGAGCTGCAATACTCGATTTCCTGCGATGTGAACACACGCCCCAGGAAGAGCTCGCCATGACGCTCAATCATCTTGGCGATCCGCAGGCACTCAACAATGTCTGTCCCAATGCCAATGATGTCCATTATCCCACCCCGCAGGCTGTCTGCACGCGCGCCAGAACTTCCGCTGCCTTGCTGCGAGCCTTCTGGGCCCCCTCGTCAAGGACGCCCCGCACATAGTCCCGGTCATTTTCCAATTCCGACCGACGCTGACGGGCAGTAGCAAAAAACAACTCGGCCGCATCCGCCAGCTGCTTCTTGACCTCGCCGTAGCCGAAACCACCACGGCGATACATATCGGCCATTGCCTCGCTGTCCGCATCGTTGCCAAACAAGCTAAACAGCATGTAGAGGTGATCGGTCTCGGGATCCTTGGCATCCTCCATCGGCCGGGAGTCGGTCGCAATACGCATGATCTGCTTGCGCTGTCGCTGCGGATCTTCAAAGACCTCGATCGTATTGTCGTAACTCTTGGACATCTTCTCCCCGTCCGTACCAGGCACGCGAGCCGATGATTCCAGCACTTTCGCCTCAGGCATCACAAACACATCACCGAAGTGATGGTTGAAACTGCGGGCCAGGTCGCGGCAAACCTCGATGTGCTGTACCTGGTCCGCTCCCACCGGAACAATGTTGGAATCGTACGCCAGGATGTCAGCTGCCATCAGCACTGGGTAGGTGAACAGGCCGACATCCGCGGTCAGGCCCTTGTCCTTCTTTTCCTTGTAGGCGTGGCAGCGCTCCAGCAACCCCAGCGGAGCTCCCGTCATCAACAACCACGTCAGTTCCGATACCTGGGGAACTTCTGACTGGATAAACAGCGTTGCCCGCTCTGGATCGAGTCCCAGGGCGAGTAAGTCGAGGGCGGCCTCCCAGGTGTTCTGACGTAATTGCTCGTGATCACGGATCGTCGTTAGAGCGTGTAGGTTGGCGATGAAATAGTATGCCTCGTCCTCGTCCTGCAAGGCAATGTACTGTTGGATAGCCCCAAAGTAATTTCCCCAGTGGAAACGGCCTGTCGGCTGTATGCCAGATAAAACCCGCATGATGATCTACTCTCGTATCCTGGAACTCGGTGTTCGAACCGTGTCCTTGATGTTAAGGGATGGCCTCAACCTGGCACATTTTTCCGGTTGGATGTGATCGTACCGGTCAATTCAGCCAGGCTGCCGACGTTGGCCTCACGGAGTGCCCCAGGTAATTTGTCGACGAGACGTGTACTGACCGTGGGATCATAATAATTCGCTGTGCCAATCTGGACCGCAGTTGCACCGGCCACAAGGAACTGCATCACGTCATCAATGTTGGCAATACCGCCGATGCCGATCAGCGGTATGTCGACCGCTTGAGCCACCTGGTACACGCAACGTAAGGCCACAGGCTTGATCGCCGGTCCGCTCAGGCCTCCCATGTCGTTTCCAAGCATTGGCCGGCGGGCTCGCCAGTCCACGGCCATGCCGAGCAGCGTGTTGATCAGGCAGAGGCCATCTGCTCCCGCCTCGGCAGCAGCCCGGGCGATCAACGTGATGTCTGTCACATTCGGTGTCAGTTTCGCCAGCACGGGCAACTGGCAGGCTGCACGGACGCCACCCACCACCGCGGCGCAACGGAGCGGGTCGGTGCCAAAATCAACTCCACCAGAAACATTCGGGCAGGAGATATTCAACTCGAGTGCGTCCACGCCGCCGGCATCAGCAAGTTGCTGGGCCATGGAAATGAACTCCTCCTCGGTGCGACCTGCGATGCTCACAATCAAGGGAGCTGCCAGCTCAGCCAGGTAGGGTAGATGGTGAGCGATGAAGGCAGCCAGGCCGTCATTATCCAGTCCGATGGAGTTGAGCAGGCCACAGCTGGTCTCCACGGTTCGCCAGGGATCATTGCCGATCCGTGCTTCCACTGTAATCGTCTTGGGGACGATGCCGCCAAGCTGGTCCAGTGGGACTATCTTCTCCATCTCCCGGGCATAACCAAATGTCCCCGATGCCACCAGGATCGGATTAGGGAGGTGCAGTCGGCCCAGCTGGACCGAGAGATCGATATGCTCTTGTTCAGTCGCCAACGGGATCGCCTGTCGGATGAAATGGAAACTGAGCCGCTCGCCAGTTCCCAATCTAACCGCCGTGCCAGAGATCCTCAATCGGACCACGGCAGCAGGTGGTCAGCTGGTACCGCCCAGCACGACCCCGCCTATCAACGGTTCACACGATTCAGCCAATCGCTAGATCACGCCACCATGCACCCGCTGCGGGGTCATATGGTCGGGTTGGTCCAGGAACCAGAAGCGTTCCCAGAAATTCAGGATGGCTCGTTGGTTCTCGGAGGTGAAAATCAGCTGCTGCGTTCGTCGAGCACGGTCACCGGAGTAGGCCGGAATGAAACAACCTGCCGTGGTGCCAATGACCGCTCCGAGTATAAGGGCAATAAATAGCCGACGCATGAACCGTTCCTCCTTGATCAGTTCGTCACGACTTGCCCTGGACATCATCAGGATGGTCCAGAACCTGGTCGGGATGTATGCCGGGAAAGGCCCCAGCGGTTCTTGATGGGATGGGTTGGTGGGATGAAATGAAGTGAGTAGCCTGAAACACGTCGTCGTGGTGTTCGATAAGCCGCGAAACTCTAACAAATACCTCGGTCTGTCGTAATACGGGTTTGACGATTCAGGTCGCAGAATTCCCGCTGTCGCTAGTACTGGAATGAGCCCGTGGAATTGTCTGATTCGCCCTCCGGACTGTCCGCGTCGCCATGTGAATCGGTCGGATCAGCCTCCATTGAGCTCGCACCATCCGCCGCCGGTGCAGTAAAGTCCGACGGGCTGGAATCGGCAGCTGTTGCGTCCGAATCCTCTGTTTCGCCCTCCTCAAACTCGCTGCTGTCCAGAATCTCTGGATCCATGTTCTTGACACGCTCTGCCATCCGCTTGCCCGGCTTGAACGTCACCACGATCTTGGAAGGAACGTCAACAGGCTCCTCCGTTCGTGGATTGCGGGCCTTGCGAGCCGCTCGCTCTTTTGCCTCAAAAACGCCAAAATTACGCAGTTCTATCCGGCCTTCCCGGACCAGTGTCTCTACAATCGTGTCAAACGTCTCTTGCACAATTCCCTTGGTAGTCAACTGAGTCATGTTGATCTTCTCGGAAATCGTCTTGACGATGTCTTTTTTCGTCACAACGCAGTCACTCCAGCCGGAAGGCCACTAAACACGCCATTTTGCCAGATTCAAAGCTGTCAAAAAACGTCCTAAGTTTAAGTGTCGTAAGGATTAATGTCAAATAATTTCAACGCTGCCTGCAGTCCACGTTACTACAAGTGATGATCAAGCGCAAGCTATGTAAACCCTTGGGCCAGCACGGCTTATCTCAATTTCTCCGCATTTCAATCGGTTTGCGATCGGTAAATGCCTGTCAGTACCTGAGTTACGTTCAAAAATCTGGACCACCGCGCATACGAGCAGTTGTTCTGCCAGTATCGACAGCCTAACCGTTAGACTTTAGCTGATCGGACCAGCTTGACATTCGCCGGCCAGCCATACGGCACAGATTCGCTGGCTTGGTACGACCCGGCACCTGACCTAGAATGCATCCTCATGCGAGTCTACCTCGATAATGCTGCAACCAGCTGGCCCAAGCCAGCCTCGGTTTACGAAGCCTGCGATCACTATATGCGCCAGTCTGGAGCACCGGCTGGACGGGGATCCTATCGGGAAGCGGATGAAGTTGGCCGGCGGATCAGCCAGTGTCGCCGTCAGCTTGCCAGCCTGCTTGGCAGCGACAAGCCCGACAACATGATCTTCACTGCCGGAGGCACAGATTCACTGAACCTGGCGATAAAGGGCATCGTCAACCCCACAGATCATGTGATCACCACCGTGGCCGAGCATAACAGCGTTTTGCGGCCGCTCCGGCAGCTGGAAGAAAACCAGCAAGTGGCGGTGACCCGCGTCTCCGCTGACGCTGGCGGACTGGTCGCGATCGACGATATTGCGGCTGCCATACGTCCCAACACCCGCCTGATCGCGATCCTGCATGTTTCCAATGTGACAGGCGCACTTCAACCGATTGACCAGGTCGTGCAACTTGGCCACCAGCACGGTATTGTCACACTGCTGGATGCCGCACAATCTCTCGGGCACCTGCCATTCTCGCTGGCCGAAGTACCCGTCGATCTGCTGGCTTGTTCGGCTCACAAGGGACTGATGGGACCGCTCGGCCTGGGCCTGCTTTATGTTGCCGATACCGTTGCTGAGCGATTGCGGCCCCTGCGTCAGGGCGGCACGGGCACAGACAGCAATCTGGATAAGCAGCCCGAGACATTGCCGGAGAAATTCGAGTCGGGCAATCTCAACGTACCGGCGATTCTTGGCCTGGAGGCTGCCCTGCAGTTCGTCCTGGAAACCGGCGTGGAGACGATCCATGCCAGGATTGCCGAGCTGACGGCTGAATTGCGAGACGGTTTTGCTGCCATTGAAAATGTCCAACTGCACGCCCCCTCTAACCCAGCTCAGCAACTGGGTGTGGTCTCGATCAACCTGCCTGGGTTTGATCCTCGCGAAGTGGCAGCAACGCTCGACCATTCATTCGGAATCCAGGTGCGTGCCGGAATGCACTGTGCACCACTCCTGCATCCCAGCCTCGGTACAGACCAACAGGGCGGGACAATTCGCTTCAGCCCCGGTTGGTTTAACACGACTGACGAGATCCAAAACGCCATCGCTGCCATTTCCGAGTTGTCTGCTGCCAGCTGGGCAGAGGAAGACAGCGCCTCGACAGATGGAATCCTTGAATGAACGAACCGTGGTACGAGCAGGGACTTCGATTTGAATGTACCCAGTGCGGTAACTGCTGCACCGGTGAAGCCGGTTTTGTCTGGGTCAGTGACGACGAGATTGAGGCCCTGGCGAACAGGCTGGGTGAGTCGGATCTGGCTGAGTTTGAGCGGCTCTACGTGCGCCGGATCGGCGCCCGCAAATCGCTGATCGAGTTTCCTAATGGGGACTGTGTCTTTTTTGACCCCAAGTCACGGAGCTGCAGCGTCTACGAGCAACGGCCGCTGCAATGTCGCAGCTGGCCCTTCTGGGCATCCAACCTGGAAACAGAGGCCGATTGGCAGCGAACCTGCCAGGACTGCCCCGGTGCCGGGAAAGGGACGCTCTATGAGCTGGCGGAGATCGAACAGCAGCGGGATCGAATCAAGATCTAGCCGCCAATCTGGTACATCGCTCGGTCGGGGCGTTGGAAGCCCTCTTCGTCGATACCGTGGCTGGCCTTCTTGTCAGCCAGGCAGGCGTCAAGCAGATCAGATATCTCCTCGTCACTGCCACTTCCTCGCAGCAATTCACGGGCGTCCCATTCGACGGTCGAAAACAGGCAATTCCGCAACTTGCCCTCGGCCGTGATCCGTAGCCGATTACAGTCTTGACAGAATGGTTCACTGACCGGATTGATCAGGCCGATTCGTCCACCGCCGTCAGCAAATTCATAATCCATCGCCGGTTGGCTGGGATCTGGCCGGTCACTGGCGACGAGTGCCCCGAATTCCTCTTCCAGGCGCCGTCGAATCTCGCTGCCTGGCAGAACCAGTTCGGTTTTCCAGGCGTTGTCAGCGTCCAGCGGCATGAACTCGATGAACCGTAATTCCATCTTGTGCTCGCGGGCAAAATGACCCAGCGGTACGATTTCAGCTTCTGTTAGCCCGGCAATGGCGATGGCATTGAGTCGGATCTTATCGAAGCCAGCGTTCTGGGCGGCCTGGATCCCATCCAGCACCCGCTGCAGGCCGGTCCGCCGGGAGATCTGCTGAAAGGTCTCTTCCTTGAGCGTATCGAGGCTGATATTCAGTCGGTGCAAGCCGGCTTCACGCAGCGCCGTGGCTTGCTCAGCCAGCAGGACTCCGTTGGTGGTAAGGGCCACATCCGTGATGCCGCTGGTAGCGACCAGTTGAGCAATAAGCTCCGGCAGGTCGGCTCGAAGCAGTGGCTCGCCTCCGGTGATCCGCAGCTTGTTAACCCCCCGGCTGGCGACAATCCGCACAATTCGCTGAATCTCCTCAAACGTGAGAATCTCGTGGCGCGGCTTGAAGCGGATGTTCTCGTCGGGCATGCAATAAAAGCAACGAATGTTACAGCGGTCAGTAATACTGATCCGTAGATTCGTATGCAGTCGGCCGTAGCTGTCGACGAGTGGTTTGTTCATGGTATTTAGTCAGCAGTATCGAGTCGGTCCTGGTCGGCAGGATCGCTGTCGACCAGCGGGCAGTCAGTACCTGGATGAACCCACTGACTTGTACCGTCGGCCCAGTTCTCTTGTTTCCAGATTGGCACAACGCGCTTGATGCTGTCAATAAGCCATTGGCCAGCTTCGAAGGCATCGCCGCGATGTGGGCAGCTGACGGCGATCGCAATACTCGCCTCTTCCAGTTCCAGATGGCCGAGACGATGGACGATGGCCAGCTTTTCGATCGTCCAGCGATCGCGTGCTTCTGTAGCCAGTTGCTCGAGCTTGCTGACAGCCATGTCCGGATAACACTCGTAATCGAGGGAGTTGGTTTCGCGGCCAGCGGTGAATTGCCGCGTCGTCCCCAGGAACAGCACGACGGCACCGGCAGCTGGCGAGGCAACTGAGCCGAGTAGCTGGGGCACGTCGATTGGTTCGCTTACAAGCTGGATCATGGTTCCTAGCCCCCGCTGACGGGAGGGATGACGGCGATTTCACTATCCACATCCAGGCACCTGTCGTCGTCGGCGTACTCGGTATCGATGGCCAACAGCAGGTGATTGGCCAGCGGCTGCAATCCCGGGAACTGGATCAGCATGGCGTGCCGCAGGTCGGCCACGGTCGCTGGCTCATCCAGCGAGACTTCGATTACCGCCTGGCCTGCCAGCTGGCGAGCGGCGGCAAACATCTTCACCTGGTACTTCATGTCACGACCAGTTCACTGGATTGGGAGTTGATCTGTTCTCGAACTCGTGGCAGCAGACCGTAGGAGAGGGCCAGCAGCTTAATTGGATGCAGTGTTGGTTTGGTTGTGCCCTGTTCCATCTGTAGCTTGCAGGCGCTGCATTCGGTGGTTCCTACTTGCACCGTGGTATTTCGCATGGCACGGATAAGACTCCAGCCAGCTCTCAGGCTATTACGGTAATTGCGTTGTTTCAAGCCATAAGTGCCAGCCATACCGGAACAGCCATGGTCCAGTCGCTGCACGACCATTCCGGGGATCATCTGTAGCAGCCGTTCTCCGGGAACCGCATTGGGTAAGGCACGCAGGTGGCAGGGGAGGTGGTATCCCGCCACCAGGTTCAACGGTTGCAGGTCCAGTTGCAATTGACCCTGTTCGTGCATCCGCCAGAGATAGCTGCAGGCGTCGCTGGTGTTTTCGGCAATCAGCCGGGCGTCCTCGCTGCCCAGCAGGTTGGGGTATTCGTGTGTCAGGCACATGGCAGCAGAGGGCTCGGTCGTGATCACGTGGTAACCCTGCCGGATGGCATCGGCCAGCACGTCTACATTTTGTGAGGCCAGCCGACGGGCAAATCCAACAGCTCCCTCGCTGATCGCTGAGATCCCGGAAATCAACTGTTTGGACGGCACATAAACCGACACGCCATTGTGTTCCAACACTTGCAGCGTGGCTTCGGCCACGTCGACGTCAAACCAGTTGGCATAAGCGTCAACAAAATAGACAACCTTGCGACCGCTGTGTCGTGTGGTGCGATGTAAGCGGCGACGACTTGCCAGGCGAAGAAAGTTGCGGCGCGCAATCCGTGGCAGCTTGCGGCCCTGGGCAACCCCCAGCAACTTGGCCATTAACCAGCGCATCGTGCGATTGGCGATGGCCCAGTTGTAGAATGGACTGAGTCGGCTGCTCCAGCGTGCCAGTCGGTCCAGCCGGATTGTCAGCCAGTCGGACAGACGCAGGCCGTTGGTATTCACGTACTGGGCCTTGGCCTCGACCATCAAGCGAGGAATGTCGACACTTGCCGGGCATTCCAGTCGGCACTGGTGACAATTCACGCAGAGGTCGGCAATCTCCTTGAGGTCGTCACCAGTCAGCTCTTCAGCATCGAGGCGGCCGGTCAGGACGCCGCGCATCAAGTTAGCCTTGGCACGAGGAGATGCTTCCTCACGCGGTGCGAAACGAAAGATGGGGCACATCCGCTGGTCTGCCGAGAGCGTGCGGCAGCGGCCACAGCCATTGCATGAACGGGCCGTATAGGCCAGTTCATCGGCGGACCAGGCCAGTTGCAGGTCGATCCGCGGTGTCGCCGTATCCGCTGCGGGCAGTTCCGTCTCCTCCTCCAGCAGTGCGGCAGGACTGCTGGACTCCAGGTGAGCGGCAACTTCGACGGGTCGCAGGTTATTGTGAATTGGCTGTGGCAGATCGGTCACGACTCGCCCGGGATTAAACAGGTTGTGGGGATCCAGTGTCCGCTTGACTTCGCGCAGGACACCGTACATCGGTCCAAACTGGTTTCGCATAAACCAGGTCCGGCTCAATCCCGCACCGTGTTCGCCACTGATGCTGCCCTTGACTTCCATTGTCAGGCCATAGATGTCAGCAGCCAGGTCATGCATCTTGTGCACATCGTCGGTGTCGGCCAGATTGAGGAATGGCCGGATGTGCAACTGCCCATGGCCGGCGTGGCCAAACAGCGATGCCGTCACCTGGTGATGCTTGAGCGTGTTCTGTAGACCAGTCAGGAACTCAGGAAGTTTATCGGGTGGAACTGCCACATCCTCCACGAACGGTAAGGGCCGGGCGGAACCTTCCAGGCGATAGAGCCGGGGTACGACATTTCGGGTCAGGTCCCAGGCCAGGCTTGTCTCTTCGGGCCCACTCGCTCGCCAGGACTCAAAGGCCAGGTGCTGGCGGTGGTGGATTGTACGGATCAGCTGCTCCAGCTTGTCCCGCACGTCGGTCGCCGATTCGCCCTCCACCTCGACCAGCAGCATCGCCTCCGCCTCGATTGGGATCAGCCGCCGATATCGACTGTCCAGGTCGCGTGCGATCGTCAGCAGCCGGCGATCCATCAGGTCGCAGGCGATCGCGGACATCTCGCGGGCTACGGCGGCAGCCTGGGCGGCATTCTCCAGTCGATCGAAAAACAGCAACACCAGTCCGCTCTCCTCCGGCAGCTGCTGCAGTCGTACTGTCATCTCGGTGATCAATGCCAGCGTTCCTTCCGAACCAACCAGCAGGCGCGCCAGGTCGATGGAGTCGTTTTGCTTGATGTCGTGCAGGTGATAGCCACAGCGATGTACCAGGGATGCGGGTCGCTGATTCTCGATCGTCTCTCGCTCGCGGCTCAAGAGGCCGCCGAGTTGTTCGCAGATTGCCTCGCTGCGGGTCTGCTTCAACTGGTCCGGCGGCTCGGCCCGTACCGATGGCGATACCGGGCAGGTCTCGTCCCAGCAGACTGGATCGCTGCCGTCGTAACCGACCCGCATGATTGTGCCATCGGCCAATACCACCTGCATTGACTCGACCAGGTCCCGTGGCGTTCCGTACTTGAGCCAGCGGCTGCCGCAGGAATTGAGTGCCAGCACGCTGCCCATCGTCGAGACCACGGAATTGGCGGGGTCCGGTCCAAACACCTGGCCACGGCGTTCCAGCAGCTTGTTGAGCTGGCCGTGAATCACGCCCGGCTGGATACAGACACGATCCTCTTCGATAGAAATCACGCGGCGCATGTGGTGGGAAAAATCCAGCACAAGGCCGCTGCCGAGCGATTCTCCAGCAACCCCGCTGCCACTACCGCGGGCATGAATCGAGTAGTTATTGGCGGCGGCATATTGAACAGCCATCACGACGTCCGACACGTGGCGAGGCCGGATCACACCGAGTGGCCGGATCTCGTAGATGCTGGCGTCGTTGGCGTACATCTGGACGAACAAATCGTCACAGCGAACGTCACCGTCCAGGAGACCACGCAAGTCCTCCTGGATTCGCTCTCGTTCCTGGTCCATGGCCACGATCAGGGATCTCCCCGCCGGGCGGAAGCTGCCTGCTGCAGACGAGCTTCAAACTGCCGCTCCCGCTCATGAATCACCAGGTCAAAACCGGTCTGGTCTTCGCCTTCCCGGAAACCCCGGAACTGTGTGTGACAGCGGTAGCACTCGAGTAGATTGCCGACGACGAAAAACAGCATGATGTCCAGTAACGCCGACGCAAACAGAATGCCATAACTCAGGATCGTGTAGTAGTAGTACCAGGCAATACTGCTGGCGATGAAGCCAATGGTGATAATCGTGATCCCGAGACGCTGTGAAAAGTCCTTGCGGATGAACAGGCCGTCGCTGGGGCAGACCAGGCAGCGGTCAAGATCATCGTGCTCGCTGGCTGCACACTTCTGGGCTGCAGCTGCACTTATCGGATGAGTCTGCTCGCAATGCTGGCAAGTTAGCTGCGTCAGCTCGTGCGAGTAGACCAGCCGAGTCGTCCCGCCACATTGGATGCAGGCGAAAGTTACGTTCATGAGGACACGAGTTTTGTTGCTCTAGGGCAGCCAGTTGGCGCTGTCGCGAGGCCAATCCTCATCATAAGTGAATTCCGGATGTGTCGGACAGTAGCTGCGAAGTCAATTCGCCCAGGATCGCCAGAATTGTGGCAGCGTAGAGGATCCCAGTCGCACTCTGGGTGTTCGGAATTCGCAGGGTCAGGCGAGCCATGATGGTCAGCAGCAGGAGTCCCGCGAAACCACCGAGCCAGCGGAATGTGACGAACATCCACCAGCGAGCATTGATGTCGTCTGCGGTCGCGAGGGTATAGATGACACCGCTCCCGCAGACCAGCACCCGCACAATGATCGCCAGTACGACCAGGTTCAGCAGTCGATTGAGTGGCGCCAGCTGCATGCCCGGTTCATTCAGGTACCAGTGGCCAAGCAGCATGGCTGTGATGGTTGTTCCCAGCAGCATCGCTGCTGTCAGGCTGCCAATGAATTGTGGCCAGTTGTCGAGCGTCCAGGCCTGGTCCGGTCCGACAGCGGTCCAGCCAACCTGGGCAGCCAACAGGAGTGCAGTCAGCGTGGTCAGCAAGCGGCCCATCCGATGGGCATGGTAGAACCAGCAACTGGCGCCGACGTAACTGGTCACAACCGCCAGGGAAAAGAGCAGTGCCAGGGTTGGACGTAACTCCGATGGCTGCTCAGCAGTTGCTTCTGCAGCTGTCCCTGGCTTGGCATCAGCGGGATTCACTTCAGTCGCTTTGACTGCGGTGGCGGCAACGTCCGGCGCACGGTCGAGCGAGAATCCTACCAATGTCGCCAGCACGGTAATCCCCATCACCACCCAGAGGTGAACTCGGAAGAAACCGGCGGGAATCTGACGGGAGGAACTGAGTCGCAGCGAGAGGGAGATTCCCATCGCTGTGCGTACCAGGAACTGCAGTATATGCCAGAGCAGTGACACGGAGCTTTTACCGGTGGTTGCCGTAAATCAACTGCATTATCTCCGAGCGACTTGAGAGATTCGATCGGAAGATCCCCTTCATTGCCGAGGTGACACAGAGGCTGCCAGGTTTGCGGACTCCGCGGATGGTCATGCAGGAATGCGATGCTTCGACCACGACTGCGACACCCTTGGCATCCAGTTCTTCAACCAGCAGGTCAGCGATTTCCTCGGTCATCCGTTCCTGGACCTGTGGCCGCCGGGCAATCACCTCGACCACGCGGGCCAGCTTGCTCAGCCCGATCACGCGGCCGCTGGGCATGTAACCAATGTGTGCTTTGCCCATGAACGGCAGCAAGTGATGCTCGCACATGCTGCAAAAACTAATGTCCCGAACCAGTACAACCTCGTCGTACTTTTCCTCGAAGAACTTGTCCGTGTGCTCACGAGGATCTGCATGCAGCCCGCTGAACATCTCGGCGTACATGCGAGCAACGCGTTGGGGGGTTTCCAGCAGCCCCTCGCGGTCCGGATCCTCGCCGACGGCGGCCAGGATCTCCCGTACGGCGGCGGCAATCCGGTCCAGGTCTACCTGTTCACTGGGAATTATGGAAGTTGTCATCGCGAGCACCGCTCTGGGATTCGAGATTCTCTGGCCAGGGAAATAACGTCCGCGGCAACCGTCCATCCTATGTCCTGACACTTCGAGGTCAACAACCCGTTGACTGCTGGGCCGAGGTGCCTGGAGTATCGAAGAAAATCTGGCGGCGGGTCAGGACTTGTCGCCGGCATGTCGACCACCGACGGTTAGCCAGCCTCTGGTTCGGCCTCGAGGTGAATCTCCGGAATCAAGTCGACCACGATCTCCGACTGAGGAAACTCCTCTTCACTATCCAGAAATTCCCGGCAGCAGCTGGTTAATTCCCGAATCAACTTCTCTATATCGAGTCCCTCGAAACGGGGCTGGTACTCGCTCAGGTAAGTGCAGCTGGAGTGGTAGAGCTTGCGGGCGCCGCGGATGTTGCCGTTGCCAAAGTGATGCAGGCAGACGGCCACCTGGATCAACCCCTGGTAGAACTTGCGCGGATGCCCCTGGACCTCGCTCCAGAGATCTTCCCAGACTTCATGCGCCTCGAAAAATTCGCATTCGTTGAAATACTCGATCCCCTGTAAATAGCGAGGATCGAATTGCAGCGGATCGTTCATCACCGGTTAGTCACGCTGTAAGGCCATGATCAACCGCAGCACATACCAGAACAGCAGGGCGACGGCGGCGAACAGGCAGAGTGCCGCGACCACGTGCTGGTCGGTACGGAACCGATGCATGATCTCGGAGGTGTAGTAAAGGATGTAGCCTCCGGCCAGGGCGATGCCGAGACAGGAGAAAGCGGTTCCCAGGTGGAAGCCGAAAACCATGCCACAGATGATTGCGCCCATGAAGGCCAATGCCAGCAGCATCAACACGCGACCCATCCAGCCGAAGTCGGCACGTGTGACGAACGTGATCATTGTCAGCCCGGCAAACACAACGGTCGTGATCAGTCCTGCCGAACCAATCGTGCCGGGATCTCCAAAGCGGCGGGCCATGTATAAAAGCGGGACAAAAATCACGGCCTCGACAACGATATATAAAGCCAGCCCGGCGTATTGCATGCCCGCTGACTTGGCGTTGGCGGCCCAGCTGTTGGCAACCATGCTGACCACCATAAAAGCACCCAGAACGACCAGCCACATGTATCCCCGTGTCATGGCCCCGACGGTTTTCGCCAGTGTTGCTTCGGGCAGTAGTGTGAAGACTGCCATTTCAATCAGCACGAACAGGCCGACCGCTCCTGCCAGATGGGTGTAAGTGCGGCGAATGAAACCGGTCCGCTCAGATTCACCAGCGTGAATGGCCATGGCAGAAGCGGACAGAGCGGAAGCTTCATCCACCTGGTATTGCTGGTACGACATCATGCTCTCCTCGTGGGGTGCCCGTACGATCGAATCGACAAATCTATTTTCGAGCCATCTCGGGATGCTGTCAATATTGGACTGTGGCCATCGCAGGCTGGCAACTGCTTGACAAGTGACCCGCCCCGGCGCAGAATCACCCGCGGTCGGACATCAATCTGAATTTCGACCAGACAGGGGAACGACATCCCGACTCTCTCACCCCTCGGATGCCATGGCAGGCACTGCAACGGCAGCAGAGAAACGATACGCTGCACGCGTC